>Ga0156174_1060_pt1 | contig 111447 bp, 95 predicted proteins | sample RifCSPlowO2_12_FD_107827 | JGI IMG/M metagenome (GOLD analysis project Ga0156174, IMG submission 107827) | Bacteroidetes bacterium RIFCSPLOWO2_12_FULL_35_15
ACTTTTACAGATGGTTTTTCTGATCAGTTTGGTGGCGATAAAGGTAAAAAGCTAATGAGTAAAAAGTTCAAAGAAATTTTAGTTGCAATTGCAGATAAACCAATGGAGCTGCAAAAAGACGAACTGGAAAATCATTTTGAGAATTGGCGCGGAACAATCGAACAGGTGGATGATGTCTTGGTGATTGGGGTCAGAGTGTGATCTTGATTTTTAATTATTGTTAATAATAGTATATTAATGGCGAGACGCCTAATTAAAAAGGACGTAGCGGGACGCAACGCCCAACAATTAATCCTGTTTTTTGACATGTTACTTTGAACCGGGGGTATTCAATTCGAGTGTTTTACTTTTTTGAAAAACGTATTGAGCATGTGTGAAGGTACTTTCAGCTTACAGCAATTACCATCCTGTTACCAATAAATTTCTTGCTGCTTTTATACTGCATTTTTGATACGTTGAATAGGCCGTTGCGGCTCGTGTTCTTACACTTTCAGTGGATTCATTATTGAGATAACCCGTTAACGCATCATGCAAGGTATAGGCTTCCGGACACATCAAGCCGGTTGTCCAAACAAGGGGATTTGCTTTTGTTGATTTTAAGTGAGGGGCAAAATAGCTTTTGCTGATACAGGCTAAAATAATACAATCTCTTTTTTTACCATCCGCATTTTCAAACGATTCAGTCAATTGAAAATCCATTAAACCATCATGTCCGATATAGGCAACAAGCTTTGAATTGCCTGAAATACCAATGCTTGTATTGTTGATACGAATGGTATCTTTTAATTGCCCCGAAGCACTGTAAAGAAAATCCCGTGTGCATTGTTTTATAAATTGCCCGTCATACGCATCTGCCACTAAATAATAATTTTTTGTTACGTGTTTAAAGATCAATCGTTCAAGACGTATCGAATCCAGTTTTTGAATTTTTAATAATTTCCATTCTTTGCTGTTCTTGAAAAAACTGCGAATCCCATAACCGCAACCCCAGTATAAGTTATTGTTTGGATCTTGTCCGTTTCCTATTTTAACCGGAACAGGAACAATGCCCTGGTATTTATTATCACACAAGGCAACAAATACATGAATGGTTTTAGTGATGGTATCAAATTGGGTAATATTTTTTTTGTAGCTGCTTGTTGGTTTAATAGTTTCTTCCTGATTTTCAATTTTTTTTATCTGAGACTCACAGCTTGAAAAGCAAAAAGAAAAGAATAGAATTAGGAAAGGTTGTTTTAACATGTATTATGTTTTTTGCATTAACGAACGAAGCTAAAAGATTGCGGAATTACTTGCACAAAATTGTCTTAACTGAAAAACTTTATTAAATGTACTGAACTAAATAGCAAATGCAAAATATTTATGCGCGGAACGCACCTTTGAAAATTGCATTTGCGAATTGCAGAAACTCCGCATCTTGCTTTACATAGAAGGTAATGTTAGCCACTGGTTAAATGAAATTAATCCCATTCAATGTTATATTCATTGTTTTAAAATCAACGTGTTCTAAATTATTTTTTTTGCATGTTTCAATTATTTTTTCTCTTGTTAATAAATCCATTCTCGCCCCAAATAATATTCGTCTTAGATTTTTTGGCTCAAAACTAACTTTGTCGATATCATTAACTAATATTCTCCACTCTTCTTCCTTTTCCCAAGCTTTTCGTTTAATAGAAAACAATCTTTTTAATTCAGATAAAGTTAGTTCTTCTGCTATGGGAACTTCATTTGTATACTGGACTTGTACAAGGCAATTTTGAATATTCGGTACATAGCTAAAATCGAATTCTAAACATGCACCCTTTGAATTTTCTGCATAATGTGCCCACATAAGCTCATTTTCCCTGTTTTCTGTGAGTGAACAAACTTTTAATGTTCCACCTTTACTCTCTAACAATTCATAAAAACTTTTTTGGCAGAATGATTTGTCTGCAAAATCTGCAATAAAAGATTTTGGGATAGTATTGTAAAGTGGATTATTCGAAAAACCTTCTACTACATGAGCAGCGGCATTGTTTAACATTCTCCGTTTTAGTTCATCTGAAATTAGAAACAATCCGTCATGCGGATCGTTTAACTTTTTTCTGTCACAACAAAATAGAGATTTGTCAACAAGCATCTCAATTAAATACTTATTGTCGGGGTGAAATTTATATAGTGATTGTGGTGTCATAACTTGCGCCCAACGAACGAAGCTAAAAGATTGCGGATTTACTTGCACTCTGCTTTTCCGTTACCACAAATATAAATTAAAAGCACAACCGATCCCTGCAAATGTTTAGAAATAAATTTATACCACTGTGACAAACATTTGCAAATGCAGGAACTCCGCATTTAGGAGGTGGTGTTAGCTACAGTACTTTTTTGTCAACTTAGCCACACGTTGTAAACTAAACTTGTCACCATAAGTATAGCTTTCATGAATTAATTCTGCTATGTAATGGCTAATCAGTCTTGGATCAGGCTTTCTATTATGGATTCTTGTATATATATAGTCAAAATTAAATTTGAAGGTCTTCAACATTCTATTTACAACAAGATTTGTCATTTGGTCTACACCGGAAATGATTTGTTGTGGTGTGTTTTTATAAATGATTACATTTTCAGTACTTTGAATATCCTTCCTATCAATTGACTTTTCAATGCCAAAAAAATTATTACCTTTTTTTGAAAAAGCAGAGTTGTTATTGAAAAAGAAAATGGATAATCCATTTATAAAGAAACTGCGAGGATTTGTTTTTTCGGGTTCAAAAAAAACAAACCTACTATTAGTAACATTGACATTTTCAAAATAACAAATAGCAATTTTGTGGTTATTAATTACTTCTTTATTTTGTATAATATTTTGAGGAATTTCCTTTTCAATTGTAGATAAACAAAGATTTAGAATAGTATCCAATTTTGATAGTGTGGCTTCATGTATCTTGTAGCCTCTATAATTAGCAACTGCCAATCTCCAAATGAGAGAATAACAAAATAGTTTTGAAATTAAACTGCCAGTTTCATTTAATATTAATGAATCTCCGTTGTTCCCTGAAGAAAAATGTTTCAATGTGGAGAAAATGTTGGAAGAAAATAACGATTCTATTCGAGTAAATTTGTCTTCACAAGTTGTACAAAATAAATTATCTACTGCGAAAAAATTACTGTTATTTCTTATTTCTTCATCTGTCATGTCTCGTCCAAGAACTTCATGTATTTTCTCAGGGAGAAGGTCTCGCCCAAGAAAATAATTTACAAATCCCGGTTTTGACAAGTCGAAAGAAATTTCTTTTTCTGTTCTTTTCTTTTCAGTTGGAGTAACCATTGATTTTAAAAGAAAAAAAGGAATCAAGTGAGAATTTGTTTTGTCAGCTCGATTTTGTTTACATAGTTTGCATGTCATAGTATTGTAGCTAACATTAATATGAACGCAATTGCGTTTATATCTCGTACTTAAAAAACAGACGAAAACATTACGTCTGTTTTTTTATTAACCTTACCAAAGATAATCCATTAAACAACGCACAATAAAATTCAGCCCTGTTTTATATCAGCTTTTTTACTCATGTAGTCAGCTGATTTTTATTAACTTCGTAAAGCAGCATTTCATTCATTTTTATGAATGAAAACAACAGAACATTTAGAGTAAAAAATTTAGTATGCTATTAAAAAAAGGAGAAATTCATCTGTATTGTGTTTTATTAAATCCGTCCACCGTTTTTTTTGAAAAATGCAGAGCTGCTCTTTCTGAAAAGGAGCAGGAACGTATTTCTTATTTTAAATTTCCTTCGGTTCAAAAAAGTTTTATTATTAGTCAGGGTGCATTGCGACTCCTATTATCAGATTATTTAAATATTGATGCTCCGAAAATTCAAATTAGTAAACACAGTAAAGGAAAACCTTTTACGATAGATGATACGGATCTTTGTTTTAATATTTCTAATTCGGGTGGATATGTTGTTTATGCTTTTTCGCGAGCAGGGGAAGTTGGGATTGATATCGAAAAGATCAGAACACTTCCTGATCTGGATGAATTGATCGAAAAAAATTTTTCCGCAAAAGAAAAAACATTCATTTCAAAAAATAAAGCAGAAAAAGAAAAACGATTTTTCAAATTCTGGACCGTTAAAGAAGCCTATTTAAAAGCAATAGGTGAAGGTATGCGACTTTCACCCGACAACCTTGAATTTACTTTTGAAAATAACAACTATGAGTTGGATGCCATAAAAGGAGTGTTTGAACAGGAAGATTGGTTGTTTACCGATTTTTCTATCGCAACTGATTATGCAGGAACCATTGTATATAAAGATAAACAAACAAAAATTTCTGAAATAAAATTTATAAATTAACTTTGCGATTAAGATGGAAGAAAGCAATAAAACAGGCAGCTTTGACTTTATGGCGGAGCGTATAAACAAGGCAAATATAAATTTCAAGGCTAAAGTCGATTTAAGTATATCAGGATTTTAACTCCGCCATGAATGGCAGAGTTATTAGGAACAACAAAATATAGATTGACAATAAAATTATAAATTAACTTTGCAAAAAGAGTACTTAAAAAAAATACTGAAGCTAACTCCGCCTTTCAAGGCGGAGTGATTGTCAAAAAGAGTACTTAAAACAATACTGAAGCTAACTCCGCCTTTCAAGGCGGGGCGATTGAGCAAAATAATATACAAGGGCTTTAGCCCTGAAAACAAGATAATATGCCTTTTGTAAAAGTTATGATTCATGCCGTATGGGGAACGAAAAGTCGTTATCCTTTTCTCACAAAAGAAGTTAAGCAAAAAGTGATAAAGCATATCAGGGAAAATGCACAAACAAAACAAATTTTTATAGACAGATTGAATGGGCATACTGAACATTTACATTGTTTATTCGGATTGAATGCAGAACTTAGTATTGCTAAAACATTACAACTTATAAAAGGAGAATCGGCATTTTGGATTAACAAATATCAACTTACTGAACCAAAGTTTGAATGGGCAGATGAGTATTTTGCTGTATCTGTTAGTGAATCGATGTTAGATAAAGTAAGAGCATATATTGACGGGCAGGAAGAACATCATAAAAAAGTAAATTATGCTCAAGAATATGATGAATTTATGAAGAAGTATAAATTTCAAAATCATGGCTAAAGCCATTTTTTAAAATTAGGATTTATTGCTACGCCATGAATGGCGTAGTTATTATGCCAGCAAGATATTGATCAAAAAATAAAATTTAAATGCGATTCTCATACTATCTCTTTCTCATCATTACAAAGCTCTTCTCCATCATACCATTTTGGTTATTGTATTTTTTCTCTGATTGCCTTTTTGTTTTATTCTATTATTTATTGCCCTACAGAAAGAAGGTGATCTTCGAAAACATCAGTAATTCTTTTCCGGATAAATCGGAACAGGAAAAAATAAAATTAATGAAAGGATTTTATAAAAATTTGTGTGATATTATTATGGAAGGTGTGAAAGGTTTTTCTATGAGTAAAGCACAATTGGTAGCACGGTATAAAGTTCTGAATCCTGAAATAATGGATAGGTATTTCGAAAAGGGACAAGATGTAATTTCAGTAGGCGCTCATTATGCGAATTGGGAATGGGGAATTATTGCTGCACCTACTCAAATAAAACATCAGATCATTGGGTTTTATACCACCTTGAGCAATTCCTACATTGATGAATACATGCGGAGCAACAGAAAAAAATTGGGGAGTGAAATGGTTGCACAATCGGATGTTCGAAAAGCATTTTCAGGAAAGAAAGAAAAACCTGCCACTTATTTTTTCGGTGCAGATCAAAGTCCGTCAAATTTAAAAGGAGTGCATTGGATGAACTTTCTAAATCAGGATACTCCCTGTATGAAAGGACATGAATTTTTTGCGAAACATTATAATATGCCTGTGGTTTATTTTGATGTACAACGTGTGAAAAGAGGGTATTATACTGTGAAATTAATTCCACTGGTGGAAAATTCTGCAGCAACAAGCTCCGGGGAGATCACAGAAAAGTACATGCGGACATTGGAAGAGATCATCCTGAAAAAGCCTGAAGACTATCTTTGGTCGCACCGTAAATGGAAGCATAAAAGAATAAAATCAGAAATTAATTAATTTTAATAAAAATACTTCATGAGCATTACACGAACGTTTGATCTGCTTCAACAATATAAGGAAAAGTATTTTCAGAAAGAAGATGCACTTACCGGAAAAGTAAATGGACAATGGGTGAAATATAGTTCTGCCGATTACATCAATAATTCGAATTATATCAGTTACGGTCTTTTGGCTTTAGGAATAAAAAAAGGAGATAAGATAGCAACCATTTCTAACAATCGTCCCGAATGGAATTTTGTAGATATGGGACTGGCACAGACCGGAGCAATTCATGTTCCGGTTTTTACATCGCTGGATAAGGAAGGGTATAAAACTATTTTTACCCATGCTGAAGTAAAATTTGTTTTTGTCTCAGATAGATCATTAGCTACTAAATTAAGTTCATTGCTTGATGAAATTGCTACACTCGAAAAAATATATTTATTTGATGAGGTTCCCGGAATAGCCAATTGGAAAGAGATCCTGGAACTTGGAAAACAAAATGAAAATAAATTTAAAACTGAACTTGAAAAAATAAAATCAGAAATCAAGGCAACAGATGCAGTTACTTTAATTTATACTTCCGGAACAACAGGTAATTCGAAAGGTGTAGTATTATCACATCAGAATTTAATTTCAAATGCAAAAGCTGCTGCTGCTGTTTTTCAGCTTCAGCCACACCATCGCTACTTGAGTATTTTACCTATTTGTCATGTTGGTGAACGGATGGGAAATTACCAGTCGCAATATTCAGGTTGTAGTATTTATTATGCCGAGAGTTTAGGTTCCATCGGTGCTGATCTGATGGATGTAAAACCACATGGTTTTGGCGCTGTTCCGAGGATCCTGGAAAAAGTGTATGATAAGATTATCGATAAAGGAGAAAAGTTAACAGGGATAAAACGTAGAATATTTTTCTGGGCGATCAATATTGGTTTGCAGTACAAAGCCAATGGCGAGAACGGAATAGGATATGAATTAAAATTAAAATTGGCAAATAAAATTGTGTTCAGCAAGTGGAGAGAAGCAATGGGCGGAAATATAATTTCCATTGGTGTTGGAGGCGCAGCATTGCAACCAAGACTGGAACGTGTGTTTTGGGCAGCAGGAATAAAATTGTTGAACATGTATGGCTTAACGGAAACATCACCCATTATTACTATTAACAGAGCTACATCACCCTTATTAAAATTGGGAACAGTTGGAGCAGTGATCGATAATGTAGAATTAAAAATTGCTGCCGATGGTGAAATACTTTGTAAAGGAAACAATGTGATGATCGGTTATTACAAAGATGAGGAAGCTACAAAATTATCCATCGATAAAGATGGGTGGTTTTATACCGGTGATATTGGTATTTTAGAAGAAGGAAAGTTTTTAAGGATCACAGATAGAAAAAAAGAACTGTTCAAACTTTCAAATGGGAAATACGTTTCCCCCCAGGGAATAGAAAATCTATTTAAAGAATCTGTTTTTATTGATCAACTGATGGTGATTGGAGAAGGAGAAAAATTTACAAGCGCTATTATTTCCCCCGAATTTGATTCATTGAAAAAATGGTGCAGAGATAAAAAGATAGATGTTTCGAATAAAGAAGAAATAATTAAAAATCCTGAAGTGATCGCTCATTACAATTCTATCGTAGCCGGTTTTAATAAGTCATTGGGTAGCGATGAAAAAGTAAAAAGAGTACGGCTTGTAAGTGATATGTGGACACCTGATTCAGGTGAATTGTCTCCTACACTTAAATTAAAACGAAGAATAATAATGCAAAAATATAAATCCATTGTTGATGAAATATTTTCACATAATGAGGTAATGATATAGATTATGTAGAATGTCATTCCGACCGGAGCGGAGGAATCTTTATGTTTATTTAGCAGAATTGCAAACAAGTAAAAATATTTCTCCGCTCGAAAAAACTAGACTTAATCAATAAATCCTAATGAACAAAATATTACAAATCCTTTTTTTCTTTTTTATTTGTTCAACAATTTCTTTTTCGCAAATCCTAAAAAAGAAAATGGAGGATCTGGATTCGGCCTATTATCATGATGATTATATAAAGTCAAAAAAACTCATCGCTGAAATCCTTCCCAAAGCTGAAAGTGTTAAAGATGATACAGTGTATATCGAATTTTTAAGCACTTGCGGTTCGGTTTATTATCATACCAATGAATTTACAACCGCAGAAAACTATTTTTTGCTCGCTTCTGAAAAAGCAAAAATTGTTTTTGGTGAAAATGATTATCACTATTCTCTTCCTCTTTTTAATCTCGCAGGCTGTTATAAAGAAGAAGGAAGATATGCCGAAGCGGAACCCTTGTATATGAAATCATTGCCTGTTCTTGCAGAAGCCTTTGGACAATACAGTGTTGAATATACGCGTTGTTTTTATACACTGGGTTCCATGTATGTGGATATGGCCAAATACGATTATGCCGAAAGTATGTGTGTAGCAGCAGTAAATTTCTATAAAGAAAAATTAGGAACTGCAGATCCTGAATATTTAGGAGCGCTTGGAACAGTAGGTATAATTTACCAGGGACAGGGTAAATACGATAAAGCGGAAGAAATAGTTCTGGCCCTGTTAAATTATTTTAAATCTTTACCAAATCAGGAAAAGGAAACAATAGAAACCTTACAAAATAATCTGGGTGATTTATATCGTACCATGGGTGAATATGAAAGGGCTGAACCAATTTTATTGGAAGTTATTAAAACCTGTGATGAACATTCCTTATCTGCTGCAACAATTTTGAATAACTTAGGTCTTGTTCAAAAAGCACTTGGTAAATTTTCCGAATCAGAATCTTCATATAAAAAATCAATTAGCATTTATAAGTTTTTAAATAAAACCAATCATCCCGACTATGCCAGTCCGGTAAATAATTTAGGTGAGTTATACAGAGGCATGGGACGTTTGCAGGAAGCTTTTAATTCATTTGTGGAGGTTCTGGAAGTCAGGAGAAAAATGGGCGGAACAGAGCATCCTAATTATGCAAATGCATTAAATAATTTGGCTCTTGTGGAATATAAGGTTGGGAATTTAGTGGATGCAGAACAACACTTTTTAGCAGCAAAAGAAATTTACAGAAAAGTATTAGGTGAGAAACATCGGTTTTATGCAAACAGTTTGAATAGTCTGGCTTCTATTTATAAAGAACAAGGGGATCTTAAAAAAGCAGAGGCAACTTATCTCGAATGCATAAAAATTTACAAAGAAAATTATGGTGAAACAAATGACACCTATGGAACTTACCTTGGACAATTAGCATTAATCTATCATCGCATGAAACGCTATGATGAAGCCATTAACCTGACAAAAAAATCACTTGAGATCATAAAAAATAAATTAGGAGAAAATCATTTCAACTTCATTGAAGCAGAATATAATCTTGCAGAGATCTGTCTGGATGCTGGCAAGTATAAGGAAGCAGAGATATACTATTTGAAGGCGATACAAGGTTATATGTTTTTGATAGAAAAATATTTTCCTTCTTTGAGTGAAAAAGGAAAAACAGAATTTTATTATACTATTTACTATTCCTTCGAAACCTATAATTCATTCGTGATTCAGATGATGGATCAATTTCCAAAAGATGATCATCATATATTGATCGAACAGATGTTTAACAATCAATTGGTTTACAAATCACTTTTGCTGAAAGAAACAGGAAAAACAAAAATTAAGGTGGCAGCAAGTAATAATGAAGAGCTGAAAAAAGAGTATGAGCAATTAATTAAAATGCGTGAAAATATTGTGCAGCAATATCGGTTGAGTGTTGAAGATATTGCAGAGATAGGAATTGATCTTCCTGCTTTGGAAAAAGAGGCAAATGATCTGGAACAAAAAATTAATTCAACCTCCTCTTTAATAATTACTAAAAGTGATTCAGAAAAAAAATCATGGAAAGAAATTCAGAAAGTATTAAAATCTGGTGAATGTGCTGTGGAGATGGTTCAGACACAGTTTTATATAAATCAGAAATGGACCGATTCTATTTATTATTCTGCAATTATTATTGATAAGATTTGTTTGACACCGAAGTTTGTTCTCCTGAAAAATGGAAATGAATTAGAAAATAATTCAATTAAAAAATACAGAACATTAATAAAATCAAAATCTGATGACGAATTTGCTTATACTATTTTTTGGAAGCCTTTAAAAGCAGCTATCGGAAATTCAAACAAGATCTATTTTTCTCCTGATGGAGTCTATCAGCAGGTAAATTTATATACATTAAAAAATCCGGAGACCAAGAAATATTTGATCGAAGAAACAACAATTTCATTGCTTACCAATACAAATTATTTATTGGAAACTCATGTATCCTCGACTTCAAAAAAAGCAGAAATATTTTCTTATCCTGATTATGATTTTACGGCTTCTTCTTCAGAAGTAAAAAGCATTGAACCTCTTTCCCGTTATGGATTTGCTCACTTACAGGAATTGCCCGGCACAAAAATAGAAGCGGATGCTATTACAAAAATACTGGAAACTCAAAACTGGAAAGTAAACAAACATTTGCAGGCGGAAGCTTCTGAAGATGCCATAAAAAAGATTGTCAATCCGAAAGTATTACACATAGCTACACATGGTTTTTTTCTGGAAGATGTAAATGAAAATGAAAGCAATGTAATAGGCATTCAAGCTGAGAAAGCAAGAGAAAATCCTTTGTTACGTTCAGGATTGATGCTTGCCGGTGCTGCATCTATTGCGCGTGATTCTATTCTCGACAATACAAAAGAAGATGGAATATTAACGGCTTATGAAGCTGCCAATCTTGATCTTACTCAAACAGATCTGGTGGTGCTTTCTGCCTGTGAAACAGGATTGGGCGAAGTCCACAATGGTCAAGGTGTTTATGGGTTGCAACGTGCATTTATGGTTGCCGGAGCAAAAGCAGTAATTATGAGTTTATGGGTAGTGGATGATTATGCAACGCAGGAATTGATGAGCATTTTTTACAGTGAATGGTTAAAAGATCCGACTTCAGAAAATAAACAAAGAGCTTTACGCACTGCACAGCTTAAACTAAAAGAAAAATATCCTGAACCTTATTTTTGGGGAGCATTTGTGATGGTGGGAGAATAATAAAACGAATCGAAACTAATACCGGTGTACCAAAACACAATTTTCAAACCCGTAAGACTTTATTTTATTTATAGTTGTTTTCCCGATTATTTGATTCATTCTTTCCGCGATTGCTAAGGTTTGTTTTCGGGATACCTCATCATTAAAAGGTCTGTTGAAAAAAATTATTCCTGAGTTTGCTTTAAGTTTTTTTATATTATATAGAAAAGATTCCTGATCAATTATTTTTGGAACTTTAGCATCAACAAAAACATCAATTACGATTAAATCAAATTGCTGCTCACAGCTTTGAACAAAATCAAAAGCACCTTTATTCAGCAATGTTATAGTATTATATTGCTGTATGTTGAAATATTTTTTTGTCAGCTTAATTACAACAGGATCTTTTTCTACACCAATAATTGAACAGTTAAACTTGTATTTTTTCAGTAACATATCAGCCACATCACCTGCGCCAAATCCAAGTATTAATACATTTTTGATTTCCAGGTCTTCAATTTTTTCTTTCTCAAAGATATATTCAAATACTTTATGTAAACCTCCAAATGAGTAGTTTACCTGTTTCGTATTCAACACATACACTCCGTTTTCAATGGTTACTTCCAATTGTGGAGTAACATCCCCTTTACATTTTTCCAATGTAATCGGAATTATATAACTGATAACTTTTCGAATCCGGGTAATCAAAGCTTTCTCGATCTAAAATTTGAAACAGCAATGCAAACTTTTCAAGTTCAGAATAAATTTAACCCAAAAGGATAATATAAACTATGACTATTTATAATCTTCGATACTTAATTGCTTATTGCAAAAAGGATATTCATATTCCTGTTGGTTGGAGCATACAAAGATCAACCGATCTTTCGAATAGGTATTCACTAAATTCTGATACCAGTCAATCGCTTTTTTGTCAAGGTTGGAAGTAGGCTCATCAAGCAGTAAGAGAGGAGTGTTCGCCAAAATAGCCAAGGCTAAACGAACGCGCTGTTTCATTCCTGATGAATAATATTTCAATTGTTTATTTTGTGCTTTTTCGAGTTGAGTAAGGGCAATAATTTCTTTGGTTTTTAATCCTTCATAAAAGGGTTTAAACTGTGCTTGAAATTCAATGGACTCAGCTAATGTAAATTCCTCAAACAATTCGAGGTAAGGGGAAGCAAAACTAATATATTTATAAAGTTCTTCCTGTTCAATTTCTTTTTTTTCTGTTCCGCCAGCTTTCAACATTGAACTTTCAGCTTTGTATTCTATCTCGCCTTCCGACTGAATAATGTTTCCTGCAATTACCTGAAGTAAAGTTGATTTTCCGGAACCGTTCGAACCTAAAATAACATAGTTATTATCACTTGTAAATTCATAATCCACTTTGCGGAATATCCACTCGTAATTATAACGTTTACCTATATTATTTAATTTTATGTTCATGGGTGTTGATGCCGAATTGTTTTTTTTGTCATTTCGACCACAGGGAGAAATCTCGTTTTTTTTTTAACATTATTAAGATTCCTCCACTGTGGTCGGAATGACATTGAAGTCATAATTCGTATATTCGTATAAATTAGTATTTCGTAGATTAAGAAATCCCCCTCATGATTCCATCTTTTGATTCACGGATGAATCGAAGGATCTGATCTTTTTCAGGTGATGCCGGAGCTTCCTGCTCAATGATGGCCAATGCATTTGTTACATTATGCCCTTTGATATAAAGTGTGCGGTAAATATCTTCGATCTCTGAAATCCGTTCATTACTGAATCCTCTTCTGCGCAATCCAACAGAGTTGATGCCAATATATTGCAATGGCTCGCGCGCTGCTTTAGTAAAGGGAGGTACATTTTTTCTTACGCCTGTATGTCCCGTAATAAATGCATGTGCGCCAATTTTTACAAATTGTGAAATACCAACGCCACCTTCAATTATTACCCAGTCATCTATATCCACATGTCCGGCAAGATTCACGCTGTTTGCAATTATTACATTGTTGCCTATCATACAATCATGAGCTACATGAACATAAGCCATCAGTAAGCTATTGCTGCCAATCACAGTTTTTTGTTTATCAATAGTGCCGCGATTAACTGTAACACATTCTCGAATAGTAGTGTTATCGCCAATTTCAGCAGTAGTTTCTTCGCCTTTGAATTTTAGATCCTGAGGAATAGCTGCAATTACAGATCCCGGAAATAGTTTGCAGTTTTTACCAATTCGGGCTCCCGGGAAAATAGTTACATTCGGGCCAACCCATGTTCCATCGCCAATCTCAACATTTTCATATACCGTTGAAAATGGCGCTAATATTACATTTTTACCTATTTTAGCCTCAGGATGCAGGTAGGAGAGTTGGGTCATTTTTTTTTATTTTTACTATTTGTGCCATTAATTCGGCTTCCATTACAGGTTTGTTGTTTACGTAAGCGATGCCTTTCATATGACAGATACCCCTTCGGATAGGTGATAAAAGATGCAAATCAAAAACAACGGTATCACCTGGAATTACTTTTTGCTTAAATTTTACTCCATCGATTTTCATGAAATAAGTTAAATAATTTTCAGGATCTGGCACTGTTTTTAAGATCAAAACGCCTCCGGTTTGCGCCATGGCTTCAACCAATAAGACCCCCGGCATTACAGGGTTTTCCGGGAAGTGTCCTTTAAAAAACTCTTCATTCATGGTTACATTTTTTACTCCAACTACTGATTCTGGAGTAATGTTCATGATCTTGTCAATCAATAAAAAAGGCTGGCGATGAGGCAATAATTTTTGAATGTCCATTATGTTAAGGACAGGCTCTTTCGTTAAATCAAAAGTTGGATGTTCATTCTTTTTACTTCTTTGTTTTTTTATCAGTTCTTTAATTTGTTTTGCAAAGGCAATGTTTCCGGCATGTCCTGGGCGTGCTGCCAAAATATGCATTTTTAAAGGCACTCCCACCAAAGCAAGATCTCCAACAATATCAAGTAATTTATGACGTGCGGGTTCGTTAAAGTAATGTAAAGTAGTGTTGTTCAATACTCCTTTTCCTTTAACTTCCACATCTTCCTTATGAAAAACTTTTTTAAGTTTATTTAATTTTTCTTCTGAAACCTCTTTATCTACCAATACAATGGCATTGTTTAAATCACCGCCTTTTATCAGATTATGTTCCAGCAAAGCTTCTAATTCATGCAAAAAAACAAAGGTTCTGCAATTTGCGATCTCCGTTTTAAAATCACTTACTTTATAAATATGCGCATGTTGAGTTCCTAATACATCTGAATTATAATCCACCATAACAGTAACTCTGAATTCATCCTGAGGTACGGCAAGCATTTCAACATTTTTTATAGGATCTTCGTAGGAAAGATTTTCCTTCAATTCAAAATAGATGCGTTCGGCATTTTGTTCTATAGCACCTGCTTCTTCCAGTTTTTTTACAAAGGGCATGGAACTGCCATCCATAATTGGCATTTCCGGACCATCAATTTCCATCAACACATTGTCAATTTCCATCCCAACCAATGCTGCTAATACATGTTCTGTAGTATAAATACGTGCTCCATTTTGTTCCAGAGTTGTTCCACGGGCAGTATCAACAACGTTATCAACATCCGCATCAATGATGGGATTATTGGTCAGATCAACTCGTTGAAATTTGAAACCATGATTTTCTGGCGCTGGCAAAAATGTTAATGTTGCTTGTTTACCGGTGTGTAAACCTACTCCTGAAATTGTTACTACGTTTTTTATTGTTCTTTGATGTACGATCATTGTTCTTTCTTAAATTGTACGGATGTTTTATGCAATACTATTTCTAAAATATATTTATTATTCCTCGTAATTATTTAAGTCTCAAATTTATACAAATTATTAATTAGATAGCTATAGAGGAGTATTTTGTTTTGAATAGCTTTTTGTTGATATATTATTTTTTGATTGAGTTTATTTTAATTCAGAACTATTTAGGATAACACAAATAATATTTTTTTACAGTTTTTGCCAATACCTGAATATTTAATTGGTCCGATGCCTTTGCAATATCAGAAACACTTCCATCCTTAAATAAAATATTGATACTGATCTTATCCGCCCGGTATGCATCATTTTCTACATTCCCGGAAAAAACAAAATAATTTACCTGCTTATCATTTAACTTGTAAAGCGCTTTTATTTTATTTTTTATTTCTTTTATTTTTTCTTCTTTAAATGGTAAATTCTGTAATTCGATCTTAAATAATTTGCGATTTACCAATTGTTCACAAAGTTTAGAAAGCACAGCATCTTTATGTTTTGTCCACACTTTTACGGACGTCATGATATCAGAGTCATCTAACAATGCAAATGTTTCTAATATTTCAGGTTTTTTTATAAAATCCTGCAACGTGAATTGTTTATATAAAAAAGTTTTTAAGGCCGGGGTGCAAAATAAATCTTCTTTTTTTTGTGCAAGTTCTTTCGCACGTTTTAAAATATTTACCAATAAATTTTCTGCACTCAATACGGTTTTGTGTAAATATACCTGCCAGTACATGAGTCTGCGGGCAACAATAAATTTTTCAATGGAATAAATACCTTTTGCTTCCACTGCTAATTGGTCGTTCACAACATTCAGCATAATAATGATCCGGTCAGAACTAACTACACCTTCTGAAACACCGGTAAAAAAACTATCACGTTTCAGGTAGTCTAAGCGGTCCATGTCCAGCTGGCTGGAAACTAATTGATGCAAAAACTTTTTGTGATATTTATTCTGAAATATTTTGATCGCTAATGTTAATTCTCCTTTAAATTCTGTATTCAACCGATACATGAACAATTCAGAAATAGCTTCATGAGAAATGTTGCTAACAATACTATGTTCTAATGCATGTGAAAAAGGTCCATGTCCAATATCATGCAAAAGAATGGCAATGGTCACAGCTTTTGCTTCATCATCAGTGATTTCGTTTCCTTTGGAGCGGATCACTTCAATGGCTTCACCCATCAAATGCATGGCTCCCATCGCATGATGAAAACGTGTATGCAATGCTCCCGGATAAACTAAATTGGTTAAGCCCAATTGTTTTATCCTTCGTAAGCGCTGAAAATAGGGGTGTTCTATGAGATCGTAAATTATTTCATAGGGCAGAGATACGAAACCGTAAATTGGATCGTTAAATATTTTTCGTTTGTTAGAGAAGGAGTTCATTGTTGCAAAGATAATTTATCTTTTTAAACCGAATTCATCTTTAATATTTCTAAATTTGTAATGCTAAAAAAATTGAAATTATGGATAAGATACAGATTCTTTGGGCCGATGATGAAATTGATTTATTAAAACCCCATATATTGTTTTTAAAAGAAAAGGGTTATGACGTTCAAACCGCTACCAGTGGTGATGAAGCCATTGAATTGGTTGAAAAAAACAATTATGCAGTGGTTTTGCTGGACGAAAATATGCCCGGACTTTCTGGTTTGGAAACGCTCAACCGGTTAAAGTCATCACACTCTGATCTGCCGGTAATAATGATCACCAAAAGCGAGGAGGAATATTTGATGGAAGATGCAATCGGTTCCAAAATTTCTGATTACCTCATAAAGCCTGTAAATCCAAATCAAATTTTGCTTTCATTGAAAAAAACATTGGATAACAAACGTTTGATCAGTGAAAAAACAACATCTAATTATCAGCAGGAATTTCGTCAGATAGGAATGACTTTAAGCGATCGTTTATCATGGACTGAGTGGGTGGATGTATATAAAAAACTAGTGTATTGGGAGTTAGAGTTGGATAAAAGTAAGGATGAGAGCATGATGGAGATCCTGAAAATGCAGAAAGCGGAAGCGAATAAGTTGTATGGTAAATTTGTTGAGAATAATTACATTGGCTGGTTAAATGGCAAATCGCAAAATCCTCCTTTATTCTCTCATACTATTTTTAAAGCAAAAGTAGCACCGTTGTTAGAAAAAGATGAAACTACTTTTGTTGTGCTGATAGATAATTTACGATACGACCAATGGAAAATAATTCAGCCGATAATCTCTGACTATTTTAAAGTGGAATCAGAGGACCTGTACAGCAGCATTTTACCTACCGCGACACAATATGCACGTAATGCATTTTTTTCCGGTTTGATGCCTTCCGAAATTGAAAAACGTTTCCCCAATATGTGGTTGAATGACGAAGAAGAAGGAGGAAAAAATTTACATGAAGAGGAGTTGCTTGTGGAGCAATTAAAGCGTTTGGGCAAAGATGTAAAGCACAGTTACAATAAAATCACTACTCATGCTGCAGGAAAAAAATTGTCGGAGAACATGAGCAATTTAATGCAAAATAAATTGAATGTGATTGTCTATAACTTTGTTGACATGCTATCTCATGCCCGTACCGAAATGGAAGTTATCCGTGAATTGGCCGATGATGAAAAAGCGTATCGTTCGATTACTTTATCCTGGTTTGAACATTCACCATTGCATGATATCTTAAAACAAATTGCTGCAAAAAAATGCAAGCTGGTAATTACCACAGATCACGGAACCATTAAAGTTGCCGAGCCTTCTAAGGTTGTTGGGGATAAAAATGTAAATACTAATTTGCGTTACAAACAAGGTAAAAGCCTTGATTATGTGAAGAAAGATGTGTTTGAAGTCCGAAACCCGGCCGATGCTTTTTTACCTAAACAACATGTGAGTACCGCTTTTGTTTTTGTGAAAGAAGATAAATTTTTCGCCTACCCGAATAATTACAATTATTATGTAAATTATTATCGCAATACTTTTCAGCATGGAGGCATCTCATTGGAAGAAATGATCATTCCGTTTATTACGTTATCAGCAAAATAAAAAATGGAGCGCAGATTTTTAGGGCAGATCTAATTTTTTTAAGACTTCAAAAAATCATATTTAATCTTACAATCATAAAAATCTGCGTTCCATCAAAATTAGTATGCCAAATACAATCACCATTATTAATTTATCCGAACTCCCATCCGCTGCAAAGCAATTGTTGGAACTTTGTCCCGATAAAAAGATCTTTGCTTTTTATGGTGAAATGGGATCAGGAAAAACAACTTTTATCAAAGCTGTTTGTGAAATCCTTGGTGTAGCGGATACTATAAGTAGTCCAACCTTTTCTATTGTAAATGAATATCGGTCCGCCAAAGGAGAAAAAATATTTCATTTCGATTTTTACAGGATCAAATCACTAAATGAAGCCTACGACATGGGGTATGAAGATTATTTTTATTCTGATGCCTTTTGTTTTATTGAATGGCCAGAGAAAATAGCTGAACTTCTTCCTGAAGAACATGTAAAAATTACAATAACGCAAGAAGCTGAACAGCGCACACTAGTTATTGGTTAATACTTCTTTCAAGTGATCAAAAAATTTGTTTATTGTTTAGTGTGAGGGATGAAGCAATCTACACGTAGCGTGGTTCCCGGAGATTGAGTGTCTGCTTCAACGCAGAATGTTCCTCGCAATGATCGTAGTTTTTTATCTTACTCTTCCCGCTTTTTTGTTTATTTTTTTTATCAACACTCCAACTTTAATAAACCTTCATAATAAACGTAAACTTTGACATAGATTTTCTAAATTTGTAAGAATGTAACATCCCTTCACAAACCAAGAAATGAAAACATCCAAAGAATTATTAGCAGCACTCACTCAAACGGCATTGATGCCACAAGAGGAAATGCTTGAAGTAGCCCGTAAAAAAGGTAAATTATTTATTGGAATTCCAAAAGAAATATCATTTCAGGAAAATCGCGTTCCATTGGTGCCGGATGCTGTTGCATTATTGGTGAATAACGGTCATACCATCGTGATCGAAAGTAATGCAGGTAAAATGGCTCACTTTGAGGATCATGATTTCAGTGAGGCAGGAGCTACCATTGTTTATAGTCCGGAAGAAGTATATAAAGCAAATATTATTTTAAAAGTTGCACCTCCTTCTCCAAAAGAAATTGAGATGATGCAACAAAAACAAACGCTGATTTCAGCCTTGCAATTGACTGTTCAGCCCGAAGATTTTTTAAAACAATTAATCTCAAAAAAAATTACTGCCATCGCATTTGATTGGATAAAAGATGAAGATGGAATTTATACGATTATTCGCTCCATGGGCGAAATTGCCGGAAGCACCTCTATTCTTATCGCTGCGGAATATTTAAGCAATGTAAATAACGGACAAGGATCCATATTGGGTGGCATTTCAGGTATTTCGCCTACTGAAGTTATTATTTTAGGTGCGGGTACTGTTGGCGAATTTGCAACACGGGCAGCTTTAGGATTAGGCGCCTCTGTAAAAGTTTTTGATAATTCTATTTCCCGCTTAAGACGTATGCAGAGTGATCTTGGAAGAAGGATTTTTACATCCACCATTCAACCACGTGTATTGGCAAAACATTTAAAAACGGCTGATGTGGTTATTGGTGCTATCCGGGCACAACACGGACGAACACCATGTGTTGTAACAGAAGAGATGGTGGCTGAAATGAAAACAGGCTCGGTAATAATTGATGTGAGTATTGATCAGGGAGGTTGTTTTGAAACTTCTGAGGTTACTAATCATACTAATCCTGTATTCCGTAAACATGGGGTTATACATTATTGTGTTCCCAATATTGCATCGCGTGTTTCACGTACTGCTTCTTATTCACTGAGTACTATTTTTGCTCAGATTCTTATTGATATTGGTGAAGAAGGAGGAGTGGATTATATGCTTCGCAGAGATGAAGGTGTACGTAATGGTGTGTATTTATACAATGGAACCCTTACCAATCGCGTGTTAGGGAAGATATTTAAACTTCCTTATAAAGATATTAATTTACTGATGGCGGGGATTTAGTTAATTGGTTAATTAGGTTATTTTAAATTGGGTTTAAATCCTAAATCCACACATCCTCAATCCAAATAAATTATGGCAATACCCGGAAAAAATGCTGATTTAATAAGACGTTTCAAGTTTTATGGTTTTGGTTTTTTGTTAGGTCTGATGATGGTGGTGGTGATTTTCCGCGGCAGAAGTTGTGAGATGCCAGGTTCAAGAAAGCTGGCTGAACTGGAACATCAAAGGTTAGAATATTCGAAACATGCAGCATGCCGAATGCAATGCAGAAATATAACCGAAATCGAAATAAAACAAATACTAAAAAGCGGAAAAGTGAATTACGATAAAAGTAATGTTCACGAAAAACCCTATGGTACCTATGCTGTGGAAGGAATTGCAGTTAATGGTAAAAGTTTGCGCATCATTATTGCGGATTGCGATACCATTTCAAAAGTTGTAACTGCCATCGATCTGATGATGGAGAAAGATAGTTGTGATTGCCCTTGATCGCTTGAGATTTAATAACTGTTTTTATTTTGTATTTCTTGTTGATTAATAAATAAGCACCAATAAGTGCAAAAATATTTTAAATTGCATCGGTATATTTATCATAAAGACTTATAATACGAAACGAGTTTCGTAAAACACAGGTGGTATAGCCAATACCAAAAAAAATAATTTAGACTTAGAGTGAAAAATATTTTGCCATTCATATTCTGTATGTGTCCAATATTAATTTGTGCCCAAATTAGTAATGAGGACAATCTGAATATTTTATATGGAAGCATAAAACCAATTAGTTATGGTAAAGACAGTGTTCCAAATGAATATTTTAATTTAAAAAGTTTTATTTTTTATACTAAAACCTACAGACAAAACGATACACTTTTTGAATCTACAAAAGATTCTATAATTTGGATGTATTTTAATAAGAAACAGTCAAAAGGAAAAATCAAATTAATTACGAAAGACACTCTTAACAAAAGAATAGACTTTACCATTGAGAGTGAAAATAATATTATTATTCCTTATGGAGTACGGCTTTTAATCTCTACTAAAAAATTTCCTAATCAAACCTGGAACTTACAGACATTATCTAAGACAGACAGCTCTTTTGCTATTAAATTTGTTAATCGCAAAAAAATGGAGATAGAAAAGAAAATGGAGTTCTCAAAAACTTATACTAAAGATATACTAAAGGATGAAAAATTTAATTTTGAATTGACTAAAATGGAAGAATGTGGTATTATGGAAGCCCAAAATATTTTTTATGTTAAAACCCTATATCAAGGCGAATTCCTTATCGTAAATTATCTTTTCCCATATTTTGAAGATGAATTTGTTCCGTATGCTATTTCTATTTTCAAAAGGATAAAGCAAAATGAAAAATGGGAATTGTTTTTTGAAAATTTAGACTCCGCCTCACCATACATAGACCTTGATAATGACGGAGTTCCTGAGCTTATTGGCGGAAATGACTATGATAATGGAATTTGGCAATTTTATAAAAATTACAAATCAATTATAAGAGATGGTATTTAACCAAACATCCAAATCAGAAATATAGGTATGGATTGGACGGAGAAATGGGTACTGGCTATAACAGCACCACTATTCAGAAGACACGAACTAAACTTTGACGACATGAAATCAAAAATTATTTCTCTCCTTTTTCTGGCTTTTATTTTCTCGGCCGGACATGCTCAAAAACATAGTGAATATAAATGCCAGCTTTCTATTGACAAAGAATCTGGACGAGACGTTTACGAAAAAGTAGACAGCCAACCTGTGTTTGCTGACAAAACTATAAGCGACACTTTGTTCATTACAAAGAATTTTAAATTTAAAGTGTCACCTCAAAATCATAAAGACAAAGAATGGGTTCAATTTGCTTATATAGTTGAAAAAGATGGCAAAGTGACCTTTCTAAGAGTAATTTCTCCGAAAGACGATAAAGAAATAGAAGAAGAGGCTAAACGAATTGTAAGTTTAATGCCCCTTTATGAACCGGCAAGGTGTGAACACGCTGCTGTACCTACACTAATGAAAATTCGTTTTCAAATGCGAACAAATTAAATTGTTTATGGAAATTTTCACAGAGCTGTGTGGCGCTTAAAGCTTATAACATTGCCTAAGCAAGATGCCGAGTTTCTGCAAGTTCGCCCTCGTATAGCAAAGCGTAACGAGGGCGGATGAGAAAAGCGTTTCTAACGCAGCTAAAATTTTTATGATCCGCAACCGCTACAATCTTCTCCGCTTTTTTGCGAAACGCTATTTTTTTATGCGAATGAAAAATATCATCGTAAAAGTTAATCTTCGTCACTGCAAATAATTAAATAGGAATTTAATTTTGTGTACTAAATGATTAATAATTAAAACCAAAGGCGATGAAAAGAATATTTTTTTATTTGATGATAGTCTGTTTATCATTAACTATTGGAACGAACGAATTGAAGGCTTCAACTAACTCTTCAAAAACTGAAAATTCACTTAATTCTTTTGAAGCACAAAAATTAGTCAACAGATTGCATGAAATCAAATCAATGGACAAAACGAAAATGGGGCGTCCTGAAAAAAAGAAGTTACGGACGGAAGTACTTTCAATTGCTAAAAGATTGAAACATCCGGAGCCTGTTATTTTTATTTCAGGAGGAACACTTTTCCTTATCATTTTGCTGCTGCTTATTTTGTTGTAATCAGCGTTTGATTAATACATCATTATGCAACACAGCTTTCTCGTTTAGCCTCACTCGCCCTCGTTTAGCGCAGCGTAACGAGGGCTATGAGAAAATCGTTTGTAACGCTATCGTTTTTAATGCTCCCCACCAGCTTTTGCTTTCCCCTCTTTTTTATACAAATTAAAATATAAAAGAATATGGATCATTCCATTTTCTAAAATGAATAGAAAATATAAAATTATCTTCTATATTTGTTTATCAAGAATAAGGTATGACAGAAATTGAAGCAAGCAATTATTCGGTTTACATTGGAAAAGGAATTGCAAAAGAACTAAATCGATTTTTTAGGCTCAATAAAAATAAGTATTCCAAATTATTTATTTTAGTGGATGAAAACACCCTGAAATGTTGTTACCCTCAATTGGTGGAACAAGTAGATGTTTTCAAAGAAGCTGAAATAATTGAGATCGAAAGTGGTGAAGAAAGCAAAAACATTGAAGTATGTTCCCAAATTTGGGCAACGTTAAGTGAATATGGCGGGGATCGGAAATCCATGATGGTTAATTTAGGAGGCGGTGTTATTACCGATATGGGTGGTTTTATTTCTTCCACTTTTAAACGAGGAATCGGATTTATAAACATTCCTACTACCTTGCTTTCACAAGTAGATGCATCAATTGGAGGAAAGGTAGGCATTGACCTGAATCACCTTAAAAATGAGATTGGGTTATTCAATAATCCGGCAGCGGTATTTGTTGATCCTGTTTTTTTAAGCACCTTGGATAAACGTCAATTATTATCCGGATTTGCCGAAATAATTAAACATGCCTTGATCGCTGATGCTGATTATTGGAAACGAATTGTACAGGCAGATTTTTCTTTCCTGAATAATTTTGATTCATTGATCGAAACTTCAATTCAAATAAAAAACAAAGTTGTTTTGGGAGATCCGACAGAAAATAATATTCGAAAAATATTAAATTTTGGTCATACGATCGGACATGCAATTGAGACATTTGCCCTGGAACAAAATAACCGTAAACAGTTACTACATGGTGAAGCAATTGCTGTTGGAATGATATGCGAAGCTTATCTTTCCAACATGTTGTGTAAATTAACAAGCGGTGAATTGAAGCAGATCACACAATTTATATTAAGTAAATACAAAGCAGTAAAAATCGATGAATTGGATTTTCATCGTTTAATAGAACTGATGAAGCATGATAAGAAAAATAATAAAGGTGATATTAATTTTTCATTGTTATCTTCAATAGGTAAATGTGAAATAAACAAAGCGGCTAAACCTGATCTGATAAAGGAATCATTGAATTATTATAAGGAGCAAAGTAAATTGTTTAAATAAATGATGAAGTATCGAATTTCTCATCCGACAAAAAAACTGAGTGGCAGTTTAACCCTTACTGCTTCCAAAAGCGAAAGTAATCGTGCCTTGATCATTCAGGCATTATGCAGGGAAAGATTCGAAATAAAAAATCTGGCGCTTGCTCAGGATACCCAAACGCTTCAACAAATTCTGGAAAGATCGATCAATGATCCTTATTCATCTGTTCCCTATAACGTTGGGGCCGGAGGAACAACCATGCGTTTTTTAACAGCCTATTTTTCTACCAAATTAGGCACTCATATTTTAACCGGCTCGGAAAGAATGAAAAAACGTCCGATTGGAATTTTGGTGGACGCATTGCGCCAATTAGGTGCAAACATTGAATATATGGAGGAGGAGGGGTTCCCTCCCTTAAAAATCACCGGCAAATCCTTAATTGGGGGTGAAATTGAAATGGATGGTAATGTAAGTAGTCAATTTATTTCTGCTTTATTGCTTATTTCTCCTGAATTACGGAATGGATTGGTAATAAAATTTAATGGAGCGGTAACATCACGGCCATACATTAATATGACATTAAATATAATGGAAGAGTTTCGTGTTTATGGTATGTGGCACGACTGCTATGTTTCGGTCAGTAAACAAGTGTATCATCGGAAAAGTGAAACGGATTATGAGTATGAGGTGGAAGCCGACTGGAGCTCCGCATCCTATTGGTATGCCGCAGCGGCCCTGTCAAAAGAAGCTGACCTTACGATCAAAGGATTAAGAAATCCAAGCATACAAGGTGATGCGATCGTTGAAAATATTTTCCCGTTTTTTGGTGTAAAAACAGAATATACAGATGAAGGTGTGCGCTTAACGAAAATCCGTGTCAAAGACGAGCATTTTGGTTTTGATTTTTCTGATTGTCCGGATCTGGCCCAAACAATAGCTGTTGTTGCAAGCGCATTAAAAATACCCGCATTTTTTAATGGCTTACATACTTTACGAATAAAGGAAACTGACCGCATACAAGCATTAAAAAATGAATTGCATAAATTTGGTGTTGAAATAGAAATTGTAAGTGATAATGCGATAAAAATAAATCCTTCAGCTTTTTGTAATACTGATTCAGCAATTAAAACATATGAAGATCATCGTATGGCTATGGCTTTTGCCACATTAGCAATGCAGGTAGATTCAATTATCATAGAAGATCCTTCTGTTGTAAAAAAATCGTATCCGGATTTTTGGACTGATCTGAAATCACTTGGATTTGTAGTGGAAGAAATTTAGTCCTTTTTGTAACTATTTTATCTATATCCGTTCTCCGTTTTTTCTAAAGCCCCCACAACTCAAAGCGTGTGGTCATGTTGTTTTGTCGAAATACATCCATTGGCCTTCTGCACCATTAATAAATACAGTGTGACTTATACCATTTACCAGTATAAACTAGTCCAATTTAAATTGCCTCGCTCGTTTCTCGACTCCCCTCGAAATGACACCAGCGCTGTCATTTCGAGCATTCTGCGTTGAAGCAGACACATCGAGATTGTGTTGGGCTAAATTTCGGAAATAATATATTTAGAATTGGTATTAATCACCTTTTATTTCAAATCCTTTTACTCACATAATTAAATCTGAAAAACAAAAGAATCGCGGCAGTTGTTAATCCAAAGGACAAACCATACCAAACACCTTGTACTCCATAATTAAGTTTAAATGCAAAGAAATAACTCATTGGTAATCCAATTATCCAATAGGCGATAAGCGTAATGATGGTTGGAATGGTAACATCTTTTATGCCTCTTAAAGCCCCTAAACAAACTACTTGTGTGCCATCGCTCAGTTGAAAAAAAGCAGCAATTATCAATAAAGATGCTGAAATCGAAATCACTTCGGGTTCAATACTAAAAAAAACAGGTAGCACATTACGAAATAAAATAAAACAAATTGCAGTAAAACTCATAAAAACCAAAGCCATCACTACGGCACTAAAACCTGCTGTGCGGACACCTTCCTTGCTTTTTAATCCGAGCTGATTTCCAACACGAACAGATGCTGCAGCCGACAAGCCACTTGCCATCATATAAGTAGTGGCTGCTATACTTAATGCGACCTGGTGTGCTGCTTGTGCCATTGGACTTATCCAGCCGATCATAATTACGGCACAACTAAAAGCTCCAACTTCAAACACCCATTGCAATCCCGATGGAACGCCCAATGCAAGAATTTTTTTTGTCAGGTCCTTCGATATGTTTTTGAAATTAAAATTATGCCAATAAATTTTAAAATTTTTGTTGTAATATACATAGGCAAACATGGCGAGCGCCATCACAACTCTTGAAATGAAACTCGCCCAACACGAACCCATTAGCCCCATTTCCGGAAAACCCCAATGTCCGAATATCATTAAATAGTTAAGCAGGATATTTAAAATATTAGTACCAACAGTGATTAGCATTGCAACACGGGTGAATGAAAGTCCTTCGGTAAATTGTTTAAATCCCGAAAAAATACAAAGAGGTATCATTCCCAACATCATCACATTCAAAAAAGGAATTGCCATATCAACCACTTCCTGTTTTTGGTTGAAATAATTCAGCATCGGTGAGATCATTATTAACAGCAGAAATAGGAGGACGCCCATTGCAGTATTGATAAGGATGCCGTGTTTCAATAAAGCTGCGTTTTCTGAATGATTTTTTGAACTATCGGCTACAGCTACTAAAGGAGTTACACCATAAGAAACACCCAGACCGAATACTAAGACTAGAATATACAGACTATTAGCCAGTGCAACTGCCGCTTGTGGAATTGTACCTATTTGACCAACCATGGCTGTATCTACAACACCAACCATGATATGACCAAGCTGACTAAGAACAACAGGATACGCCAGAAAAAAGGTTTTCCTGTAGCTTGTACTGTATTCAGGTGAAAATATACTTTTCATAAGGCGGCAAAGATAGATGAATAATGAAATCAATAAGTTTGAAAACCACAATTTTTAGTTAAACGACTCTTTTGGAAATGAATATGCAACCTCAAACCCTAAAAAATCATCCGTTTTAAGATAGCATTATAATAAACAAATTTTTATATTTACGAAATCAAAAATTTAGCATTATATCTTTAAAGATGAAAAAACACTTTTTATTATTCCTTTTTCTTGGAACAATTATTTTCCAAACTTTTTCCCAATCAAAAATTCTTTTGCCAAAAGAGGTGTATGCAGATATGAAAGCGAAGGGTGAATTAAAGCAAGGAGTAGAATATGTAATTATTAATAATGAACAAAATGTGAGCTCAGTTGAATCCAAACCTGTAAAAGCTAGTCCTGAACAAATAAAAAAAGGAGGTAACAAAGGCGTTGCCTCCACATCGTGTAGTTGCATGGTTCCGCTTGATGGAACATTTAATGTTGCCGAGTTTTCAGGATATTCTTCGCCTGATTACAGAAATGATGATGCTTCCACTCCTGCGAAAACACTTCCATTCAATTTTTGTTTGTATGGTACCAATTATAATCAATTGTATATAAATAATAATGGGAACGTATCTTTTGGAAATGGATATTCAACCTTTACTGCAAGCGGTTTTCCTGACCCAAGTTATATTATGGTTGCTCCATTCTGGGGTGATGTGGATACACGAAATTCAGGAAGTGGTTTGGTTTATTATAAGATCACTTCAACCTATATGATCGTAAAGTGGGAAGCTGTTGGATATTATAATTCGTATGTTGACAAAATAAACACGTTTCAATTAATCATTTCGAATGGTACAGATCCTATAATACCAAATGGTAATAACATTGCTTTTTGTTATGGAGATATGCAATGGACAACCGGAGATGCTTCATCCGGAACCAATGGTTTTGGTGGTACTCCTGCTACGGTAGGTGTTAATCAGGGTTCACCGGGAAACAATTATATTCAGATGGGACGTTTTGATCAGGCTGGTGCTGCTTACGATGGTGGTTATGGTTTAAGTGATGGGGTAAGCTGGTTAGATAATCAAACATTTTATTTCAATTCTTGTTCAAGTACTAATATTCCCCCAATTGCTAACGGGTTAAATAATTGTGACACCATTCGGATTTGTGGCCTGGGAGATACATTAATTTTAGATGGCTTGTTCCTGTCCCCTGAAATAGGCCAAATTACAACAGTTTCAGTAAATCTAAATGGAATGCCCGGAGCTACTGTGGTATCTAACACGTCAGGAAATTCCGCAAATGCCCAGGTTTTAATTATTTCAGGCTTGGCAAATGCCGGTAATCATGTTATTACCTATACTGCCACAGACAATGGAACACCTGTAGGAATAACAACTATTAATTTAAATATATATGTGGATACGCTTGGTTTGGCAAACTTTAACCCTCACATTACAGGTAATCTGGAGTTTTGCCAGGGAAGTAACTCTACACTCAGCGTAGCCCCTACTACCTACGATTCTTATTTTTGGAACACAGGTCTTACAACAACTTCCATTGTTGTAAATACAGCCGGACAATATTGGGTAACATCAAAAATGAGTGGTTGTTCTAAAACCAGTATGGTGGATGTAATTGTGCATCCGAATCCGACACCCGCAATTATCGGAAATTTATTTACATGCAGTTCTAATCTTACTACCATTTATATTGATTCGGCATCTTTATACACTAACTATGTTTGGTCAAACTCCAGCACAAATGATTCTGTTACAACTGTTAGTGGAACTTTTACCGTAACTGTAACCGATTCAAATGGGTGTAATACAACATCACCTCCTGTAACAGTAGTTAATGTAAGCCCTACTGTAGCTATTTCCGGTGAGCAACCTTTTTGTCCGGGTGATAGTGTTTTATTAACAGGTAATCCTTCCATACCATCAGGTGCAAATTATTTGTGGTCAACAACCGCCATTACACAATCTGAATATGTTTCAGTTCCGGATACTTATCATCTTACTGTGAGCTACTCCAACGGGTGCTCTGCTTCCGATTCGGCTATAGTAACCATGTTTAACGGACCAAATGCCAATTTTATAACGAATCCTCCCGGACAAACAAATTTAGGTGCCCCGGTTACCTTTACAGACATTTCAACTGTTTCAGGAGCTTCCATTGCAGCATGGTATTGGGATTTTGGTGATGCTTCAGGAAGTCATCCAACAACATCAAACCCCATTCATCAATATGGTGAGAATGGAATATTTACAATTACTTTAATTGTTCAAAGTAGCGATGGTTGTTGGGATACGATCCGGAAAAATTATGAGATCATTTCTGAGATCCAGGTACCGAATATTTTTACACCTAACAATGGTGGAATTACCGGATTAAATCAATTCTTCTATTTTAAAAATTTAGAATATTATCCAAGTTCCACTTTAAAAATATTTAACCGCTGGGGAGTAAAGGTTTACGAAAATTCTAATTATCAAAATAATTGGACCGGTGGTAATCATCCGGATGGAGTGTATTATTTTATTTTAGAGGGACCAAAACTCAAAGAGCCTTTATATGGCTTCGTGCAGATATTGAGATAAGGATTTAATAGGAATAAAAAAAACACTGCTCAAATGGGCAGTGTTTTTTTTGTTTTCAAAATTATCTAGTCCTGAAACAATGCTACATACTATTATTTTGCAGTAGCTACTACATTTACATTTAACTCAAAATCATCACTGATTGCTTTATTTCCAACACTCTCGAAGAAAGTAGCTGAACCATATTTAATATCAAATTTTGTTCTGTTAACAGTAATTTTTGCAACTGTTACAACGGTTTTAGCATCCATTTTGATCAAAGCGGGAAAAGTAATTTCATTTGTTATTCCCTTAATTGTAAGTTTTCCGGAAATTTCATAATCATTTCCTGCTTTCAAGGTTACTTTACTGATCTCAAATTTAGCTGTTGGATTTTTTTCGGTACTAAAAAAATCCTCTGATTTTAAATGACCGATCAATTTAGCACTATACTCCTTATCGGTTACATCAGTATTTGTAATTGAATTCATATCAAATTCAAATGTTCCTCCTGTAATGGTTTTACCATCAGAAATAATGTTGCCTTTCGAAATAGTTATTCCTCCAGCATGTTCACCGGTTACTTTTTTTCCCAGCCATGTACTTGTTGTTGATTTTGTATCAATAGTGTAATTGATATCCTTTTTTGCATTTGTTGTTGTAAATGCAAATGCAGTTATTGCTGTTAACGCAATAAAGCTCATTCCGATTTTTTTCATCATTGTTTTTAAGTTTTTAAAATTTTTATACTGCAAATATACGATATTATATGTACATACATATAATGTTTTAACATTTTTTTTCTTTTCCTGCTTTTTTAGATACAAAAATGCCTTGCAGAAAGCTTCTGCAAGGCATTTTTGTAAAATTCAATATTATTATTTTTCAAACTTATTATATCCTTTTGGTATATCAAACATTGTTGGATCGACCACTTTTTTGGTAATTTTTGTAACTTCCAAACGACCAGTTTCTTTACCCGCCAGATCAGTTTGAACAGAAAGCATAGGGAACATATTTTTCACATTTGGAATTTGCAAAAAATAAATTGATGATTTGTCTTTACGATTTAACTGAGTTAATAATTTATCGAAAAAGGAGAATTTACCATCAGCAAGCCAATAGGTAATTATTGTTCCTTCCTCATTATTTGTAACAATATATTCTGTGCATTTATATCCTTGTAAGTTTTTTACATTCTGACCTTTTTTTACTGTACAAGTTCCTTTAATAACCGGAGCACTTGGCGTTGCCTGATCCATATATAATTTTCGTTCATGGTTCAGTGACTTCATTGTCTTTGCATTCATATCTACTAAAAAAGTTCCTTCAACTTTATGAGATTTTGATCCGATCTCGTCAATACGAACAATATTGTCTTTTACATAATAAACATAATTAGTAGTATCTGTTGTTGAAATCTTTTTGAATTCAATAACCCCTTCGAATGATTGTGCGAGAGTTGTTAAGGAAAATGAAAACATTACAACAACTATGGTTACAATTTTTAAGATAGATTTTTTCATTTCTTACGTTTTTTATGTTTGTGTTAAATTAAAAATACATTTTCTTGGTCTGCTAAAATACTAATTTTTTAGTTGAGCCAATATCCCATTTCAAAACTTGTACCAAGTTTTTATGAACAACAATAATTTGCATTTAAATCCTCATATTTGCATCTATTTCAAAAAACGAAAGATCTAATGGCCGAACATAATGAAACTGGAGAAAAGGGTGAAGAAATAGCAGCCAACTATTTGCAAAATAAAGGTTTTGTCGTTTTGGAGAAAAACTGGCGCTTTAAAAATCTGGAAGCTGATATTATTGCAACTATTTCAAAAACTTTAGTTATCGCTGAAGTAAAAACGCGGAAAAGCAATTACTTTGGTGAACCCGAAACATTTGTAAATAAACAAAAACAAAAAAATCTGATCAAAACAGCACACGAGTATATTCAACGGAACAAGCTTGATTTAGAGGTACGTTTTGATATTGTTTCTATTATTTTGGGTGATAGCCAAACGAAAATAAACCATATTGAAGACGCTTTTTCGTTTAGTCATTAAGGGTTCTTGGAATTTCTTCGAAAAGATCAATTACCCGTTTTCAATAAATTTTATAGCCCGATGGATCAAGCCTCCACATACATCCCTTAAATTTAGTATCTTTGCAAAAAATTAGAAAGATGGCAAAGGAATTCAAACGTAGCGGTAATAAAGATTTTAAGAGCAAAAAACCGTTTGGTAAAAAAGCAGGAAAAGGGAAAAGTTCTCCTGATAAACCTTTTTTTAAACGCGACAACGAAACTCGTTCAACAGATAATTTCAGTGAAGAAAAATCGTATGAGCCTAAAAAATCCCGTCCTGACAAAAGAGATGATAAACCTGCTTTTGAGCGTTACCGCGATGAGTCAAAACCATCTGATTTCGGAACAGCTGCAAAACGGGAAAAAACCACATTTGGAGGATTTAAAAAGAAACGTTTTGATGATAAGCCATTATTTAAAAAGCACTCTGAAGGTGATTCTGAAAAACCTTCCTTCCGAGAAAGAAGAGATGATAAGCCAAAATCAGTTGGTAAAAAACCATTTTCCGGCAAAACATCTTTTACTAAAACACCTTCTAAGGCAGCAAATCCATACGATCTGGATGAATCGGATTTAGAATATGGTAAACCGAAAGCTTCATTTGATAGGAGCAAAGGAAGAGATTTCAAGAAAAAACCATACGAAAAAAAGCCATACACAAAGAAAGCCTATTCCCCTAGACCTTCCACCTCTGAAAAATCACAACAAGATTCAGATGATGGAACAGTTCGTTTAAATAAATACATTGCCAATGCCGGAATTTGCTCTCGCAGAGAGGCAGATGCCTTAATATCTTCGGGCGTAGTACAGGTAAATGGCAAGAACATTACCGAGATGGGTTATAAAGTAAAACCTACCGATATTATTAAATATGGCGGACAAACGCTTAAAAAGGAGAGAATGGTTTATTTGATCTTGAATAAACCAAAAGATTATATCACCACCTCTGACGACCCCCAAAAACGTAAAACCGTATTGGAATTAATTCAAGGTGCCTGCAAAGAACGAATTTACCCTGTTGGCCGATTAGATAGAGCAACTACGGGATTACTGATGTTCACTAATGATGGAGAGCTTACAAAAAAGTTAACTCATCCAAGTCATGGTGTTCGGAAAGTGTATCATGTAGAGCTGGATAAACCTCTTAAACATTCTGATCTGGAAAAGATTTCAGCAGGAATTGAGCTCGAAGATGGTGAAATTAAAGTGGATGAAGCAACTTATATTGGCGATGGAAGTGATAAAACACAAGTTGGTGTAGAAATACATTCAGGTAAAAATCGTATTGTGAGAAGGATCTTTGAACACATGGGCTATAATGTCCGTAAATTAGACAGAGTAGTTTTTGGTTCTTTAACAAAAAAAGATCTTCCTCGCGGCCGTTGGAGATTATTAACTGATGCCGAAGTTGGAATGCTGAAAATGATCAGCGCCCATTAATTGTTTAATTTATTAAACCATCAGTTTCGAAAAAATACTAAACTTATCCACTTTCCGTTTTTGATAATATCTCTTTACGTCTAAGAAGCTACCTTTCTTTTTTGTGAACTTTGCATAATCATCAATTAGCAAAATGGACACTCAACCTGTTGTAAATCCTGAACAAACTCCTAAAAAAAAATCACCTTTGATTTTTAGGATCCTGTGGCGCTTCTTAATTTTCTTTTTTATCCTTTTTGTATTACTTATAGGTTCGGGATTTGTTATCAGTTATTACTATCAAAGCGAAGTAAAAGAATATGTAATAGGTGAACTAAACAAACAATTAAATACTCAAATAATTGTTGATGGTAAAGACATTGATTTTACAGTTTTAAAGAATTTCCCTTACGCATCAGTTGATTTTAAAAATGTAAAAGCACTGGAAGCAACAAATAATGCAACTAAGGACACCTTATTTAAAGCAGGAAAAATATCACTCCAGTTCAACATTGTAGATGTTTTCAAAAAAAACTATCACATCAAAAAAATGGAGATTGATAATGTTGATCTGAAAGTCCGGATCGATAAAAACGGTAACGACAATTTTCATTTCTGGAAATCTTCTTCTGATACAGCAACTACTTCCTTTGCTTTTGCACTCGAAAAAATTATTTTAAACCAGATACACCTTTCCTATAAAGATGTTAAAACAAAACTAAATATAGATCTGCTGATCAAAAAAAGCAAACTCTCCGGTAATTTTTCAGAAAAACAATATTCCTTAGAGACAGTGAGTGACCTCTTTGTTAATTTAATTAAAGTTGACAGCATAAATTATTTGCGCAAGAAAGACATACATGCTGAGGTAGCAATAGAAGTTGATAATACAAAGCAATCTTATAAAATAAATGAAGGCAAAATAAAGATAGAAAATTTACTTTTTGGAATAGTTGGGAACATACTTAATAACAACGAGCCATCTTTAAATTTAAGCATCGAAGGAAAAGATATGGATATAAAATCTGTGTTGTCCTTAATTCCGAACAAATACAAAGGAAAAATAAATGACTATAAAAGCGATGGAGAATTCTATTTTAATGCAACAGTTCAAGGTCAATTTTCAAAAAATAAAACGCCACAAATAAAAGCAGATTTCGGGATCAACAATGCCGTTATCACTCAAATTAAGGAAAATATTTTTCTGCAAAATGTAAATTTAAAAGGACATTATTCGAATGGTAACACTGAAAATAAGGAACCTTCTGTGCTCACACTAATTCCCTTTTCTGCAACTATTAAGCAAGGTACAATTGCAGGAGAATTATCATTACTCAATTTGAAGAATCCTTCCTTTACTGGAAAAATAAAAGGAAATATCAGTTTGGAAGAACTGCAACGTTTTGTAAAAATCGATACGATCGAACGTGTTACAGGTGAATTAAAAATTGATGCCACATTCGATGGAGAGGAAAAAAACATTAGTTCCGAAAAGTATGAAAATATGAGAACTTCAGGTGATCTGACAATTACAGATATGAACTTGAAGATGAAAAATAACATTCTTGAATTCGCTAAAATAAATGGAAGTTTCAAATTTGATAATAATGATCTGGCAATAAATAATTTAACCGGAAATATATCAACCAGCGATTTTGAATTAAAAGGTTTCATTAGAAACATGATCGGCTATTTGCTCAAAGAAAATCAGGATATTACTATTGAAGCATCACTAAATTCGAAAAATATAAATTTGAATGAAATACTTGCCAATAAAGAAGTGGAAGAAACGGAACAAAAATTAAAAAAGAACTACAAACTAAAATTTTCTGAACATATCAATGTGAATTTAAACAGTGAAATTCAACATTTAGAATTTCGAAAATTTAACGCAACCAATATCAAAGGGCTTATAAAATTAAATAATAAAAAACTTGTTCTTGACCCAGTAACATTAAATACAATGAATGGGACAATTACCACCAGCGGATTAATTGATGGCCGCGATAGTACCCAGTTACTGGTTACATGTTTCTCGGAAATAACGAAAATAAATATTACTAAATTATTCGAGTCTTTTGAAAACTTTAATCAAACTGCAATCACTGATAAAAACATAAAAGGAATCGCGACTGCAAAAGTTCAGTTTGCTGCGGTGCTTTCTCCGGAATTAAAAATGGACATGAAAAAATTGTATGCAGGAGTTGACATGACAATTGACAATGGGGAGTTGAACAATGTTGAGTCGATGAAAAGTTTATCCCGTTTTATTGAATTAAAAGATCTGGAAAATGTACGTTTCTCGACTTTAAAAAATCAGATAGAAATAAAAAACCAAGTGATAACCATTCCTAAAATGGAAGTAAAATCAACGGCATTAAATATTTCTGCCTCCGGAACCCATACATTCAATAATGAAATCAATTATAAAATAAAATTATCGCTCAATGAGTTGCTTTCTAAAAAGGCGAAAAAAGCAAAAAAAGAAAATGATGAATTTGGGGAAATAACTGATGATGGTTTAGGCAGAACAAACATATTTTTATCAATGACAGGAACAACTGACAATCCAATAATTAAATACGACTCAAAAGGTGCCATTCAAAATGTAAAACAGGATCTAAAGGTTGAAAAACAAACATTAAAGTCGATCTTACATGAAGAGTTCGGTCTGTTTAAAAAAGATTCCACATTAACTAACAAAACTCCCAAAAAAGATAACACAAAGTTTACCATCAAGTGGGATGAAGATGACAAAAAAGAAGAGAAAAAAGAGTTAAAAAAACCAAAAAAACCTGAAGAAGAGGATTTTTAAGAATATAAATTACTGACAAAAATCAGGTACTTTCTTCAGTCAAAATTCTTTATCTTCGTTGATACAATCCTAAAAAGGTTAAGTGAGCATCTATTCAAAAAAACAAAAATGGAAATTATGGCTGTTTATAGCAGCTATAATTATTATTGGTCTATCACTATGGTACACGAATACTCTTGTCAATAAAATTGCTCAGGATGAACGTGAAAAGGTAAAGCTATGGGCAAGCGCTGTTCAGAAAAAAGCTAAACTTGTAAAATATACCAACGAATTATTTAATAAGTTAAAGGCAGAAGAACGCAAGAAAATTGAACTGTGGGCAGAAGCAACAAAACAATTATCGATGGATCTGAGCGATTATGGTTTCGTTCTGAAAGTTGTTTCTGACAACACTACTGTTCCGGTAATTTTGGCTGATGAAAACGGGTTGCCAATTACATCGAGGAATTTAGATCCCCAAAAGGAAACTGACAAAAAATATCTAAAAGAGCAAATGGAAGAAATGAAGGCTTCCCAGGAGCCCATTGAAATCAATATTTACAAAGGGCAAAAAAATTATTTGTATTATAAAGATTCCAAATTATTTTCTGAATTAAAAAATGTTCTGGACGACTTAATAAAATCGTTTATTTCAGAAGTTGCAGTAAATTCGGCATCTGTACCGGTTTTATATACTGATTCTACTAAAATTAATGTTATTGCCTCCGGTAATATTGACTCCTTAAAAATAAAAGATTCTACGTTTTTAAAAACATCACTCATTTCTATGGCAGAGCATAATCAGCCAATTGAAGTTGAATTTGGTGATGGCACAAAAAATTATATCTTTTATCAGGAATCCAAATTGCTGACTCAGCTCAAATATTATCCTTATGTAATGTTCTCCATATTCGGACTGTTTTTATTGATCGCCTATTTGTTATTCAGCACAGCAAGAAAAGTTGAACAAAACCAGGTTTGGGTTGGAATGGCCAAAGAAACGGCACATCAACTTGGCACGCCACTTTCTTCACTTATTGCCTGGCTGGAATATTTAAGATCAAAAGGATTAGAACCGGAAACAGCAAATGAAATAGAAAAGGATGTAAAACGTTTAGAAACAATCACAGAACGTTTCTCAAAAATTGGATCTGTTCCCAAACTGGATAAAGTAAATTTGATAAGTGTATTGAATAATTCAGTGAATTATATCAAGCTAAGAAGTTCTAAAAATGTTGTATTTACAGTTGATACAGAAAATCAAAAAGAAATAATCGCCCAATTAAATATCCCTTTGTTTGAATGGGTGATAGAAAATTTATGCAGAAATGCGGTAGATGCCATGAATGGGAACGGAGCAATTAACATAAGTATTTCTGACCAAACTCAATTTGTTTACATTGATGTTTCTGATACCGGAAAAGGTATTCCGAAATCAAAATACAAAACAGTTTTTGAGCCTGGTTTCACTACCAAACAAAGAGGTTGGGGGTTAGGGTTATCACTCACTAAACGTATCATCGAAAATTATCATTCAGGAAAAATATTTGTAAAAAATTCTGAACTTGGCAAAGGAACTACCTTTAGAATTGTTTTGAATAAATAGAAATGGCAGGAATTTATATACACATTCCGTTTTGCAAACAAGCTTGCCATTATTGCGATTTTCATTTTTCAACTTCTTTAAAAAATAAAGATGCTTTTTTGATCTCCTTAAAGAAAGAGATCGAATTACAAAAAAACTATTTAGAAGCATCTAAAATTTCCACAATTTATTTTGGAGGAGGAACTCCTTCCCTTCTGTCGGAAAGTGAATTGATGCATATTTTTGATACACTGAATTCACATTTTGAAATTGCTCCGGATGCAGAAATCACCTTAGAAGCAAATCCCGATGATTTGAGTTTAAAAAAAATTAAAGAATTAAAACATACTCCTGTCAATCGTTTGAGTGTTGGGATACAAAGTTTTTTTGATGAAGATCTGGTATTGATGAATCGGGCACATACTTCCAAAGAAGCGTTGTCTGTTGTGCAAACATCCCAGGATGCCGGTTTTGAAAACATCACCATTGATCTGATCTATGGAATACAAACACTGACGAATGAAAAATGGAAACATAATTTACAAACAGCTTTTGATCTTCAGGTAAAACATATTTCAAGTTATTGCTTAACAGTAGAAGCGAAAACAGCCTTGTCAAATTTTATTAAAACAGGGAAGGTGAAAAATGTGGATGAACAACAAAGTATTGAGCAATTTGAGATCATGGTCGAAAAAATGAAAGAAAATGATTTCATCCATTATGAAATTTCTAATTTTTGCAAAAAAGATTATCATTCAAAGCATAACAGTAATTATTGGTTAAAAGAAAATTATTTAGGATTAGGACCTTCAGCCCATTCCTATAATGGGATTTCAAGACAATGGAACATTTCTAATAATGCTTTGTACATTCAATCTCTTGAAAATAATAAATTAAATTTTGAAGAAGAAACTTTAACGGCAGCTCAAAAATACAACGAATATATTCTTACCTCACTTCGCACTATTTGGGGAACAGATCTCAACTGTATTAAAACTATATTTGGAACCGATTATTTAACTTATTGCATAAAGGAATCGGAAAAGTATATTTCAGAAGGAAAATTGCTGAACCAAGAAAATAAATTATTTTTAACAGAAAAAGGAAAGTTGCTTGCCGATAAAATTGCAAGTGATTTGTTTTATATTAGCGATTAATTACTTTTTTGTCATTTCGACCGTAGGGAGAAATCTCGTTTAATGGCAAGTCTATTGAGATTTCTCCCTGCGGTCGAAATGACATGGAACGACATAAAATTGTATAAATAAAATGACATCAAAAATTACACACAAAGGAAAATCATATGTTGTTGATCTCAATTTACCGATCGACATTTCAATTCCATTACGCAGCGGAAATGAAAATGTGAATGCATGGCATGCAAATCCGGTAACGATAGAACCCGTTCGCATGGGTGATTGGGTGGGCGATGTAAAACAGGGTGGCTCGGTAAATTTCAGAAATATTTTTTTCAATCCTCATGGCAATGGTACACATACCGAATGTGTGGGACATATTAGTAAGGAAGATTACAGCATCAATCAGACATTAAAAAAATTCTTTTTTATTGCTGAATTAATTACTGTATTACCTGACGAACTACCAAACGGAGATAAGATAATTACAGGAGAACATATCAAAAACTCTTTGGGAGATGTACGTCCGGAAGCAATTGTAATTCGCACATTGGATAATCACATTTCAAAGATCAACAAACATTATTCAAATACAAATCCTGCTTATTTACATCATAAAGCGGCAGAATTAATTGATTCCTTAGGCATTGATCATTTATTAATTGACATGCCATCTGTTGATAAAGAACAAGATGACGGTAAATTATTGGCACATCATGCATTCTGGCAGTATCCGCATCATACAAAATCAGAACGTACCATCACGGAAATGATCTATGTTCCGAACAACGTATTTGACGGAACCTACCTGTTGAATATACAGATAGCAAGTTTTGAGAATGATGCATCACCAAGCAAACCTATATTGTACAAGTTAAATACAGTCTTGTAAATTAATAAAAAACAAAGCCGCGCAATTAAAATAATTGCGCGGCTTATTCTTTAATTTAAACTTATATACTTATGGTAACTCCAACTGTAAATGGATATACCTGAGGTCCCTGATCCTTTTTGAATAACCTGTTCAATCCATAATTAGCAAATATGGTTACATTATTATATCCAACACGTGCGATAGCGCTGTAACGGAAAGGCTCCAAATTATAATCATCACGCTGTTTGTTTTTGTAATGGGTATCATTGGCATCGTATTTTTGTTTTGTAACTGCATGGATACGATATGCAAATTCTGCTCCCACTCCTATGTGGAAGTTTTTATCAGGATTTTTGCTGGTATTGAACTCCAATATCAATGGTGCCTTTATATAACTAACATTCAATGTGTTTTTCTTATACTTCACATCATCCTTGCCAGCAACAAGGTAAGATGTATCAGGATTAAGAGTAATATTATTTTGAAATGCATAGTGATTAAAATCGAAACCAAAACCGGTAACTATATTGATGTAATTTTTATAGATATGAAAATCTTTCTCTAAAAGATTTAAACCAAACTGAATAGATTTACCGTAATTTAACTCCAGAAAATCCGCATTTTTAGGCACATTTAATGAATTATCGTACCCAAGGAAGCCATTTACTCCAAGATCGATCCCCTGCCAATGTTTGAACTCTTGAGCTGTATCTTTTGCAGTGCGTCTGTCTGATTTATCTTCATCACCATCACCAATGATCATATACTTTTTATTTCCAAGTTTAAATTTTGTAGTATCGCTTGCAGTTTCTTCCCCCGTTCCAATTTTGCTTTCACGAACAGAACCAGCACCACTAATACTGACATTCCGATCGGTCGGATTCCCTTTATAAATAATAGAACCCGCACCGGATACATCCGCATCTAAACTTTGTTTCACATTTATTTTTGCATCACCGGCTCCAGAAACTGTTATTTTCGCTTTCTCAGCTTCTAAATTAGAGGCTTTTAGATCACCTGCTCCTGAAACAGAAGCATTCAGTAATTGTGCGCTTCCTTTTAAGGTAATATCCCCTGCCCCGCTTATTTTTGTAGTAATTTCATTGGCCTTAATATCCAGGTGAACATCTCCTGCACCACTTGATTCTATTGTTAGTTTATCACAAACAAGTTGATTCTCCCCATTTACATCGGTAGAACCGGATGCGTCTAAACTACTTAATGATTTAACTCCTACCGTTATTACAATTGTCTTTTCACTTTTTAAATTTCCCTCTGCGCTAATGTTTAAAATACCATCTTTTACTTCTGTTTTTATTTGTGGCTGAACTTTTTCATCAGCATCTACTTTTACTGAATTGATTTCGGATTGGGAGACAACGATACTAAATGCATCACTGACTTTTATTCCTGTGAAGTCGCCAACATTTCGTATTTGCTGTGCCTGGATCGTTAGTATAGAAAGGCCGGTAAATAAGAGCAATCCAATTTTTTTTGTCTTTAGGGTTATTGCGTTCATGTTTCTGAATTTTTGGTTGTTTTAGGGTGTGACGTTCTGGATTTCCTTTTTGTTACAGATCTATTATTTTTTTTTATTACTGGGTGAAATTAATAACAATTAGAATAATATGATAGTCCAAAGATGAACCGGCACACGTTCTCGACTCCGCTCGAACTGACTCCGCGCTGTCAAACTAAGGTACAGAATGTCGATTGTGGAGGTCACCCTGAGTTTGTTGAAGGGGAGGGAAAGCCTACACACATGTTTCGATGCTTCGACAAAGGCTCAGGGACAGGCCAAGCGCAACATGACCTTGTATGGTTCGGTTTGGTCAGTTAGAGTGTAGTCGAGAACGTGCTATAGCAAAAATACCCGAACTTAATTATAGCGATAAATAACAAGATAATGAATTTTATAGAGGCTCTTTAAAAAAAACGAAATCAGCTTTTCAGCGATTTCGTTTCAAATCCTAAGAATTACAATTTAATTATTCTTCCACTCCGGTTTACGTTTTTCGATAAACGAATTGATACCTTCATTTGCATCATGCGTTTCCATCAGTTGATTTACGTATAAGCTTTCTAATTGGGGTAAAAAATTACTAAAGATGTGATTGAATTTACTTCTTACAGCACGTATTGCATAACGCAATGCAACAGCACTTTTCGGAACTATATATTGTTCGATCCAGGCATTTGTTCCGGTTTCTAATTCAGCTTTATCTTCAAACAATTGATTTAATAAACCAAAAGTTTTTCCTTCTTCTGCAGAAATTGTTCTACCTGTAAGCAATAGATCTTCGGCACGTGATAAACCAATTTTTTCAGGAAGAAGAAGAGATGCAGGCGGAGGGAATACACCGAGTACTACTTCAGGCTGACCTAATTTTGCAGTTTTATCAGCAAACATCTGATTACACATCAACGCTAATTCCAATCCTCCACCTAAACATTGCCCGCTGATTTTTGCAACCGTAGGAATTGACAGATCACGTAAGGTATAAAACAACTGATGAAAACTGCGAAGCATTGCTCCTGCTGCTTCTTTGCGATGTTCTTCAACGCTTGCACCAAACGAAAAATGTTTTCCGGCACCTTCAAATGTAATGAGTTTTAAAGCTTGATTTGTTTTATATGAATTTAACAATGCCTGTAACTCTTCCATCATAATATGGTCAAGTACATTGCCTTTTCCATCATCTAAAATTATTTGAGCAATAGAATCATTATGTGTGTAGTTTACTTTTATCTTTTCCATGTGAATCTGTTTAGATGTTTTATTTATTCAAATATTATTTTGTTAAACCTACTTAATCGTTTTTTCTTGTTCGACCCCATACGGGTCGTATAAACCTTTGTTGTTATTGCTATAAACCTTTGACCCCTTCAGGGTCATTCTATTATTCTCTTTTTTCTTAAAATTAAATAATTATTATTTAAACAAAAAATCCGGATCTCATTTCATAAAACCAATGACATCCGAATTGATAGAAATTTATTTTATTAACTCAATACCAATTGCGCCTTAATAATTTCTTTTCCCCTTTCGATTGCTTTTTCATTTTCAGGAATTGAATTATGGTGGCGCAGCGGCAATGATTTTTCAAGTCCTTTGCGCATATATTCGGGTTCGATCAATGGTTTTAATTTTAAGAATCCTCCTAAAACAAGCATATTAAAAACTTTCGCTAATCCTAATTTTGCAGCTTCATCAGCAGCATCAATTGTATAAATATTAATATCTGTTCGTACAGGGTGACGTGTAATTCCATTTGGATCATAGATCAAAACTCCACCTTTTTTTACTGAGTTCTCAAATTTATCCATTGATTGCTGATTCAAAATAATGGCAGTATCAAACTTATTTAAGATTGGAGAACTAATGCGTTCGTCACTTATGATGACAGTTACATTAGCTGTTCCACCACGCATTTCCGGACCATAAGAAGGAAACCAGCTTACTTCTTTATTTTGCATCATCCCTGCATAGGCAAGGATTTTGCCCATCGATAAAACTCCCTGTCCTCCAAATCCTGCGATGATAATTTCTTCAGTCATAGCTTTAATGTTTTTATATAAATTCAAAATTTAATTAGCACATTTTCAAATTACTCACCTGTCTGCCGATAGGCAGGTTTTCAAATTATTTCGGCACTTTAATATCACCAAGCGGATAATAAGGGAACATGTTTTCCTCCATCCATTTGTTTGATTCCAATGGAGTCATTTTCCACCCTGAGTTGCAATTCGAAACAATTTCAACAAAGCATAAACCTTTATTTAATTTTTGATATTGAATTGCTTTTTCAATTGCTTTTTTCGCTTTACGCACATTTGCAGGTGTGTGAACCGATTGACGGGAAACAAAATAGGTACCGGGAAGCTGAGCTACTAATTCAGTAATTTTTAATGGATGTCCCATTGTTTCCACATCACGACCAAAAGGGGATGTTGCTGTTTTCATTCCAGGAAGTGTTGTTGGAGCCATTTGTCCGCCTGTCATTCCATAAATCCCGTTGTTCACAAAAAATACGGTGATGTTTTCTCCTCTGTTACATACATGAATTGTTTCTCCTGTTCCGATAGCTGCAAGATCTCCATCACCTTGATACGTGAATACAAATTTTTCCGGATGAAGTCTTTTTATTCCTGTTGCAACAGCAGGTGCTCTGCCGTGTGCAGCTTGTTGCATATCGATGTTCATAAAGTCATAGGCAAGTACTGAACATCCAACAGGAGCAACACCAATGGTATCCGCCTGTAAATTCATTTCTTCGATCACCTCCATGATCAATCGGTGAGCGGTACCATGACCGCATCCCGGGCAATACGAAAGAGCATTGTCGGTTAACAAACAAGTTCTTGAGTAAACCAGGTTTTCCGGTTCAATTACTTCATCTCTAGTTGGTATGTGGCTCATATGTTTTTTCTTTTATAAAATTTTGTTCTAGAACATTTAATACTTCATCCGGTGCCGGCATAATTCCGCCTAGTCGGCCATAATGCTCCACCGGTACGGCACCATTCACAGATAGGCGAACATCTTCTACCATTTGTCCTGCACTCATTTCAACGGATAACATACCTTTTACCTGCTTTGCTAATTTCGCTAATTCATCTGATGGATAAGGGAAAAGCGTGATCGGGCGCAATAAACCTACTTTAATTCCTCGCTCTCTTCCTAACAATACAGCTTTCTGGCAAATACGTGCACTTGAGCCATAAGCAACAAATAAGTATTCGGCATCATCACACTGGATCCGTTCAAAACGAACTTCCGTTTCTTGAATATGCTTAAATTTTTTCTGAAGATTGATATTAATGATTTCCTGTTTTACCGGATTCAAATCCAATGAAGTAATAATATTTCGTTCTCTGTCAGGAGTTTTTCCTGTTGTTGCCCAAGGAGACATTGCTTTAATTTCGGCATCTGTCCAACGAGGTACTTGCTCATCCAATTCCACTTTTTCCATCATCTGACCGATAGCACCATCTGACAATACCATTACTTGAATGCGATGTTTGAAAGCCAGTTCAAATCCGAGTTTTGCAAAATCATACATTTCCTGAACAGAAGCCGGAGCCAATACAATCATTTTATAATCGCCATGCCCGCCCCCTTTTACAGTTTGAAAATAATCGGATTGGGAGGGTTGAATGGTTCCTAAACCAGGTCCACCACGAACAACGTTCAATAATAAACAAGGAAGTTCTGTTCCTGCCATAAACGAAATGCCCTCTTGCATAAGACTTATTCCCGGACTGGAAGAAGAGGTCATTACTCTTTTCCCACAAGCTGCACCTCCATAAACCATGTGTATGGAAGCAATCTCACTTTCGGCTTGCAAAACAATCATACCGGTACGTTCCTTTATTTTGTTTGCAAATAAATATTCCATTACTTCTGATTGAGGAGTAATTGGATATCCAAAATAACCGTCACATCCGGCACGAATAGCGCCTTCGGCTATTGCTTCATTACCTTTCATTAACCTAATATCCTTCATGTTCTGAATTCTTTTTTTTATGATTAATTTACTTTTACTCTGTAAACTGATATTGCACCATCCGGACAAACCAAAGCGCAATTGGTACAACCGTTGCAATCCTGATTGCTGCTGGTGGCAAAGTGATAACCTTTACTATTTAAAACTACTGACATTGCAATAGTTTTTTCCTTACAAACCGGAACGCATAATTCACAACCTTTGCATCTTTCGGTATTTACTACAATTTCACCTTTTACTGTTGCCATGATTCTTTATTTTAAGATAATGGTATTATTTAAATGTTGTTAGACAAATTTATTTTTTCATGTCCATTTAAAATATGATATGCCTCATGATTCTATTTTTTGCGTTTATTAGTGTTCTATGCGGAAAGAAAATTCCTGTTTAACAAAAATTAAAATTGATTTATTTCATTGATCACGCAATAATCCGACATTGTATTAACAATTTTATTTGTTTACTTTTCATAAAAATTACCCATCATAAAATGAGCAGTACTCAACTTTCAAATGAATTGAAACTTCCTTGCGGAGCTATACTAAAAAATCGTATTGGAAAATCTGCCATGAGCGAAAATATGGGTACAAAAGATCACTATTCAAATAGCTCCTTAAACATCTTATATAAACGTTGGGCAAATGGCGGAGCAGGATTATTGATCACCGGCAATATAATGATAGATCACACAGCATTAGGAGAGCCACGAAATGTTGTTTTTGAAAAAGAACATTCGGATACTAACTTAAAAGAATGGGCGAAAGCAGGGACACAAAACAATACGCATGTATGGACACAAATTAATCATCCCGGAAAACAATCTCCGAAATTTTTAAGTAATGAGCCTGTCGCACCATCGGCCATAGCACTTAAACCGCCTTTGAACAGAATGTTTAATTTGCCCCGTGCACTTACAGAAAAAGAAATTTATGATCTTATTGAACGTTTTGGGTATGCTGCAAAAGTTTCGAAAGAAAATGGTTTTACCGGAGTTCAAATACATGGTGCACATGGATATCTGGTAAGTCAATTTCTTTCACCACGCCATAATCAACGGACCGATCAATGGGGAGGAACAATTGAAAACCGGATGCGCTTTGTAAGCCAAATTTATCAAGCGATGCGTAAAGAAGTTGGAAATGAATACCCGCTTAGTATCAAATTAAATTCTGCTGATTTTCAAAAAGGAGGATTTTCAAAAGAAGAATCAATGACAGTAGTACAGCACCTTTCGGAGCAAGGGATGGATCTTATTGAAATTTCGGGTGGAACCTATGAAGCTCCCGTAATGACCGGCAAAGGAAAAGACATCAAAGAAAGCACACAAAAAAGAGAAGCTTATTTTTTAGAGTATTGCGAAGAAGTACGTAAGATCGTTAAAGCACCTTTGATGTTAACCGGAGGTTTTAGAACTTCGAAAGGAATGAATGATGCCCTTGCCAGCGGAGCATGTGAAATGATTGGACTAGCCAGATCTGTTGCTGTTAACCCTGATTTCCCTAACGACTTATTATCAGGAAAAAATATTGAAAGCTCTGTAAAACCTCTTACAACAGGTTTGAAATTTCTAGATAACATTGTTCCTTTAGAAATTGTTTGGTACAGTGAGCAATTGAAACTGATGGGTAAGGGTAAAAACCCTCAACCAACAATGAGTACACTGAAAGCAGCTTTGAATACCGTTTTACAGGTCGGATTGCAGGGGTTGAAAAGAGTGAGAGCGAAGTAATTGAGCATTAAATGCCATTATTTAGCATGAGTAGAATTAAAATTGTCTGTTCAGTTTTTCATTTTTTTGAAGAATGTATTGAGAATGTGTGACAGGTTTTTAAACGACAAGGATTACGTTTATTGTTACTTCTCGATACTCTCCCTTTGGTCGAACCACCATTGACGTATTTTATTATTGGCTCCATTTCAATTATTTAATTTCATCCCCCTGCCCCCTTCTCCAAAGGAGTCCTTCTGACAAAGGGGGACATAGTCGTGCAAGCAATGAAATAGACGTCATTTTTATATTGCTTTTTTTGAAAAAAATTATCCCTCGAAGTGACTGGCGTGAGTCAATTCGAGTGTTTTTATTTTTTGAAAAATGTATTGAGAATATGTGAAAGGTTTTTAAAATCAGGTCAACTATTTTACAATTATTTTTGCCCTGCCGATCCTGCCATCTGCTGAATTTTTAGTAAGCAGGTAGATACCGGAAGGAACGCCTTCCAATTGTAAGGTATAATAATCACCAGGTAATAATTCATACTTTGTTTCTCTATATAATCTACCCATGAAATCATACAATCTGAATTGGGCATATTCGAAACCAGAAGCATCATTCGATATGTTAATGTAATTAGCAGCAGGATTAGGAAAAACGAACAGACCATAAATTGAATTGTCTTGAATCGAACATTCATGGTCCCATCCATTCATTTGTTCTACTGCCCATTCTCTTTGGGATTGAATGAAAGGATAAATGCCGGGATAATTTATTCGGAGTACAAAACCGGAATGAGTGAGGGATACTTCATCATTGTTATCCTCCGTCAATGAATTTTTAAATGATTCGTAAGAATTATATCTGTATGGATCGATTTTATAAGCTTCGTCAATTAAATTATGACGGTCTAAAATATAATCTCCTAAATGATCTAATGTATAATTCGTATTTATAAGATCACATACATAATTCAAATATTCATTTTTATATTCCTCTATTTCGAATATCCTTTTTAACAGAGGTCGTTCATCATACTTATTTGCAGGCACCAAATAGCCTGTCAGCAATGACGTTTCACTAAGTAGTTTTATATCCTGAAATGTTTCATTCATATCCCATGGGATCCATTTTATTTTTCCATCAGGATGTTCATATAAAAAATAGTTATTCCCGCCACCCCAATAACTGTCCCAACTTCGTATGCTTTTTTCGATGGCAAGTATTTTTAAATAATTATGCACATCAAATTTATTTTCTAATTGTTGTTTAAAATCTGTTGAATGATCATTATTAATAAAATCAATAAACCCAATTAATGTTGACCAATTATCCATGCTCTCATTGGTAGTTAATTTTAATCCCTGGCCCTTATATCCGGATGATTCTGTGCCTAACCATGTTAAGGGAACTGATGCGCCTCTATCTGTTTTATATAAATTACCATCATTTTGTGTGCTGCCATAATTAAATTTCAGAAATGTTTTGTCCACATTTTCTATCACTACATACAATCCGATGTATTCGCCATTGATCCAAAGTTTTGTGTAGGAGGTTCTGGATGCTACGAGACCGGCATCACGAAAAAGTTTAAAAGAAATTACATCGTGAACTAAAGAAGGATCGTTCGTAAAATTATTCAGATTGATTTTTTTTAATCCGTCTAATTTTTGATTTAAAAATTCATCAAAAGAAATTTTAAAAGGCTTTTTCTTTCCAAAATTAGCTAATGAGTTGGAAGCATTTCCTTTTTCCCGGAAGCCACAATCAATAAGAACAATGCTATCCCAGGTAATTTTACATTTTCGATAAATTTCAGGGTTTGCTATTGGATCTGCTAGATTCGAATTAAAATCATTTTCCAATGTTTCAAACCAATCCGGAAGGTCCGTTTCAATGAAAAGGGTATGCAACACAGAATCGTTAAACACCAGATCACCTGTTTGTGCAGAAGAGGATATACTAATAAACAGTAAGAAACTACCTATTACATTTTTCATTTCCGGTATATTCTGCGTTCATCATTAAGAACATCATAATACTTCTTAAAATTCCTTTTCATAAAGTGAATTCCAATGGTTGTGTTAAATCCTGACTGATTATTTTTATTAGCTATATTTAATTGCACACCGAACTTGAAATGAATTCTTAAGTGTTCATTTAGTTTCTTTTCAAATCCTGTAAATGGTTCAAGTGTCACTTGTGCGCCATTATTATATTTTGCATTCATAAAATTTACTTCTGTCCCGACAAAAAAAGTGTTTTTTTTCAGGTAAGTACTACCACCTAAATAGCGTTGAAAACCTAAACCAACTTTAGTTACAGCATAAGGTTTTGCAGGTGAATAGAATAGGTCAACATAATAAAGCTTAACACCTCTCAGTGCTAAACCAATTTTATACTGCATTCCCCATTGCTTGGCAATCATTGATTCATCGCGGAATACAGAAAAGTAAGGCGTTTTATAATATCCAAAATTTGCTCCAAACCAAATCGTCTTTAGTTTTTTTCCTTTAATAGTATCAACAATTACCCAGGGAATAATAGTAATGGATTCATCCATTTTTTTAATCTTCAGATTTATTGAATCACATTGTTGAATGGTACCTGTTTGGGAGTTTCCATCTTTTAAAACAATTTCATCTGTTATTAATTTTCTGGAATTCATGCAGCTGCTGAGGACAAGTGCGGAGAAAATGGTGTAGAGGATATATTTTATAAAAGATTTCATCGATTGGATAGGAATTTGGAAAAACGTTTGAAATAATCGTTCTAACGAAGATACAATATTCTTTTTTTGCGAAAAGAAGCTTTTCAATAAATAAATTTCGTAAGGCTCAACAGGACACCGCGCGTAGTCAGTCAGAGTTTGTCGAAGACGTGGGCAGGATAAATGTAAAAAGAGGTAGGCGCCAGGCTCTGCCTGGTGACATTTCTATATTTGTAAGCTCAGCTTACAGACAACAAAAAACACGAAGTAGCAACACACATGTCTTCGCTCGAACTTCGCGCATACTAAGTAAGGTATAGCTTAATGGCCTACGGGGGGGGCAGTCAGAGTTTGTCGAAGACGTGGGCAGGATAAATGTAAAAAGAGGTAGGCGCCAGGCTCTGCCTGTTGACATTTCTGTATTTGTAAGCTCAGCTTGCAGACAACAAAAAACACGAAGTAGCTACACACATGTCTTCGCTCTAACTTCGCGCTTACTATTAGTTCATCTTAAGGGCTTAAGGAGTAATAAAAAAAATCGTTTTAACGAAGATACAATATTCTATACAGTAGGAAAAGAACAATTTATACAAATCAACTATTCATTTTAATTGTAGAAATAAAAAGTCAAAAGCAATGTTAAAACAGACGTAGCGAAATACTCTGAAAGGAATAGTTGGGCGTAGCTTCTCGCTGCTTCCTTTTTGAAATGGCGTCTCGCCATAAAAATAATTTGCAACAACTAAACAATTTTGATTATTTAAACTTTTAGGCTGGAAGCCTTGTTAAAACAGACGTAGCGAGACGCTACGCCTAACACTTGCAATTTTTATTTTTATCCCCCTACGCTTAACGGGGTTGGTGGCCACTAACTTATCGCTAATCCCACAAAATTACAACATTTCTTTTTCACACCATTTCATTTTAAATGAAAACACACCCCTACTCATCTCTTGATGGGAATATAAAAAAAGCCCCGATTTCTCGAGGCTGATTTACAAAAAAATAAACAAATAAAAAACTTATGCGTTTTGATATTGTGGAGAAATGGTGCGGTGTAATTCTTCATTCCATTCATGTCCTTCTGCAAGCAATTGACGAAGTTTAATAAAGTCCACTTCACGGTTATCTTTTGGTCCATCGTTAAATGCACGGAAACCGGCTTTTGCTTCACTCATCATATTTAATGCTAACCATTCACGACTGCTTTCTTTGTTTTTATCCCAATGTTCTAATTTTTTCTTACGTACTTCAGTAAGTGTTTTTGCTAAACAATTCGGGAAGGTATGTAATAATTTTGCGATCAGATCATTTACTGTTTTGTCTAATAAAGAAAGATCAACTTCTCCTTTTGCCATTAATTCTTTTCCTTGTTTCATGGCTTCACCTGATTTCATGGTACCGAACACAAGTTTTCCAAATTCGTCCGTTTGTTTATCCAACACAACTAAAGGGTTGGCAACAAATTTTCCATCCACTTTTAATGCAGGAACCACATCTGTGATCATTCCAAAATTATATGCCTGATGCGCTGTCCAAGGCTCACACAATGTTAATGACATCATTGCCCGTTCAACACCAACATACAAATGTAAGAAGTCGGTTGCCCCACCAATGGCAGCACTACCGTGTTTCGGACCAGCTTGTCCGAAACGGGCTAAGTCACTTGCTACCGTGAAATCACAAGCCATTCCGATTTCTTGTCCGCCACCAATACGCATTCCGTTTACACGGCAAACCACAGGCTTTTCGCACATCAAAATTGCGGAAACCATGTCGTTGAATAAACGCATGTATTGACTGTATTCCTGAGGATTCCCGGAATAATACTCCGCATATTCTTTTGTGTTACCACCGGTACAAAATGCTTTATCACCAACAGCAGTAAAGATCACAGCCACAACACTTCTGTCGTTTGATGCCTGACGGAAAGCAAGGATAATTTCTTTTACCGCAGCAGTTGTGTATGAATTGTATTGCTTGGGATTATTAAGGATGATCCATGCATTGTAAAGTCCTTTAACAGGAGTTCCGTCTTTATCGACACAAGGGCGATTTTCGAAAATAATTTCTTTGTAGGTTATATCTACTAGGTTGTGGTTATTTAGTTCTTTCATGTTTTTATGTTTTTGATGTTTTTTTTATAATTTATTTTTTTGCCGCAAAGGCGCAAAGTTTTTTTAAAATAATTGATATTAATTAAAATCCGGTACTAATACCGAACGCTTTGTGTATTTATGTGCAAGCGTATTTTGAAATACTTCGTTGATCTGTGACATCGGAAATATTTGAACAAACTGATCAATTTTTAATTTATCATTTGCAACCAGCTCAACCACTTCAGGATACAACTCCGGCTTACAACCCCACGTACCGATCAGTTTCGCATCAAATGCCATCAGGTTACTCAAACGCACTTCCAGTTTATCCATGGTGAAACCAACGATAGAAAGCGTAGATGCAAAAGTGATCAGATTAAAAGCTAATTCTTGTCCTTGTTTTGTCCCACTGAATTCAAATATTTTCCAGGAGAATTTTGGGGCTTTTATTTCTTTGGCAATTTCTTTCACCTTATCTTTTATTGCTTTGATGTCCATTCCCTTGGTATTTAATGTTGCATCAACACCATTCTTTTTTGCGATCTCTAATTTTTCATCATTGATATCTAATGCTAAAACTTTTGCCCCGAATATTTTTGCTATCTGGGCACCATAAATTCCAACACCTCCAACACCAATAACGATAGCCAGATCACCGGTTTGCAATTCAGATTTTTTCATCACCTGATAAGGTGTTGAAATAGCATCAGCAATAACGGATAATTGTTCCAGGGAATATTTTTCCAATACTTTTTCAGGAACCGGACATAAATATTTGGAAGGGACTTTGATGTGAGACGCAAATCCACCATGAAAATCGTTACCCGGCATTAATTGATTTCTACAGATATTGCTTCTATCACTTTTGCATAATTCACATTCTCCACAAGGAAGAACAGCAGGAATGATCACCGGCCTGTTCAACCATTCTTTATCACCTGCCACTACTATTCCACTGATCTCATGACCCAGTGTAAGCGGCATAGGCTGTTTCGTTTGTACACCGGAATGCCAGAAACTGAGGTCGGTATGACACACTCCGCAACCTGCAATTTTTACAAGTGCTTCGCCTGGTTTTACTTCAGGCAATGCTGATTCGGTAAGCTTAAAATCTTTGTTAAGCTCCACCATTTGCCATTGTGATAATTTGTTGCTCATTTTAATATGTTTTTTTTAGTACAATTTTTTCTTTTTGTCATTTCGACCGTAGGGAGAAATCTCTTTTAATAATGACATTTTCATGAGATTTCTCCCTACGGTCGAAATGACATTCTGCTCAAAAGAAATTTTAAAATTCATCTACATATTTACATTCTCAAATAATATGGCTGTCGCTTGTCCGCCACCAATGCAAGCCGAAGCAATACCATATTTTACTTTACGGAGATTCATTTCTCTTGAAATGGTCAACGATAATCGTCCGCCTGTTGCAGCTAAAGGATGGCCAATTGCAATGGCTCCACCGTTAACGTTACAAATATTTCTGTCCAAACCTAATTCTCTTTCGCAACCGATAAATTGAGCAGCGAAAGCTTCGTTGATCTCGATTAATCCGATGTCACTAATTTTCAAACCTGTTAATTCTAAAATCAACCGAATAGCCGGAACCGGAGCTAATCCCATAACACTTGGATCAAGTGCACTTGTTGCAGATGCTAAAATTTTGGTAAGTGGTTTTAAATTATTTTCTAAAATAAAATTTTTGTGCGCTACAACAACCATTGACGATCCATCAACAATTCCGCTTGAATTAGCAGCAGTCTGCACACCATCTTTCATAAATACGGAAGGTAATTTGGCCATATCCTCTAAATTAGAAGGACGAATATTTTCATCTTTGATAAAATCTTTTGTTCCTTTTGGAAGAAAAACTTTACGGGGCTTTAATCCCTCCACTTCAAATACTGTTGAGTTCATTGCTACGATCTCATCTTTGAAATATCCTTTCTCCACAGCAGCAACAGCACGATCAACCGAAAGTTTTGCAAATACATTTGCATCTTCTTTTGAAATATTGTGTTTCTTAGCAACATTTTCAGCAGTGCATCCCATGGGAACAGCAGCAGTATCATTCAATGCTTCCCAAAGCATATCCACAAATCCGGGTTTACCTAATGCGTACCCCATACGATTTCCGAAAGAGGCAGTTGGTGACATGGACATACTTTCTGTTCCTCCACAAAGAGCAGTACTAGCTTTACCAAGCGAAATCTGTTCTGCACCGGCAACAATAGTTTCGAAACCTGAACCGCAAATACGTTGTAACATAATAGAAGGGATGCTTTGCGGAATACCTGAATACAAGCTGATGTGACGCGGAAGAAAATAAGTATCTGCCGAACTTTGCCCAACATTAGCAAGCATAACCTGATCAATATCAGTAGGTTTAACTCCTGATTTTTCCATTGCGGCTTTTGCAGCATATATTCCTAAATCAGTTGGAGAAACACCACCAAGTGTTCCGCATAATTTTCCGAAGGGAGTACGAGCGCCATTGATTAAATAAATATCATCGTAAATAATTCCGAACCCTTTTTCTTTGTCGTGGTATGCTTTCATATTTTTTTTGTTAATTAGTTAAGTAAGTAATTGGGTTAATTAAGTCTATATTTTTTTAGAATTTCTTTCTCTTCAAATTTTCAAATTGTCTTTACTTTCATTTCAGATTCAGCATGTTTTTTTGCAAGTAGTGCTGCACCGAATGAATTGATCATCTGCGGATTTTCAGGAACAACAACCCGTTGTTTAAATTTTTCTTCCACAATAGTTTTTAAAAAAGGATGATATTGAATTACGCCACCAATTAAAAATATGGGTAAGGTTTTATCCATTCTGATTTTAGCAATTCGATTTACGATAGAAATATAAATACCTCTCGCCAGATCATGTTCAGGAACTTCATCAAAGATCCATTTCATTATTTCTGTTTTCGCAAATACTGTACAGAAACTATTTAATTCTTTATCAAAATCAGACTTTGCAGCAAGTTCGCTTAAACGTGACAATGGAAGTTCTGCACGTTCAGCAATTTCGATTATAAATGTTCCGGTTCCGGCAGCACATTTGGTATTCATATAAAAATCATCCACCTTACTATCTGCATCGCTTTTGATCACTTTAATATCTTCACCACCAATATCAATGATTGTTTTTACTTCGGGATAAAGTGCCGAAACACCAACAGAAGCGCAATATATTTCTGTTTTGTTTATATGAGAATCTTTAAAATGTTCGCGTCCATAACCCGTTGCACAAACAGAAACAATATTAAATTGTGATTTTATTTTTGTTAAGATATTTGCAAGCTCTTGTTTATCGCGATTGAGTGTTTTTACAATGTTCTGATAACAGATACGATCATCTTCATCAATCACTGTTAGCTTAGTGTATGACGAACCTATATCGACTCCCTGGTAATAGTTATTCATTTATTGAAAACCTTCCTCTTCCTTGTTTGACCTCACCCCAACTCCTCTCCAAAGAAGAGGGGAGAAGTGTGTGAAGTATATTATTTATTTACGTCTCTCACCTGCTGCCCCTCTTTTTACGGAGAGTGGATTAAGGGCTGAGTTATATTTACAATATTACTTCCGGATCAACTTTTTGATGTTTGTTGACCTCTTTATTTTTTGATGTTGCAGCTTTTACAAGATTGGTAAAAGTTAAATTTAAAGGAGTACGCACATAATGCTTTCTTCCATATTCAACAATTTTACCATTAAAAAAATCTATTTCTGTTTCTCTTTTATTTAAAAAGTCAACTGCTAATGAAGGGAAGTGGTCGCCACCTTTTTTCAAATAACGAAGACAAATCTTCACAAAATTATCGCAAAACTTTATATCCTCTTTGCGCGCTACTTCAACCGCTTCAATAATTGTTTGTTCTACAATTTCTATTGTATCCAAATTATTCATCGCTTCCCGCATTGTTAATTTAGAGATGGCACATAATGGACTAAGAGCAGCATTTAAAATTGTTTTTTCCCAGATCTTCTGGATCATTTCGAAGGAGGTAGATGTTTCTGTTTTCAAGGAAACGCTTGTAAGAATATCAGCACACCACTTCGCTAATTCTTCTTTGGAATCATCCATAGAAGCAATATAATTTGGCGGATTAAAGAAAGTAACATTCACAGCATTTGGTGCATGTAAATTTCCTGCAAAATTTAAAACCATCCGAAGTGTACGCGATTCACCAATTACATCAGAATATTTATTTTCAATATCAATTCCGTTCTGAGCACTTATTGCGCAAATTTTTCCATCATCCAATGCTTTGAATTCTTCCAGAATAAAATCTGTATGTGTTGATTTGATACAAAAGAAAATCATATCCAGATCCAGAGGAGCAAATTCAGAAATCGAAGTAAAAGCATTGTTGAAGAACATGCTTTTTTTGATCACCCCCTCTAACTTCACACCTTCTCTCCGAATCAAAACCATCTTGTCTTTATCGTTATCACATACAGCAACTTCACATCCTGCTTCTTTAAAATGAACAGCAAGTGTTTGCCCGATTGGTCCCATCCCTACAATACCAATTTTATATTTTTTCGCGTTCATAATTTCTATGATAATTGTTCGATGAATGTTTCAATTTTTGTTGTTGTTTGTCCTTCAGAATAAAAACGCAGATCACACAAATCGCCTTCTATCACCAATGTTTCGATGCCCAATTCATTTTTTAATCTTAATGGCATTCCGAATCTCGAATTAGAATTACTGAAACATGTTTTTGCTTCATGAAAAATCATTCCTCCAATATTGAAATCTTTAATTAAACCTTTCAATATTTTTTCTTTGGCTCGTTCACTGCGATTGATAAAGATCTCTGTGTATGCTAATGCACTTGACTCAAATGGATCTTTGGGATCAAAGGCGTCAAACACCCAGCTGTTGCAGTAAGTAGAGGCTACGACTGCCGCATTATTTGCAGCAAATAATTCCGACATCGGACGAAGTTTCCCCCAGATAGGCATTCCATCCCAATAGATACGGCACTTCTCCACTTCTAAAAAGCCAATTCCTTTTGTTACGTTATCTTCTAATTCTTTTAATAGAGTTGTATAATAATCCTTTGCCATTTGTGTTCCGCGTAAAACAACGATTGGTCCCATGTGAATGGTGGCATCAAAAAAGCTAATCGGAGAAGGTGATACGCGGGCTGTCCATAATACTTTTTTCCAAAGATCAGTTGCTTCCTTACTTAATCGAAGTGTTTCGCGAAATTTATCAATATCAAATTTTTGTCCGCTTGCTTTTTCACAAATCGGAATCAATGCTTTAAATTGTGCCGCAACATTTTCGATGGCTTCATTTGAAACTTCATCTACATAACGTGGTGGCTCAATCCCAAACACAGGGCAATTTTTTTCTTTTGCAAAATACTCAAACCAATCTTGCACCTCACGACACTGATTGGTATTATAAACGATCAAATCCGGTTTGGGTGGGCCTTCCAAGCCATAATGTTCAGTTAATGGAGTTTGTTTTTTTAAGTAGGATCCAACATCAGCAGTTAGATACGAACAAATTTCACTTGAATAACCAAGCTTTGTGGCTTCAGGAATAAGGTCTGTTGCTGTGCGTGTTGCACCTAATAATGCTCCATGATTTTCCGGAAAGTGAACTTCAAACCCAAAGGAACGAAGTAATTCAGCAGGCCCAACACTTGTACACCAGGCCATCTTTTTTGTGGTGTCTTTCATCCCAAGAAAATAATTTCCCATTATTTCCTTCATTATTTTTGCGGATTGTATTTTATAAGGTTTTTTAATTTCTTGTTCCATTTTTATTTAGTATTGAGATATTAGTATTGAGATTTGAGACACTAGATATGAAATTGAGATTTTATAAACGGTCTCAATTCTCATATCTCACTACTCATATCTTTATTCGTGCATCCACAACAAAAGCTTTATCTTCAAATGCCATGATCGGATTCAAGTCCATTTCTTCGATCATTGGCAGATCACTTACTAATTGTGATAATCGCTGAATGATTTCTATTACACTCGCTTTATGAATAGCTTTTTCACCACGCACACCATCCAATAATTTTGCTGCTTTTATTTTTGTAAGCATTTCGGTTGCTTCCACCTCAGTAACCGGTGCAATTTTAAATACCACATCTTTCAACACCTCCACATAAATTCCACCAATACCAAACATTATTAAATGACCTAAGTCTTTTTTTGCACTCACTCCTGCAATTAATTCTCTTCCACCGGGAAGAAATTTTTGGATAAAGAATTTCAGATCAGGTGCATTGAATTTAGTTTTCATCTTTTCTATCACGACACGCACCTCTTCTGCATTCTTCAAATTGATAGCTACTCCGCCCAGATCACTTTTATGAACCAATGATTCAGCATCTGCTTTTACAACAACGGGGAAACCTATTTCAGAAGCGGCTTTCATGGCATCATCCGCTGAACTTGCTATGCGCCAATCAGCAACCGGAATTCCATATTGAGCCAACAACTTATATACTTGTGAAGAAGAAAGAAAAGATTTTCCTTCTTTTTTTGCTTCATTAATAATAGCAAGGGCATTTTCTTTTTTTACATCAGCAAAAATTTTTGCTTCACCAATATTCCTCGTACTAACCTGGTGATATTTATACAATGCACCAAGCGCTTTTGCTGCTGTTGTTGGGAAAGCATAACAAGGAACACCACCATCTTTCATAATCTTTGTTGTTACCTGATAACGTTCCATACTCAGGTTGGTCATAAAATTACAGACGATAGGCTTCTTTTTCATCTTGTTCACTTCCACAATTTGTCGTGCTACTTCATCCGTATCCGTAAAAGGTGCGGTGACAAAATTTATATAGATCGAATCAATATTTTCTTCATTCATCAATACATCTAAGGCACTTCTGAAATGTTGTCCGCCACCTGTTGCAACTACATCTATTGGATTATTGATACTAGCTTCAGGCAGCATGGTTGCTTTTAAAATTTCTTTTGCTTTTTCAGAAAGTTCCGGAAGTACCATGCCTGCACTTACTAATTCATCTGTTGCGATAACTGCAGGACCGCCTGTATTAGTAATAATTCCAACTCTGTTTCCTTTTGGAATGGGTTGTGTTGCAAATGCCATGGATGTCTGGCACATTTCTTCCTCATTATTAAATGCAAGGATCCCAATTTTTTCAAAAATTAGTTCTGTTGCAATATCCACACCTGCAAGTGAACCTGTATGTGAGGCAGCTGCTTTTGCCCCTTCTTCGGTGCGTCCGGCTTTCATAGCAAGAATTGGTTTTTTCTTCGCCACTACTTTCGCCACATCCATAAATTCTTTCGGATTAGAAAATCCTTCTGTATATAAAATGATGGCTTTTGTTCCTTCATCTTCACCATAATAATTTACTACATCAGGAATAGAAACATCGCATGCATTTCCGTTAGAAGCATACATGCGCATTCCAATATCAAGGTCAAATAAACTTTGCATAATGAATGCACCCACACCTCCGCTTAATGCAACAATAGATATAGAACCGGGTTTTGGAAATGTAAAAGTAAAATCACAATAGGCATTGTAATCAGGATCGCAATTAATAATTCCCTGGCAATTTGGTCCGAAGATCCGTACACCATATTCTTTTGCTTTTGCAAGAAATGCTTTTTGCAGAGCCATTCCTTCTTCACCCATTTCACTGAATCCGGCAGAATTGATGATCACAGATTTAATTCCTTTTTTTCCGCAATCTTCAATTATTTGTGGAACAAATTTGCTGGGGATAATAACATGTGCCGCATCAATATCATAAGGCACATCAAAAATTGTTGGATATGCTTTTATTCCTCTTATTTCCGGTTCTTTTGGGTTTATAGGATAGATAGGACCTTTATAACCAAAATGCACTAAGTTTTTTATGATCACATTTCCGATGGAAAGTTCTTTGGAGGAGGCGCCAATAATAGCAATTGATTTTGGCTTAAATAATGAATCCAATTCGTGAATTGATTTTTTTTCTTTTTGTTTTACTTCTGCTTCCATAATTTTTTCAAATTTTAATCCCAAGGGGACTTAATATTAGGCTTTATATAAGTTAATTCGTAACATGATCAACCGCACTTTCTCGACAAGCTCGAAATGACTGCGCGTGGTCATTTCGAGCTTGTCGAGAAAATTGTGTGGAAGCATTTTTAACTCTAATTTCGTTGTAAACATAGGATGTACTTTAACTTATATAAAAGTCCTTTTATAGAAATTTATTTTGAGAACTTTAAATTTCTACAATTAAAAAATTTTTAATTTTTGAAAATTTTTGTCCGATCAGGCAGTTAGCATCATTCAAACAGCCTGTTAAACATTTATTCAATTCGTCCATATCTCTTGGACAAAAACATCCGTCCAGTGGGGAAATGTTATACTCCGGACGTTCTAACTGGTGATTGGGAAATAGAAATGCAACAGGAGAATCCTCTCCTGCCCCAACCAGAATGGTTGAAGAAATATAATGACATTTACCCTCTATTAAGACCTTCATTTCTGAAGTGACCACCTGATCAGCAGTTGACAAAAATCCTGACTGTTTAATTTCATCAAGAACAAATTTTCCTGATTCAAATCTTCCGTACACAGAAGTACAAAACCATCCATCCGGTGTAAATGAATCTTTAGTCAGTTTTTGATCTTTATAAAAATCAAAAAAAGCGTCCGGCACTTTGACTTGTATTTCACCGTCATCAGCCAAACGCCCTTTTACGTTCTGAACTAAACTTCCTAACTGATTATTTTTTCCAAGAGTTTGCATCTTATTTAAATTTCACATTCCCAACGCATATACAGTTTTTTATAAATAATACCATCACACTTATAAATTCGTTGTCACCCTGAGTTTATCGAAGGGCGTATTTCATACATTCGTAAACAGTCGTATTTCGTTGATTTGTATTTCGTAAATTATACTGCTACCGCTTTCTTTTCTTTTAATTTCAGATGACGGAATCCACCCCAAAGTGCTGCTCCAATAGCTCCTGCATAAATTGCATCCGGATGTGTTTTGATGATGAATTTTTTTCCTGTTTCAGCCAATTGTTCTTCAATTGCCTGCATCATTCCTTTGTTAAGTGCCATACCTCCTGTTAACATAATAGGAGATTCTCCTTTTAATGAACTGATCAATTTAATGATACGTCCTGCAATAGAGATATGAATTCCTTTAATAATATTCGGAGTAGTGATACCGCGGGACACCATATTGATAACATCTGTTTCAGCCAAAACAGCGCAAATGCCGGAAGAAACTTCAGGAGCCTGAGCTTGTAAAGAAACGTCACCAACTTCTTCAATAGATAATCCAAGGTAACGTGAAATATTTTCAACAAACTGTCCGGAACCGGAAGCACATTGTCCCGTCATTTTATAATCCTGAACACGGGCATCTTCTGTGATTTTAACTGCACGTACAAATAATGCACCCATGTCCACTACTGTTTTTGTTTCAGGAAAAAAGAAGTTAGCTCCTTTGGCATGTGTTGTCATTCCATAGAAATGGCCACGCTTACGTTTCACCATATCGCCTTCACCTGTTGAAGCTAAATATGCAACTTCTTCATATTTTAAATTATGCTTTTCAAGCATAGTGTTTATCATTTCATCCGCCAATTGTGTCGGATTACGTTTCCTGATCTTTTCGGTTTGTTTGTCAATTATTTTTGGGTTATTCGAATAATCGATCAGCACCAATTTTATAAAATTGCTACCTACATCAATCCCCATCGTATAAAATGAATTTTCCATTTGTTGTATAATTAAACGTTGTTTTTTTAAATCCTGTTTTTTTCTGTGCTTTTACCCCTGTCAGAGTTTGAAACCCTGACAGGGGTAATTTTAAGCGTTCTCTGCTGTTTTTTTAGCGGAAGGAAGATCTGCTTTGATGTTTCTTCTTGCGAACATTGCTCCACCTAAAGCGCCCATAAAAATTGAATCGGTATGGATATTGATTTTTATTTTATCACCATAATTTTCTTTTACTAATTGTCCTAGGTATTTAATTACTGCAGGATTTCTGGCAACACCACCGGTAAAAGTAAATTCGTTATAAACACCGCCTGAACGGGCAATTAAAGACATGGCGCGCATGATGATGGCTTTGTGTAAGCCACCCAAAATATCTTCACGTTTTTCACCAAGATTGGTTAATTCGCGTAATTCAGCCCCTGCAAATACCGTACAGGTAGAACAGATCGTTACTTCCTTTTCGGCTTTCATCGCCATTGGCCCTAGTTCATTTACAGTGATACTCATTTCGTCTGCAATGTATCCAAGGTAACGGCCACAACCTGCCGCACAACGGTCATTCATCTGGAAGCTGGTTACCAAACCATATTTATCCACCTGGATCGCTTTTGTATCTTGTCCGCCAATATCCAGCACAGTACGTGTTTCAGGGAAAATAGCATGTGCTCCGAAAGCATGACAAAGAATTTCAGAACGGATGCAATCCTGAGGGAAAGGTAATAATGCGCGACCATAACCGGTTCCGGTCATGTTAGCAATATTGAATTCAAGATCAGTTATTTCGTCAATGTGTGAACGAAGCGATTCAGAAACAGTATCGAAATTTCCTTTCAATAAATTTAATTCCGCATCAAAGTTTACACTTTTTGAATCAGCTACAGAATCCGGTAAATTTTTATATTTTACTTCCAATTCTTCCATTGCTTTGTAAACAAGTTCCTTAAAGTTGAACTCGATGATCTGATTTTCTGCAGGGCTGATGCTCTTGTCCCAAACAATCATCAATGGCTCAAACAAAGCCATTCCCAATTTATTTACTTCTTCGTTGTATTGTTCAGAAACGATGTCGCGGAAGAATTGATTTTTAGCCCCAAGGTTATTATACAAATATTCGTGCTTGATCCTTGGTTTAAATGTTTTACGGATGGTACGTAAATGACCCAGGATTTCTTCCTGTTGTTTTGCATCCGTGAAAAAGGTTTTGCAGGTTTTCAATAATTCTTCACCTAGTCGATCCAGACGAACTTTAAATTGCTCGTATTGAAAAACACTTTCTAAGTCGGTGATGTATTTTTTGTATTCCGGCTTTGCTTTAATCTCCTCTTCTAATTTTCGTTGTAAGATGGAAAAACGAGCGTTATAAATTGCTTCGTCACGTGCAATGTCAGCTGCAACGGAATAATTAGCACGCGTATTGGTAATTCCGCGCCCAATAATCTCATCCTTTTCATTGATGATTACCGCTTTTGATGTTGTTGAACCTAAGTCAACTCCAAGATAATATTTGTTCATCGTTTTATTTTTCTAGATGTTGGTTAATTATTTTACAGCCTCTTCCTGCGCTAAAATTGTTTTGCGTTGCTCTAACATTTGGAAGTAAGACTCCAAACGGTTTTTAATATTCGCATACGAGAAATAACGTGGGTCAACCAAGTCAGATTCAATAAATCCAACAGGAACACCGGTACGTTGTTCAATTTCACGCATGATCATCAATTGGCCTGCTGAGAAAGAGTTACAGCTCTTGATGGAGTTAATCAAAAATCCATCTGCTTTGTATTCTCTCACATATTTTTCGATCAGATCAACACGTTGAGGCAAGTTCATATTTGTATAAACACTCATGCAATATTTTGCTAAACTTTCTAAGGGTTCAGAAGGATCGTGACGGAAACCAAGATCATAACAACCTCCAACTTTGGTATAAGTTGATGCAACAATGATGGCACCCATATCATAAAATATTTTCCAGAATTCGCGGAAGTTGGTCCAGTTTGGAGGTCCTTCAATTACTAATCTGAAACGCTCTTCTTTCAATTCACCTTCAGGAGTGACAGGACCAAGTCCCAATCGCATACGCTCTTGCACCTCGTTCCATAATTCCTGATAATAAACTACTGCTTCTTTAGTTCCTCTGAAAGCCGTAAAAATCGGTCCGATGTAATAAACACCTGCAAAATAGGCATCAATAGGAGTCGGAACAGTTTTCGCGCTTTCTAAAATTTTCACTAACAGATCTTCTGCTTTAGCAGAATCAACCATCATATTCGAAAGACGTTTCATGTCAAACTTTTTGCCCGACACTTGTTCCATTTTAGGAATCACATCTTCCTGCAATTGTTTTACCATGTAGGTGATCTGGTCTTGTGTGATAACACCATCTTCCTGATAAGGCGTATGAAGCATGGCAACAGGAACGCCCGGATATAAACGTTCTAAATTTTCGAACCATTTCAAAAATGTAAAACAACCGGTATAACTTAATAATAATAAATCAGGTGGTGGAAGTTGTTCACCTGTTGGCCCGATGTTGCCTTTCAGCATCATACCGATATCACATTTTACGTATGTACACACATCTTCAGAGAATCCAATCTTTTCAGCCTCCTTGATATACTCACCGGATTTTTTACGCATACCGGATTGTAATGCATTGATCTCAGGATATACAGGCAACATATCAAAAGATAAGATCAATTCTGTAAGATTACCGGGAACAAATGTATATACTACCTTTTTTCCCAATTCTTTTGCCATACTTAATTCTTTGAATTGTTTGGAAAGCATTTCCTTTTGAAGGTTCATGCTTTTTTCTTTTATTGCTTCTACTGGTTCAGCCATTTTATAATTGATAATTAATAATTGATAATTAATAATTTTGTTTTCTCAAATCTCAAGTCTTACCTCTCAAATCTTCTCTATGCCCATAATTTAATTGAATCGGAAAATGTGCCGGCTTGTTCTTTAATTACTTTGAACTGTCCGGTATTTTCATGAAACTGGAAATTAATATGTGGAAGACCAGCAGCATCGCATTCCTTTTGCATCTCCGGACGATCCAATAAAGCCGGATCACAGAAACTCGCTGCACAAAAAATAACACCATCTGCATTTCTTTCTCTTGCCTGTTTCACCAAACGTTTACCTTTGGGATTTCCAACATCATAGATACAGGATGCGAATGTGCTCTTATCCATATATGCCTCCATGATGGCCTTGATAGGGTCATGAGTGTTATCGGCAACGTCACCAATGATCCAACGGGAACCTAACATAAAATCATCATCCACAATATAGCATCCTGCCATTTCGATTGATTTTAACATTCCGATCGGAGGTTGTTCACAAAACGAACCGCTCACAATTACACGAATATTATCCATTGGTTCACCCTGCTCCACCTGAATTAGTTTTACAACTTTTTCTAAGATCTCATTATGTTCCTCAACAGTGATACATAAACCGGCACGTAAAATATGGTAGGTATCAACAGCAGATAAGCGCCAAGGAAATTCCTGACGGATGCTGTAAATCTTTTCGATCAACTCCCTGTTCTTATTGAATAATGCAATTGATTTATTTAATTTGTCGATAGTTACTGTAACGCCATTTATTTTATAAACATCATCCAGTACTTTTTGAATTTCTTCCATATAAAACACGCCTCCGATCTTCGGGTCGAAATTTTGAGGATAATCAAAATAACGTTGGAATCTACCTTTTTTGCTCAGCTTGAACATTCCCGATAAATTTCTCACGCAATCGCAAATTGCAGGAAAAAGAAATCCGTCAAATTCATTCAGATTTGTGTCCAGCGCCATTTCTATTATACCACGCGGTAAATGGCATATATAGGATTGGTAATAGGCATCCCCTTTAATAATTTGTTTTCTATCACCTGCGCCCATAATTCCAACCGCTAAACCATTAGCAGCATGGATCACTTCACGTGGGATATAGATCGGCAAATACCCAACAAGTACTCTTGTTTTATCTTGCGCTTTCCATTTTTTTGCATGCGAAAAATTCAGATCGAAAGCGACTTCCTCACACCATTTAATTATTTCTTCCATTGAACTCATAGATGTTTGTATTTAAAATATTAAGTATTCGTATTAATTTATTTTAACTGTATAGGACAAATTTATTTTTCCATCGGAGTTTAAAATATGATGCTCCTCATGATTTCAGTCTTTTTTTATAGCTGATGATTTTCCAAAAATTATTTAGGCTTAAAACACAAATGATTTTTTTCAAAAAATTTCCTAAATGTATTTATTTGAATTCAAACAGATTATGACGAGCGTCATAGTTTGAGACAATTTCCGGTGCTTATTTCGTATTCTGGAAAATTAGAGGATGGAATTAAGAAAAGAAATAGGGATAATTATTTTATGCGGAGGAGAATCATCACGAATGAAATCGCCTAAAGCATTTTTAGAAATTGAAGGAATTACACTTTTAGAAAGAATAACCAATATATATTGCTCCGCTAAATTTTTAAATCCTGTTATCGTATTAAATCACAAATTTTTTGTGAAGCCATGGCTGGATACCATTAATAAATTATCAATTAAATCGGTAGTTTTAAAAAATCAATTTCCGGATCTGGGCAGAGCTCATTCGATACGAATTGGATTGTATTTAAAGAAAGAGAAATCTTTTTGTTTCATTCAAAATATTGATAGTCCCGACATCAGCATCGAACTTTTAAATAAAATGATCGCAGCACGTGACGAGGATGGATATGTAGTTCCAGCGAATAATGGCATAAGCGGGCATCCGATCCTGATAGGAAAAAAAATTATTGAACATTTGGCTGCATTGAGATCATCCAACTGGATCTTAAAAGATGAATTAAAAAAATTTAAAAAAATTACAATTGATGCTCCTGATAATAATGTATTGCTAAATTTGAATACTGAAAGTGATTGGGTGAAGTATTGTGAGGATGTGAAGAGTAATAAATGAATTTCTTTAAGGTAAAATATGAAATAAAAAAAAGACTTACCGCGAAGGCGCCAAGACGCTAAGGAAATTAAAAACTTGTGCAACTTTTCGCTTGGCACAAATTAAACGCAGAATTTCAATGCTACAAAAACAAATTGGTTTTTAACCACATAGAAACATAGGTTAAATATTTAAGGTCAATTCGTAATAAAAAAATTCAAATGTGTTTCTAACATAGAAAATGAATTTTAAACATAGAGAGTTTGAAATCGACTTATAAAATTACAAGCATTTGAAGCTTGCTTCAAATCTATGTTTAGCTTTAAAAAGAGAAAACATATATTTACGCTATTAAAACCTATGTTTCTATGTGGTTAAACCTTTCAAACAAAATAGTATAGAAACAAATAATTAGAGAAAATAATTGCGCAACTTTCAGGACATATTACAAAAAATACAAGAAGCCAAAGAACCTGTTGCGCTTTGTGTGATCGTTGCTGTAAAAGGATCCACTCCCCGCAAAGAAGGCGCTAAAATGCTGGTGTATGAAAGCGGAAAAATTTGTGGTACTATTGGTGGCGGAAACCTGGAGAAAAAAGTAATTGAGAATGCGCTGGCTGTTATTAAAAAAAATGAACCTCAACTTTTCCGTCACGACCTCTTGCATCAACATAGCATGTGCTGCGGTGGAACAGTTGAAGTATATATTGAACCCATCATGAAAAAAAATAAATTATACATCTTTGGTGCAGGACATACCGGACAAGCATTGGCGAAATATGCGGTGGATATGGAATTTGAAGTGGTGATGATAGACGACCGAAAGGAATATCTTGACCAAGTACTTATTGAAGGTGTAAACAAAATGAATTTAAATTTTGAACAAGCATTAAGTTTATTGCCTTTCGATAAACAAACCTATATCACCATCATGACCTACGAACATTCTATTGATAGGAATATTTTAGCATATTGCATCAAAAAAGAATATGCTTACCTGGGAATGATTGGCAGTTTGAGGAAAGTAGAACTCACAAAAAAAATGTTTCTTGAAGGTGGAATAGCAACAAAAGAAAAACTAGATGCAATTGATATGCCGATGGGATTGGAAATAAATTCGGAGAGTCCGGAAGAAATTGCGATCAGTATCTTAGCGAAATTAATACAAACAAAAAATTCGAACTAATATGAATTCAAAAAAAATAGCCATTGTAACAGGCGCAGCCAAAGGAATAGGAAAAGCAATTGTGGAACGATTTGTTAAAGACAAGTATTTTGTTGTTGCTGTGGATGTGGATTCCGAAAATGGAAATAACTTACTAACTGAATACGGAAAAGAAAATGTATTTTTTGTAAAAGCAGATATTTGCAGCGAAGCCGATGTAAAAAATCTTTTCGAAAAAGTAAAAACCGATTACCAACGTATTGATGTGTTAGTGAACAATGCAGGCATTATCCGTGATAACATGATCTGGAACATGCCGGTTGAAGATTTTGACCTGGTAATAAATGTGAACTTAAAAGGTACCTGGTTACTTTGTAGAGAAGCAGCCAAACAAATGAAAGTGCAAAATTTTGGACGCATTGTAAACATTGCATCACGGGCATGGTTAGGCAATCGCGGACAAAGTAATTATTCTGCATCAAAAGCCGGAGTGGTAGGAATGACACGCGTTCTTGCTCTTGAGCTTGGAAGATACAATGTATGTGTAAATGCAGTTGCACCCGGATTAATTGATACACCACTTTCTCAAAAATTAGAAAAGGACGTGTTGCAAAAACTAATTGATGCACAACCTACACGTACCATGGGAAAACCTGCCGATGTGGCGAATGCTGTAGCTTTTCTTGCTTCTGATGCAACCCAATTTATTACCGGACAAACAATTTACGTGGATGGTGGGAAGAGTATTGGAGCGGGGATATAGGATTGCTTTTTGTCATTTCGAACAAAGTGAGAAATCTCTTTTCTGATTGCTACTTCAAATAGGTTATATTTGTTTCATTGAACAATTATTTCATTCACTTGTTAATGCAAACCTTTCACAAAAAATTCCAATATGTTAAACAAAACCAAACAAACCAAACTATTTAATTCTTTAAAGAAGTATTCTAAACAATATTTAAATAAGAAATTAACCGAGTTAGATGAGTCAGGTACTAGATTAATGATAAACTCATTTTTAACTGATGTGCTTGGTTTTGCTCCAATAGAAGAAATTAAAACAGAGTATATGATTAGGGGAACATATGCTGACTATGTTATCCAAATTAAAGGGAATAGAAAATTTTTAGTTGAGGTAAAATCTTTATCATTAAATCTTTCAGACAAACACCTACGACAAGCAATTAATTATGGTGCAAATGAGGGGATTGAATGGGCACTTCTGACAAACGGTAAGAATTTTGATTTTTACAAAATTATTTTTGAAAAACCCATAGATTATAGAAAAGTATTTTCGCTTGACCTTAGTGATCCTAGTAAATTAAAATCATATGTAGAATTCTTACAACATTTACACAAAGAAGGTGTTGTAAACAAAGGGCTTGAAATGCTTTGGAATAAGTGCATTGCTTTAGACCCTGCAAATGTTGCAGGTTTTCTGTATTCTCCAACAGTAACTAATTTCCTAAAAAAATCACTTAAACTTAAATACAAACATAAGTTTTCAGAAGAAGAAATTAAAACTGCAATAAATAAGATAATTTATGAGGCAATTCAGTTAGATAATGTAAAACCAAAAATGACAAAAAAAACAAAATCTAAACCGAAAGTTCAAAACAATATTCTTGCTGCCATTGTTCAGCGATAAGCATAAACATTATGACAAATTCTGACCAGAAAGAAGAAAGCCTTGGCTTTCTGAATATCCTAATTATTATTCTTTCATTTTATGTTTTAGGATCTTTATTAGTTGACACTTTTTTAAAACTTCCTTTAGAAACAGAAAAGATTTTAAATTATATTGATAACGCAATTTGTGGCGTATTCCTAATTGATTTTATTGTTCGTTTAAAAAATGCTGAAAACAAATATAAATTTATGAAATGGGGATGGATAGATTTAATTGCTAGCATCCCAACATTAGATTTCATGCGCGCTGGAAGACTGTTAAGATTAATTAGATTAATTAGGATCTTTAGGGCATTTCGCTCGACAAAACATATTGTCCAGCATGTATTTAAAAATAAAGTTCAAGGAACTTTAACGTCAGTTTCTATAATTGCGGTATTGATGCTTTTATTTTCTTCAATTGCAATCTTACAATTTGAAACAGACCCTAATAGTAATATTAAAACTGCTGAAGATGCAATATGGTGGTCTTATGTTACAATAACTACTGTTGGTTATGGCGACAAATTCCCAGTTACAACAGAAGGGCGAATACTTGCTGCAATATTAATGACTGTTGGAGTTGGGCTCTTCGGTACATTTACTGCTTATGTTTCATCTTGGTTTGTTAAAGACAATCAAGGACATAATAATGAAGACTAATTTAGCCTATGAAGGTGTTATTTCACCTGCATTCTGCTAAAAAAAATAATTACAATTATCTTTGTTGGAGAAATAACGCCAACAAAGCCTGAACATGTTTGATTCAACTAATTGTTAAGACCGACATGAACATACATTATATAAGGCAACTACTTCTTATCTTTTTAATTGCGAACTTCATTACAACATATTCGCAAACCAATACTTTTCAAGACAAATTTTCAAAATCTTTTGATTTCATAATTGTCCCTAAGACAACTATCCATTTCAAAGAATTTTATGAAATAACAATTCGACAATCTATTGACCATTCAAATCCGAAAAAGAAATTTGATCAGCGTATTTATATTGGGTTTCAAGATTTCAATGCTCCAAATGTAATCGCGACAGAAGGTTATGCCATTGACTATGCTTCTAAACCTGACTATTCTAACGAACTGTCAACTGAACTAAAAGCTAACCTCATCGTGATTGAGCACCGCTTTTTTGGCAAATCAATTCCTGACAGTTTAGACTGGAATGTTTTGACGGTGAAGCAAACCGCTGAGGACTATCATTTCATCAAAACAATGCTCGACACTATTTTAAAAGGCAAATGGATTTCTACCGGAATTAGTAAAGGTGGGCAAGCGGCTCTATCCTATAAAATGTATTACGCGAAAGATGTTGCAGCTACTGTTGTTTACGGAGCCGCGGTTAAAAATAAACAGACAGTTACTTCAGACACTTTATTATTTAATTTATCTCAAACCTCTTGCGGGAAAAAATTATCTGAATTACAATACTTTTTATTTAAACACAAAAATATTTTGCTGCCTTATTTTTCAGAATACACCTCTCAAAAAAAATACGACTTTAAACCTCTTGATAATGAATCATTATTTGACTACTTACTGCTAGAACTCCCTTTTTCGTTTTGGCAAAACGGAAATGATTGCGAAATTATTCCTGATACCACAGCAACAATTGACAATTTACTTTCCTACCTAATCAAAATTGTTCCTCCCGGTTTTTTCACCGGAGTAAATAAAATAAGACTTGAACCGGCATTCTATATGTTCTATCATGAATTGGGTTATTATGAATATGACATAAAGCCATTCAAAAAATATCTTAAACAAAAAGATTATTCCAACAGCTATTTTGCTCCTCAGGGTGTTCCAATTCAATTTGACAATACATATCAAAAGACCTTAAGTGAGTTTATAAAAAACAATTCTAACATTTTCTTTATATATGGGCAGAATGACCCATGGGCATTACAAACAATATGGAAAGAAAATATCTTTATAGTTAAAGCCGGTAGCCACAAAAGTAGAATTGCAGACTTAAAAGCAGAGCAGCGGATAAATATATTTACCAAAATTAAGGCTTGTATAAATTAGACCATCCCCCAACAACTCACAAGCATTACGCGGCCCGATCTTAGTAAACTTAAGTCAAAAAATAAAAAATATTGTTACATGATCTATGAAATACATGGAAAAAAAACCATGGGTATGATCTCTATCATTGATTGTGAAACAGGCAAAATCATTTATGAGGATGCTATTGTACAAGCAGATACCTTCGATCTGATGATGGAAAAATGTGCTGAAAATCTCAATAATTCAGTGAATGGAATTGAAGTTGATTAATAACTATAGATGCAGGAAGTGTTGGGGTCTGCCAAGTAACGGGTATAAATTTTTATTCTTATTGGGCCTTTTCGTCTTCGCGGTAAAAATATACATTCCGCAATAATCCACACCCACTCTCTAGTTCCAATATCTAAAAAGATTTTTTTACAAAATTTATTTATTCTTCAAAAAACTAGGCATTTTTTTCTTCATTTTTTACAAAAAACTACCGTTGGATAAATAAGCCGACCACTTTGTAAAATTTTCCCCTCAATTTGTTAATTAATGTTTTATGTTTACAGAAATAAATTCCTAAAATCGAAACGAAAGAAGGAATTTTATAAAAAAATTAATAGATAAATAAAAAATTAAAAGAAGTAACATGAAAATCCTATCTAAAAGGGTAGGGGGCGTATACTGAAAAGCCTTAAAATGAGTAAGTAAATATTAAAACAAATAAACATGAAAAAATTAAAATTACTACCAGTATTGGTTATTGCGGCCTGTTTTTTATTAATGCCTGCCTGCAAAAAAAAGAGTTCAGATACACCTGCACCAACGCCAACACCCACACCTACCAGTAATCCTTCTTTTGTTTGGAGTGAAAACGGTGGGGCAAATAAAACGACAACTTCTGTTACGTTTTCAAATACATACAATGCATTAACAGCATCAGGAACAAGCGGAACTATTCAGTTTTTCATAAGTACAGACACTCCTGGAACTTATTCCCTTAGTTCTTCTAGTAATGTTTTTATGTATGGAAATGGCAATTATTCTGCTTCTTCCGGTAATATTATCGTTAGCTCAAATGCAAATGGTAAAATATCAGGTACTTTTAGCACCGCTTCAACCTCAGGTTCTATTACAAGTGTAAACGGAAGTTTTACAGATGTGCCTGTGCAATAGTAAAAATCCTTCTAAATTTTAGTGAGGACAAATAATATTAATAATTCAAAAAATTGAAATAAAAAAACACTGCTCGATTTAAGCGGTGTTTTTTTAATGCAAAATCTAAAACTTAAAACTTACCTGCGCTTTAATTTCAGATTTTGAATTACTGTTTATTTCGGTGAGAGAACCTTCGCTAATAATATTTTTATTATCATAGAAAGTTTGTGAGTAGCGCACCCACAATTCAATTTTTCGGGTGAGGTTATAATCCAGCATAATATAAAAACGGGAACCACGGTAATAATAAGCAGGGATAGAGTAGGAGCCCGGAACATCGTTTTCGTATGCATAAATACGTGCATTGTAACTATCCGTTTGAAACAAAGCATAACGCAAGGTTACCGAAAGAGGCTTCCCCATTTTCGCAAAAGAAAGATCCTGATAAATCAAGTATCCCGATTCTGTTTTAGCATTATCGAGTTTATATTCGATAAATTCAATTCTGCTTTTTAATTTTACAGAAGGTAAAATGCTGAATGCAAAATTAAAGCGATACGTAGTTTGTTTCAAAGGAACAACATAATCAATAATTGCATCGGCATTGCTTGTGTTTTTTTCTTTGTTGCGTTGGCGAAATTTAAAATACATATCCACCTTTTTTGATGGTGTATAATTGATTTGTGCAACAAAATCATTTCCCTTTGATGGAGCATTTACCTGGTATTTCATCCATGGAAATTCAAAATGATCGTAATAAGTTGTTAGTGTAAGCATGTTAGCAGGCTTAGCAACCAAACCAATGAATGTTCCTTTTTCATTAGCAGCAGTAGTGCTTTCGGCAAATCCATTGCTTAATAAGTTTTGATAATTACGGTCGTAATAACGATGTAAAACAGTTAATGATACTTTTGGATCAAGGCTCACCAACACTCCATTCACAAAAGCTTTTCCGGTACTCTGACTCATAGCTTCTTCACCAAAGAAATTAAAATTCCGGAAGATGAAATTATAATCCATTCCGATATTGAAGTTTTGTTTTGATGAAAATTCATACTGATTGTAATACGATAATGCGCGATTAAAATCTTTGTCCAGTTGATATTCAACAGCCGTTAAGCCCATCGTTAATCTGCGTCCTTTATAAGAAACATTACCTCCATAAATCGTTTGTGAAAGAGTATGTTTATCTGCAATTTCGCTGGGTGTAGTATGATAACCGGTTTCTTGCAAAGAGGATATGGCTGCAATTTCACCATCAGGCAATGTGTCAGAAATATTTGCATCTATTTTTTTTCTTGAAAAGAATGCAGTAGCTTCCAGTTTTTTAAATCCAACAGTGGTAGCAGCGCCCCGTAAAAATCTGTTTTCATCAACGGATGCATAAGGTTTAAGCCCTGCAGCCGATTTTTTAGTACTCATAATATCAGTACTTTTTCCCATCGATAGCCCGCTCCAGCATGTTAAGCCTTGTCCGAATGTTGCCTGAAAATCACCTATTGCAAGGGCTTTCACAAAACGAATGTTTTTAATAAAGAAGTGTGCAGAGTAAAAATCAAACCCTGAATGTTGATTTCCTTTCAAGGATTTTTCATACCAATCGTACTTGAATTTTTGCTTGTTCTTGAAAAATAATTCTCCCGGATCTTTTTCTCCGGTTATTCCCCAGCTAACATTGGTGCCATAGGTAAAACGGTAACGGGCATATAATTTTTGCGGACTGCCAATGTAGCGTGAGTTCGGACTGTTAAACAGATCGGTACTATCTATGGGAGAAAAACCTGTTTGTTTTTCGATAGTTTGTCCAAAACGTAAAATCACCACATGTTGTCCGTTGCGAAACATTTCTTTTAGATCGAAATGTGCCGAGGTGAAATTATCGGTTACATAAACGTAAGGCAAAATTTTCCGGATCGTTTGCAGGTCAAAGCCATTAATGCCTTGTATTTCATAAAGAGAAATAAGATTCCCGTTTTTTTCAATGTGCGTAAGAAGGTTATTGATCTGAATATCATTCAGGAGATGTAATTGCTGTAACTCTTCTTTAGTAGTGCGGTTAAGATTGATCGGATGTTGTTTTAAATAAAGTAAACCATCCAGCAGGTCTGAATAATCAGCTTCTTCGTTTTCGGTGCTTTCTGCAATATTTTCTAGTTGCTGTTGAATTTCAGTATCATCTGCTTTTACAGGAATGGTGTCTTGTCCTTTAATAGAAAAGACACTCAGCAAGAGCAACAAAAATGCAATTGAAAACTTATTGAAATGATATGTAAGGTTCGTTCTCAATTTTAATTTGTTGACTTATTAATTTCCGATTTTTCTGCTTTGTTGAATGTATAGGTCATACCTAATTGGGGACTAAATCCAAGTGTTTGGTGATAATTTGCAGAAAAATCAAGTTTGAAATTTTTAAGATTTATTCCAAAACCAAATGAACTTAAAGTTGGATTAGTTGATATTCCAGCACGTAAATAAAATTCCTTTACCGCCCGGTATTCAATACCGGCTTTGAATATTGCTTTTTGAGCAATATCCTTTTCTGATTCCACAGCAAGTGTTACTTTTTCAGAAAAGGTATAATCACCACCTAAACGAATAATTGTTGGGATGCGTTCATTGTTATAATCATCAAGTTTTGTTCGGGTGGGGTTATAGACATGCGCACCAATATTTAATCCTTTCATTGGTTTTGCCTGTAACCCGATTTCAGCAGCAAAAACACCTTTTTTCCCATAACCTTCTGCAATTTTTGTAGTTAAATAATCCATTGCGATTCCCACCGAAAGTTTATCACCAAATGCTTTTGCGAAGGATAAACTATATTTATTTTCGCTGTAAAGCAAGTACCCGAAGCTGGTAATGCATAAACCAAAGGTGCCTCCTTTTACAGGCATTGCAAATACCCCTCCTTTTATGCTTAACTCTTTTAGAAAAAAACGATTTTCGTAATATACACCGGCTGAAGCAGTATGCAGAAATCCTAAGCCGGCCTGGTTGTGTTGTGCGCTCCATACATCGCTCAATGAAACTGATGCATTGCCCATTGCGGCAGAGCGTGCACCAATTGGAAAGTCTTCGTTGCCTGCTTGCGCATAAATTGCGAGACATGCAAATAGAATAATGGAGTAATATTTTTTCATTCTTTCTTTCGTTTAATAACTTTTTTTTTAATTTCTGCAAATTTCAAATCAAATCTATGTCTTTCTGTGCAGAACGAAGAATATTTTTAGATGCTTCACTTCGTGCCGCATGACACAGGAAGCAAAAAGGCCTAGTTTGTCTTATATTCGAACTTTATAGCTGATAATTCCTGGTTTGCTTTTAAAATTTTATTTTTCAGGTTTTCTTTAAAGGCGATTACTTTTTTCAAAAGCTCATCATCTCCGGCAGCTAAGATCTGAACTGCTAAAATTCCCGCATTTTTCCCGCCATCCAATGCAACAGTGGCAACCGGGATTCCCGGAGGCATTTGTAAAATAGAAAGTACAGAATCCCACCCGTCAATAGATATAGATGAACGGCAGGGAACACCAATTACCGGAACAGGAGTAAATGCTGCAACTACTCCGGGTAAATGCGCGGCCCCACCTGCACCTGCAATTATTACCCGAATGCCTTTTGAATGGGCATTTTTTGCAAAATCAGCTACTTGCTCAGGCACACGGTGTGCGCTTAATGCGTTAATTTCAAAAGGAATCTTGAACTCATTTAAAATTTTTGCAGCTTCTTCCATGACAGGCATATCAGATGTACTGCCCATTATAATGCTCACTTTAGGAGTCATAGATTTGTGTTTTCTGGGTTATACTAAGAAGTAAAAATACCCTTTTTTCTGATTATAGCGAAACAAAATTAGTTTTCAAAAAAATTACTTGATGGCAATAGCTAATCATGGAAAGCAGTGAAAGCAAACTCGATCAATAAAATACCTCAGGTATGTTTTAAAATAAAACCGGGTGTTTTTCATAGCTGTATTTTATGTAATTTTGTTCCTTCAAATTTAGCTATATGAACAGCATTAAAATTCACGATTTAACATTTGAGATTAAAATAACTTCAACCGAAATTCAGCAGGCAGTTTCAGAAGTTGCCACAAAAATAAATACTGATTTGAAAGGGAAGAAACCTTTATTCCTGGCAGTTCTGAACGGTTCTTTTATGTTCGCATCCGATCTGTTGAAAAAGGTTACTATTGATTGCGAAATTTCTTTTGTGAAAGTGGCATCGTATGAAGGAACTTCCTCCACCGGAGAAATTAAAGGGCTGATAGGAATGAATGAAGATATTAAAGGCCGCACTGTGGTTATTGTTGAGGATATTGTGGATACAGGAAATACGGTTGAAAATGTTTGGAATGAATTGAAAACCAAAGGGGCTGCTGATGTTAAAATTGCAACCCTGCTGTTTAAACCTTTGGCATATACTAAAACATTACCAATTGACTATATTGCTATTAAAGTACCTAATGATTTTTTAGTGGGTTATGGATTAGATTACAATGGACTGGGAAGAAACCTTGCAGATATTTATGTGAAGTCGAATTAAAATTTAGTGCAAGAGCGTTGTTTTAAAAGTTGCTTAAATAAAATTCACAATAAATAATAAAATTCAACAGAAAAAATATGTTAAACATTATTTTATTTGGGCCTCCCGGTGCAGGAAAGGGAACCCAGTCAGAAAAATTAATTTTAAAATATAAATTAGTGCATCTCTCAACCGGAGATATTTTTCGTGCCAACATTAAAGGAGAAACAGCATTAGGAAAACTGGCAAGAAATTTTATGGATAATGGTCAGCTGGTTCCTGATGAAGTTACTATCAGTATGTTAGAGCAAGAGGTGAATAAAAATCCAAATGCAAAAGGATTTATTTTTGATGGATTCCCTCGTACAAAAGCACAAGCAGAGGCCTTAGATAAATTATTGAAATCAATAAATACATCCATCACAATGATGTTGGCGCTTGAAGTTAAAGAAGAAGAATTAAAAAAACGTTTGTTGTTACGTGGAAAAGAAAGTGGAAGACCTGATGATCAAAATCCTTTGATAATTCAAAAAAGAATCGATGTTTATAATAATGAAACAGCCCCCGTAAAAAATCATTATTCTGCGCAAAAGAAATACATTGGTGTTAAGGGTATAGGGGCAATTGAAGAAATATTTAATGCACTTTGTGATGCAATTGACCGGAAACTTGGTTTAAAAAAGCCGGAAAAGAAAAAAGGGGCAGTAAAAAAAGTTGCTCCTAAAAAAGTAACAGTGAAAAAAGCTCCTGTGAAAAAATCTACAAAAAAAGCAATTAAAAAAGTTGCGAAGAAAACTGCAAAAAAAGTTGTAAAAAAAACAGTTAAAAAAACAGCAGCAAAAAAGGGCACTAAGAAAGTTATTAAAAAAGTTGTGAAGAAAGTTTCTGTAAAGAAAGCAACTAAGAAGAATGTTGGAAAACATGCTAAAAAGATTGTAAAGAAAGTGCTTCCTAAGATTATTAAGAAATCAACAAAGAAAGTTGTTGCTAAAAAGAAGAAAAAATAAGTATATCGTTTTGATATAATATAAGATAGGTGATATGGATTCAAATTTTGTTGATTATGTAAAAATATGTTGTCGTTCAGGTAAAGGTGGGGCAGGCTCTGTGCATTTGCATCGCAGCAAATTAACCGCTAAAGGTGGTCCTGATGGAGGTGATGGAGGTAGAGGAGGACACATTATTGTACGTGGAAATAAACAGTTTTGGACCCTCATTCACTTAAAATATCGTAAACATATTATTGCCGAGCCCGGTGAAAAAGGTGGCAGTGCACGTTTGACCGGTGCTGAAGGGAAAGATGAAATTTTGGATGTTCCCTTGGGAACCATTATCAAAGATGCTGAAACAGGGGAAATTGAAGGTGAAATTACTGAAGAAGGACAGGAAATTATTGTAGTGCCGGGTGGAAGGGGTGGATTAGGAAACGATCATTTTAAATCATCAACCAATCAAACGCCCCGTTATGCGCAACCTGGAGGAGATGGACGTGATGAATGGAAAATTTTAGAATTGAAAGTTTTAGCTGATGTTGGATTAGTCGGCTTCCCGAATGCAGGTAAATCTACTTTATTATCAGTTGTTTCAGCTGCTAAACCGGAAATTGCAAACTATCCTTTTACTACACTTGTTCCAAATTTAGGGATCATCAAATACCGTGATTACAAATCATTTGTAATGGCCGATATTCCTGGAATTATTGAGGGTGCTAGCGAAGGGAAAGGGATTGGCTTACGCTTCCTGCGACACATTGAACGCAACTCTACTTTATTGTTTTTGGTGCCTGCAGATGCTGATGATATCATCAAAGAATATAAAATATTATTAAATGAATTAGATCAATTTAATCCGGAACTACTTCATAAAAAAAGAATTTTGGCGATATCAAAATGCGATCTGTTGGATGATGAGTTGTTGGCAGAATTAAAAAAAGATTTGAATAAACGTTTCAAAGAAAAGAAAACAGTTCCGGTGCTTTATTTTTCATCCCAATCAGGAAAAGGATTAACAGAGTTAAAAGATGAATTGTGGAAACAATTGAACAGTACGGATAATGGGTTCGAGTATTAAATAATTCCTGCCTTTTAATTTTTCAATAAATGGATTTAATCCAAATCATTAAAGATTACGACACCCAACTCTTTCTGTTTCTCAACAGTAAGCATAATGAGTTTTTTGATAATTTAATGTTTTGGTTGAGCAATAAATATATTTGGATCCCACTCTATCTGTTTTTCTTTTATATCGTTTATAAACAGGTTGGAAAACGAATTTGGTTAGTAGTTCTTTCTGTTTCTCTTCTAATAGTATTAAGTGATCAGATTTCAGTTCAGGCATTTAAATATACTTTTCTGCGTTATCGTCCTTGTCATAATTTACTGATACAGGCACAAGTTCATTTGAATGGTGGTTGTGGCGGAACATATGGTTTCATCTCCTCTCACGCTGCAAATACGTTCGCTTTGGCAATGTTTTTAGGATTGTTTTTCCGGAAAAAAATAAATTATTTTGGAGCTTTTGTTTTTCTTTGGGCACTGCTTGTTTCTTATAGCCGGATTTATAATGGCGTGCATTATCCAGCTGATATTGCTATAGGAGCAATTGTAGGAATGGGTATTGGCGTTGCAGTTTACAAATTGTATTTTTTCTTCGATGCTAAAATTCAAAAGATACCATAATAAGTATGTTATGTTTTCAAACAATGTCCTTTCCAATATAGATTACTTTCATTAAGTTTTTTCGATCAATCGAAATGACAAATAATTAATAATCAGACAGAATGATGCTAAAAAAAATTTTCTTTTTTCTTTTTTTTGTTTCTTTCTGCTCTTCACTGATTTCTCAAAATCTCGATATTGACATTTTGAAAAATATCAATCTTCATCGCAATAAAAATTTTGATGAAACATTCCGGACTATTTCTAATTCGATTATTCCTGTCAGTATTGCAGCTCCTGTTGGCGTTTTAGGTGTTGGACTCATTAAACACGACAGCACCTTAAAAAATAAAGGAATATACATTGGCGTATCTTTGTTAGTTTCTGCAGGTATTGCAACTGCACTAAAGTATTCGGTTCACCGTCCACGTCCATTTGTCACGTATCCATATTTGGAAAAAGCTACACATGCTGGAAGTCCATCATTCCCTTCCGGGCATACTTCAGATGCCTTTGCAACAGCAACATCGCTGAGTATCTCATTCCCAAAATGGTATGTTGTTGCGCCTTCATTTATTTGGGCATGTTCTGTTGGTTATTCCCGTATGGATCTCGGAGTTCATTATCCAAGTGATGTATTAGCAGGTGCGATTATTGGAGTCGGTTCATCTTACTTATGTCATTGGGCGAATCGTTGGATTCAGAAACGAAGGCGCTGAAACAGAAACAAAAGAGTTGAAAAAAAGAGTCTGAATGTCAATATGCCCAGCTTGTAAAACAGCAAAAGCATCCTCGATAAATAATCCACCTTTGGGATAAATAAATTTTATCTTTGTGAAAGGAAAAAAGTAAATTAAAAAATGAATAACATTCTCTTGGTATTTATAGGTGGAGGCTTAGGAAGTTTAGCAAGATTTGGTATTGCAGCTATTGTTCAAACAAATTTCAAATCTGTTTTTCCTTTAGCTACTCTTTTTTCAAACATTATTTCTTGCCTGATACTTGCATTAACCGTCATGTTATTTAGTGATAAGTTGATCTCGAACCCAGGTTTGAGAATGTTAATTTTGATTGGATTTTGCGGAGGCTTTAGCACCTTTTCTACCTTCAGTTATGAAACTGTTGAATTGATGCGCTCCGGAAATGTTTTAGTTGCAATTGCAAATATTTTATTAAGTGTCACAGTATGTGTTGCACTTATTTATTTTTTAACTAAACATGCTTAAACATAAATAAATAATATAACCACATGAAAAAAAGAATTAAACTAACCTCATTACTAATTTTAATTTGTATAATTGGAATAAGCCCAATGATAATATCCTGGGGCACATTCGGACATGAACATATCGATAGAGCCGCTGTATTTGCATTACCTGCTCCGCTTCAAACGTTTTTTTATAACCACATTGATTTTATTACGCAGGAATCAACTGTTCCTGATCTGCGTAAATACACATTGAATGATAAAGCTGAAAATCCGCGTCACTTTTTTGATTTTGAAAATTTTGGTTCTCCGGATAGTTTGCCAAAAACAATGACAGAAGCAAAAGCCAGGTACGATGAAAAGTTTTTAAAAGATAATGGAATTTTACCTTGGTATATTCAGGATCTGATGGAAAAGTTAACCAAAGCTTTTAAAGAAAAAAAGAAAACTGAAATTCTTTTTATTGCTGCTGATCTGGGACATTATCTGGGGGATGCAAATATGCCATTGCATATTTCTGCTAATTATGATGGCCAGCTTACTAATCAAAAAGGAATTCATTCCCTGTGGGAATCCCGTTTACCCGAAATGTTTGGTAAAGATTTTAATTATTATACCGGTGATGCAAAATACATAGATAATGTTCAGATAGAAACATGGAACATCATGTTTTCTACACACAAGCTCGCAGATACAGTGTTATTGAAAGATCGGGAATTAAGGAAGAAATTTACAGACGAAAAAATTTTCAAAACAGGTTCTGATGGAAAAGTAATTAAAAGTAAATATGGCCAATCAATTTATTCAGATGAGTATGCAAAGCAATTCCATACTGCCTTAAATGGAATGGTAGAAAAACAAATGCGTAAGTCAATCATGGATGCTGCAAATTTTTGGTACACAGCTTGGGTTAACGCAGGAAAACCGGATTTGACTGATCTGGATCCTGCCGAATTAACAAAAAGAAACAGTAAAGCATTGAAACAAGATATTAAATTGTGGAAAACCGGAAAATTATTTGGTGTTGAAAGTGAAAAAGAATTTTAATCCACTGTATTATTGCTGTTGAGGAAAGAAGCAATCTATAAACAATGCCTTGCTTTGAGATTGAGTGTCTGCTTCAACTCAGAATGTTCCTGCCAATCACGGCAATATTAAAATTTTGGTAGAAATTAGATTCACGCACTGAACTGTATAAACCGAGTCGAAAAAATAAAAACGATATTAAAAATGAAATACTCATTATCTATCCTAGTAAGTTTGTTGTCCATTTCCTTATTGGCACAAACTCCAACAAAATCAATAAGTACACCCGGTGGAAATGCAAAACCAAAATTAGTAGTAGGTATTGTCATCGATCAAATGCGTTATGATTATATTTATCGGTATTGGGATAAGTATGGTAATGATGGTTTTAAACGTTTGGTGAACGAAGGGTTCTTTTGCAGAAATACAAATTTTAATTATGTTCCAACATATACCGGTCCGGGCCATGCTTCTGTATATACAGGGACTACACCTGCTGTTCATGGCATTATTGCCAATGATTGGTATGATAAAGCTAAAGGGAAAAATATTTATTGTGTTCAGGATGATAATGTCAATGGAGTTGGAACTAATGCTTCTGAAGGAAAACGTTCTCCGGTAAACATGCTCACAACAACAATTACAGATGAGTTGCGAATTTCATCCACTATGAAATCAAAAGTAATTGGTATTGCATTAAAAGATAGAAGTGCTATTCTTCCGGCCGGACATACTGCCAATGCTGCTTATTGGTATGATGGTAGCGTGGGCGGCTTTATTACAAGCACCTATTATATGAAGGAGCTTCCAGCTTGGGTGCAGACTTTTAATAAACAGGAATTAGCTAAAAAATATATGAGTCAGCCCTGGAATACAATTTTACCCATTGATCAATATACAGAAAGTGTTCCTGATGATAATAAGTATGAGTTTATTGCCAAAGGTGAAACGCGCCCGGTTTTTCCTCATAATTTACCCGACTTAATGAAAGCAAATGGCGGATTAAATATGATCCGTAGTACGCCTTTCGGAAATTCTCTCACCAAAGATTTTGCAATTGAAACAATAAAAAGTGAAAATCTTGGAAAATCAACAGAAACTGATTTTTTAGCTGTCTCGTTTTCTTCACCTGATTATATTGGCCATGCTTATGGTCCAAATTCAGTTGAACAGGAAGATGATTATATCCGTTTAGATATAGATTTAGGAGAGTTCTTAAAATTTTTAGATACTCAGATCGGAAAAAATAATGTACTTGTTTTTTTGACTGCTGATCATGCTGCTCCTCAAGTTCCGGCTTATTTGATGGACTTAAAAGTTCCTGCAGGTTATATAGATGAAACAAAAATAGAGGAGACATTGAAAAAGTATCTGTTGAAAAATTTTGGTGATACCTTAGTGCTTTCATTTTCAAATCAACAGGTTTTTTTAAATCAGAAACTAATTGATGAGAAAAAATTAAATAGGCAACAAGTGGAAGAAAGTGTTGCTTCTTTCATACAAAATTTACCAGCTGTTTCAGAAGTGCTTACTGCTGTAACACTTAATAATTCGCAATTTACAGAAGGCTCCCGCTATTTGATGCAAAAAGGATTTAATGCCAAACGGTCCGGTGATGTGTTAGTAAATTATCAACCTTCCTGGGTAGATTTTCCACATTATGGTACTACTCATGGTTCACCTTATAGTTACGATACCCATGTTCCGTTATTGTTTTATGGTTGGAACATTCAACATGGCAGTTCTTCTGAACAGATTTATATTACAGATGTTGCAGCGACTTTGGCAATGATGTTGAATATTCAGTTCCCGAATGGCTGTACAGGAAAACCAATTTCATTTTTAGTGAAATAAAAGAATTCCCGCGAAGACAATTTATATCGAATATCATGGGGCATTTGCGTAAATGTTAAAACATGTCTAAACAAAAAATATTCACGCGCACCATTTGGATACTATCTTTTGTTAGTCTGTTTACAGATATTGCAAGTGAGATGCTGTATCCGGTGATGCCAATTTATTTAAAAACAATTGGTTTTACGGCTTTGTGGATAGGAATCCTTGAAGGCTTTGCTGAAGCCATAGTTGGAATATCAAAAGGATATTTCGGAAAACTGTCTGATGATTCCGGTAAACGTTTACCATTTGTTAAATTAGGATATTTTTTAAGTGGCATTTCAAAACCTTTGATGACCGTATTTGCTTATCCTGTGTGGATACTACTTGTCCGTAGCACCGACCGATTAGGAAAAGGAATACGCACCGGTGCACGTGATGCAATGCTTTCAGATGAATCTGCAAAGGAGAACAAAGGAAAAGTGTTTGGCTTGCATCGTGCAATGGATACGTTTGGTGCTGCGATAGGTCCGCTGTTGGCCCTGCTGTTTTTATATTTTTATCCCGAACATTACAAACCTCTTTTTATTCTCGCTTTTATTCCGGGAATGATTGGTGTTGCGCTCACCTTTATTATCAAAGAAAAGAAAAAGGACATTGGAAAAAAGGATTCAGAGCGAATTGTAGAACCTCAACTGAAGGTCAAGAAAGGAAATTTCTTTTCCTATTTCTTATATTGGAAAAAATCCACAAAAGGATATAAGAAATTACTTATCGGACTTCTGTTATTCACCTTGTTTAATAGTTCCGATATGTTTTTATTATTGATGGCTAAATATATTGGTATCCCTGATTTACATATTATTGGTGTTTATATCTTTTACAATTTAGTGTATGCTCTTTTTGCTTTTCCAATGGGGCATTTGGCTGATAAAATTGGCATGAAACCGACTTTTATTATTGGCTTGTTTATGTTTGCAATCGTATATGGCAGCATGGTTTATGTCCAAAATGAAATGATGTTGTATGTGGTGTTTTTTGTATATGGTGTGTATGCTGCTGCAACAGAGGGCGTCTCAAAAGCCTGGATTTCAAAAATAGTTCCATCTTCAGAAACAGCCACAGCTATTGGATTTCATGCAAGTTGCGTAAGCGTTGTAACATTGTTTGCAAGCAGTATAGCAGGCCTGTTATGGGTTAGCTTCCAGCCGGAGGTAACATTTTTGGTAGCCTCTGTGGGTGCATTATTTATTATCGGATACTTTCTGTTGCAAAAAAAATAAGAGCACATTATTTATTCTTGACCTATCTTATACCAATTGAATTTATAAAACAGTCCAATGTGTGCTGTCAGTCAGAGTTTGTCGAAGACTGTGCGTGGAAATTTGTTGAACTAAAATATATTTATAAATGGTATTACGCCTTCATCATTCTTCAAAAGGAAATAAACGGTTCACAGGTGGAAGATAATATACTCTGGGTTTCGTTCCCAACTCTTCCATAAGACGGTATCCTGCCCTGTTTTTTAATAATTCTTTAAAGCGAAGTGTTTCTTCTCCGTTCGTAACAGTATCTTCATTTTCATCGCCAAAATAAAATACACCATTCGGACAAGCATTCACGCAATCGGGTAACTCTCCTTTTACAGCTTTGCCTGGACAAAAATCACATTTTTCAACAGTTCCCAGAACATGTGAGCTGCACATTTCATGCGGTTTCATGTCTTTCATATCTTCAACTGTCATTTTATATTGTTCCTCTCCCCAATTAAAAACTCTTGCTGTATAAGGACATGCAGCCATACAAAATCTGCAACCAATGCACCGTTCATTGTCAATTGCAACAATACCATCTTCGCGTTTAAATGTAGCATCCACCGGGCACACTTTTACACAGGGCGGGTCATCACAATGAAAGCAGTTAGCGGGCATATAATACGGTGCTGTGGCTTCCGCATCCTTCATCTCAAATATTTTAATGTAGCTGCGGTCTTCCGGTAAATAATGCATTTTTGAACAAGCTTCTTTGCATTTACCTGCATTTCCACATTTTGCAAGGTCAAGCACCATTACAAATTTTTTGCCTGGAATTCCTTCTCTGATATTTAAATGAGCAGTTGTAACACTCGGGTTTATTACCGATTCATCCACTTCCACTATTTTTCCTTCCGGAGAAAGTAAACGAATTTTTTTTCCTGTTTTGATTTTGGATGTTTCTTCTTTTGACAACAGATCCAAAGAGCCTAAACCTACTGTTGCAGCTGCTCCTGTTATTAATCCTGCTTTCAGAAAGTTTCTTCTGGAATTGCTTTTCTTTTCTTCCATAACCTTATTTATTACTTGTTTTCGAATTCATCCACTCAAGCACTTCTTTATTTGATGCCCGGCTTGTTGTGATTTCTTTTTCAATCATTGATTTGTCGATCTCCACAAGTTTTCCATCGGCAGTTAACATTTTTATTTTTTCAGGATTTTTGTTTTTTGAACTTTTTTTAAAGGAGGATAGCAAACCGAGACTTGCTCCGGCAGCTAAAATAATTGTGAGAAAGTCTCTTCGTTTTTTTTTCATAACCAGACCAATTTTGAAATGTTTTTACAATAATATTATTTGATTGTGCAAAAATATGACAAAAATCATAAAAAATCACGAAAGTGATTAATATCAAGTACATATAAAAATATGTTACAAAAATTAATAGAAGTATTTACTAATAGAACTCGTAGGCGTACCTGATTTTTTCAGAAAGGTGGCCAAAGGAAGTTAGTGTGGTTTTCGAGGATAATATTTTTTTTTCGTTGTAAGTAAATGTAAAAATGTTTGTAACAGATTCCTCAAAATAAATGGTTTGTTTTACAAGAAGGTTATTCAAATCATATTCATAAATGATTTTTCCATTTATTTTATTCCCCGGATAATACTGAATCGCTTCAATTAAATTATCATTTTTATCATATTTATAGACCCAATTATACCTGAATTTTCCATCGGGAGCGTATTCGGTATCTTCAGTCTTTTTGTTGCCATCATACTTATATTTGTTTATTGCTTTTAATCCATCGGGCCAATAGTATTTAAGCTCAGTCATTTTTCCGGACTTATCGTATGTTGCAAAATTTCTGTATTTATAAGTTCCATCAGGAAGATAAAAGTAGTATTCCTTTCTCAAATTATTTTCATAGTAGTTTTTTGTAATATTAAACAAAACGGTGCCATTTGGTTCTGTTGCATTTACTTTTAATAGATTGCCTTTTTCATCGTAATTAAAAGTTAGAATACTCGTAAGACTTCCATCCGAGTAGGTAGTTTCTTTTTGCTTCCATCCGCTTTCATCAAAATTCTGTACATGACTAATTTGTTCTTTTTGTTCGACCCCAAATTGAATATCAGTTTTATAATCTGTGATGCTTTTTATTCGGTGTTTCAATACCATTTCATGTTCCAATTGTTCGTCCGTTTTGGTTGCATGGTCAGTAGAGCAGGAAGAAATAATTAATAAAAAAACGATTAGTTTAACGCTATTGGAAAAGAGAATGCGCATTGTTTAGAAATGTTAGAATTTTGAACTTGAGAAAAATGATTTGAGTTTTGTGAGTTTTATTATAATTGATTTAAATAGTTGTAAAAGTTTTTCTGGCTGATCCATAAAAAATCCCCGTGTACATCAAAAAAAGTCGTATCAACGGGAGTCTTCAGATCCACATGTGTGGCAACTAATTTCATTGTCAGATTATTTATAGTATGTGAATATTCCATAAATAAATAACCAAAATCCTTAAAAGGAGAATTCATATAATAAAATTTAATTTCAGGATAATAAAAAGCTTCAGAAGTGGTTTTGGAGGTAATGTCTTTAATCAGTACTTTTTTACATTCCAGGCCTGCAATTAATTTTGTTTCATCTATAAATTCAAATTCAAACTTAGGGTTGTTTTCGTTTTCTTTTATTTCCTCCGGGCTAAGTTTACAGGCATAATTTTGTCTTATTGCATCAATTAATAAGGACGTATAGGTGTTTTTACTGTTGTCAAGAATATTTACAATTTGTACCGTTCCCATTCCGGCCGCAGCAACAAAAGTAGCTTTGTCATCTTTGAAAAACAGATTCATCTCATGAGGAAAAAGGGAAGCTTTCATACCATATTTAGCACTATCAGGATACGATACATTATAGGTTACTGTTCCTTCGCCAGGTTTTGCGCTCTGTTCGGTTTTGGTCTGGCAACCGGAAACAAGAAAAATTAAAAGGATAATGGGGATTATAATTTTACTATTCATATGAATTAAGTTTCTTAAGTTTTTTACAAAATTACGGAGATATTTTTTGGTAATTATCTTTTGATATAAATATTAATTATGTTTTTGTTTCTTAGGTTTCGTCCGGAATATACTTTAGTGTTACTATTTTTATTTTCTGTGCTGATTTTTTAATTCCTTAAAAAAAGGAAGCATGAGAATTAATCTTCACAGGAGCATTTTTTAGAAAAAAATCAAAGTTTTAATAAAAAGAACATCCCGATAATTCAAAATTATCGGGATGTTCGGAAAAGAAACAAAAATTATTTTTTTTGCAATTTTCTAAATTGCAATTAATCGCAATTTTTGATTAATAATCTCTGTTTGTTGTTCCTTTTAATTGAATGTGTGGTGTTACTTCCATAACATTATTCAAATTACTTGCATTTACAGAATAATCTGATCTTTTGAATGTGAACTTACCTTCAAAAAGGAAATACCAGTTAAAGTTTAAACCTGAAATAATTTTATTTTTTCCTTGGTATTCAAAATACAAATCGCATGGTTTATCAATAGTTTGGTTATAAGGACCAGCATACCCGGTTGTATCAGCAGGTAAAAAATCCGAAGCTCCGGATCCACCAACACCAGTTTGTCCATAAGGATGTTTGTAAAAACCTTTCAGATGACCATGTGCTAAATAACCTTTACCATATTTAACAACTTCACCTGCATTTGCATAGAATCTGATTGTGTCAGTTGCAGGTATTGGAGTAACGGTTGTACCTACCATCATTGTATCCACATTTAATGTTTTTCTAACACAACCACCTGCTAAAGCATCGCGTGCTGGCTCAAAAGTGTTGATAGAAGATGTTTGTACCCAAGCATTTATAACAATATTAGCAGGATCAACTTCGTCAAAAATAAATGTAGAAGTTTTCCAAACATTAAAAGAACCTTGAAGAACTGTTCCATAGGTATGTAATGTATTAAAAACTACTTTGCTATGTGATTCCCAGGCAACTTGTCTGTATGAAGGACCTGCTGCAATAGAATCCAATGAAATTTTTAATGTTCCCGGTGCTGCTACTGTTGTAAGTGCAATATTCTGAGTCATATTGCCGGATCCCATGGTAACACCAATACCGTCAAAGGCAAAATTAATCCCTTTGATTATTGATTTGTTTTGGTTGTCGGTATTATAAATGGCGGTAATAAAATAATCACCTGGTAATAAGTATTTGAATGAATAGTTACCTGATAATTCAGCAACTGTAGATGCTACAGGTGTTCCTGTTGCTGATGTTCCGGAGTAAAGAAAAAGTTCAGCCCCTGGTGCTATAACCATAGCATTTGTGTAATCAGGATAAGTACAAAGACCTGTAATGTCTTTACCTTTAAGCGTGTCATGTATATTTACCACTACTATTTCTTTTTCTCTTTTACAGTTAGAAAGAGAAAAAACTAATCCCACTGCTACTATCGCAGTTATTGAGAATAATCTAAAAAGTTTCATTGTTTTCATAGGTTTTAATTATTTAATTGTTTATTTATTTTTGTTTTTATTTATTTGATTTGTAAGCTGTCCGAAATTTATCCCGGACAGCCTGATACAAATCTTAATTATTAATTATGATATTATTTGTTTGAACGATTGCTCCTTTGTTGAACATTTTCAAAATATATGTTCCATTAGCAAGTGAAGCAACTGAAATTTTAGTTGATTGACCGTTTATTGCACTATTTAAAACTTCTCTTCCCATAACATCATACATCACGACATTCAAATTTTCTTTTGAAGTTTTGTTGATAATAAGATATTCGGAAGCCGGATTCGGATAAACCCTGATATCTGAATTGCTGTATTTTGCAATTCCAACCGGAGTTGCCGGATTCCATTTTACTTCAGAAATATCTGTATTCGCATTACCAGCTGCATCTGCCTTCATCTGAATGTCAACAATAGGACCTCCAATTACATTTGTAATATAAGTGAATGATCTGTAAGTGCTTGTGGTACCTGAAGTGCTGATCCAGTAGTGTAATCCGGAAAGAGGATTTACAATTTTGGCCCAGGTACTGTCAACCGAAACTTTAGTAACATTTTGACGGATGCAAGGGTAGCCGGTTGCATAAGTAGGAGTTATAACAGTTCCATAACCATCAATTAAAGAAGTAATAGTGATAGTTTCTTTTTCTCTAACGGAGTCAACCTGAATTCCTGAATAAGTTCCGTTGTAAGCATAAGAAGCATCATATGCAGAAACATCGTTGAAAGAAGTAGTGTAAGTAGAAGGAAAAGTAATTACAGTTTCAGGATTGCTTAAAACTACTGCTTCAAAAGGAGCTCCGTTTTGAAGCAGATCTCCTGCATAACCTAAAAGATCAATTCCTGAAAGTTGTTGATCAAAATATAAGTAGTCAGTATTTCCCTGATTCAAACACATATTAGCTGTTGGGAATGAAGATCCCAATAATCCGGTTGAAGGAGTAATAAGTTCATTGGCAACATTTAAATTCGCATTCAATGCTGTAAAATCCCAAGTAACATTAGCTCCTGCAGCACCGGGTGTAATTGCTACAACAGGCAATGTATCAATGTTTTGAAAATTACTTGCAGGAAGATTAGTATAATCAGCAGCAGTAATAGTAATTCCTGCAGCAGCAGCCGCTTCGTTAACTACTAAAGAACTGGTATAAACATAGTCCCCACTTGCTGTTCCATCATCATCGGTTGCATTACCGGCCGCATAAAAAGTAACAGTTCCTGTACTTGTAGCAGGAGCTTTCCAATTAAATGTAAATGTGAAGGTTCCGCTTCCAATTCCACTGCCATCATGTACCATGTTTGTTGGTCCAGCGACAACTAAACTTTTTGAACCAGCATTAATTGCTGACAGGATACCTCCATCAGTATTTCCACTTTTTAGTGCTTCAAAACCAAAACCAAATGCTGATTGACCAGATTTAGTTACGGTAACGCTTATTGTATAATCTGCACCAGCAGTGTATCCACTTGCAAGTGAAGGGGATGATGCAATAGTTACAGACCCGCCTCCGGTATTAAGTGCAAAATCAGCATGGCAGGATGTGCAATCAGCTCCATCAATTGGCGAACCTGTATAGTCAGCTTCACCTGTACTATACAAAATGTCGAACGACATTAATCCAAGAGCAAATAATGCTGCCATGGAAAGTGTAATTGTTTTTTTTAGTTTCATAATTGTAATTTTTTTAAATGTTTAGATTTATTAGTTCTTTAATAGTTTAGTTTTTAATCATGCTTTAGTGTTATTTAGGATTAAGTTGGTTTTTTGTTGTTTTTCATCAGCAAAAGTATATGTGTAAATCAATCTAAAAAATGATTGTAATCAGTTTTTAGATTGCGAAAAGGCAACTTATTTTTTTAAAAGACATGATAAAAAACATAGAGGCTTACTGTTTTTTTATTTAAAGATTTCCATCCTGCAATTAGCACAGCTTTAAATGTCCATGTTCTAAGAGTTTTGGAGTAGTGTAATTTTCATTTTTTTGATTGAGGAGCTGAGTGTTACCGAATAAGGAAGGAGATAAAAAAAGAACATCCCGGTAATTTTGAATTACCGGGATGTTCAAGAAATAATTATTTTAAATGTTTAACTCAAAATAGAGTTTAGTATTCTCTATTAGTAGTACCCATCATATTAACATGTGGTGTAACAGTTATCATGTTTCTAAGTGAACCTGTTTTAATATAAAAAGTATTTCTTATATCAATAATAAACTTTCCTTCAAAAACAAACATCCAGTTATAATTTGCACCGGACCATTTTTTATTTTTGCTGATGTATTCAAAATACATGTCAACCGGTTTGTCAATTACAGTACCGTATGCAATTCCATCATTAGCTTGCATATAAGAAGTATCAGCAGGTAAGAAGCCTGTGGAAAGAGTTGCTCCAGGCCCAGTTGTACCATAGGCATGTTTGTAAAACCCTTTGATGTGTCCATGAGCTAAATAACCTTTACCGTATTTAACAACTTCACCAGCGTTTGCATAAAATCTAACAGTATCAGTAGCAGGTATTGGAGTTACAGTTGTACCAACCATAATGGTATCCACATTTAATGTTTTTCTAACACAACCACCGGCTAATGCATCACGAGCAGGCTCAAAAGTGTTGATCGATGATGTTTGAACCCATGCATTAATCACAATGTTAGCAGGATTAGCTTCATCAAAATCAAATTTTGTAAACTTAAATACATTGAATCCTCCTTGCATACCCATGGATGGTAGGTTTGTAGTAGTTCCATAAGCCCAATTTCCCTCCCATGGACACTTGCTATGTGATTCCAACGTAACTATTCTGTAAGAAGGTCCTGATGTTATGGTATCCATAGAGATTTTAACAGTACCTGGTGCAGCAACAGTTGCAAGAGCAATGTTTTGTGCAATATTGCTTGATCCCATTGTAATGCCAATACCGTCAAAAGCAAAATTAATTCCATGAAGCTGATCCTTGTAATTAACATTGTCAGTATTATAAGCAGCAGTAATAAAATAACTGCCCGGTAATAAATATCTGAATGAGTAATTACCTAAAGCATCAGCAAAAGCTGTTGCTACAGGAGTTCCTGTTGCAGATGAACCTGTGTAAAGTAAAAGTGCTGCCCCTTTTGCAGGAACCATAGCATTTGTGTAATCAGGATAAGTACAAAGACCTGTAATGTCTTTACCTTTAAGTGTGTCATGTACATTTACCACTACTATTTCTTTTTCTCTTTTACAGTTAGAAAGAGAAAAAACTAGTCCCACTGCTACTATCGCAGTTATTGAGAATAATCTAAAAAGTTTCATTGTTTTCATAGGTTTTAATTATTTTAATTGTTTATTTATTTTTGTTTTTATTTATTTGATTTGTAAGCTGTCCGAAATTTATCCCGGACAGCCTGATACAAATCTTAATTATTAATTATGATATTATTTGTTTGAACGATTGCTCCTTTGTTGAACATTTTCAAAATATATGTTCCATTAGCAAGTGAAGCAACTGAAATTTTAGTTGATTGACCGTTTATTGCACCATTTAAAACTTCTCTTCCCATAACATCATACATCACGATATTCAAATTTTCATTTGAAGTTTTGTTGACAATTAGATATTCGGAGGCTGGATTAGGATAAACTGTGATATCTGAATTGCTGTATTTTGAAACTCCTGTTGGGTTTGCCGGATTCCATTTTGCTTCAGAAATGTCTGTATTGGCACTACCTGTAGCATCTGCTTTCATTTGAATGTCAACAATTGGCCCCAATGAATTTGTGATATAAGAATATGATTTGTAAGTGCTTGTGGTACCTGAAGTGTTGATCCAGTAATGTAATCCGGAAAGGGGATTTACAATTTTGGCCCAGGTACTGTCCACCGAAACTTTAGTAACATTTTGACGGATGCAAGGGAAGCCTGTTGCATAAGTAGGAGTTATTACAGTTCCGTAACCATCAATTAAAGAAGAAATAGTAATGGATTCTTTTTCTCTTACCGAGTCAACCTGAATACCTTGATATAGTCCATTATATTCATACTTGGTATCATAATCCGATACATCGTTGAAAGAAGTGGTGTAAGTAGAAGGAAAAGTAATTACAGTTTCAGGGTTGTTTAAAACCAATGCTTCATAAGGAGCTCCATTTTGGAGTAGATCTCCTGCATAACCTAAAAGGGTAAGCGCAGCAGATTGTTGATCAAAATACAAGTAATCAGTTGTTCCTTGTTTTAAACACATATTTGGTGTTGGGAAGGAAGCATACAATAATCCGGTTGAAGGAGTAATAAGATCATTGGTAACATTTAAATTTGCATTCAATGCTGAAAAATCCCATGTAACATTAGCTCCGGAAGCACCAGGTGTAATTGCTACAACAGGCAATGTATCAATATTTTGAAAATTACTTGCAGGAAGATTACTGTAATCAGCATCAGTAATAATAATTCCAGCAGCAGCAGCCGCTTCGCTAACAACTAAAGAACTGGTATAAACAAAGTCTCCACTTGCTGTCCCATCATCATCGGTTGCATTACCTGCCGCATAAAAAGTAACAGTTCCTGTACTTGTAGCAGGTGCTTTCCAATTAAATGTAAATGTGAAGGTTCCTGTTCCAACACCACTGCCATTATGCACCATGTTTGTTGGTCCAGTCCCAACCATACTTTGTGAACCGGCATTAATAGAGGATAGGATACCCCCATCAGTGTTTCCACTTTTTAGTGCTTCAAAACCAAAACCAAATGCTGTTTGACCAGCTTTAGCCACGGTAACGCTTATTGTGTAATCTGCATCAGCAGTGTAGCCACTTGCAAGTGAAGGGGATGATGTAATAGTTACAGATCCGCCTCCGGTATTAACTGTACCTGTGTGGCAGCTAGTGCAATCAGCTCCACCATCTGCTGGCGAACCTGTATAGTCAGCTTCACCTGTACTATACAAAATGTCGAACGACATTAATCCAAGAGCAAATAATGCTGCAATGGATAGTGTAATTGTTTTTTTTAGTTTCATAATTGTAATTTTTAAATGTTTAGATTTATTATTCTTTTTAATAGTTTAGTTTTTAATCATGCATTTTTTTTAGTTAATTATTTTTTGATTCCGTATGATGATGTAAAAGTATATGTCTTTAGAAAGTCAAAAAATGATTGCAATCAGCATAAAACTTGTTTGTTGCGGGGTTATAATATGATTTACTTTGAATTAAAATTTGCGAAAAAACAATAAAAATTGTGCTTTTTTTGAGGGTAAAATTTCAAAAAATAAATTCTGATTATTTAATAGTTAATTTTTTCCGGGAGTAAAAAAATTAAGGTTTTGTGAATTATTTCCTTCAATCATTCAACAAATTAACAAGTCAAAAGGTATAAAATCAGTAAATCAACAATAATAAAATTTATTTATTAAAGAGATTAATTGTTGTTTTTTAAATAGCTCTTAGCTCTTTGTTGGATACTAATTCGCAGTTTTCATAAAGTTAAAAAAAGAGTGATTGTCAAAAAAAATCCATCTGAATTTTTATTTTTTTATGGAATACTAAATCTCTTTGCATCTCATAGGCAAACGCAATAAAAAATTATAGCCATGAGAACATTCAATTCAAAAAAATTAAGCCAGGTCGTGATCATAAGTATTACACTGTTGGCCCTTGTTGCCTGGATAGCACCAAGCAATGTTTATCAATTAGCAATGGAAAATGATTTCATTCGCTCCTTAAAGAAAAAGTTAACTACCTATAATGAACAAAAACCTGAAGACAGAGTGTATCTGCAATTTGATAAACCTATGTATGAGCCGGGTGATAATATCTGGTTCTCCGCATTCATTCGGGATGCTGCTACCATGAAACCTTCCGGGAAGAGTGATATTGTTCATGTCGAATTTATTAACCCCAAAGGAACGATAGAAAAAACGATCAACATCATTGCTAAAAATGGAGTAGCAGCAGGCGATTTTAATTTGGATGCGGAAGCATTGGGTGGAATATATAAAGTGCGCGCCTATACCAATTGGATGAAAAATGAAGGAGAGAACAATACTTTCGAAAAACAAATTCAAGTGCAGGATGTTGTGCTTCCGAACTTAAAAATGAAATTAGATTTTGAGAAAAAAGCATTTGGTTCGGGGGATGAAGTAGTTGCTAAATTAGAATTGAATACCAATGAAAATAAACCATTAAGTAATTATAAAATAAAATTTGTTGCAAACCTTGATGGACAACAAATAATCAGCAAAGCAGATGTTACCGATGAAGATGGTTTAAGATACATCAAATTTAATCTTCCTAAAGACTTAAAAACAAATGATGGATTATTGAATGTAATGATAGATTATAATGGAAGCACGGAAAGTATTTCGCGTTCTATTCCTATCGTTTTGAATAAAATTAAATTGACTTTATTTCCTGAAGGAGGTGATCTGGTGAATGGTCTGGAAAGCAAAGTTGCTTTTCGAGCTTTGAATGAATTTGATAAGCCAGCAGATATTGAAGGTATAGTGTTAACTGAAAAAGGAACACAAGTTGCTTCATTCAGTAGTTTTCACCAGGGAATGGGTGCATTTAATTTTACACCAAAATCAAATGAAAAGTACATTGTGAAGATCACCAAACCGGAAAACATAACTGAAAATTATTCTTTACCTGAGGCCTTACCTCGTGGTTATATAATGAATACGGATGTCACTAAAAATGAAATTTCATTAATTATTACTTCTACAGAAACGGAGGAGTTATCTGTAGTTGCCCAGGTTCGAAACAAAGTTTATTACTCAACAGTAGTAGATGCTAAAAAAGGACTTAACAAAATAACATTCCCGACCAGTAATTTTCCAATCGGAGTTTCACAAATTACATTGTTCGATTCGAAAGGAATTGCCAGAGCAGAACGTTTAGCATTTGTAAACAAAGACAAACAATTATCTATCTCTGTTGAAACAGAAAAAGAGAAATACTTGCCACGGGAAAAAGTAAAAATGACTATCAGTGTGAAAGATGAACGAGGAATGCCAATGCCGGCAACTCTTTCGATGGCGGTGGTAAATGATCAGTTTCTGACTTTTGCAGATGACAAAACCGGAAATATTTTATCACAATTATTATTAGAACAAGATCTCAATCAAAAAGTAGAAGAGCCGGCTTTTTACTTTAGCAGCAAAGAACCTAAAGCGGATGAAGCATTGAATTATTTATTATTGACAGCAGGCTGGAGGCATTTTACATGGGAAAAAGTAATGGTGGAAAACCTTCCGATGGTTGCTTATCAGGGTGAAAGAGCAATTGTTGCCGGAACTGTTGTAGATGCTTCAACAGGTAAAATAATCGCAAATGCAAAAATTAAAATTAACAATGGTGCAGAATATCAAACGGATGATAACGGAAAATTTATTTTTAACAAATTGGATCTCACATCTGCAATAAACCTCACCTATAGTGCAAATGGATATGGACATCAAACGCAATACGTTCAAAATTATGATCAAAATTTAATGATGTACTTGTATGATAATAATTATTATAACAGATATTATGGCACCTCACTTTCTAAATCTTCTGCAAATGAAGTAATGGAAGATAGGATGATGGTTCCCGGAGTGGCAGATGGAGCAATGGGCAAAGGGGAAGAAATGCACTTAATGAAAAATGCAGAAGGCAATAGAGTGGTCAATAAAAAAGGAAAAGTTGACAAACAAGCAAATAATAAAATGCCTTTTGCACCGGCAGATGTTTTGAAAGCTGAATTAAAAAATGAAAATGAAAAAGCAGAAAAGGTTATTGTTAGATCAAAGGATAACCGCAATGCCAAATTTAAAGCAGGTGATTTCGAATTAGATGAAATGGATCAGAAAGTAAATGGATTTGCTCAACAACAAATAGCAAGAGCAACTCAGGTTTATTACCGGGCAAAAGAGTTTGCTGCTCCAATTTATGACAAGCAAGAAAACGTTGAATCACGTACTGATTTTCGTAATACCATATATTGGAACCCAATGGTGGAGATTGACAGAACAGGTAAAAAAACTGTAGAGTTTTATACTTCTGATGATATTACTTCTTTCAGAACTACCGTTGAAGGTCTTGCAACAGATGGGTCTATCGGAAGAACAGAGAAAAATATTTTTACTCAATTACCTTTTGCAATGACAACAAAAATTCCGGTTGAAGTGGCAACCGAAGACAATGTTTCCATTCCTTTAACACTAAAAAATAATACTGACAAACCTCTTGGTGGAATTTTAACTGTAACTTCTCCTGATGGATTACAAGCCATCACAACAATTCCATCCGTGCAAACAATTATGCCTGGCGCAGCAAAAACAATTTATCTTGATTATAAAGTCTTAGATAAGATAGGATATGGTGATTTTACTTTATCATTTAGATCTTGTGGATTGGGTGATGCATTTACACAAAAAATAAAAATTGCTCCTAAAGGATTTCCGGTTCAGGCATCTTTCTCTGCACAGGAAATTGAAAAACAATATTCATTTGATATGAACAATGTAGTAAAAGGTTCGGTTAAAGCAACATTCACAGCTTTTCCAAATGTGGTAAGTGATCTGATGAAAGGTGTGGAAGGTATTTTACAAGAACCTTACGGATGTTTTGAGCAAACATCATGCTCTGCATATCCAAATGCGATGGTATTGGATTATTTGAAATCAACCGATAGCAAAGACACAAAGACAATGGCTCGTGCAATTGATCTTTTACAAAGAGGGTACAAACGTTTAACAACTTTTGAAGCATCCCAAAAAGGATATGAGTGGTTTGGTGCAAATCCCGGACATGAAGGATTAACAGCTTATGGCATCATGGAATTTGTAGATATGAAAAATGCAGGTGCTGATGTTGACCAAAAAATGGTAGATAGAACTGCAACCTGGTTGATGAGCCACAAAAACGGTAAAGGAGGATTCAATAGGGAAGTGCATGCTTACCATGATTTTGGGAGGATCAGCGATGATATTTTAAATGCATATATCGTTTACGCTTTGACGGAAGCAGGTTATAGCGATATAAAGAAAGAGTTTGAAACATCTTATAAAAAAGCAATGGAAACAAAAGATCCTTATATGCTTGCCATGATGGCGAATGCTGCTTATAGTTTAAAAGAAAACACAAAAGGCGATGAAGCATTAAGTTCATTGGTAAACAAACAAGGAAAAGATGGAAGTTTTACAGGAACAACTCATTCCATCACCTATTCGCAAGGAAATTCATTAATTATCGAAACTACCTCTTTATCTATAATGGCGATATTAAAATCAAACGGTAAAAGTGCTATTGCAATGAGTAATGCTGTTCAGTATCTTGTTGGTGCCAGAAGTGGTTCAGGGGTGTTTAGCTCCACACAAGGAACGATCTTAGCATTAAAAGCATTGACAGAATATGCAAAATTCAGTAAAAAAACAACCGAAGACGGAACAATAGAAATATATGTGGATGGGAAAAAAGTTGCTGAGAGATCCTATAAAGCCGGTGATAAAGGTGCGATAGAAATTGCAGGATTAGAAGATTATTTTAAAGCTGAAGGTAATCATAATGTGAAAATAAAATATGTTGGGGTGAAAACTCCATTGCCATATTCAGTTGCAGTGAACTGGAGTACATCCTTACCAAACAGTGATAAAGAATGTAACATCGATATCAAAACAAAATTAGCTTCGAAAACAGTTAGTGTTGGTGAAACAGTACGTATGTCTGCAACAATAACAAATAAAAAGAATACGGATGTTCCAAGCACGATGGCAATAATTGGTATTCCTGCCGGATTTACTGTTCAGCCTTGGCAATTGAAAGAGCTGCAGGAAAAAAATGTGTTTGATTATTATGAGATGAAAGGAAATAATATTGCAGTGTATTACCGTGGTATGGCTTCAAATGCAGTAAAAGAAATTAATCTGGATCTGAAAGCAGAAATGCCCGGAGTATATGATGCACCAGCTTCTTCAGCATACTTGTATTATACAAATGAATTCAAGACCTGGAGTGGAATGGATAAGATAACGATAAAGAAAGGATAGATTCACAACATCCCTCACACTGTCTTCGACAAACTCAGAAGACCTGGCGCAGGTCACATTGAGTTTGTCGAAATGTGTGCGAGGCTTTAATTGATTTTTTTAATCCGGTACAAAAATTAGTAAAATGAAAACTAATAAGTCATACAACACTTTATTTTCTTCGTCTGGGTTTATTGTGCTTTTGTTTTTAATTTTCACTCAATTTTCTTTTGCAGGAACAGATACAACTAAAGTAAGAGATCAGCAATATCCATTGAACGACCCTCGTAATCCCAATTGCCCTTGTCATAAGCTTCAAAAGCAAGCGGATGATGAATTTGCTCAACTGAATAAAACCAAAGATCAGTTTGGAAATATTGAAAACAATAACAAAAATAATGTAAATGATAAAGAAACAAATGAACCCAAATTGGTTTCTGAAATAGGGGAGAGGGTAATGAGGAGAATTTCAACAACATCTATTACTAAATACAAAAACAAGAAGAAAGTTATTTGGATCACAAAAGTCAGATTTAAGTTTGCAAAAAGAGCTCATCGTATTAAAAAAACTTTTCCTGATTACGAAATTTGTTTTAAATGGTAAAATATTTTTTTTGTCAAAGAGGATGTCATATCGACTGCAGGGAGAAATCTTGTTTTTTTTATATAAGATACTCCCTGCAGTCGAAATAACATATAACCCGATTGAAATATTAGAAAGTAAATCTAAAATAAATTTATTCACAGAACTGCTGATCTCAATTTAGCAACCTACAAACTGTGTATATTTGTTTTTAATGAATCGCACTACTTTTTTTGTTGATGTAATTTTACCATTAGCCGTTCCAAATCTTTACACGTATCGTGTTCCGTATGATTGGAATGATTCTATTGCTGTTGGTAAACGTGTGATCGTTCAATTCGGGAAAGGGAAATTATATTCTGCTTTGGTACGTGTTATTCATGAAAATCCTCCCAAGCAATATACTGCAAAATACATTGATTCCATTTTAGATGAACATCCAATTGTAAATCAAAAACAATTTGAGCTTTGGGATTGGATGAGTCAATATTACATGTGTAATATCGGTGACATTATGGTAGCTGCACTCCCGGGCGGTTTGCGTTTGGCTAGTGAAACAAAGATTATCTTAAATCCGGAGTATTCAAAAAAAATAGTGGAGGTAAATTTTAAAATTTCAGACAAAGAAATTTTAATAGTCGATGCTTTGGAAATTAGGAATGTATTGACCTTGAATGATATTTCAGAAATAATTGAACAAAAAACAGTTTATCCGGTAATCAAATTATTGATAGAAAAAGGAATTGTTTTAATACAGGAAGAACTAAAAGAAAAGTTCAAACCAAAGATCGAAAACTACATCCGCATTACTAAATATGCAGACAATGAAGAAAATCTAAAAACGATTTTTGATGCTCTTGAAAAAAAAGCACATAAACAATTAGATGTGTTGATGGCCTACATCTCTTTATCCAAAAGATATTCGAAAGAAAGGAAAGAAGTAAAAAAATCTGAGATCATAAAAATGGTAGAAGGTGCCGAGGCGGCACTAAGATCTTTGGAAAAGAAAAATGTTTTTGAAATTTATGAACGTGAAGTTGGTCGCTTAGCAAGTTTTGAAAATGAAAATAAGATTTCAGAGCTCAATGAAGTGCAGCAAAAAGTATATGAGTCTATTCAGGAACAATTTGGATGGAAAAAAGTTGACAGTTCAAAGGTAGAGAGTTTAAAGTTGGAAAGTTTAGAAATGAAAAGTCCTGTAGTTTCAAATGATTTAACATCCAATATCCAACATCCAACACCCAACATCCAAAAAGATGTTGTACTTCTTCACGGGGTAACCTCTTCCGGCAAAACCGAAATTTATGTAAAGCTTATTGAACAAACCATTGCAGAAGGGAAACAGGTGTTGTATTTACTGCCGGAAATTGCATTGACAACACAGATCATAAATCGTCTGCGAAAGTATTTCGGTGAGGTAGTTGGTGTATATCATAGCAAATTCAATGAAAACGAACGTGTAGAGATCTGGAATAACATATTAAGTTCAAAGACTGAAGTTCAAAGTTTAAAATTGGAGGGCTCAGAAAATTCTACAACTTTAGACTCTAAACTTGCGAGCTTTAAACTAATAATCGGTGCACGTTCTGCGCTATTCCTGCCTTACAGCAATTTGGGTTTAGTGATTGTTGACGAAGAACACGATACTTCGTATAAGCAGTACGACCCGTCACCACGCTATAATGCACGAGATGGAGCCATTTATCTGGCACACATTCACAAGGCAAAAACATTATTAGGTTCTGCTACTCCAAGTTTGGAAAGTTATTACAATGCGCAAGAAGGGAAGTATGGTTTTACTGAGATCAATCAACGGTTTGGTGGTATACAAATGCCGGAAATATTAATTGCTGATGTAAAAGAAGCGACTCGAAAAAAGCAGATGAAATCGCATTTTACCCCATTATTGTTGGATACAGTTACATTGGCCTTGGGGAAAAAAGAGCAAGTGATCTTATTTCAAAATCGGAGAGGATTTGCACCGCAGTTGGAATGTAACATGTGCGCCTGGGTTCCTCAATGTACTAATTGTGATGTGAGTTTAACGTATCACAAAGCAACGAATCAACTCCGCTGCCATTATTGTGGTTATTCTATTAAACCGCCAAGTAAATGTGCTGCTTGCGGTGATACCGATTTACGAATGAAAGGTTTTGGAACTGAAAAGATCGAAGAAGAACTACAAATATTTTATCCGAAAGCAAAAATTGCCAGAATGGATCTGGATACTACACGCAGTAAGTTTGCCCATCAGCACATCATTCAGGATTTTGAAGAAGGTAACATCGATATTTTAGTAGGAACCCAAATGGTTACCAAAGGATTGGATTTTGATAATGTGAGCATGGTAGGTGTTTTAAATGCCGATAGTATGCTCAATTTTCCTGATTTCAGATCGTTCGAACGAAGTTATCAATTAATGGCTCAGGTTTCAGGTAGGGCAGGGCGAAAAAATAAACGGGGAACGGTTATTATTCAAACTCAAAATCCGGAACACAGTATTATTCAGGAAGTAATTGCAAACGATTATCTGTCCATGTACACCAATCAATTGTTGGACAGAAAGAATTTTAATTACCCTCCATTTTTTCGTTTAATTGAAATTACAGTGATTCATCGGGATGTAAATATGGTAAATGCTTCTGCAAAATATTTAGCTGATGAATTAAAACGGCATTTCAAAAAAAGAGTGCTTGGCCCTGAATTTCCTTTGGTTTCACGTATTCGGAATTTATATCACAAAAATATTTTATTAAAGATCGAACGCGATGCTTCAGTTGTCCAGGTAAAAAAAATTGTAACGGAGCTGCTTGTGAAATTCAAATCAGGGAGCGATCATAAAGCAGTACGGGTTCAGTTGGATGTGGATCCAATGTAAGCGGAACGTCAAATTGTTCCTTAATTTTTTTCTTGGAAAGCAGGGTATCCATTCCAATCATGTCCTGCCCCGCTTTCCGTTCCAAGCTCCGCAAAAGCGGAGGCTTTCCATTACAATCGGGTTTAATTTGCAAGGTCTGTATTCCATATTTCGCTGAAGAAGTATCAAGTTCAGGAATCCTCACTGCTCAGGAAAGAGGTCTGGCTGGAGTAAATAAACTACTTTCTATAGATAATATCTATAATTTTTTCACAACGATTAATTTGAAAAATAATCTTCCTCAATTTTATAATTTGAAATAACAATGGTTGGTATCCCATTAATTTTATAGATATAATAATAGTTTCGATCCTTCGAAAATTTTAAGACATCTGTTTTATATTTCGAACTTTTAAATGCTTTTTCATTATCAAAAAAGGAAACGATCTGATTATACACTTCTGTGTAATTTTTTGAAAAATCATTTTTCGAACCATTCACAAAAGAAATTTCAGTAATTTGTTTTGACCCGTTTATTTGTGACAGGACTCTGATCTCTCCTTTCGTTTTATCCTCCTTTTCATTTGAATAATAAGCAGCCCCATCAAATAATTTATTTGCCGGTGCTTGCATTTGCCTTTCAACTAAAAAGAATTGCTTCTTTTTTAGTTCATCTGTTACTGTTGATCTTCCATAGGTCATACAGTTTTTAACAAACCCAAATGTCATTAATTGTCCAAATGATTTATTGTTTATCAGGAGCATAATTAGTGCAAAAAGTAAAATTTTGTTTTTCATATTATTTTTCTTTCTTAATGGTGGCAGCCTTTCCATTTCTTTTTTTGTACTAATTCATCAAAATAAGTTCCTAAAATAAAGGAGGATCCGCTTTTACAAAATTATAAAATTTCTTACATCTGATAACTTCTAATGTAATTAGGTTTTACCAGAGGATAAAACAAAATTATGTTTGTTGTAGAATTTAAAACCTATATGCCATGAAAACTCTATCCTCCAAAATAATCAGTATAATTCTAATGAATATACTAATTAGTCTTTCAGCAAATGCAATTACAGATGCATTAAAAGTGAGAATATCTGATGGAACTTTTACCGATGAAGCAGTGATACGTTTTCTGCCAAATGCAACAAACAATTTTGATGGAAGCTATGATGCCTGGAAACAATTCAGCACTAATCCATTGGCACCGGGTGTTTTTACAAATATAGATCCTCAATCGCATTTGTCTATCAATGCATTACCTTCATTTTCAAAAGAAACAATGGTTGATCTTTACATTAACGTAGCTACTTCAGGAGCTTTCACAATTCAATCTTTTGAGATAGGTAGTTTTTTGCCTGGCATTTCTATTAAGTTGGAAGATAAAATGACAGGCATGATCTATGAATTTAGAAAAGGAAGCACCTGCAATGTTAATTTATTTGCAAATACGATAGCAACAGCTAACCGTTTTGTTTTACACTTTTCACCTCCAACCAATGTAGTATTTACAAATGTTACTTGTTATGGTATGGCTAATGGAGCGCTTACGGTAATAAAATCAGGTAATAGTGATTGGGATTATCAATTAAAAGATAATTCAGGTGTCGTTATCCAATCAGGAAACAATATTAGTGAAACAGCCACTATTAACGGTTTGCATGTGGGTACATATTTTATCGAAACAACCAGTAGTTTTACTTCTCCTGATACCAATTCTTTTGTGATCATTCAGCCCAATGTAATTATAGCAGACTTTGAAATAGACAGTGCAGGAGTTATGATCACTCCATTTATTCCGATCCTGTTTCAAAATTATAGCAGTGGAGCATCTTCTTATACCTGGGATTTTGGGGATGGTTCTGTACAATCTACGCAACAGTCACCTATTCATGAATATTCTGCAGCAGGCATTTACACAGTAACTCTGATAGCAGCAACGCTTAACTGTGATGTTAGTTATAGCAATATTATAACTGTTCAGCCTTTCGTTACCACCGCTGTTGCTCCTGTTTCTCAAGAGCAAAATACTGTTATCGTGTTTCAAGAGGAGGAAATGCTCATCATAAATTCACAAACACCTGTTCCTTCACAAATGACCATATCAATTTTTAACACCCTTGGACAAAATGTTTATTCTTATTCTCAGGGAAGTACGATGAATGTATCTCAATCTGTTAAACTACCTGCAACAGGAGCTTATTTTGTAAATGTATATGCAAATGACACTATAATTACTAAAAAAGTTATATATCAATCCCGATAGCAATCGAATCTATAATTACTAAAATTTTTAATCCATGAGAACTAAAACTTTTTTAACCCGTCAAACTTTGATTATAGGTAGTGTAATACATATTTTTATTTATTTGCTCTTACTATCAAATGATGCAAATAGCCAAAATAATTTCTCTGGTTCTGCTATTAAAATAAATGACAGCTGTAATTTAGTCTCGTTTACCGGAAAGCGTGTGGAACAGGTGAATTATATAAATTGTACTGTTAGAAGTGCGATAAAAGGTTATTTTTTAGTATTGGAAAAATCAAATGACGGGGAAACTTTTTCGCCTTTGGAAATTAAAAAAGGACAGGTTTCTCCCGGAAATCAAGTACTGCTATTTTCTTTCATGGATGGTTCTTCAACTGCCACAACAATCTATAAAATATGTGCCTATAAATTATCGATTACCAAAGAAGGGGAACAGAAGTATTTAAACATTTCCGAAAATATACTAAAGGATTTTGAAAATTCAACTTTACGGATAAATGTATTGGAAAATGAAACCCAGCAAGAGTTTACAGCGAGTTGGAAATAGAATAAATTTTTTGTTACCCCCAATTTTGTTAACCAATTAATTGTTGAATAACAATAAAAGGCCATAGATTAATTTTGAGCTGTTATTAATTTTCGCAACTGTTAAATTTCACTCTTTAATTAGGATTCAATTTTTATTCAGCTTTTTTAGAACTGTTTAAATTTTAGTAAAAAATAAGAGATTTCTCAAGGAGTTTATCCGGAGCAAAGTCAAAGGAGTCGATGACATATAAAGCTTTTTGAATTAATTTTAAACAGGCTTTTAGTTTAAAAAAAATAGTGGTGATAAAAATTTAATTAAAAAATTGGAAATTATATTAATAGATAAAAAATAAGGTTGAAAAGAAAGTTGAAAAATTGGATTATTCGATTCGAAATAATTTATATATATTTGTTTATCAAAACATAGGAAACAATAAATCTCTTTTTACTCTTATTACTCTTTTTCTTAACATGCTTTTAATTTTACAATTTCAGAACTAAAATGAAAATAAAGCCTCCTGTAACAACTCATAAATCAGTAATGATTATCGATGATAATGATATTGATAATTTTATTAATGAGCGAATAATTAAGTCTTCATTATTTTCTGAAAATGTATATGTTCATACGAGTGCAAAAAGTGCATTGGAGTTTTTAAAAAATCTGGAGTCAGTAAAAGATATTCCGAAGGAAATAATTCCAAGCTATATATTTTTAGATCTTAATATGCCTATTATGGATGGATTTCAGTTCATGGAGGCTTTTCAAAAATTTTCTGCTGAGTTCCAATCAGGTATAAAAATAGTGATCCTTACCACTTCCTTAAATCCGAGCGATGTTGAAACATCAAAAAAATTCAAACAACCCATTAAGTTTTTATACAAGCCGCTTAACGAAACAATGTTAAAAGAAATAGAATAGTTTTATATAATTATTCCATTAAATTTGGGAGTGTAACGAAAACAGAGGTGCCATGATTTTCTTCACTTTTCAATCGTACTTCGCCACCCAATTTCTCTACTGTACTTTTTACAATATACAACCCAAGGCCGGTTCCATTAGTTCCTGAGGTAGCTCTAAAAAACATGTCAAAAACCTTGTTTTGTAATTCCGAAGGTATTCCTGTGCCATTATCACTTACACTTATTCGTGCTACATTGTCTATTACTGTAATAGTTATTAATATAATTGGCTCCACAAAAGAGGACGCCCTTTTATATTTAATGGCGTTATCAATAATGTTTTGAAGTACGGAATATAACAATCGACTATCTGAATGAAAAAACAATGTATCGGACTTGATCTTTTTTCTGAAAATAATTTCAGAAAAATTTGGGCGATTACTTAAACTATCTATTATTTCATCAACCATTGTTTCAAAATCAATCACACTGATATTGAGCTTTCCCTGCGTTACATTTACAATATTAAAAAGGTCGATCAGCAGTTTATCCATTCGGTTCACGCTGGTATCAATCATATTGAAATACTGCTTTAGTTCTGGTTCCACGGTTATATCTTTTGCCAATTTTACTAAACCTATTACAGAAGCTAATGGTGAACGCAGATCATGTGTTGCTTTATACATAAATGTATTGAGCTCATTCACTTTATAATACAGTTGTTGTTCTGTTTTTTTACGTGAAGTATTATCTCGTGCAAATACAGATACTCCTTCCACTTTATTATGTATCCAAATTGGACTAAATGAGATATCAAAAAAATGTTCTTTATCAAAAACGGTTTCGGAGGTTTCCTCCCAAAATTGTTCACCTGATAGGGCCCTGTCATAAAATTGTTTCCATATTTCTTGTGTTTTAGAATCAAGATGATCCAAAACATCCATTCCTAAATAAGCCTTGAAATCATAGATCTCCTGAAAAGTTTTTTGGTGCAAACGGTTACTGCCTGTTAATTTGTAATTTCTATCGATTGACCAAATCGAACTGTTAGCATTGTCGAGTATTGCATCCAATCTTGCTTTGGATTCTAATATTTCTTTTTCATGTTTTTTCTTCTCAGTAATGTCTGTTGCAATGGCACAAAGTAAATACACCTTATTAGTATCATCAACTATTGGAAACTTCATCGAAAGATAAGTATGTAGACTTCCATCTGCCAAATGAGTTACCAATTCTTCATGTTCAATTAATTGTTTAGTTTCAATGGTGTTTTTATCATTTGTGGTAATTAGTTCAGCTAGTTCTAATGGAAGGATATCGTAAACCGTTTTGCCAATTAATTTATCAATAGAAGTGTTATGGACTTTTTCAAATTGTTTATTTACCATTAAATAACGTCCTTCTATGTCTTTAATAATAATAATACTACTGGTGTTATTAAAAACACTCTGCAGCAGATGCTGGTTTTTATGTAATAAGTCTTCTGCATTTTTGCGTAATGAAATATCGCGGGAGTTAGTTATGATTCCTGAAATTACTCCTTGTTCAGTATGGGTATAATTTGCAGCGACTTCAAGCCATAAATAGGTTCCATCCTTTTTCTTGAATCTGTATTCTGAAAATTTGACAGAATTTCGATTGGGCATTTCCTCTAAACGGCTTTTTAAATATTCGATATCATCGGTGTGTATGAAATCAAATGGTGTTTTCCCGAGTAATTCATCAGGTTTGTAGCCAAGAATTCGTTCAACGGAATCGGATATGTAGATAAATTTTAAATCAATACCATGTAGCGAAATAATATCAGTAGCATTTGTAGCCAATAAGCGATATTTTTTTTCGCTTTCAAAAAGAGCTGTTGTCCTCTCTTTTATTATTTTTTCAAGATTTTCATTTGTTTGTATTAACTTATTCTCTGCATTTTTTCTGCCAATTATATCATTATTCAATAAAAAATAAGTGGATATGAGAATCAGAATCATAAAAAGGAGCATTATTGCAAATAAAACAAGCGTTTTTTTTGCTTTTTCAACTTCTCTTTTATCAGATTCTAAAAACGAGGATAATTGATTGTTTTGTATTTCGTTTAATTTTCTGAGTATTTCTTCTGCAACACGAAAACCTCTATTGGTAAGAGCAATATTCGTTGCTTCCCTGATCCCGAAATCCTGCCGCGCTTTAATTAGTTGATTGCTGTATTCTATGGATCTGTTAAGTAGTTTTTCAATCTCCAGAAGGACTTCACTTTTTACGGGCGAAGGGGCATCTAATGAGAGTTTTTTGAAATTGGACCATTTTAATTGAGAACTTAAAATCGCCTTTTCATATTCAGGCAAAAACTCATCCTTTCCTGCCAAGGCGTAGTTTCTGCAGGTTGTTTCAATTTGAATTAAACTTAAATCAAATTCATTAAGCGATTTTAAAAGTAGCTGCAACTGATGATCCCTGTCGTTATGTTTTATAAGTCCATTGACATTTCTAAACGTAATAAATGAAAAAAATAATAGTAGAATAAATGCAAGAATAAAACTTGCTGCGATTTTGTTTTTTATGGAAAGATTCATTCGTACTGATTTTTGCATGAAATTAAGAGAAATAAACACTTATTTTTTGACAAAACTAATTAAAATCTTACAGCAGAAACTATTATGTTGAATCTGTTTAACAACACGATCCAAAGGAGTGTACTTTTAACATAAAATATAATAACCCGATATCATGGAAACATTAAACTCCTGTAAAGTTCCTTACAAATTGGTACTAATCATTGATGATAGCTCAATCGATAATTTTGTGAACCAAAAAATGATCGAACTAAATAGATTTTCAGAAGAAGTGATCGCATTTACAAGAGCAAATAAAGCACTTGAATATTTAATAGGGCTTGGTAAAAATAATCTGCAAGCAAGTGAAATTCCTTCGTTTATTTTTTTGGATCTGAATATGCCTATTATGGACGGTCATGAATTTATTAAACAGTTTAAAACATTGCCTGATGAAATTACAGAAAAGTGTAAAATAATTGTTCTTACAAGTTCAGTGAATCCTTTTGATCCAATTATAGTGAATGACCATAAACATATACTAACATTCTTAAGTAAACCATTGTTAAAAAATAATTTTGATCTGATCGATCTGCTTATAAATGATCGAACTCCAAGGCATGTTGGGATATCTGCCAAAGCAGTTTGATAAAATAGATGTTTTTTTAAAACCTGCAATCCCCGTCTAAAATCTTAATCGTTTGTTATTCAGATGTATTAACAGCCTGTTTAAATTTGAATAAAAGATTAGATTTTTAATATTTCCCCCCTTTTTGTCATTTCGACTCCTTCGACTTTACTCAGGATAAACTCCAGAAATCTCAATGAAATTATAATAATAAAAAATTCTCCCATGGTCGAAATTGATTTTCATTATGAAATGGACACATTTGGTAGTCGTGCTGAATTTGTAAAATAAGGCCTGAAAATTAGTTGGTTGTATCTAAAATAATTTTTTTATTTTTTTTACGGTAGGGCATGATAAATTCATTTTTTTAAGGTGAGTTAAATTGATTCTTCTACAAAAATAAAATCTCATCGTAAAATTTCTTAACTTGGCCGAGTATTTTAAAAAAGAAATTTAAATAATTTATGAGGCTACATAAAATTATTCTTCAATTAAATGATAAGAACTATAAGCTTCTTGTAACACAATTTAAAGAAACGAAAGCCGACAAATTTTTATCATTGCTTACCAATTATCGTGAAAAAAAAGTTTCAGATAATGATTTGATGGAACAGCTTGATATGAAACAGGCTGCATTTTATACCCTCAAATCAAGATTATACGATAAAGTTCAAGAATCTTTATATAAAAACATTACTGATACCCGTGTTGAACTTCTGCAAAATGTAGCAAATATTAAATATTTGATTTATAAGATTCCTCGAGAAACTGCAATAGGAATTCTTAATAAATTAGAAAAAGAACTTCTGGAAAATGATATGCCAAATGAACTTATTTCGGTTTACAAGGCATTGATACTTTTGCATATTCACTCAAAAAAGTACTATGGTTACCTTCAATTGTATAATAAACATGTTGCATTTAACCTGGCACAAGATAAGGCCGAAGAATTATTATCATTGTTTTGTAAAACTTTAAGCGAGTTTTATTTAACCCGTGATCAGCAAACACAGGAACTTCTTGTTCTCTATAAAAAAGAAATGCTGAATGTGTGTAATGTTTATCAGTCACATCATTTAAAGGTTTTTAAAAATATTCTCAATATCCATTTCGCACTGTTTTCTCCGGTTGAATCTGAAATGAAAGACGATTCGAGTATTGAGGAAATGTTAAAAGAGTTAACAGAAATTATAAAAAATCATCCTGAAGATAGAACATATAAGCATTTAATTCAAGTTATAGAGTTTCTTTATTTTGAATATTACCACCAGTTAAAATTGCATAAAAATGCTGCTACCTATTATGAAAAACTAATTGATAATACAGAGGCTTTCCTTTTATTTGATCACTGCTGTTTTGCAGCTCATTTTTTAGTTTCGAAGATTAAACATTCACTTGCTGAACAAATGGAGGTGTTTCTTTATCAGGATAGCAGATCAGCAGACTATGAACCAAGTTCGGAAAATTTGCCGGAGTATATTCTGTATCATTGGTATTTAGCTTCTGCTTCTTTTTATTCCGAAAAATATTCCGAAGCTGCAAGCTCATTAAAAAAACTCATTAATGAGATCAGTCTTAAAGATTTTTCTTATTCTGAAATTGAAATCAAACTTTTCCTCTCTTTGATGGAAATACTTACTGGAAAGATCGATCAGGCAGAAATAAATATTAGAAGTGTATCCCGTAAAATTGCTGATGAAAATGATGAGGTAAAATATTTGGTGGCTTCCACTTTCCTGAAAATATTAAAAACATCGATTAAGCCTGATTTTAAAGGGAAATATGAAAAACTTAAGGACATGAATCAGATGTTTGAAATACTCAATAACGGAAAGGACAAAGCTTTTGAATGTATAAAATTACACGACACTGTATTAAAACATCTTGCCAAATAAAAGACTAATTTTATGGTAATGGTGCAAAAAATAGTTGGTGGATTTGATTTAAAATAATTGTATAATTCAGCTGTAAATCAGAAGAGGATATCGGCTCTGCTG
>Ga0156174_1033_pt1 | contig 110047 bp, 83 predicted proteins | sample RifCSPlowO2_12_FD_107827 | JGI IMG/M metagenome (GOLD analysis project Ga0156174, IMG submission 107827) | Bacteroidetes bacterium RIFCSPLOWO2_12_FULL_35_15
AAGCAGACACATCGAGATTGTGTTGGGCTAAATTTCGGAAATAATATATTTAGAATTGGTCTAATTTAGCTTAACAAAATTTAACAAATTTCAGTACTAAGTAATTTTAAAAAATAAGAATTTTGTTTAAAATTTCAGATTTTAATACGATGAAAAAATTAATAGTCACTTTAACCTCTGTCCTGTTGTTTTCTGCTTCTGCTATTGCCATTTCAAGCGCTCCCGGTGATACCAACAAAACAGATACCAACGGTAAAAAAACCGGAATTTGGAAAGAAAAATTAAATCAGGAAGATTATTATGGAACGTATTCAAATGATAAAAAAGAAGGACTTTGGATCGGTTATTATACGAATGGAATAATCAGCAGCATTGATGAATATAAGAATGATAAAAAAAACGGATATTCCATTTCGATTGACAAATCAGGTTTTTACATTCAGAAAGATTATTATATAAATGATACCTTAAATGGTTTGTGTGTTGCTTATTATCCGGGGGCAAAATTACGTACAGAAATGGAGTATAAAATGGGTGTTTTGAATGGAATCAAACGTATTTATTATCCCGATGGAAAATTACAGGAAGATGGAAAATATTCAAATGGCGTTCGTAACGGAGTAACAAAATGGTTTTTTCCGGAAGGTCAGTTAAGCGTGGAATATATTTATATAAATGGAAATTTAGAGGGCTCTCAAAAAACATATTATCGAAACGGGAACCTTAATTCAGAAGTAAAAAATGTAAATAATTTTGAAGAAGGAGAGTATCATGAATATTTTGAAAATGGGAAATTAAAATTTTTCGGCAAGTATGTTCATGGGAAAAAAGAAGGTCCCTGGAAGGAATTTAATGAAGAAGGAAAAGTAATACTCACCGAAAATTATAAGAACGGAGAATTAAAAAAGTAAAGTAAATCTTTTCATTTCAACCGCAGGGCGAAATCTCCTTCCAGCTCTAAAAATTATTTTACAGGATTTAATACCTCCTTTCATTCGTTTTTGAATTCAAATTATCAACAAGCCACATTACTTCACTGAATTGTTTAATTTTACAGCTTATTAATTTGTTGTATGGAAAAACGTTGGAGTATAAAAACACAGGCGGAGGAAACACTTGTTGATCAGTTAGCTAATGAAGTTGGAATTGACAAAGTGTTGGCAAACCTTTTAATACAACGTGGCGTAACATCATTTGAAACCGCAAAAAGTTTTTTCAGGCCTTCCTTAAGCGATCTTCACGATCCTTTTTTGATGAAGGATATGGACAAAGCTATTAGCCGAATCGAAAAGGCAATTAAAGATCACGAAAAAATACTGGTATATGGCGATTATGATGTTGACGGGACAACTGCAGTAGCGCTGGTTTATTCCTTTTTCAAAAAAAATATTCCTCCTTTAAGTGAAGAACTTGTTGATTATTATATTCCTGATCGATATGCCGAAGGTTATGGCGTTTCATTTCAGGGAATTGATTTTGCCAAAGAAAACAATTTCACTTTGATCATTGCACTTGACTGCGGAATTAAAGCCAACGATAAAGTAGATTATGCAAATGAACGGAATATTGATTTTATCATTTGCGACCATCATCGTCCGGGAGAGTTTTTACCCAACGCTGTTGCTGTTTTAGACGCAAAACGAAACGATTGCACCTATCCTTTTGATGAATTGTGTGGATGTGGCGTAGGATTCAAATTAATACAGGCATACGCACAAAAAAATAATATTTCATTTGACAAGCTAACGGAATATCTTGACTTAACAGCTATTTCAATTGCGTCAGACCTTGTTCCTATTGTCGGAGAAAACAGAACGCTTTGTTATTTTGGTATCGAACAGATCAATAAAAACCCCAGAAAAGGAATAAAAGCCATTTTGGATCTTGCCAACATCAAAAAAGAAATTACCATGAATGAATTGGTATTTACTGTTGGACCTCGTATTAATGCAGCAGGAAGAATTGAAACCGGTCGAAGCGCAGTAAAATTGCTTATTTCAGATAGTCACGAAAATGCAAAAACATCAGGAGCAAGTATTAATGTAACGAATACCGAACGCAGAGCGTTAGATGTCACTATTACACAACATGCTTTAAGCATGATCGATGAAAATGACGAATTGATTAGTAGAAAATCTACTGTTTTATTTCATTCCGACTGGCATAAAGGGGTTATTGGAATTGTTGCATCCCGACTTACAGAAAAATATTATCGTCCAACAATTATCCTTACCGAATCTAATGGAATGGCAACAGGTTCGGCACGTTCAGTAAAAGATTTCGATGTGTATAATGCCATTGAATCCTGTGCCGACCTTCTGGAACAATTTGGCGGGCATAAATATGCTGCCGGTCTTACTATGAAATTAGAAAATCTGGAAGCGTTTCAAAAACGTTTTGAAGAAGTAGTGTGTGAAACTATCCTGGATCACATGCTCATACCTGAAATTGAAATTGATGCCGAATTGGAACTGCATCAAATAACACCTAAGTTTTTTCGAATACTAAAACAATTTGCTCCATTTGGCCCTGAAAATATGGCTCCTGTGTTTATGTCAAAAGGATTAATGGATAAAGGCTATGTTAGAATTGTAGGTAACAATCATTTAAAATTAGATATCCAAGCGGCTCAAAACCCCAGAGAAGGCTTTTCTGCTATTGCTTTCGGGCAATCGGAACATTTTGACAATGTACTAAGAAAAAACGTTTTTAGTGCTTGTTATGCCATCGAAGAAAATGAATACAATGGAAACATTTCACTTCAATTGAATGTGAAGGATATGAAAATGGAATAAATTTCTTTTCTGAATGAAGTTCCAAAACAAAATTTATTCTGGAATATTTCCTATAATCCATCCAACAATGCTGTCAATGCAGCATCTGAAGTAGCACTCATTGTCACATCAACTGAAGCACTTGCATTTACAGTTTGTGTTTGATAAAAACTATATAACTGATTACTTCCATCTACTGCAATGGCAATAATTTTTACTGCAGAACCATTTGGTATTTGTCCTGAAGCCAAATTATAAACCTGCATCACTGTTTTTGTATTTGGGAAATAAACAAATATGGCCACATTGGTGAGATCATCAACTGTTGAGGTAAAAGACAAAGTGGAATTAGAAGTACTGCCCGCCTGCAATCCGCAATTGATCCATCCTAGCTTAGCGATAGAAGCCGAATAACCATAAGTGGTAGTAGAAAACACCGGATTAAGAGTTGTTGTTACTCCTAATGATGCCGGATTATCTGTCCAATCAGGTAGCCCACTTGTTTGAAAACCATAAAAAACACGCATATTATTTTGAGGTGCAACATTTGGCATTTCTATTTGAGCCATGCAAGGATCCGGCTTTAATAACAGCTCTGTTCCATCTTTAAATGCACGTAATCTTATTTCACCATCTGTTTTTAGAATTCCGGAAGTAGCAACTGTTGGCATTTGATAATAGATCATATCTTTTGGTTTGTACAACTCAACCAATTTGAGAGTATAGGGCCATGTAACACTGTCGCCATTCGGGAACATCAAACATTCTTTGCCTCCCCAGATTTTTGTTCCCTGATTTCCAATGATTGGCCCCGATCCCGATGTATCAATTATAAACTCCTGCTCTTCTTGTTTCTTACTATCCAAATAGGTGTTTGGAGAATTGTAAGAATTCAACTGCCTGTCTTCAATTCTATCTTTCGAACAACTGTAATAAAAAACAGAAGACAAAAAAATCAGTAAAAATGACACTTTGGAAACGATGTTTAATTTTTTCATGAGTACAAATTAAAATTAATAGTTAAAGATAAAAAAAAATCTGAAATTCGAAAATACCCTATGACACTACCCGATCAAGATCCATAGGCAGCACACCTGTCAACGCTATGTTTTCTTCTGCCACCGCACCCAAAAACATATAATACACCCAAACGTAAATGAGTTTCTCTGAATTTAATGTTATACCGGTATTCCAAAAATGGTCGTAAACATTTATTGTTTGTAATTCCAATGCCACCTTCGGCATTCCAATTGTTTAATTGAGCGCCTTTTAATGCAGAATTTTCATAGCTTAACCATGAATTATAAGCTCCATGAGCAATTAAATAAAAATTAAATCTATCACGTCTAAAAACTTTATATTCTAAACCTAATCCGATATAATATTCCTGCACTTTGTTAAACGGAAAATAATAGGAGAATTGTGGAACGAAACTTAAGCGATTGTTTGGAAAAACATTAACCCTGAGCCCTGCCCCGAAACCTTCTGTTTGAAAATTATACATCACATCAACTCCGGCCCCTATGTTTTGAGATGTTCCTGAAAATGAAAAAAAGAAAGCAAATAAGGTTAAAAAAAACACTCTATAGATCATAATCCGGCAACAAAATAATACTATATACCAATATAAACCAGTCCAATTAGTTTGTCTCTATCGTTTCTCGACTCCGCTCGAATTGCCAGCGATGGTGTCAATTCGAGCATTCTGCGTTGAAGCAGACATATCGAGAAAGTGGGAGTGCAAAAATATTTTTACAAATTGTATTACAGAAAAGGCTGCCTTAGCAGACAGCCTTTCTCAAAAATTTATTTTTGGTATTAAACCATATTCAATCGTTTCGATAAATCATCTTTGTATGAACCGCCAATAGGAATAACTTTTTTATCTTCTTCTAAAATTAAATTTGATTGTTCGATGGCTACAATTTTATCAATACGAACAATAAACGAGCGATGAACACGAATAAAATCCGTTGCAGGCAATTTTTTCTCTATATCTTTCATGGTTGAGTGAATAGTATAACGAGCGTTTGCCGTGTTTATCACTACATAATCCTTCAGCGCTTCCACAAAATAAATATCATTTGTTTTTACTTTTACCAGTCGTGAATTTGATTTCACAAAAATGATATCCTTCGATTCTTTATTTTCCACAATGGAATATAAAAAATCTCTTTCTTTTTTTACATCCGTTTCTTTCTCATGCTTGTATATCGCCATTTCAATTGATGTATGTAAATCAATTTCTTTGAAAGGCTTAATAATATACCCGTATGGCTCAGAAACTTTGGCTTTGCTTAAGGTACTTTCATCGGCATAAGCTGTCAGATAAATTATAGGAACATTGTATTTTTCCCGAATTTGGCCTGCTGCTTCAATACCACTCATGTCCCCTTTTAGCATGATATCCATCAATACCAGGTCCGGTTTTAATTCTTCGACAGATTTTATTGCATCTTCACCGGTAGAACAAATTCCTACAACAGTGTATCCAAGTTTTTTTAAACTGTGCTGAATATCTTTAGCAACAATGCTTTCATCTTCAACAATTAGAATATTCGTTTTTGACATATTTATATCCGTTTTTTTACTTCGTTGTGTTTAAAAATTATTATAAAATTAACTCCTTTATTATTTTCCAGTTCAATGGTTCCGCCAAGTTGATCCACCAATGTTACCACTAATTGCAGGCCAAGCGACTCTGTATTCCTATAATCAATTGTTGATGGCAAACCTTTTCCATTATCACCAATCATTAACAGTAGTTTATCCTCTTTTACCAGCATCCTGATTTTGATCTCTCCCTCATCACTTTTATCGACAAAAGCATATTTTAATGCGTTAGAGACAATCTCATTAATGATTAACCCACATGGAATTGCTAGGTCTAAATTAAGAAAAACATTTTGAATGTCAAGTTTTAATTTTACATCATGATTAATATTGGAATAGGAATGCATTAAATTATTGGCAAGATTTTCAACATATTCAGTGAAATTGATGCTTGAAAAATCTTTGGTCTGATAGAGGCTCTCGTGTATGAAAGCCATTGATTTTATTCGATTTTGGCTTTCTTTTAAAATATTGAGCGTGCCCTGATCTTTGACATAAGAGGACTGCAAATTCAGGATGCTTGAAATTACCTGTAAATTATTTTTTACACGGTGATGAACTTCTTTTAATAACACCTCTTTTTCCTGAAGGGATTGCCGGATATGTTCCTCAGTAAGTTTTTTCTCAGTAATATCATGGGCAATACCAGAAACTTCAATAACTTTTCCTTTTTCATCAAAAATTGGATTTAAATAAATATCGCGCCATACCAGATTTTGATGTATATCTACCAATTTTGTTTCAAAATATTGAGGGTGTCCATTTAATACTTGCTGGTATTTACTGATCCAATAATTATTGTATTCCGTTGTTGAAACTGCATCTCCTTTAACTAATGAAAGTCCTATATGAGGTACAACATCATATCTTTTTTTCATGTGATCATCAAAATTTTTGTTATAGGAGGTAAGACAAAAATTACGATCGGCTGTCCAGATAACATGAGAACTGCTTTCAAAAATGGCTCTTAATTTTGCAGCTTGCGATTGCTTTTCACGTTCGGTATTTAAACGTTCGGTGATATCCTGAAAAACGGAAATAAAATACAAGGGTTTATCGTAATCATCTTTTACCAGAGAAAGTGTAAGATTAATATTTACTATTCGACCACTCTTGTGAATGTATTTTTTTTCGAATGTTGCTTTTTTAATTTCTCCGTTAACAAGTTTGTTTCTGATTTCTAAACTTTTGTTTATATCATCAGGTGTTGAAATATCCATGAATGTTTTAGAACAAAGTTCTTCTTTTGAATATCCAACAATGTTGCACAAGTGATTATTTACCTGTAAAAAATTTCCTTGCAGATCAACCTGAGCAATTCCAATAAATGCCTGATTGTAGATAGCACGGTAATGTTCCTCACTTTCTTTCAATTCTCTTTCTGCTTTTTTAATTTCAGAAATGTCTCTTGAAACACCCATTGCACCAATAACTTCTCCTTCTTCATTTTTTAAAATCGAAGCCGAAAGAAATGCAATAAATGATTCACCATTCTTTCTTAAATTGGTCACTTCACCTGAATAGCTGCCGGTGATGTATAATTCCTCCTCTGTAATTCGAAGTCTTTCATCCCAATTTTCATATAAAAAGTTTACGTGCATTCCGATAATTTCGCTCAATTCGTATCCGAAGGTTTTTTGCGCAGCTGCATTAAATTCAATGATATACCCATTTCTGTCGGTCGCACAGATCATGTCCAGCGAGCTATCGATCAATAATCGTGTATATTTTTGAGTGCTTTGCAATGCATCTTCAACTCTCTTGCGTTCAAGAATTTCGTTTTGTAATTTTTGATTTGTTTCTTCTGCAATTTGCGCCCTTAGCTGTTCTTTGACAAGTGCTTTCTCAGCACCTATTTTATGCATTGTGACCTGAATAGCTGCTACGCCATTGTATTGAACATGTTCAGCCTGCAATTCTAAATCAACAATATTTCCTTTGGTAGTTTTTACTTTCATTTCCCGAAATGCACGGGCTTCCGGTGGATAGTTAGTCTTCATACGCTCAATAACATCCGGGTGATATTCAGGAAGGATGAAATCTAAAACGGTTTTGTTAGTTAATTCTTTAAGCGAATTTATTTCCACTATTCCAAATGCACTTGGATTTGCAAAAACAACTTTTCCATCACGGGGATTAAAGATAAAAATTCCGTCAGGAGATTCATCCACAAGGTTTTTGTAGTTTTCCCGACTTTGTTTCAGATCGGATTCATATCGTTTTTTCTCATCAATATCTAAAATAAATCCTTCCAGGAATAATAATTTTCCTTCATCAGAAAACACACCTTCCCCTTTTTCTAAAACCCATTTTATTTCACCGGTCGCTTTAATGATCCGGTATTCCAACTCAAAAGGCTGTTTGTTCGTTATGGCATTTTTAATTTTATCAGTTGACCTGTCTCCGGGATGAATAATATAAGCAAAAGCTGTTCTGAAATTATCAATAAGGTCCTTGGGTTTATATCCGGTAAGAGCAAAAGCTCCTTTGCTAACAAATCGCATGGTCCATTTATCATTATATTCGCAACGATAGGCCATACCAGGTAATTGGTTCATTAACGTGGAGAGAATCCGTTCACTTTCTTTTAAAATTTTTTCCGAATTTTTTCTATACGAAATATTATTAAAGATCGTTTGTATTCCTTTTTTTCCGTTATGTAAAATAGTTTTTGATTTTATTTCAATATCTAATTTTTTACCATTGGGAGTCTGTACCTCAATTTCCCAGAATGGCAAAACTTTTCCATTTAGTACTTGTTTAATACGCTCATTAATTTCTTTCTGATATTTTGGAAGAATGTAATCAAAAATATTAATTTTTTTTATTTCCCCAAGCTCCTTCTGTTTTAATCCTAAAATTTCAAATGCCGCTTTATTAGCAAACACAACAATCGAATCAACGTAAATAATTACTCCACTTGGGATTTCCTGCAAAAAATGTTTGTGATTTTCTTCGCTGTCCTTAATTTTTTGCTCATTTTCTTTATACTTTGTAATGTCACGAATTGAGGTAACACGTGCAGGTTCGCCTTTATAAATAATTTCAGTCCCAAGTAATTCTGCCCAAAAACTTTTATTTCCTTTCCGAAGCATTTGCACTTCATAAGGAGTTTCCACCCTGTTTTTTACATTTTCAAGAACTATTTTATGGTAATCGGGATGAATAAATTTAAGAATAGGTTGATTTATAATTTCTTTATCTGAATATTGAAATGTTTTTCTAATACCATTATTAATATCAATTACTTTTCCGTTTCTATGAATTGCAACTCCTTCGAAAGCGGAATCAGATAATTTTTTAAATCTTTCTTCGCTTTCCTTAATTCTTTGCGCATTTTCTTTGTACTTAGTAATGTCCCGTATTGAAACCACCCGTGCAGGTTCACCTTTATAAATTATTTCAGTTCCCAGCATTTCAACCCAAACTTCTTCTCCTCCTTTACGAAAAATTATAACTTCATAAGGTGTTTCTACTTTATTTTTTATGTTTTCAATTACTATTTTATGAAAATCCGGGTGAAAAAATTGTAAAAAAGATTTTCCGACAATTTCCTTTTCTGTATATCGAAATGTTTTATACAAGGCATTGTTGGCTTCCACAATTTTTCCGTCTTTGTGTATAGCAACCCCTTCGAATGCTGAATCTGATAATTTTTTGAATTTTTCTTCGCTTTGTTTTAATTGACTTTTTGCATTTATTTCATTTGTAATATCTATCGCTTCAATCGCTACAAAAACAGCTTTTTTATTCTCAATTATCGGTGTAATTTTATTGTTATAATATTTTTTATTTCCTTTTTTATCTATGTTCCAACATTCCAATTCCTGCGACACCGATTTCTTAAAAACAGCAGAGATCGCTTTTTTCATTTTTACTAATGAATCATCAAATAAAAAACTATTTATATTTTTTCCGATTATATTTTCTTTTTTTGATTTTTTTGCAAGCCGGTTTGTGTCATGAATAATAAAATTTTTATCCACAATGATAATGTGTAAAGAGTTTTTTAAAAAGAAATCCCATTTAGAACCAATGACTGCCGGAGTCAGTTTAGAAGGCGATTTAGGGAGATTTTTATTTTTAGTGAGCTGTTCAATTTTTCGCTGAAGTTTTTTTACTTCAGAAACAAGTTCAATTTTTGTTTTTTTCAAGAGCGTCATCTGTTGATTCCTATTTAATACTTGGCTCAGATGTTGATGTTTCGGGAACTACTTTTATTCCATCAAAACGAATTTCAATATCATTTTTAAACAAAATGGTCAAAAACAAAAAACCCGTTTCCTCATAAAATCTCCATTCGCCTTCTTTGAACCCTCCTACATATTTTCCTGTTTGTTTTTCTTTACCATTTGGGTAATAAAAAATTTGCATTCCATCGGGCACCCCATCAATAAATTTTCCAACAAAGCGTAGCTTTCCTGAATCGGTAAAATAATGTTTCCATTCGCCATCCCGTCTATCACCCTTATAAGAACCTTCTTCACGATAATCTCCGAGCTCCAGTATCCAGGGTCCTTCTTTTTGTCCGTCCACATAATCGCCTTTGGTAATTATTTTTCCGTTATCGCTATACTCTGTCATGGTACCATCCTGTAGATCATTCCTGTAATTTTCCTCCCGCAATAAATTTCCACTTTCATAAAACCATTGCCAGGCACCTTGCGCCCTTCCCCGTTTATCATACTTTCCTTTTTGTTCTACCTTACCATTAGCATGATAAAATATCCATTCGCCAATCCGTTTTCCGTTCACATATTCGCCTTTTGATTTCAATTCTCCATTCGGATGATATTCTTTCCATGGCCCTTGCTGACGGCCCGCGGTATCTAAGATCCCTTCACCGGTTAAAACACCTTCCACATAAACCTTTGCAGCTATAACATTTCCTTCAGGAGAAAACACCCGATGAATTCCTTCGGCAACACCATCTTTGTAAGTGCCTGTAAACTTAACAATACCACCAGGAAAATATTCTGTCCGCACATCGAGCTTTGCCAATTCAGGTGCATTGCTTTCAATAGCACCATTAATATATTTTGTAGTATTTAAAAGGCTTCCTTTTGTTGAATATTCTTTCAGGTAACCGTTCATTTTATCGTCAACATAAGTGACTTCCGTTTTTAGGATACCTGTCGGATAAAATAGTTTCCAGGTACCTTGTTTCAAACCTTTTCCATCTCTGCGATTTATTTTTTCTTCCCGCTGAATAAAACCCATTTTATATTGAGTAAGCGTAATAATGGTACTGTCGGGTGCTAATTCGAAACCTGCTCCTTCTTCTTTTCCGGCAACAAAAGGAATAATTTGTTTTACTTTTCCCTCCCCGCCCGAACGACCAATATCTTCCGGTCGGGCAGGTTTATAGTAAGTGATAGTATTGCCCTGCTTCACATCATTCTCAAAATTCTCGGAGGTAATTAAAAAACCTTCTTTTGAATCAAACGTCTTCTTTGCTCCATTCTTCTTGCCATCTTTATAATTAAATTCAAATGCAAGTTTTCCTTGTTCATTATAAAATTTCCAAATGCTATCGAGTTTAAAATTTTTGCGATTTCCTTCCGATTTTATTTTACCGTTTTCGGAATATGTCTTCCAATATCCATCAGGCTTTCCATCACGCATGGTACCTTCGCTGGAAATTTTTCCATTGTCATAATAAAAGGTATTATACCCGTTAGGATTTACATTCTGAGCAGGCTGTGCAAAAATTGCAACAGGAAGAAACAATAAAATAAATATAAAAAAACGGTACATAGAAAAAAGAATTCGAATCCAACAAAATTAAACAATTTAGAGGAGTTTAGAAAGGAAAAAAACGGGTATGCAAACGCTTATTTATTTGAAGAAAAAGTAGAAATGGCAATGATCTGTATTTTCCGCTCTAAAGCAGCCGCAGGACTGTAAACAGAGTTTTTTGTGTCGTAATAATCATCGCTTACATTTGGCCGGGCTTTTAACTCACCAATATCTTCATTAAAAAACGTGATGCTTCCTTCGGCCAGATTTTGATTGTCCACATATTTTACAAATACTCCATTCTGATATTCCATAAAATAATTTCTAAGGCTTGATATTCTTCTTTTTGCAAGATTCACATTATAGTCGGTAGAGGCTAAGGGACTGCAATATCCTTTCATGGTAATAGTTACTTTTTCGCTGTCTTTCAATACTTTTAAGAGTAATTGTGCAAATTTTTCCAGGTCCTGCATTCCGGCATCAACGCTATCATCAAACAAATTATCAATATCATTATAGGCCCGTTCCAGTTCTTTATCCTTAGCCCCTTTTGAATATTCCTTTTTGTATTGTTCGCGCATTACTGAATAATCTTCATACGTTTTTTTATAATTTTTTTCGGTAGTTATAGCGAGCGTTTTTTTGTCGGGCTCATCATTATGAAAATACAAAGTAAGAGGAACCAATAATTTCATTTGCGTGATAAAAATCTGTGTACTATCAACCTTTTTAGGTGGTTCGTTGATCTGTGGAATTTCAAACATATAAATATCATTGCAACAACTTTCTTTTTCTTCGAAGTAAGAACCAATACGATTGGATGAAATAAAAGCTTCTGTTCTTTTTGAGTTGATACTGAAATATATATCGTTGTAATTACTATTGATTGGTAAGCCAAGATTTTGAGGCTCACCTAATTCATTGTTCTTATATTCGCTTTTAAAAATATCAAAACCTCCCAGGCCTTTGTGCCAGGTAGAGCTAAAAAATAATTCCTGGCAAGGGTTACAATAAAACGGAGTAATTTCATCTTCCATTGAATTTACTTTTTTTCCTGCATTAACAGGTTTTTCATACGAGCCGTCAGCATTAATTTTACTGTGCCATATATCTAACTTCCCTTCTCCACCCGGACGGTTTGATGCAAAAAATAATACTTCCTGTTCACCCATGAAGCCAATAGCAGGTTGTGTATTGGTATACCCTTTCATATTTATTTCAGAAGGTAATTTCTGTAATGATTGCCAATGTCCGTTCTTAAAACCAGAAGAATAAATTTCACACATAAAATCCTGCATATTTTTTTGTTCACATCGTGTGATGTAAACTTTCGTAAAATCTGTATTAAAGGATGTGTTTGCATTGTGTATGCCTTCTTTATTAAAAAGGGTATCCAGCTCGTTTGCTTTCTGAAATCCAATAGTGTCTTGAATTGAAGTATAGATCTTATTGTAATTAACATTATGTTTTTTATCTCTGTCTTTTGTATCCCGCAAGGATGAAAAATATAAAATACTATCCATTTGAATGGGCGCATATTCCGATACTTTGCTATTTACGGTGCTATCCAGATGGATTATCGATATACTCTTATCGGGACTGACTGTTAACAGTTGCGCATAGTCACAAGCAAGAACTTCCTGATTTGCTTTTAAAACAAAATAATCGTTCTTCTTTTTCTTGTTTTTTTTGGCGTATTTATCAAAAAGTTTTTTTGCTTCTTTATATTTTCCTTCTGTTTTTTTGATGCTTGCCAGCCAAAATGCACATTCCGGGAACAGTCTTCCTTGGGCATCAGCCTTATAAACTTTACTATACCAGTGGTCGGCAATGGCATAATCATAATTTAAACGACTCGCATCTGCATATTTATATTGAATAGTAATATCACTGGAATCCTGCAATATAGCTTTGTTATAATAAATTGCAGCACCGAAATAATCATTATCAGCAATCGCTTTATCGCCATCGGCTAAAAGTTTTTTTAGATTTTGAGCTGACAGAGAAGAACCGAGAAACAAGAGGCAAGATACAAGATACAGGACAAATCTTGTTTTCATAATACAATTATTTTTAGCTCCACTTTTTAAAACCATACACTACATGTAAATTGGACAAACGCGTTTTTTAGCAACAAAGGGTGCAACTTTTTTGAATATATATATTATCGAAATTTCAAATCCACCACGATGATTTGTTGCTGCTATTAATTTAGATGTATTTACATCATAACTTATTCCCACATTAAAATTGCGATAATCCAAGTTTGCAACAACAATAAAAGCATCTTTCAAACGATAAAAACCACCCAATGAAATTGCTGTTGGAATACCATTAACAGGTTTTAAATAATATTTTCCAAACAAGCCAACAACCGTTTCATTAAACTTGCCTTGGCGCTGATATAAAATTGTTGGAACAACATCTAATTGTGCTGCAACGGGGAATTCAGCCATCCCACTGAATGTTGTCTTAATATCCAATTTAATATCTCTGTTAGTAAAAAAAGATTGTTTGGGTCTGTTTAAATGAAAAGCAGAGAAACCGATATTTATTTGGGTTCTCTGTGTTTTTCTCCACAGGTAAGCCATGCCGGCACCCAGATCAAAATAAGTTATGCGGGTTGTATTGAAATTTTCTCCACTTCCTAAAACCGCATTATAATGATCGCCATCGTATTGATTATCGAAAGTTAACGCGTTCACATTAAAACTTTTTGTGGTCACACCTGGCTGAACAGCAATAGAAATAAAATTTGTAGAATCATTGCTTAATTTTTTTATATACGAAGCAGATGCAAAAACCTGTGTTGTTGAAAATTTTGAATCGCCTGCTTTATCTGTGTTTACTATCATTCCAAGCGCAGGAACATCATTTTTCAATTTCGTTTTTAAGCGAGTATCTGTTGCTAAGGAATAAGTAGTATAAGGAACCGGAATTACAGACCATTGACTTCTATGATTACCCACGAAGCGCCAATCGCCATCAAACATACCGGTTTGAGCAGGATTCAGATTTTGCGGGGATGCATTGAATTGGGAAAAATGAATGTCCTGCGCAAAGACCTCTCCCCCAGCGCCTTTCCAAAGAAAAAAAAGAAATAACAAAACACCTCTCCCTAACTCTCTCCACAGGAGAGGGAAGTGGTACTTGCTAATTTTATCTTTTATTTTTTTCATTACACTTTATTCTTTTACGTTTCGCCTGCTCTCCTGTGGAGAGGAGATTAAAAGGAGAAGTCTTTTTACCTTACCAACGTTACGTTTCCTTGTTTTTTTAATTCGTTTCCATTATAACACTTAGCTTTCAGATACCAGGCAAATACAGCCGGGTCCGCTTTCATTCCTTTGTATATACCATCCCAGCCTTTTGTAATATCTGTTGTTTCAAATACCATTTCTCCCCAACGGTTATATACTCCAAAATACAATTCGGTTAATTCATTTCCTCTGACAAATAAAATATCATTTTGTCCGTCATTATTCGGAGTAAACGTATTCGGTATAAACACGTCCTCGGTATTGCATTTCATGGAAATAACATAGATTGTTACTGTAGCAGCTACAATACAACCCGCGCTATTTGTAATGGTCACAGTATATGTTGTGGTATGTTCAGGTGTAGCAATGGGATTAAAAGAAATGGGATTACTTAATCCGGCTGAAGGACTCCATGTAATTTGCAATGTAGTATCTGTTATTGCATGGATTATTGTTGATTGCCCCAGATCTAATGTATCATCATCCACTGTTGCTGTTAATACTAATGTTGATGGATCTATTACAAAAACAGTTGTTGACAATGTTTGAATACAGGTATCGCCCAGCGGGTTTACAGAGGAAACAATAACAGTATAAATAGTAGTTGAGTCAGGTGTTGCAATTGGATTTGGAATATTCGGATTGCTTAATTCTGTTGGTGGCGACCAACTATAAGCATATCCACCGGAAGCGATTAATTGAGAACTGTTACCATTACAAATCGTTGAGTTCGGATTTATTACTACCGGGTTTGAACCAGCAAAATCAACCTGTACTATTGTTGTGTCTTTACAGCCATTTATTGTTGACGTAATTAATTGAACATTGTATGTTCCGGTGGAATCATACAAATGTGTTGGATTTTGAACAATTGACGAATCGCCATCATCAAAATACCATAACCATGAAACAGGTGCAACAGCAGAAGAATCAAAGAAAGCAGCCTGATTGGTGCAGGGTGTGGTAACAACATTAAAATCAGCAGTAATTGCCGGATAAACCGTAACGTATTGAAATGCGGTATCCCACACATTACAACTTGCAGGATTGTTTACAAACAACTGAACCAAATATGTTCCCGGGGTTGGAAATATTCTTATCGGGTCGAAAACCGAGGCTGTAGTATCTCCATTTCCAAAATCCCATAAATAATTTCCTCCTTGTGTGCTTTGATTATCGAAGTGAACAGTAAGTGGTGCGCATCCATCATAATAATTTACTGTAAAATTTGCATCTGCAATAGCAACCTGAAAATCAAATTTGAATGTCCCGTTATTACAATTAGAGTTCATGTTAATTCCTGTTGAAGGAACACTTGGATTATAAGGAGAATATATTGGAGATGTGTATGGCCAGGAACCTGCAGTTACCGGAAAATCATCGTTTCCGCCACACCCTGCACAAACCGATTGGTAAATTATTCCCTTTTTATCAAAGCGGCTAGTACCTCCGTCAACATGTTCCCTGCTTGACGCTCCACCAAAATAAGTTGCATAAAGTAATGAATTTGCATTTGTGGAGAGCACAAATAAATAAAAATTAAATCCGTCAGTGCTTGGTTGAATTGCATTAGCTGTCAGCGGCATTCCGGTAGTCGGGAAACCGGAAATAATATTTCCTCCCCAACCTGAAACATAAATATTTTCACAATAATCCACCAGAAAGGCCGAAGGAGAAATATTTGGCAGTCCATTTCCATTCCCAAACACAGTAGAAAAAATTAATGTGTTTAAGGAATCATTCATTTTTGAAATGAACTGGCCGCTATTCGGATTATTATAAACACCCGCAGTTATTGGCATAACACCCTCTGTTTGCCCAACAACATAAACATTGTTATTTTTATCTAACTGCACAAAATAATTTTGATCATATACACCTGTACCCCAATAAGTGGATTGTAAAATGGCGGTTCCATCCTTATTGATCTTGGTAATGTATCCATCTGCTTTACCTCCATTGTAGGTAGGTTTTAAAACACCTGTGGTTGTCGGGAAATCAGAACTGCGTGTACCACCTGTAATATATAAATTTGTAGAGTCATCCAGTGCTAAGGCATAACCTGCATCATTATCAGTTCCCCCTAAATAAGTACTCCACAGCAATTGAGATAAATCACTATTAAATTTAAAAGCAACGGCATCCTGCTCTCCACCCAGTGTATTATCAAAGCCGTTAACAATAGGGAAATTGGAAGAGCGTGTAGAACTTGCTATGTAAACATTGCCAAACTGATCAACATTTATTTCACCACGATATTGGTCTCCATAATTGTATTGCAATGAATCAGGAGGAAATTCATACGAACTAATTGCGGGGATAAAAACACTATCATTATTCACGTTCACACCATCATTCAAACTGCCGCCTATGTATGTTGAGGCCAATAAGGATGTTCCTGTAGCATTAAATTTTGCAACATATATATCTGTTCCGTTATCAAAATAACTACCATTGTAAACAAAACGAAGTAAGATTCCACCATTAAAAGTTGCATCGTAGGCATTGGTTGTTATGGGAAAATCGGAAGAGCCGGTTGCTCCATATAAGAACAGGTTATTCTGAGCATCTACTACCAGACTAGTAACAATTTCGGTACTCGTAGCTCCACCTAAATAAGTAGAATATTGTAAAAATGTACCTGATGAATCATATTTTGTAATAACTACATCTGTTCTGCCATAAGCTGTTGCTCCATTAAATGAAACATCATACACCCCGGGAGTTGTAGGGAATCCGATATCAAAACAGGTGCCTCCTGAATATAAATTTCCCTGAGAATCATACGTTGCAGTCATTCCGAAGTTATCAGCTGTTGAACCGGAAGAACAGGCAAATACAAGAATTGGATCGATTACTAATTCAAAACCCTTATCATATCCCTGAGGAAAATAAAAACTTACCGTTGAATTTTTCAAAACAAATTCGCAAGGAACATTTACTCTTTTTCCACCGATCCATTGATAGGCAAAAGGTTGTTCTTCCGTCATTTCATTCACACTTGTTTTTATTTTTAATGCTCCCTTTTCCAGTGAAAGAGTCGTGAGACCTTCATAAAAAAGTTGTATGTCATTTGTGTTTCCCTGAGGTGCAACAATAAAATTATATTTCACACTGTTCTGAAAACCGAGAACTTGCAAATCAATTTTTTCATAAATATTTTTATAATTTACTTCTTTATAATTTTTTGCATTGCCCACCCATTTACTTTTATCTTTACCAATAAAGTAATTGCAATAGTCCGGTGTCACTGTTTTTGCAGAGGTAGAAACATTTTGTTGTGCATTCAAAAATGTCATTCGAAAAGCATGGGAACGAATTGGTTTTAGCGCTTTTTCAGAAATGTTTTTTCCTCCTTGTCCATGACTTTCCCGCAATGTTTCTTTATCATAAAAATTATAAGTAAAGGCGTTTTTTTCAAGAAACAATGCTCCACCATCAAGTTGAGCACGATAAATTATTTTTTTATCCCATTGATTTTTATTCTCTGTGAACTTAATGGTGTTTTGGGGTGGAGGGGTTTTAATGCCTCCGGCAAAGCCATTTGAAATAATTGCAAATAGGAAAATTAAAATAAAATATGTTTTAACTATTTGCTTCATCCGAAGTATTCGTTATTGAATTTGTTTAAATGTTATTATCAAATAAAAAAAAATTACAGGCTACATCAATACACCACATTTACATGGCCAATTTTTGTATTTAATTTATCCTCTGTACATTTTGTTTTATATTGAAAGTTCCAAACATACACATCTTGCTTGACTAAAGTTCCTTTGTAAATACCATTCCATCCAGTATCTTCTTTTTCTGATTCAAAAATTAATTCTCCCCAGCGATCAAATATGGTTAAATGATAATAGGTAATGTCTATACCTTTACCTGTAAAAATATCATTTAGTCCGTTGGTATTTGGAGTAAAAGAATTTGGAAACCAAACAATACCAGCCCCCAAACCTCCATCAAGCAAAATAGTATCGCTCAAGATACAATTTGCATTATTCATCACTACCCAATATTTACCGGATTCAGTTACATCGATTGTTTGTGTAGTCGCCCCTGTTGACCATAAATAGGAAGCCCCGGATGCTCCTGCATCAAGCGTATATTTTTCTATGTTACAAAGCATGGCACTGTTTTCCCAAGCAACCGGTTTAATAGCATTTACAATAGTGGTATCTCTTATTTTACACTGGGTATTGGCAACTATTACTGAAAATGTTCCTCCGGAAGAAACTGTAATTGTTTGGGTACTTGCTCCTGTTGACCATAAATAGGATGTTGCTGGAGCTCCTGCATCCAAAATGATGGAATCATTCGGACAAATACTGCTGGTAGTTGGAAGATTTACTACCGGATAGGAAATATAATTAACATTCAATGTATCAAATGTTTGGCAGGATCCTAAAGTAGTAATTACTGAATACTGCCCAGATGATGTTACGTTTATGGCCGATGACACAGCTCCGGTTGACCAAAGATAAGTTGAACTGAAAACAAAAGCATTTAATGTTACACTTTGGCCTGAACATAAAGTAGTGTCGTTGCCCAAAGATAGTTGACTTAAAATTTGAATATTTATAGTGTCTTTTTTTATACAGTTTCCATTTGATACAGTAACATAATAAGGTCCTGTAGTATTTACAGTAATAGTTTGCATTACACTGCCTGTTGACCACAAATAGGTTGATCCCGGGTTCCCTGCATTTAATGTAATTGAACTGCTCTGGCAAACCGTTGTATCATTCCCTAAATTAGGCACAGGATAAGTTAAAAAAGCAATATTCATAGTGTCATCTAATTGACATGTTCCGGAAGAAACAGAAACCCAATATTGGCCACTATTTATAACATTAATAATTTGTGATGAAGCCCCTGTGGACCATAAATACGTTGAACCTGCATTTTCTGCATTTAATGTTAAGCTTTGACCCGAACACAAACTTGTGTCATTACCTATAGATGGTTGGCTTAAAAGCTGAATGTCTATGGTGTCAGAAGCTGAACAAGTTCCATTACTAACAGTTACCCAATAATTTCCAATTGAATTTGCTGTTATGGTTTGAGTGCTTGCTCCTGTGGACCATGAATAAATATTTCCTGAAGAACCTGCATTCAGTATCATATTTGGGACTCCACATAGGGTTGTATCATTTCCAAGATTTACTTGGGGTTGAGGCAACACTTTGACAATTAGATGAGCTGTATCAGAAATATTGCAACTCGAAGAATCCACAGCTGTAAACACTACGGTATAGGTACCCGGACTTGAATAAACATGGGTTGGCGATGTACTTGTATTTATTACTGAGCCATCACCAAAATCCCACAGGTAGCTTACTGCATTGCTGGTATTTAAAAAACTTACAGAAGTTCCCAAACAAACGGTATCATTGGGGGCGATTGATGCAACTGCATTTATGCCTGCCATCTGAAAATCTATTTTAACCACAAACAAATTATAGGAGGATGTTAAAGAACCGTCATCATACGCCCAACTCGGAGTAACGGCTCCTCCAGCCGGCATGCAAATGCCTTGATATATTGTCCCGCTGGGATCAAAACGACTGGTCCCACCATCCACATGCGTACCATAATAAAATGAGCCATATAGTTGTGTTAAAGCATTTTTTCCAAGTACAAAAAAGTAACAAGAACCGCCATTCGCTGATGATTGTGTGCTAAAAAGAGCATTACTTGTAATAGGATAGTTATTGGTAGATCCAAATCCTGACATATAAACATTTTCACAGCTATCAACCATAAAGGCTGCTGGCTCCATATGCGAAGCTGATCCATCTCCGAATACGGTCGAAAACATAAGTGATGTTAATCCTGAATTAAATTTGCTTACAAAGTTGCTGCTCCCCGGATTACTATAAACTCCGGCAGTTATAGGAATGGCACCATTGCTACACCCATATATGTATGGATTTCCCGAACCATCCATATCCATAAAATAAGATATATCATCCGCATTGGTTCCGAAAAAGGTGGAAGAGAGTATAGCGGTTCCGGTAGCATTAAATTTGGTAATATAGCCATCTATTGTACCTCCACTAAACGATTGATCGTAGGCACCAGCGGTGTTTGGAAAGTTTAAGCTTTCGCTACAGCCGGTAACATATAACTGCCCTGCTGAATTTAACCGCAAAGCGTAAGCTCCATCTGAATTTGAACCTCCCAAAAAAGTGCTCCATTGCAATGAAGAAAGATTTGGAGACAGACGAAAAGCGCATCCATCATACGTTCCTGCTCCATTAAGTGTTTGATTATAAGCTCCTGCTGATGTAGGGAAATTTGATGAATTTGTAAAACTTGCCACCCATGCATTCCCTGTAGCATCAACAATTATTTCTCCTCGCTGAGAATCATGATAATTCATATTCCAGGGAACGTTTCCTCCTCCATCGTCCTGGCTTCCCCCGATATAGGTAGATCCAATCAACGCTGTACCGGAAGCATTTAAATGTGTTATAACAATATCTGTATTTCCATTGTAAGAATTATCAAAACAAATTGCAGAGGTCGGATAATTGGAAGATAAACTGGCACCAAGTACATATAATTCTCCATTTGCAGGAATAAATAAACTATTAGGAACATCATCAGATGTTCCACCAAGATAAGTCGCATAAAGCAAGGACGATGAATTAGGATTAAATTTACTTATTGCAATATCACAGCCTCCTCCAAAACTTGACTGAAAAGCACCCATAGTTGTAGGATATCCAGGACCCCAGCATTGACCCCCGGTATAAATATTTCCTGCCGGATCGTAAGCCGCACAGTGGCCATAAGTAGCTGTATTTGCTGACCCGGTATAAGTTGCACCAACTAATACCGGATCAATTATCAAAGTATTATTAGTATCATATCCCTCAGGCAATTTAAATGAAACCATTGTTCCATCGTCAGATAATTCATATTGACATTTTATCTCTTGTTTTATTCCATTAATAAATTGATATGAATACGGAATGTTCTCAATAATATCACCTACCGAAGTTTTAATAATCAGTTTATTATTTATAACAATCAATTTGTCCACACCATTAAACTCCATCTTTATTTTTTCAGGGTTACCTCCTGTTGCAACCACAAAATCATATTTAAAATTTTGTCCCTTTTGATAGGCTGTTATATTAATCTTCGGATAAATATTTTTATAGTTAACAGTAGCGTATGAACTCACTTCCGAAGCCCATTTGGAAGGGTCGTTCCCGATAAAATAGTTGCTGTAATAACTTGCCTTTTTTTGAGCAAATATCTCAACATCCGAATTCGAACCAACAAAATTCATTTGAAAGGCATGCAAATGGACTGCTTCATTTTGAACATCGTTATTGATTTTGAAATTTTGATATTTGTCGTGTATTTTTTCAAGTTCAGAAGGATCGTATTTTACAAAAGTAAATTTGTCTTTCTCCATGAATAATGTAGTGCCATTTCCAACCTCAGAACGGTATTTAACTTGAGCAGGCCATTGATTTTTATTCTCTGTGAACTTAATGGTGCTTTGTGGTTCCGAAGTTTTAACTCCACCACCGGCAAAGCCATTTGAGAAAAAAACAAATAGAAAAATAAATACGAAAGATTTTTTAACTATTTGCTTCATATGAAGTATTCGTTATCGAATTAATTTAAAAACGTATCAAAAATAAGAAAATTTATAGCCTACTTCAACGTACCACTGTTACGTGTCCAATTTTTGTATTCAATTTATCCTCCGTACATTTTGTTTTATAGGCCAACTTCCAGATATATACATCTTGCTCCACTATAGCCCCTTTGAATGTGCCATTCCATCCATTGTTTTCTTTTTCCGATTCAAAAACCAGTTCTCCCCAGCGATTAAATATGCTCAAATGAAAATAAGTAATATCTATGCCTTTTCCTGTAAAATTATCGTTCAATCCATTTGCATTTGGAGTAAATGAATTGGGGAACCAAACAATACCTGCTCCTAAACCACCATCCAATAGAATGGTATCGCTTAAGATGCAATTATCTTTATTCATTTGTACCCAATAAGTACCCGGCTCTGCAACATCAATTGTTTGTGTGACTGCTCCTGTTGACCAGAGATAAGATGTTCCGGATGCTCCCGCATCAAGGCTGAATTTCTCCATATTACATAGGGTTACATTCTTTTCCCAGGTAATCGGAAGAATCCCAGTTATGATAGCTGTATCCTTGGTTTTACATTGCGCATTAGCTACGGTTACAGAAAACATTCCTCCGGAAGAAATTGTAATTGATTGAGTAGTATCACCTGTTGACCATAAATAAGATGTTGCCGGAGCACCTGCATCCAAAACTAGGGTCTCATTCGGACAAATAATATTACTCGATGGAAGATTAACTAAGGGGTAGGGAACATAATTGACATTCATTGTATCCCGTGACTGGCAGGCACCTAACCTTGTAATGACTGTATATTGCCCTGATGAAATAACATTTATGGCTGAGGATGTTGCTCCTGTTGACCATAAATAGGTTGCACCTGAAACAAAAACACTTAATGTTACATGCTGTCCGGCACATAAAGTAGTATCGCTTCCTAATTGAGGTAAGATCCGCTCAATGACAATGGCTGTATCCGATACACTGCATTGTCCATTAGAAACGGTTACAAAATAAGTTCCTCCTGAAGAAACGAAAATTTCTTGAGTAGTGTCGCCTGTTGACCATAAATAGGATGTTGCAGAAGTTCCTGCATCTAATAACATAGAATCGTTTTGGCAAATAAAACCACTCGCGGGCAAATTAACTACCGGATAGGGAATATAATTTATTGCAACAGTATCAAATGTTTGACACGATGCCAACGTAATAGTTACCGAATATTGGCCGGCTGATGACACATTAATTGATGAAGTAGTAAGACCAGTTGACCATAGATAAGTGGCTCCTGAAACAAATGCGTTTAATGTTATAGGTTGACCCATACACAAGGTTGTATCGTTTCCTAATGGTGAAAATAAATCAAGCTGTTGAATATTTATGGTATCTGAGGCGGCACAATTTCCATTACTTACTTCCACCCAAAAACTACCAATGGTATCCGCGATAATTGTTTGTGATACTGCCCCTGTTGACCAATTATAAATAGTTCCGGATGTACCAGCATTCAATACTAAATTGGGTGTTTGGCATAAAACAGTATCGTTTCCTATGTTTAAATTTGGAAGCGGTGCAACCACGATCGTTAAATGTGAGGTATCAGAAAACAGGCAGCCGGAAGAATCAATAGCAATAAGTGTGACAATGAATGTTCCTGATGTTGCATAGGTATGACTAGGAGAAGCTATGTTGCTAACTGCTGAATTGTCACCAAAATTCCATAAATAATTATAGGCATTTGCACTTGCGTTATTAAAGTTAACTGTTTCTCCAAGGCAAATGGTGTCATTGGGTGAAATCACGGCATTTGCATTTACACCTGCTGCCTGGAAATCAAATTTAAAAACTCCCATATTGCAATTCCAGGATAGATTTACATTGGTTGGATCGGTTGAATCAATCAATGCGTGTGGCCAGGAACCGGGAGTAACAGGGAAATCATCGTTTCCGGGGCAACCCGCACAAACAGCCTGATATACAATCCCTTTTTTGTCAAAACGACTTGTTCCTCCATCAACATGTTCCTGACTTAAGGGACCACCAAAATATGTTCCATAGAGTAAAGAACTGGCATTAGGTGTGAGCACAAATAAATAAAAATTAAAGCCATCGGTGGTCGGCTGCAAGGCATTGCTTGTAAGAGGCATATTTGTTGTCGGGCTGCCGGTAAGTATATTTCCGCCCCATCCACATACATAAATATTTCCGCAATTATCCACTAAAAAAGAGGAGGGGGAAATATTAACTTGTCCACTGCCATTCCCAAAAACAGTAGTGATCAACTGTGATGATAAATTATTATCCATTTTCCAAATGAATTGTTTGCTATTCGGATTTGAATATACACCCCCCGAAACAGGCATCACTCCTTCTGATTGCCCAATAATATATACATCGTAATTGTTATCCAATTGAATTAAAAATGATTGATCATAAAATGGTGTGCCGATAAATGTTGATTTTAAAAAGGCCGTGCCATCATTCTTAATTTTTGTTACAAAGCCATCTGTTATACCTCCATTATAGGTTGTATTAAGCGCTCCGGATGTAATCGGAAAATTAACACTTGCTGTTCCACCTGTAGTATAAATATTTAAGGAATTATCCAGGGTGAGTGCATAACATCCGTCATCAGCATTTCCACCAACGTAGGTGCTCCACAACAGGGTGCTGAAATCAGCATCCATTTTAAACACAACACCATCCATGCCTCCTCCGGCTGCAGGCTGCGGACACCCTGCTGTTGTTGGGAAATCAGATGAATAGGTACAACTGGCAATATAGCAATTACCGGCATTATCTACCTGAATTTCTCCGCGATAATAATCACCATAATTATACACCAATACATTGCTGCTGTTATTGGCACCATCATTATCACTACCACCAATAAAGGAAGAAGCCAGCAAAGCTGTTCCTGTGATATTGAATTTTGAAACGTATAAATCTGTTCCACTTGGATATTCTGTTCCATTTGAGGAGAACATCAAATACGCTCCTCCGGCAAAACTTGTATCAAATGCGTTTGGCGTTACGGGAAAATCACTGGAACCGGTGGCTCCAAAAAGCATTAATTCGTTTTGAGAATTTACAATTAAACTGCTTACAATTTCAGTACCTACAGCTCCTCCAATATAGGTTGCATATTGTAAAAAAATTCCGGAGGAATCATATTTTGTAATAACTACATCTGTTCTGGCGTATTGAACTATGCCGTTATAGGTTTCATCAAACGCACCCAGTGTAACAGGGTACCCCTGATCAAAACAAGTACCTCCTCCATATAAATTCCCTGCATCATCATACGTAGCTGTCATTCCAAAATTATCAGCAGTAGAACCCGAAGAACAAGCAAATACTAATATTGGATCTATTATCAGCTCCTCGTTTTTATCATATCCTTTAGGAAAACGAAAACTTACGATCGTATTTTCCAGTACAAACTCGCAAGGCACTTCCACTTTTTCTCCATCGATCCATTGATAAGCATATGGTTTCTCTTCAACCAGTTCATTCAGACCGGTTTTTATTCGTAATGATTTTTTTACGATTGAAATTTTTTCCAAGCCCTCATACAAAAGTTTAATTTCATCAGGATTGGCTTGTGGTGCAACAATAAAATTATACTTCAAACTATTTTGTAAACCAAGCAATTGTATGTCTATTCCATTATAGAGGTTTTTGTAATTTACCTCCTTGTAATTTTTTACATTACCCGCCCATTTGCTTTTGTCATTTCCGATAAAAAAATTGCAATAATCAGGAGTTGTCTGTTTGGCCGATGTCAGAGGATCGTTCAATGAATTAACAAACGTCATTCGAAATGCATGGGAACGAATCTGCTCATGCTTTTGAGAGGTTGCGGAACGGTGTTTTTTAACATGATTTTTTCGTAGCGTTTCTTTGTCATAAAAATTATAGGTGAAACAATTTTTTTCAAGAAATAATACACCACCATCCAATTGGGCACGGTACAATACCTTTTTATCCCACTGCGATTTGTTTTCGGTGAATTTGATGGCACTTTGCGGCACAGGATGTTTCAGACCAACAGCAAACCCGTTGTTGATAAAGGCGCATAAAAATACAAGAAGCAACTGTTTTTTTACTCTATGCTTCATTTACTAGATTAAACGGATTAAATTCAAAATTTGCAATACTACCAAAAATAAGAAAAATAGTTAGTAATGTCAAGGGCATGAAGAAATGAACGCTCTGTTCAATTTCATTCCGAAGAGTACACATTAACACTAATTTCGCATAAATATTCACGTCTTATTTCAATTTTAAAAAGAAAAAAATTAAATTCAAAAAGACTTATTTTTGAAAGACAAATAAAAGACGCTTAAAAGAAGGCAAATGGTTGCATTTAAAATACACGCTAAACTCAACCACAAATGAAAAAATCAATACTTGTCTTCAATTGCACTGCTGGCAGTTTCAATGCAATCCTGTAAGAAGGGTTATTTATCACCTGAGCCCGATTAAAAATTGATTTTAAATGGGAGCTGCACTTTGTTTACAAGCACCTGTCATCCTATGAGCGGATCGAAGAATCTTTTTTTTATTAGCAAGATGCTTCATTCCATTCAGCATGACAAAACAACAAACACATAATTTCATAAATAGCTCTGTTTGTTGATGTTTTCGAGGTATTATTAATCGAACTCAGGTTTATACATTGAAAAACAGGTATCTCCACCATCTAATTTATCCTTTGTCGCTGATATAATGCCACTTATAAATACCTATGGATATGCAAATGGCTCAGGTTGCCATGGGACCGGAGATTATACCAATTATATTTATAAAACAGTCCAATGTGTGCTGTCCGTTTGAGTTTGTCGAAGACTGTGCGCAGAAATTTGTTGGACTAAAATATATTTCAATTGGGTATTAACACGGCATCCTTCTTCAAGTGTTTTTTATCAATCATTAAGTGACCCGGGGTTTTCACCTAAACAAATGCCTCAAGGCGGTCCAAAACTGACTCTAATGAGCAAGCAAGAATTTTAGCATGGATAACACAAGGAGCTAAGCCTTAAATTGGATAACAACTTAATTTTCAGGAAGAATTATTTAAATGGAACTTTTTTAACGGAGTGCTTAAAAATATAAGAAATGGAAGCGCCTATTTCCAATGCTTTATTATATTTAAAATCATTGTCAACATAACTGTACTCATTTATCAGTTCAGTATTGCTATTCCGCTGCGAAGCGTTCACTACATTTGCAAAACCTCCAAAATATCTGGCATCCAGATAAATTCGAATGTTCCTTATTTTGTATCCGATACTTCCTCCGGCAAGCCATTCAAAATTGTTTTTTTTCCTCAATGACGTAATGTCAATTTGGTTGTGATAAATGCTTTTATCCACTGCCCCTTCGGTATAGGTTAAACTTACATTAGCTTTGGAATTTGTTAAATACAAATATCCTATACCGCCATTAATGTTAAATAAAAAATTTTTTACGCTGAATGATTTTTTTACATAAGTCGGGATCTCCAGAAAGGTTAAATTTTCACTGTAATATAAATTCCAATCTTTGGTGTTACTTTCTAACACTCTGTAGTAACCTATTGTGTAATATATTAAATCAAAATTAAAGGAAATGCTTTTGAAGGGCTGAATTTCCATCCATCCATAATAATTAGTGTACCAACCGTTCCCGTATTTCAGATAAGGAACATTATAATCAACTTTTTCGAGAATAGAATATGTTTTGGTACTTGTAAAATTAAAATTCATTACTGCATTTTTTACTCCAAGAGAAAACTTAGGAGTAACGTAAAACCTTTTTACCAAACGATTAAAATCCTCGTTGTTATTTTCTTCGATAAGTTCATAGTTGGGATTTCTTTTTAATATCTTAAATACAACATCTTCTGCCTGAGAAATTTCATCTTTTTCGAGAAGGGCTTTTGATTTTAGTGTGTAAATATTTTCTCTTCCTTTTTTTGTAAGCCATGCATTTTTTGAAACACTATCCAATAAGCTGATACACCCGTCATAATCCCCATTATTATATAATTCTCCGGCCTTTTGAAGAGCTTCTTCTCCATTGGTTTTTAAACTGGAAACAATTGCACCAATGTTTTGCCCGCTGGTAAGTGAAGCTGTACCGATAAGAAGTAGAAATAAAAAAAATAGTTGTTTCATTTTAAAAATAATATACGGTTTAATTAACACGCATTGTTTTCAGCCAGTAAATTTTCAAATTTCAAGAAATAAAAAAATCGCCACAGATTCACAGATTATTAAACAAATTATTATTCATCTTGCTTTCGTCAATGTTGGCAATTAAATATCAAATTTAATTTTCTGAATATTCCATACTCGTAATCTGCGAATCTGTGGCTATTTATTTTTTTATGGCAATTCTTTTTTAGTTTTCTCATAAGGCAAATCTTTATAAAATTTTACCCATTCTTCTGTTGTCATATTTCTTTTAAGTAAACGACTTATTTCCTCTGTAATTTTTTTTGAAGAAGTTTCGATAACGTAAATATTTTTATCCGTACATCCTGCAATAAGTTTTCCGCTATTTGTAAAAATCATACTTTTTACTTTTGTATTTAAATTATTTATGCTCAGCGGATTTTCTTCCAGTTTTTCAGTAGCATATATTTTTATTTTCCGATCTGATCCGGCAGTAGCAAAAAGGCTAAAATCCTTGTTGAACACCATGTAATCAACGGATGCCGTGTGTGCTTTAATTTCAAAATATTTATCAGAGACAAGGTTCTGAATACGAATGTTTCCATTGGATAAACCAATCAATAAAGAATTATTTTTTTTATTTAAAGCTATGCACGATGGTTTTGAACTGCCTGTATAATCCACTTCATTTTTCTCTGAAGTACTAATATTCCACCGAATAATTTTTCCATTTTCCTGAAGAGAGAATAGTTGATCGGAGGTAGCAGAATAAATAACAGATTTTATTGCTGCCTCTGATTTTAATGATCTTTCGAGAGACGCTTTTCCATTTTCAATTTTCCAGATCAGAATTAAACTATCTTTTCCGGCGGTTGCAAAATGAGAAGCATCCGGACTAAAACACATACTGCGAACCAATCCCATGTGTCCATTTAATTCCTGTGGAGGAGGAAAAAGTGCATTCTGTTTCGAGATCATCAACACTTTGTTTCCATATAATGCTGCATTCGGTTTTCCTTTCGACTCGATATGCCAAAGGCAGACCGTAAAATTATCATGACTGGTAACAATCTGCTTTCCATTAGGGCCAAAGTAAAGCATGTCAATCGGACTGTCATAAAAACCTACACTTGCCCTTACTTTTTTCTCATCAAAATTCCGGATATCTTCCGCAAGTATGCTTCCATCGCGATCTGCAAAAACCAAGGTATCATTATCATCAAAAAGGGCTCTTGATTCGCTGGACCAGGAAATTGAATTTTTTTTATTATTGTTCAATGCATTGGAAGCGTGACGTAAGGCATCAAAAATTATTGGATCCTGTTCCTGTCCACCATTATTTTTATTGATGGTATATGCTTGTAAAGCAAGCAACCCTTGCAGTTGCGGATCATTTTTATAAAGCGGAACTTTAAGTGCCACTCCTTGCGCCAAAGAAAGCATAAAACCTTTTTTTGCAATTTTTTCGGATTCTTCTGCTTTTAATTTTTCTGATTTTGCAATTTCTTTTTGAGAATCGGCATTGATTTTTTCTTTTTTTGCGACTTCTGCCTGTTGCTGTGCATTCAGCTTTTCTCTTTCCGCAACCCCTTTAGCAGCAACCGCTTCCTGCTTTGACGACTCGGCTTGCTGCTTGGCAATTAGTGCTAATTTTTCATTTTGCTGGGCCTTGAATTTTTCCTCTTCTACCTTTTTATTTGCCTGTAATGCTTCATTCGTTTGCTGCTCTGCAAGCAGTGTTTGTTTTTTTGCCTCGTTTGCGAGCTCCAGAGCATGTGTTCTTTCCTTTAGCGCCCATAAAGTAAATCCCGATAAAGTAACAAATAACAACGAAACAATTACAATCAGCATATTTCTTTTTCTTCGTTTTATTTTGCTTACCTGCCTGATGCTGGATTCCAGAAAATCATTTACTTCTTCATTTAAAAATAACTTATCCTTGTATGGAGTAATGTATTTTAAATCCTCTTCGTTTATAAAGAGTTTTCGTTTTAAATAATTTTTGTAGGATGTTTCTATTAAAGCCCTTACTTCAATAAGTTCTTTTTCAACGATGGTGATCTTTTCATAAATTTTTGTTGCCAGTGAGTCGTGGCGAAGTTCATAGTTGCCACTTTCATCCTTATCCCTTAAAATTCGCAGATCAACAAACTGGTGTAGAAAAACTTCAACTTTATCTTTCGGAATTATTTTACCAAGTGAAGATGCAAATTTTTCGATCTCCTCCACATTCATTTGTTTTTTTGTTCCTTCTAATGAAACAAAACTCTTCAGAACAGTAATCGCGGTTTCTGAATCGGGGATTTTCGCAATTTGTTCTTCCAGAAAATCAGAAAGCACATCACTTATTTTTCCAAGCTGATCTAATAATTGATTAGAAAATTCAGGTTCTGAAGGATTCTTTTCTATCGCTTTTTTATACAATTTATCAAGAAATACCTGTAAATAGGTAAGCTCGACTTCTGTTTTATCTGGGCTAAGTTTCTCTAAAAAATTCTGAGCAAAACCTTCTTCAACTTTTATATTAGCAATATTACAAGGCCCAATTACTGCTTCTGCAGCATTCGAACGTGTCATTTTTTCGATCCGGATCCTGTTATTAAAAAACTCAGGTAAATCGTCTTCAAAAACAGTAAGGTGTTGCAGGTATTCACCACGGATGACGAAAATAAATTTGCATTGCAGGTCTGATTTAATAATGCTTGCAACATCAGAGACAAACGTTTTTATTTCATCAGGTTTACCGAAAATAAAAAGTTCTTCAAACTGATCGAATATTAAATAGAGGGGTTTGAAATGATCGAGATAAAGCGATTGTATTGATTTTTTAAGCGTATTATTTTCTTTGATCGGGGTAATCGCCAATTGATTCAAATGACTCTTAAGCGAATCGTTGATATTGTTTCCTCTGCGGATAATTATCGGAAGCCAATCTGAATCATTGAATTTATTTGCAAGTCCGCATTGTATCAAGCTTGTTTTCCCAGTACCGGAAGCACCATAAACCAATAACAGATTGCTTTGAAAAACACGAGAATATATTTCTTCTACTTCTTTTTCCCTTCCGAAAAAAATATCTTTATCTTCTTTTGTAAAACTGTCTAAAAATTTGAATGGACTTGTTTTCATGAGTACATATTATACATTCACATTTTCAGATGAAGTAAAAGAGGCCACCAGATCTTTAAACTGTTCCACAAGCATCGCATAATTACTTAAAGGGGTAAGGTCACATTTTTCAGAAATTTCTGTTCCAACATACATCAGCTTTTCATTAACAAATTTAGTGTACATAAAAATGTCTTTCTTTAAATTAAATTTTTCTTTCGTATCAATAATTTCAGGACGTGTATCAATAACAAGCGGAGAGAGATTCAGAAATTCATTGGGAACTTTAAAATCTTTCATCAGCAAAACACAATTGCTATCCGCAAAAATATCATGTTGCATTTCGGTGGCTTTAAAATCAGAATCGGAGTTGTTGAGCAGGTCCATCACATGATTGAATTTCGCTCCTTTGTGTTTATTTTTTAATACTTTGATTTCACGAATGGTTACCAATTTATATTTGATAATGAACGAAATATTCTGTAAAATAAAAGCAAGCTTGTCTTCATATTCCACGCATCTTTTCTGAATCTCTTCATCCGACAAGTTTATCTGATAATGTCCAATTTCATTCCGTTCAGGAACCCAGAAATCAAGTGACTGATAAAATTTATTGTTCAGCATCTCCTTCATTTCGGGCATAAATGGTTCGATGCTTAGTTTTTCAAAAAGGTTGCCTGTAGCGCGAATGAGCCATGTATAATTTCCAAGGGAAAGAACATTGAACCGATTTTTAAATTGATCGGAATAATCTTTTGGCAATTCAAAATTCTTTTTTATTTTTTCTTCCCAGAGTTGAGCGATCATCACAAAAGACAAAAATTGCATTGTCCGTTCAATGGTTTTAAATAATTGGTCGAGCCGTCCGCGATTAAGCTGACGCATGGAGCCGGAGAATAATCTTCGTAGTTCAACACCTATCGGCCAGGGAAAATGTTTTATGGTAAGATCGGCAAGTACTCTTGTATCAACGGTTTCGTTGGGGTCATCTTCATCGGCAATCAGGTGCTTGGCAAGCGAAGGCTTGTGCTTGATCATCTCATCAAAAACCTTTTTAACTAATTCTTCATTGACCTGTGCCATATTTTGAATAAAAGTTTTTTGAAAAAAAATTCTTTTTCAGAAATATAAAATTCGATTTTGTGCTTTATCAAAATCTTTTCAAAGATAAAACTTTTGCGAACTACGAATTTACAATTAAACTTTAACACCAATCATACACACGTCATCAATCTGCTCATGTTCACCTTTCCAGTTATTATATGCTTTGAGAAGTATCGTATGTTGTTCGTCCATTGGTTTGTGTTGAATTGACAGCAGCAATTCTTTTAAGGCCTTAGACTTAAATTTTTTTCCAAGGGCTCCGCCAAATTGATCTGCAAAACCATCAGAAAAGGAATATAGCGTATCGTCTTTTTGCAACTCCATTTCGTGCAGGGTAAAGGGATTGGTTATTTCATAATTCCCGATAGGTTGCTTGTCAGCTTTAATTTCTATTAAATGATGACTTTCTGTAATCGCCATATTTTCTTCAGATGTGGACGGTTTTCCTTCTCGAATGATCCACAATGGATTGTTGGCTCCCGCAAATTGCAACTTCACTTTTTCTCCCACAGGTAACAAACGAACCAGGGAAATATCCATACCATCTTTTTGCTTTACATCTCCCTGTTGTTTAAATGCCGTAGTTACTATGTTCCGCACTTCATTCAGGATAAGATCAGGTTGCTGAATATTTTTTTTATTAACCACTTCATTTAAAGCATTGCAACAAATAACACTCATTATGGCTCCCGGTACTCCGTGACCTGTACAGTCGGCCGCTGCAAATAATATTGAAGGAACAGGGGAGTTTAATTGGGTGAACCAATAAAAATCACCGCTTACAATGTCTTTGGGTTTAAATAATAAAAAGGCCTTTGGAAACACCTTGTTAAACAATTCCTTTTCAGGTAAATAGGCATCCTGTATGCGTTTAGCATAATTAATGCTATCGGTTATTTCTTTGTTCTTTTCTTCTAGTTCAGAATGTTGGGCAGCTATTTTATCAAATGCATTTTTTAATTCAACATTTTTTAAGCGGTGTATTTCAGCTTCTTTTTCAGCACTCTCTACGGAAAAGGCGATCTGCTGATGTTTGAGCATGTTCACCTTTTCACTGCTCAATATCGATTGTCTTAACTCGTCATAGCTTTTATAATGAGAAAGGGCATGCTGCAAATCTCCTTCTTTTTCGTATGCTTCGGCCAGTAACTCATGTGTTTCGGATTCCAATGAAATAATTTTCAGCGCCTTTGCAAGAGCAAGTGCTTTATTTAAACAGAAAATACCATTAGCGGTGGTCGCCTGGTTCAGAAATGTTTTACCTTTTCCTAACAAGCTCAATAATTCAAATCGTTGATCATTGTTGTGATTTGCTTTTTCAGCTTTGTCAAAAAAATCTAATGCAAGTTCCCATTCTTCTTTTTCAGAATACAAACTGGCAAGTCCGAGATAGGTCCAGGGAATGCCATCTTTATCCCCAATTCTTTCTCTCAACAATAAGCTTTCTTCATAATACGTTTTTGCGACTTCGTATTTTTTACTCAATAAATAATTCCTTGCAATGAGGTTAAGGGAAGAGGCAATCGCTTTCTCCTCTTTTATTTTTTTTCGTATTTCCAAGCCTTTCTTTAAGGCATTAATTGCATTCGCATAATCGTGGATCCTCGAATAAATTTGTCCAAGCAAGGTATAACAATCCCCTTTGTTGGATTCATTATCTAATAACTCGCTTGTTTTTACCGCATTTAATGCGTGGTGCATTCCTCTTTCGTATTGTCCAAACTGATCATACATACCTGCACAAATAAAATGCGCTCTTGAAATTCCTAATAATTCATTTTTATTTTCAAAATAGGTAAGCGCTTCGTTTGCAATTTTCAATTGCTCGCCTTCACTGGACCGCCAATAAAGAATCTGGGCAATGGTAAGCTGAGCAAAATGAAAATCAAGTAAGTTGTTTTTTTGTGTAGCAATGTCCTTTGCTTCTAAAGCAAACTCCAGCGCTTTACTTCTATCAATATACCTGATTTCCCAAGCTTTGGTATTTAATTCGCTGGCAGACATATTTGAAGCATTTATTGACATAAATTTTATTGAGGCATATAAGTGGTTAAGGAATTGACGGACTCGGTATAAGGACTTGTTGGGTATTTTCCTTTTAACTGATCTGCTGTTTTTTTTACATTCTCAAAATATCCTAAATTATAATAGCTCATCGAAAGTAAAAACAGCTGTAACGATTCTTTGTCTTCATCCAGTTTAAACAAGTCGATCAACTGTTTTCGGGTAGTTGATTCTTCCGTGTATTGGTGATTTTCATTATATATTTTAGCGTAATTTTCCAATACTCCAACCATTGGGTCATTATTTTTTAAATATTTTTGATAATTAACATAATCATTCTGCAAACCGTTTATATCCTGATTAATTTCTCTTATTTTTTTGTCGTAGGAAACTTTATTGATCTTAAAATCGTCCGCCTTACTTTTAAATGTTTCGGCTAATTTTTTTGCATCATCAAGGCTCTTTGATTTCGCTGTATTACTTATAAGTGCGTCCCAGGCATCTAACTGTAAACCTGATTCGTTTTCATTACTTGGCTTAAAGTCCTTTATGTAACGATCACAAATTGCAATGAGCAGATCAGAGCGATTGAATTTCTCTTTGCTGTATAAGGACCTGATGATTTTTTCCAATTCTTCTTTCGTTCCTTTTTTAGAAACAGCTTCAAGTTCCTTTATTTTTTCTTCATTTTCAAGGGAGGAGATTTTAAAATCTTCCAGCTTATTTTCCAAACGAAAAACACGATCCTGATCATCTGTTTCTGTAAATAGTTGTTTGCATACCTTCACAATTTCTTCCATTGTTTTGGTATCATTAAAATGAATGGCCACATCAAAAAATTCTGTGAATTCATTGAATTTCCCACTTTCATCCCATGCTGCAAGAACCTCCCTGTTAATGTTTAATACATTTGCTTTATATAATTGCGCATATCTTTTATATTCTTTTTCATCTACAAATTGAAGATTTGATTTCCATTCCAGTTTATTCAAATAATTCAGGTAAGCATCGAGTGATTCTGATGATAATTTTATTTCAATTCCTTTTTTTCCGTTTTCTTTTTTTTCTAATTCTTTGATCGCTTGCTCTAAATGCATTTTTATACCTGAAAAATACAAGCTTGTTGGATAGGCAGTAATAAATGCTTTTGAAACATCAATTACTTCATCGTATTTTTTTAACGTGGCCAATGCCGTACAATCATAATACAACATCATTTCACCAAGTGTGATGGGAGAGGCCTCACCATAAAGTTTCTTCTTTTCATCCAACTTCATTTTCCGCAGCGAATTATTAAAAGAAAGTAACTGCTTGTATTTATAGGATGTTAAAAGGGTGCTCCACACTGTTGATAGCTGCATGCCAAATTTATCAGAAGTTGCATCCAGTGTATTGATCGTGTTTTTTAGTTCTTCAGCAATTAATTGTTCCCTTTGCAGCTCCACTTTTTTTAACCATTCTTTTAGCTCATCAAGTTTATTTTGAGCAAAATGAAATTTAGGGTTTGCCTTAATTGTTTTTTCTAACAATTGTTTTGCATCACTACTCATCCCTTCATCCTGTAATTCAATTGCATTGGAATAATTAACAACAGCTGTTAAGCTAACTTCTTCATTGGGTTTGTAAAGTCCGCTTAGATCGGGGTTGTAAGGAACGTTTAAATTTTTAGCAAGCAAATTAGCAAGTTGCTGATGCAGATCAAAAAAATTATTTTTATTCCCTGTAACTTGTTCAGCAACCACAATTCCTCCCGTTTGCACATCGATCAAACGCGCATCAATACGAATGGTATTGTCCACCAAATAAAAAGAACCTGTTAATATATTTTGCGCACCCAAACCTTTCCCTAATTTTTGAGCTGTTGCAGGATCAAAATATTTTGATTGACCAAGCTTTATTTCCTGAATTAATTTTTCAAGTTTTTCACGTTCAACGATGGTAACTCCTTTTATTTTTGAAAGGTCGGTAATGAGCATATCGGCAATACCTTTTGATAGCGCATTGTATTTCGCATCTCCACTCGAATTATCAAAGTATGAAATGGCAATTGTTTTTGCATGTGAGCAAAAAACAAAAACAATAATACTTAAAAAAAGTAATATCCTTTTTTTCATTAAACTCCTACAGTTAACTTATTAAGCGCTTGTTTTGCCGGTAAAAAATCCGGATTTTTTTGAAGAACTTTTTTAAAGGTGTCAATCGCTTTTGAAGTTTCACCTTTGTCCATTTGCTCTAAACCATCCGAATAAAGCAATGATGTATCATAAGTAAGCGAGGTTTCTTTTGAGGTAGCATTCGTTTGCTCAACTGCCAGATCAACATTTAATCCACCGGCAATTTTCACAACCAATTTTTTTTCCAGATCAAAAAAAGTATTGGTTGCACCATCAATGCCTTCACTTTTTATTATTTTTCCTGTTTCTACATCAATAATTCGTGCATCAATACGCATGGTTCCCAGCATATCAAAAAAGGAGCCCGTTAGAATGTACTGAACACCTAAAAGTTTCCCCACTTTACTTGCAGTAGATGCATCAAACTCTTTTGAATTGTTCAGCTTTTGCTCCTTCAGTATTTCTTCCAATCGTGCCCTTTCAATAACATTCAGCATTTTCACTTTAGACAGATCGGATATGAGCATATCCGCCAAACCTTTTCTTAATCTTGATAGTTCAGCATTATCAGATCCGTTGTCAAAATATAAAATTGCAATTCTTTTGGCATCCGCATTTGGTGTTGTACTATTTAAATTATTAACCATCTCTTCTTGCTGTTTCACTACAGTATTGGATGCAGCAATTGCAGTATCAGCTGGTTTAACAGCGGTGCTTAAGTTAGTCTGGTTATTAAAATAAAAAACACTAAAACAAATTATTATTACAGCAAGTGAAATAATTAAAATAGCGGCAAGTGGTTTTTTCTTATTTCCGGAAGAAGCATGCTGAGTATTTGCATTTGCGATCGGTTCAGAATAACTTTGAATGGGTGTTACCAATTCATTCGGAACATTTCCTTTTAAATATTCGAGAAAGAACCAATTGGTTAAACTTGCCAATGCTGTTTGGCAGGGTGCGATCCACTCGCGTGTTGTTTCTGACAGATCCTCTTGTGCGTGAGCAGCATAATTACCATAGGTTTGAATGGTCCCGATAAGAATTCCAATTCTGTCTGGAATTATTTTTTTATTTAATAATTCCCTGCCATAATCATTCAGCATCATTTTACCTTTCGGTTCTCCCAGTTCTTTTATGTACAAAAATCTACAAATGGCTTCGGTGGTTCTGCGGGCATTTTGCAGGAAAGTATCGGGGTCTTGATCAGCATAACCGAATGATTTAACAAGCATTCGACTCAAATGAGTAACTTTTTCCTCCAAACTTTCAATTTGTTTATCTTTTTTATTTTCAGACATGGTGTATTGGATGAGTATCAAAAGTACAAAATATAATGAGAAATAATAAGAGAAGTCTTTCCCTTTGTTTTAGTAAGAGGTTAAGGAAACACGCATCGATATGCAATGTTTCAGTAATCAACAAAAAAGGTTCCTCTATCAAACTGTTTGTTTGTATAGGAATTCAGATGATAACAGAGATCTTAGCGATGTTATGAATGAAAAAGTTGGATTAATTTTTCTTCCTGTTTTTTTTCACCCTGAATTTTCGTTCGTTCACTTGTTAAAATCATCCATTCACTAAGTTCGTTTTAAATGGTTCCAAAGCTATTGTAAATTTGTTCCGAAGGGAAAACAAATTGAAACTCCAACGCAAAAAAGAGGTTATGGATAATTCGTTACTAAATAGTGGAAAATTAATTGAGTTCATCACAAAAAATGATTCTTTTTATTCCTGCGACAGGCTAAGAGAGAGGTCAATAACCCAACTGGTCATTATTAAAACAGAAATAGAAGTGGAAATGGCTAATGATTTAAAAAATAAAGATGATTATCAAATGTTGTCACAGGGAAACTGAATTTTAGCGGGGGCATTATTTTGTAAAAAGAAAGAAAAATTTTTCCATTTTCGAATTTAAAATTTGATAAAATCAGAAAGGACATTGAACAACTATAAATTATGCCCGCTATTCAGTTTGGAAATGACAACGTACACTTGTTGACAAACACCTCCACTTTTGAAAATGAAATTATCGTTTTTTTCACTGATGCAAATCATATTTTTCTGTTCCATTAAAACACTAATTATACCTCTAAAATCAATACATTTGAGGGTTTCCTCTTTATCAAATTACAATAAAAAGAAAATAAAAATTCTCTAAAAATGACTACTAAAAAAGCCCTCCTTACAATTTGTTCAGTTTTATTTTTTTACCAGTTTACTAATGCGCAAAACATCGGTATTAATGCGAATGGTACTACACCAAACAGTTCAGCCATGCTTGACATTGATGTGAGTTCACTTGCAACAAAAAAAGGATTGTTGATCCCTAGAATGACAGCAGCGGAAATTGCGGCAATGAGTCCATTACCTGGTGCAGCTCAAGGGCTAATTGTTTATCAAACAGATGGGGTGCAGGGATTTTATTATAATACAAGTTCGACAACAACACCGGCATGGAACCTGGTTTTTTCATCAGCTGCCGGTGGATGGTCAACAACAGGAAATACGGGTACTTCTGCAGCCACAAATTTTATTGGAACAACTGATGCTGTGGATTGGATCGTAAAGACAGGTAATTCAGAAAGGCTTCGGGTTTTAGCAACAGGAAATGTTGGCATTGGAAACGGAACAACTACGCCCACTCATCAATTAACGATTGAAGGATCCGGTCAGACTTTGCGTTTGATTGGTCCCGGTGTTTGGGGAAGTACATCCAAAATTAATTTTGGAGATGGTGATTATGTTCATTTTTCAGAAGACATGGATGATAAATTATTAATCAATGCTAGTGGTCGTACAGCAATCATGGGAGGCAATGTAGGTATTGGAACACTTACTCCGGATGGTTCAGCAAAATTTGACATCACATCAACAGACAAAGGCCTACTAATCCCCCGTGTTACACTCCTGGGAACAAGCGATGCGACCACCATTTCAAGTCCTGCAACGAGTTTGGTAGTTTACAATAGTGCAACAGCGGGAGTGTCACCAAACAATGTGCTGCCCGGATTTTATTATTGGGTAGGCAGTAAATGGATTTCATTAAGCGGAGGACAAGGTGGCAAAGACTGGTCTCTGACAGGCAATGCAGGAACCACAGCTGGCACAAATTTTATGGGTACCACAGATGCCATTGATTTGGTGCTTAAATCCAATAATTCAGAATTTATAAGAATCGATACTACGGGAATGGTTGGCATCGGTACCAACAATCCAATAGAAAAACTGCATGTTGCCGAAGGAAATATTTTGATTGAGAATGATTATTTTATAAAAAATTCTGCCGGTTATAATATGATTGGAACGGAAGGAGGTATGGAGGCTGGAATCGCGATAGGAGATGTGAATAGTAATTCTCATCTTAAACTGATCATCCCTCCCGGAGCAGCAAATGCGCTACTTTTTGCGACCCCTTTGGCAGCTGATTACGCCTATTTTACAAATACCGGAAATCTGGGACTTGGTCAGGTTGTTCCGAATGAACGCATCAGAGTAAATGGAAATATCCAGGTGGATATTCCTTATCATGTTAAAAATTCAAATGGACTAAATTTGATTGGAACCACGCTGGCAGGGGATATAGAAATTGGTGATCCCGCTACCTGGGATGGTTTAACAATGTATATACCTCAATCAGGTGGAGTAACATTTTCTACCGCAGTGGGTACTAATTCAGGATTTTATGATTCGGATGGAAATCTGGGGATTGCTACCACCACCCCCTCTGAGAGGTTACATGTGAAACAGGGAAATATTAAAATTGAACAAAATTATCATTTGAAAAATTTCGATAATTATAATTTACTAGGTACTGATTTTGGAGGAAATCAGGAACTTGGCGACCCAACAAATCCAAAAGCCTTACTGTTGAATACTCCAAGCGGTGCCGGAAATGGAATTTATTTCGTTAACCCGGTTGCTTATGGTGTTTATACAAATACCGGAAAATTTGGGATTGGAACTATGGATCCAACAGAAAGATTTCAGCTCGCTGGTGGAAATATGCAAATAGATAACAATTTTTTTATTAAAGGGAAAGACGCAGCAGGAAGTGCGCTAAAAATACTCGGAATTAATAATTCAAACTGGATTACTATTGGTGATGGAACATTGGCTTATGAGGGAATTAATTTGGTTTCCTCCGGAACAGGGAGTGGTGCTGTTAAAGTTTCAGCTTCAACAGGGGGAGTAATAGCCTATTTTTCTGAAAATGGGAATGTGGGAATTGGAACAACTTCTCCCCTTTTAAAATTAGACGCAAGAGGCATGTTTAATAAAACTGGAACCGCTTTTGAAAATATTTTCCAGGTTGGGAGTGCAGATGTTGGAAATCCTGTAGCACTGCGAATCGGCATAAAATCAGATGCTATAGCCTCGGACAGGTATGCATCCATCGAAGTTGATGATGAAGGGACTAAAAGAGCTCTGGTAGTGCAACCAACGGGAGGCAATGTTGGAATTGGAACTGCAGCCCCTTCTGAAAAATTAGAAATATGCGGAAACCTGAAAGTGATCGGAACCATTAACGCCTCCAGTACAATTAATGCTTCCCAAGCCATTTCATGTTCATCGGATTTCCGTTTCAAGAAAAACATTACTCCTTTGACCGGTTCACTTAATAAAACACTTCTGCTCCAGGGTGTAAATTATAATTGGAAAACAGAAGAATTTCCTGAGAGAGGGTTTACAAATGAAAAGCAAATAGGATTCATTGCCCAGGAGGTAGAAAAAATAGTTCCTGAAATTGTATATACCGACAGCAAAGGGTTTAAATCAATTGATTATTCACGTTTGACACCTGTTCTGATTGAAGCCATCAAAGAACTAAACACGAAAGTTGAATCCCTTGAAAAAGAAATAGCTGAAACAAAGTTACAGAACAAAAAACTGGAGGAATTAAATGAAAGAATTGTTCTTCTTGAAAAAATAAATACAAATTCTGTTACTGCTGAAACACAATAAAAAGTAGTATTATATTACTTGGTGACAATTTTGGTGTTTACCAGAAAGGTTTTTTATCGGTTCCCTTCTCCGTATTCAATATCATCACCCGGAAACCAATGAATGGCGAAGCGCCATACTTTTTATATGTTTCCAACATTTTCAGATACTCCTCCTTGCTCTTCCAACAACAACCCCGCACTGTCATTCCACCCTCTTTATCTTTTATAAGTTCGCACACATGTCCCGCAAGGCAACAAGCTTCTATATTATTGGGGTAGGATGAAGGATCGGAAGAGTTACCGGAACTTTTTGAGATAGCATCTTTATAGCTCATTGCTTCTTTGAATATGGATATCATTTCTGCTTCTGTCATTCCGAAACGATTCACATCCAATAGTTTGTCCATTCGGGTTTCTTTGCGCAAGTCGCGTTTGTTCACTTGTGACGTTCGCTTAAAAAAACCTTTGTCCACCAGGCCCTCACTCGCATCATAAATAGTATTGTACCCGCCACAATCCGGTATGAGTGTATAGGCAGCATCTGCAGAATAAATCCATTCATAATCATAAGGAAGACGCACGATCACCTGTTTCTTTTTAACAGCTCCTTTCATTTTTGACGGTTGTGCGGATTCCGCTAGCTTTTGATTGGTCTCTTCTTCCAGCCATTCGCAGAAAATCATGCATGCTTCTTTCTCCACATTAACAACCGGAAAATCATTGTATGATTCGCTCTCAAAATAATCCTTCGCCAAAGTGTTGCAACCATATTCTTTCCACACTTCTTCTTTTGGCAAACATTTTTTCAGATCATCAACTCTTCCCTCCAGGGCAAGATCAGCTAAAAAGGTTTTGTATTGAAGGTTAGTGACCGGAAAATTACTCATCACAAAGGGTGACACCAACACTTCCCTGTTTTTATACATCGTAGCGCCAGGTTCTGTTTTCGCATAAAGCTGATCATCAATCTTAACCAGTTTTTGCAACATCCTCTCTTTTACTTTTGCGAAATAAGCAAGTCCTTCTTTGTTAAAATAAGGAAGGATCTTTTCATCAATCGGATCATTTTTTGTTTCCGGAATAAATGGCGGAGGCTGTGGTGCAGGATCGGCTAAAGGTATAATTTGTTGATCATTTGGCACAAGTGATGGAGAAGTATTGAGAGGTGTTTTCAGTTTCAACTTTTCTTCAGTGGTTGGGGATGATGATGTTGAAACGGTTTGCATCGCCTCCTGATTCGATTCAGAAAATGTCTGAGTAATTTGCTGAGGTTCAAAAATCATTTCCTTTCCTGCCTGGTCTGCAGGTGGGTTTTCTTTGTTTTTATTAAATAAAAAGAGTGATGCAACTATAATAAAAAGAAGTGCAAGGATCAACAGAATACTATTTTTTCCTCCTCCTTGTTTTCCATTTAATCTGGCAAGAAGTTCCGCTTCTTTTTTTGAATTGATACTGACCTTATAATCCTGTTCCAAGAAAAAACGAGCCATGCCTTCATCGGTTTCCCGACTGTAGGTCTCCAGGAACAAAGCGTTCAGCGCTCCATCCAGCTCATTTTCATTTATGGAAGCAAATTCCTTCATTTATTTTTTATTCATACAATCATTCGTTTTTTCTGTCACCACTTTTTTCAACCGCATGTGATATACTTTAAGCTGATCACCCGGACGAGCAATATATTTTGAAATATCTTCATACGAATGATCTTGTGCCCGCATTAGTAAAAGAATACGTTGCCAGTCGTCAAGTATTGCTAAAGCTTTTTGAAGACACTTCATAAGCGGACTCGTATTTTCTTCTTCGCTTTCTGTTCGGTCGCTACTGAGTTTTTCATGTTTTTCAAGTAACTCAGTTGTAGCAATCCCTTTTGCTTTGGTATCACGGTAGTGATTTCGGAGATAGTTTACGAAGACTTTAAAAAGAAAGCCAATAAATTTTCCTTCATCCTTAAAACTATATTGATCAGCTACATTCATTACTTTGTAAAGCGTCTTGTACACCAGCTCCCAGGAATCATCTTCACTTACTTTCCATTTGGTAATGGCAAAGCCATAGAGTTTTTTTCCATAACGCTCATATAACAAAGCAATCGTTTCTTTGTTCTTATTCTTGAGTATGGAATTTATGTCAGACATATCGGTACACCCGTACGAAAACGGGCATACTAAGATATGAATTTTATCACTTAAAACTTTGAGCGACACTTTCTTTTAAAGCCATCTTCTTTGCTTAGCTTGATATTATATCGGAAAGTTTCACGATCCATGTCTTTCATATTGTCGATGAGCAATGCATACTCCGATAATTTTTTGTCGAAGTCGCGCAGAAAAATATTTTCACCAACTTTTTTAAAATGATTGTCAAGGATCTCACGTGCTTCCTTCACTTTTGCTTTCGCTTCCGGATAATGTTCTGCATTAGCATTTTCTACTGCATTGTCATACAACTCCTGTGTGATCCCTAGTGCATACCCTTCACTCGCAGCATGGTTATATCCAAGATCGTATTCTTTATCATCCATTGCCGGTTTTATTTCTGATTTTCTTAGATCTGTTGTAGCCAGCATAGGATCTGTATTCGCATTTGAATAATCCAACGAACATTCTATAGTGATGGGAGTGCTTATTTTTCGGTTGGTTTTAAAACAGATAAGAATGGATTTTTGTTCTTCAGCAAACAGATCATTAAAACTGATCTCCAAAACATTTCCTTTTAAATTGCTGCTGAAATTGAAAGTTCTGTCGTAAGTGAGTTGTTCCTCCGGAAATTTTATTTTCAAGATGGTATTTTTTGCAATCACTTTTGACATTCCTTTTAATTCTTCATTGAATATCGCAGGAAGTTTTTCAGGGGAGTAGATAAAATAATACAGACCACCACCATGTAGCGCTATCTTAGCCATCAGGTTTTCATTGTAATCATTTCCCACGCCAAAAGTAGAAATAGAGATGTGCTCTTCTTCAAAAAACTTTTTTGTAATTGCACTCAAAGCTTCCGGATCACTTATTCCAACATTGGCTAGCCCGTCAGAAAGTAACAATACACGATTGACCATTTCGCTGCCTATTAATTTTTTTGCACTCTTCACAAGTTCATATCCTTTACGGATTCCACCTTCCAGATTAGTGGAACCGGCAGTTACGATTTTGTCAATCCTTTTTAATAAGGCGCTTTTATCTTCCAACCGCTGAGGTTCAAGAAAAACTTCCACATTTGTTTCATACAATACAATGGAGATCACATCGCGACTATCAAGATGATTAACAACATATTTCAATGCTTCTTTGGTATAATTCAATTTGTCTCCATCCATTGATCCGCTACGGTCAAGTACAACAGAAATATTTAATGGGACATGTTCTTTTGCATCGGTCAGTTTTTTTTCGACACCCTGCAGATGTATATAGTAGTAAAGGTTTCCGGCTTTATCGGGCAGAAAATTATTGACCGGTTCGGCTCTGAAATAAAGTGATCCATTAGCGGCAAGCTCACCGTGGTGCACTTGTTGTGCATTTACCGACACAGCTACAAGTAGTGCCATCATTAAGAGTTTGATTGAAGTTTTCATGATTTTATTTATTTAGGGTTTTATTTAATTGTTCTTGAATTTCTTTTTGTTTTTGTTCCAGCAATTTCTTTTTTTCTTCTGCATTACCTGCATTGACTTCCTTTTCTATGCTGATGTGTGGTAGTTTTGCCGAAATCCCGATACGAAATCGCAAGCCATAGCTGATCGTAGTCATACTGGTTCCGTCTTCTTTAAAATAGCCGCTTCCTATTCCGGCATAAGGTTCGAGGTCGATCCTGATACGTTTCTTTAAAATGAAGAGCTGGTCACAAAGCCCGACAGTGAGCGAATGCTGGAAGGATTGTTCATTGCTATGGAAGTTAGAAAGGAAGGTTTTAAGGTCGGCTCCACCGGATGTATTTACAGAAAAAGTACTTCTTCCTTCGAAAGAAGGTGTATACGTAATACTGAACCCGAAATGAAGCCAGTCCCTTCCTGAATGACAATTTCTGTAGAAGCTTCTTCGAACGGAACTGCCTGTCCAGGTGTATGAAACAGGGAAACTCCAGTAAGCGATCTGTCCATTAACAATGGCTGCACCAAACTGATTGCTTTCAGGAAATATGCCCAACCATTCTTTTTGATAAATGACTTTACTGAGACCCATTCCAATGCCTAAATAATTTTTGCGTCCAACGGCAAAGTGATAAGATGCACCTGAAAAATTTCCTTCGCAACGATTTAGTTTTTCATAAATACCGGCATAATTTCCACTGACCGTTGAAGGTTTAAATTGAGAAAAGGAATAATCGAACATCAGGTAATTTCGTTGAGCCTGAGAAGAAACTCCTATAAAGAGACCTAGGAGAAGTGTTGTTATGTGTTTTTTTGACATCGTTGTTGTTATTGGATATCATACTAACACAAACAGGTAACAAAATAATTAATTTACTGACAATCATTCAGTTATAAACGGATAATGGTTTCACGAACAAGAACTGAAAAGGTCTGAAATACAAAAAACAGCTTAAACCAAAAACTAATTTTCAATTATTTATAATCCGCGTTCGACTTTGAATGTTTTCGATATGTCACCCCTAAAGGGGTTTGGTATCAACCATACATTATTTTTCTACCAATATATAGTCCCTCCGGGACTTTTAGCCCTGTTAAGGGCGAATATTGGTAGAAATGAATAACCCTGTTCCTGCCAAGCCCATTTAGGGGCGACATATTATTTTGTTTTTGGAAGTTTTACCCCAGCTAAAAAAATCTGCTTTATACATTTCTGAGCGAAAGGGAACCTTACAACTCCAGCAGAAGTTGATTTCGTTGTGTATGTATTTAAATTATAACACACTTTTGAAAACACAAAACAGGGGATCGTATCAAACAAAAATCCCTTGAAGATTTTACTTCAAGGGATGCGATTGAGGTCCCGAGCGGATTCGAACCGCTGTAGCAGCTTTTGCAGAGCTGAGCCTAGCCACTCGGCCACAGGACCTTTTGTATTTTTAAGTTTGGCAAAGGTAATAAATATTTATTTATTTGGAAGCTTAGCCGAAAATTGTGTTTCAAATGCTTTCAGACAGGCCGGACACAAACAGTTATCATAATGTTCTTTTAAGTAGTTCAATGCTTCGATATTTAAATCTACCTGTTCGCACCAACAGCCTGTTTCTTCGTGCTTACAGGTAAATAATTCTGCACATTTTGAACATTTTTTGACAGACATTTTATTCTGAAATAATAATACTTACCCTTTCTACATTACCATTCATAGGTGGATTAAGTTTGATGATTTTTAAATCCACTTTTATCAATCCTCTTAATTCTTTTTTCAATTCGGTAATTATCCGTTTTCCCACGTGTTCAATTAACATCGAACGAATAGCCATTTGTTTTTTCACGATATTGTAAACAACCACATAATCGATGGTCTTCGTCAGATCATCCGTTTCGGCTGCTTCCGAAAAATCAGTTTCCATAGTTACATCAACGATGTAATTGCCGCCAATCTTACCTTCTTCTTCCATGCAACCATGGTAGGCGTAAAGTTTTATTCCTTCTACAAGTATTTTATTCATGGTGCGAATTCGAAAGTCGGAAGTGTGATTTCGGAAATGCAATTCCGAATTTGAACTTCCGAATTCCGCCTTATATTAATTTTTAATCGTTTCAATAGCAAAAGCCAATCGCTTCACTACTTCCTCTTTACCAAGTAACTCCACCATTTCAAATAACATCGGGCCACCGCCAACACCGCTCAAACAAACACGAAACAATTGCATTACTTGTCCGGCTCCAATACCTGATTTTTCTGCTGTTGCTTTAAATGTTACTTCGGTTTCTGCTGCAGTAAATGTATTTAAATTTTTAAATGCTTCAGTTACTTCTTTGATGAATCCGGCACTTTGCTCATTCCAACGTTTTTTAATTACATCCGCATCGAAAGTTGTTGGTGCAATAAAAAAATATTTTCCACCTTCCCAAAATTCGCTCACAAAATGTGCTTTTTCTTTTACTAATTTGCAAACACCTTGTAAATAGTGCGTAGAGAGTTGTGAATAATGAGATTCGCTAAGATTTTCTTTTAATACCGGTTTGAATAATTCTGCCAGTTCAGCATCTGGTTTCATCCTTAAATATTGCTGATTGAACCATTTTGTTTTTTCAGGATCGAATTTAGCACCCGATTTATTTACACGTTCAAAGGTAAATGCTGCTATCAATTCATCCAGAGTAAATAGCTCTTGTGTCGTCCCGGGATTCCATCCCAACATGGCCAACATATTTATAAAAGCTTCCGGAAAAAACCCTGTTTCACGGTAACCTACATATTTTTCACCTGTACGTTCATCGTACCAATCAAGCGGGAACATGGGTATTCCGGATTTATCCCGTTTAGAAAGTTTTCCATTCCCATCCGGTTTTAATATCAATGGCAAATGTGCTAACAATGGCATTTTATCTTCCATTCCTAAATAGCGATAGATCAACACATGTGATGGAGCTGATGGCAACCATTCCTCACCGCGTACAGCATGAGAAATTTCCATTTCGATATCATCTACGATATGCGCCAGATGATAGGTTGGCATTCCATCCGATTTCAATAAAACTTTATCATCTACTTGCGTAGAATTTACAACCACCCAACCACGAATAATATCATGAAAACGAATTTCTTCATTACGTGGAACTTTTAATCGAATAACATAAGGTGTTCCGGCATCCATTAATTTTTTCACATCATCTTCCGACAAGGTTAAGGAATTTCGCATGTTTTGGCGTGATACCGAATTGTATTGAGGTGCGACTACTTTTGCTGCTTCCAAACGTTTACGCATAGCATCCAACTCTTCGGATGTATCAAATGCAACATACGCATGGCCACTGGCAATAAGCTGATCAGCATATTTTTTATAAATACCCAATTCTTTCCGTTCACTCTGACGATAGGGAGCATGCGGTCCGTCACCAAAACCAACCCCTTCGTTAGGTTCAATGCCGCACCATTTTAATGACTCAATGATATACTCTTCCGCGCCTTTAACATAGCGGGTTTGATCAGTGTCTTCGATACGTAAAATAAAATCTCCCTTGTGCTTTTTTGCAAATAAATAACTAAACAATGCTGTACGCACACCACCCATATGTAAACCGCCTGTTGGACTTGGCGCAAAACGTAAACGAACTCTTTTCTCCATTTTTATTTTAATTGAGGTGCAAAGATAATTGAATTTGAAGATGTAACAATTTGAAAATTTGAAAATGAAATAAAATACGGCTTTAAACTGCTTATTTTATTAATACATTTGCTATCACAATTTTCGGCATTTTCAAATTTTCACATTAAATCATGGAATTACTTACACCACAAAATTTTACTGATTACGAATTAATTGATGTCGGCCATTTTGAAAAGCTCGAACGATTTGGTCAATACATTACCATTCGTCCGGAACCACAAGCTGTTTGGGATAAAACGCTTAGCAATGCCGAATGGGAAAAATTGGCACATGTAAAATTTATTTCCCGTTCAAGCTCTTCAGGAGAATGGAAAAAATTAAAACCAATGCCCGATCAATGGAAGATTAGTTATCCTGTGGTCGGAAATCAAGAAACACAAATCTGTTTCCGTTTAGGATTAACTTCTTTTAAACATGTTGGAATATTTCCGGAACAAGCAAGTAATTGGGATTATATTTTCGAAACGATTAAAGCAATGAGCGCTGACTCATCTCCCTCTGGGGGAGGTCGGGAGGGGGGGCCGAAGGTATTGAATTTATTTGCCTATACCGGTGGGGCATCATTAGCAGCAAAAGCTGCCGGAGCTGATGTTACACATGTTGATTCGATAAAACAAGTTGTTAGCTGGAGTAAAGAAAACATGGATCTTTCCAACTTAACTAACATTCGTTGGGTGGTGGAAGATGCATTAAAATTTGTAAAACGTGAAGAGAAACGTGGCAACAAATACAATGGAATTATACTTGATCCTCCTGCATTTGGGCACGGACCAAGTGGTGAAAAATGGAAGCTCGAAGACAATATCAACGAAATGATAAAAGGTGTTTTAAATTTATTGGATGATAAAGAACACTTCTTAATTCTGAATGCATACTCATTAGGATTTTCATCCCTCATCATCGAAAATTTACTGAAAGAAAAAGCCGGAAAAAATTTACATGTGGGCGAATTATACTTACAAGCAACCAAAGGAAGCAAGCTGCCGTTGGGTGTTTTCGGGAGGTTCAGGAATTTTTTATAAAGCCTACTAATTTAACTTGTTCATTCAGTTACCCGAATGATAGTTTGTACGCTGTCCCCCTCTTGAGGGGGATTAAGGGGGAGGCATCACGAATTAAACTCTCTGCTAATAAATATTGAAAATAAACAAAACCTCCCCCTGCCCCCTCGGAGAGGGGGACAAAAAAATGAAAGCAACAAAAGAAAACCATAATTTATATAACAGAACACTTCAGCCATTTGCACACGAAAATCGTTACCAAATGACTAAAGCAGAAGCTTGTTTGTGGAAATATGTGTTAAGGGCAAAAATGATGTGTGGTTATACATTTAACCGGCAACGTCCTGTTTTAAATTACATTGCCGACTTTATGTCTAAAGAATTAAAATTAATAATTGAGGTTGATGGATACTCTCATACGTTGGATGAAGTGATTGAAAAGGATATTATTAAACAAAGAAATTTGGAAAATGCAGGATTTAAAGTAGTCCGATTTTCGGATGAAGAGGTATTGAAAAGAATCGAAGATGTGAGAAGATCACTGGAGATAATAATAGAAGAATTAAAAAAGCTGGATAACCTCCCCTGCCCCCTCCAGATGGGGATAAAAGAAGGGGGATGATGACGCTGGTAAAATGAGAGCTACCAAAAGAAGTAAACGGCCACTTGGTGTTTTCGGGAGGTTCAAAAACTTTTAATTATTTTTTCTTAACAGCCGTTTTCGCTGGTGTTTTTTTGATTGGCGCTTTTTTAGTTCCGCCCTTGGCGATAACAGTATATGGATAATTCATGCGAACAAATTGCGTGAACTGAGCCTTAGTGGCATGTGCAGCAACCTCCGCCCCTTTTGTTTTATCAACCGAGATCATTTTTGAAAACTGTCCTATCTCCTGCATGGAGTTTACCTTGAATTTAAAATAAACAACATTGTTTGTTTTAAATAACTTGTTAATGGCTTGCAACTGTTGCGGTGACTGCGCCAAACCCTTCGTTGAAAAAAAGAAGAATGCAACGATGACAAGTAATGAGAATGTTTTTTTCATTGAAAGTTTTAATTTAATTCCCCTTTTTCTGAACGATCATTTTTTGAATTTTAGTATCTCTGTCAGAAGATATTTTCAAAAAATAAATTCCATTTTCAAAATTCATAGCTCTGATATGTATGATTTTGTTTGTTGTTGTTTCTGAATACACATTCTGCCCCAACACCGAAAAAAGTTCAACAAGCGTTTCTGCATTGTTAAAATTTTTGAGTTCAACAGTAAAATCACCTTTGTTCGGATTCGGATAAATTGAAAAAGAAAAGGCATCATTTTCCTCAACACCTGTAATAACAATAAGATTAGAAGAATCAGAACTGCACCCATTAGCATCGGTAACGATCACAAAATAATTGTCGTTTTGTGTAGGCGTATAACTCTGTCCTGTTTCACCCAAAATAATCCCTGATCCATCGTACCATTGGTTTCCGGTTGCTGCACTGGAAGTTAGCGTGGCACCGGACAGTGTAATAACCGGAGTTGATGGCAAAGGGTTTATTATTACTGAAAGCGAATTGGATGTCTCCGGATTATTTAATGCACAACTATTTGAAGAATTAATTATGCAGGTAACAACATCTCCAGTAATTAATGCTGAACTGGAAAAAGTAGAACTGTTTGTTCCTGCATTACTTCCATTTACCTGCCATTGATAGCTTGGCGCTGTTCCTCCATTTGAAGCATTTGCAGTAAATGTTGCTATTGAACCGACACAAAAACCTGATGAAGGAACAGCAATACTTGCGCCTACATTTGTTCCCGGGTTAATGGTTGCGGTTACCGGAACTAACACACTTGTGCACCCTTGTTTGATTTCCCAATCATAGAAATAATAGTAATAAGCTAAATTATTTGCGCTGTTTCCTGTTATGGAAACAATTCCGGCAAGAGAATAAGGATAAGATGCTCCCGCAGAATTTCTATACATATTATTATTTCCTGCAACACCTAATTGCAGATCAACACCAACCGGCACATTAAAATTTAAGGTGATCCGATTTTGTCCGGAAGGAACATTAATAAGAGCAGATTGTAAAACTGTTCCTGCATTGTTACGCAATTCGATCGTTCTGTTTCCCGCTGTATTTGCATTTACCCATACCGAAACAAGAGTAAATGCACTACTTGAAGTAAATTCTAAATAATGATATGTACCTGCAGTAAAATATCCTCCTGCACCAATACTGCTATTTAAGGCTCCGACATATTGTGAACCTGCTCCGGCATCACTCTCAACATAATAAGTTGTACTTGATGAAAGTGTTGGTGTTGTATAAGATGTTCCTGTGTTTACTAAATTTCCCGCAGTCGCAGCATCATACCAATTTAATGTTCCGCTGCCGGAGGCTGTTAAAACTACAGAAGCCGGGCCACAACCCGGTGCTGTTGCCGACTGAACAATGGGCGCATTAACAACTGTTACTGTAACATAATTTGTTTTTATTAATGAATCAGCACCAGCGCAATTCGTTACTTTTAATTGTATGGTATAGGTTCCGCTGGAAGTGTAAACATGCGTAGGGTTTTGTTGAATGGAGGTAACACCATCACCAAAAGTCCAGAGCCAGGAAGTGGAACTGCCACTAAGGTCTGTAAAACCAACTGTTCCACCACATGCGCTTGTAATTGAGGCAGTAAAATTCGAGACCGGTGAAATGGGATTTAAACTGATATTTTGTATCGTGGCATTTCCATCCGTTACAACAATATTGTTTATTGTTTGCGATTGATAACCGGCGGCAGAATAAGTGACATTGTATGTCCCCTGATAAATAGGACGATGATAGTTTCCAACGGGCAATGCAGAAAAAACATGGGAACTGTCAAAATCATGCCCGCTAATAAACACTTTTGCTTTTATGGGCTGATTGGTACATGCATCTTTTATTGTTCCGCGTATGCCATGTAATGCTTCTTCCATATAATTCAGCCAGGATCTGTAGTTATCATTCCAATTTGTTAGAAGATCGGATGTAGGTGTTAGTTTTATATCCGACAATTCCAATGTAAACTCCCTGCAATGTTTATAATAATTCATATAATCCTGTCGCCCTCCGGTTACTTGATACCATGCAAAGCCATTCGTAATTCCGCTCGGAGTTACACTTGTAAAATATCCTGCCGGAGCGTTTGCCATGGCAGTATCAGCATACTTTGAGGATTCGCGCACCCACCAATTATCATCAGCTGGTAATTGCGCCCAGGTATCCCAAGGGTAATTTACTACCTCTGCACCACCATGAAAATTTGCTGCCATCACAAAATTCATTGTGTCGGCAAAAGCCATGAAAGCTTGAGTTTCGGGCTGCCATGCATTTCCATCCGGATGAGGACCGGCTTGTGGATCGGGGTAATTGCGATTCAGGTCGATATTATTTCCATTAAAACGTGTTGCTCCGTTTACCGTAGCATCACCTGCGGCATAAGTACCGTCAGGATTTGCAAGCGGACATATCCAGATCTCCATATTGTTCACCAGATTGGTAACTCGCGAATCGATACCATAATTTGTCAATAAAAAATCAATGTAATGCAACATACCAATGTACCCAGCAGTTTCATCCCCATGCATGGTGGAAGAGTATAGAAATTGCGGCTCATTTTCTTTTGCATTTATATTGTCAGAAATTTTTAACAGCATCAATTTTCTCCCACTTGGCAAAGTTGAAATGGTAATCAGCTTGCAAATACCCGGATGATCAATTACAAACTGATTCATGATCGTTTCGTAATTTGGATAGGTTGGATATGTATTCCAGATAGTTTGCACCTGAGTTAAACTTTTCCCTTTTCCCATCTTTACTTTATTCAATGAACTTGGAGGAGGTAAAATAGTATATTGATAATTCAGGACAATAAACTTTGTAAAGCCACTTTTATTGGCATATGCAACTACTTCATTGTTTTTTACATTGTCGATCGAAATAATTTTGGTGAGACTATTTATTTCTGCTTTGGAAGTGATGCTGAATTTAAAATATACTTCCCCGTGTTTTTTAAAAAGCTTGTCAACTGTTTTTTGCTGACTTTTAGTAAGTGTTTGAGAGTTTGCTTCGATTGAACACAGTAACATCGAAAATGCAAATAAGAGAGAGAGAGCTTTCTTCATTGAAAAATAATTTTAATGGAAGGTAAATGAAATATTTTTAAAATCCAATAATTAAGACCAGTTAAGGTTTTGTTCGTTTAGATTCTAAAAATGATTAGCCGAATTTTTTAAAAAGAATTCTTCGCGGCTGTGGACCCTGTATATTTTTTTGCCGCAGATTCGCAGATTATGTTTTTATCTTTAAAACGATTCTTGATTTAATGCGCTGTTCGTGGTTAATTATTAAAGACACTGATAGAGAAACAAATCATTTTACGATTCTTACTGAAAAAACTCCTCTACCGGAATTTTTTCAGTTTGAGTAACCTGATTGGGATGTAAAGTAACATCAAACGTTCCGTATGACACGGTGTTGCCTATTTTTTCTTGTTTAAATTTTAAAACATCTTTCCCTGTATTCAACTTAATAAATCCAATCTCATTTAAAAATCCACCATTTATTTTGTTGTTTAAAAAAGATTTTTTTGCATCCCATTGATTTCCGAAATATATTTTTAAAAAATAATTTCCATCCGGAATGTTATTTAATTTAAACGTAGCGCCCCATGGCAGATATTGATTACGAATCGTTTTATTGGGTGTACCGCTTTGAACCAAACATACCACAACTTCGCTTTCGTCACTATTGTGAATAACAATATTGTTTTTGCTTTCCATATCATACTGCTCTTCCCCAAAAATTATACTATAAGGTGAATCCGGATTATTTATAACAGGTTCGGCTTCTTTTACAACGGAAGTTGAAGTTTCTACAGCAATGGGATGTTCCCGGATTTCATTTTTCGTATTGAATGAAATAATGAAATAAAGCAACAAAAGTGCGATTCCTACACTTACAAGTATTTGCCAACTCTCTGTATAATCAAATTTTTGAGGAACGTATTCACTTTTTTTTTGAGAAGTCCCTTGTTTTGGTTGTTGTTGCGAAAACTGATTTGCTTTACCGGAAGAAGCTGGTTTTTGTTTTGGATAAATATGAGTATATGAAATTTTTAGATCATATTTTTTTCGTTTCTCCACATTTGACAATACAGCATATGCTTGTTGTATTTCCTTGAAATACTCTTCTGCAGCATTATTTCCATGATTTTTATCCGGATGATATTTTTTTGCCAGAGCTCTGTATGCAGTTTTTATTTCATCAAAACTGGCAGTGTTTTTTACTCCAAGAATGACATAATAATTTTTCTGCATATTTTCTTCCGCTCTGTTTTTTTGAAAGTAATTCTAATGAACTAAAACTTAGCTCGCATTTTACTTTTTGTTTTTTGCAAATTAATGGTTGCTGTTTTAGGATATTTTACCGAATAGGTAAGAACTATTTTTTTTACTTCACCGGGTTGCAAGGTATAGGTCCAAGTGAGTTTTCCGGTTTTAGTGTCATACTCCGCTTTTGTTATTTCAAGCGCCTCAACAATAATATCACTTTGTGTTGAAACAGGAATTTGATCCAAAACATCAATTTGTACAGCTGTTTTACGATTATTTTTCACCACCATTTCATATCCAAATGTTTCCTTTTTTGCGTTTCCAAGATACTTCGTATTACAAAACTCTTTTACTTTGCTTCGCGTAACCAATACTTTATTGTCGCGTCCTAATGACAGATCCAGCGTATCATCTGCACTTCGTGTATAAATATAAGACTGCCCAACATAAGTTCCGCCATAATATACATTGGCTGGTCCTTCAACCAGATCAAGATCTTCCCAACCGGTGATGCGTGCCAATAAAAAAGCATCCCTATCAATCTTCGGAACACTATGATGCTGATATGTTGCCGGCAATTTATATTCCGTAACATCCACGATATATGGTTTTGCATCAGATGGGATGGAATAGCTTGTTTTAATATCAAATTCTGCACTTAATTCGGAAACCTGAATTTCCTCGAACTCAATTGGCTTTACATTTTTGTTTGGTGCGCTTTTTTCTTGTGCATCAATAGACTGGTTACTGGTAATAGAGTTTTGTATATAGCCTTGGTTTGATTGGTATGCAGGAGCCGCATTGGAATTACTATAAACATTACCTTTATAAACTGGACCTGAATAATAATCCAGGTTCCATGTCAGCAAAACAGGTTTTGAAGCACTTTGAGATGGATCGGAAGTAGAAAGTTTAATTTTAATATCATTCCAATCTATTCCGGTATTATTAAATACTTTTGCTCTGTATTTTAATTCAATCGGCTGATTGATGTCTTCTGCATGTAAGTCGTAGCTTGGCGCCCAACCCGCATCGCTTACAATATATTTTAAATTAATTGTTGTTGTTGTTTTTGTTGCCGAAGATAAAAGAATAGTAATTTCTGAAGTGGGCTGATTATTTTTCGCATTCAACTCCCTCAATTGCTGATTGGTTTTTGAAAGAACTTCATTTAATTGAATTGTTTTTTTGTCTAGTTTAAAAACTTCTGCATTAATTTCTTTTATTCTGCTTCTATAAAAATCAGCTGCAAGCTTCAGTTCTGCAATAGCTACACCCTTTTCGTTTCCGCCAATTTTATCATTTACCAACAGCATATTTTTTTCTGTTACAAAGGCATCTTTATCGTTATTTAGTTGTGAAATAACATCGTTTAACAATAATGCGGAATCTTTCAATTGTTTTATTTTAATACTTTCTTTTTGATTCGCCATATAATTAATAACATCTGAAATGGCTAAGATGGACACATCTCCTGTTGCATTGACCTGTATGCTTTTTGAATCGAGTTTAGCAGACAACCCAACAAACACAATTTTATTTCTGCCGGAATTCAATGTTACTTGTTTACTATGATTTACTTCGGCTCCATATAAATAAATAATTGCCGATTGAACAGGTGTGCTTACTTCCTGAGTTGATTCAGTGTTTTGACCAAACACATGGGAAATCATTGCAAGCACAAAAAACAAAAAAGAACACGTTTTTTTCATTTGGATTTTTTTAAAGATAATTAGTTTTAGACTTTATACATTTAATTTATTAAAATAACTGAATGAATAGTTGGAACGTCATTGCGAGACTTTTTTCAGTCGAAGCATCTCAAACAATGATAGGTAAGATTGCTTCGTGCTGACAAATACTCTCTGGGTGAACCTTTTTATAAAAAATTTTACACCATTTTAACTTATATAAAATCTATGAAACAATAAAATAAATACAACCTTGTTTTTAAAAATTTCATATAAAAATAAAACCCTGACAATGCGAATACAATTGACAGGGTTTTAAGGTTTTTTTAAATTGAAATTATTTTTTTTCTTCCTCTTTTTTTCCGGCTGCCGGAGCAACATCTTTTAAATATACTAAAGAATAATCTCTGTAACGCATTGGATTTGAAAAAAGATTATGAACATTTGATTTTACTAATCGATAATTTTCATCGTACCATAGAACCATAACCGGAGCATCATCCATCATTAGTTGTTCTGCTTTGATAAAAAAATCATAACTTTCTTCAAGTGTTTTTGCTGATTTTCCGGCTTCAAATAATTTATCAAATTCCGGGTTTTTGTAACGAGGTGTGTTCGGGAAAGATGGTTGATTTATATCAGCAGGAACTGTTGCACCATATAAAATCCATAAAAAGTTTTCAGGACTTGGAAAATCTGCGATCCATGCTGCACGGAAAATTTCAGCACGCGCATATTTTTCATCTTCTAATTTTTGTTTTTGAGGAACAACTTCAAAATCAACATTCACATTTAAAACATCCATCAATTGTTTCTGAATTTCTAAAACCACATTTGCATTTTTAGAACCCCCGCTATTCAATTCAATTTTAACTTTTGGAAATCCTTTTCCATTTGGATAGCCGGCTTCAGCTAATAATTTTTTTGCTTTTTCAGCATCAAAATCATAACCAATTACTTTTGTAATATCATATCCTTTGAAGGACGGAGGTGAAATTCCATTTATTCCGGGACCATATGCTTCGCCTTTTAATACATCTTCAACAATTTTATTTCTATTGATCGCATAAGAAAAAGCTTTACGCACTTTTACATTATTAAATGGTTCTTTGGTCAAATTAAATTCATAATACTGGCTAGCCATTTCGGGAGAACGTTCCAAAATGTATTTTGGTGGCTTATTTTGAAAATTACCAATTTGGCTTTCAACCAGATCTTTAATAGATTCGGATGGAAGTCCTATTATCATAGCTAAATCTCCATTTTGAAAATTATCCAATTCTTGTTTTTTTGTCGGTAAAAAACTTATTACAACAGAATCAAGAAACGGTAACTGGTTTCCTAATGAGTCCATTCCATAATAATTGTTGTTACGTTTAAGAATAACTTTATCCTCTCCTGCTTTTTCAACAAAAACAAATGGACCTGTTCCAACTTTCATATCTACACCATATTTATCAAATGCTTCTTTTGCAATTATACTCGCAGAGGGAGATGCAAGAGCAAACAAGAAAGACGAGCTTGGTGCTGTTAAGGTGATAGAAATAGTATTATCATCAATTATTTTTACTCCTTCAATGGCACCACTAGGTTTTCCTTTGCTAACTTCAAAAAATTTATTTGCCCCAACAACTCTGTCTTTAAATGTGGCGGAAAAATTTGAATTGTCTTTACTGTCAGTACATAATAATTCAAATGAATAGCTAACATCCGAAGCTTTTACTTCTCTGCCTTTTCCTTCAGGGAAACATTCATTATCTTGAAAGAAAATTCCTTTTTTCAAATGAAAAGTATAGATGGTTCCTGAAGCATCAATATCCCATTTTTCAGCAATACTTGGTATAATAGAAAGGTCTTTGGGATTAAATTTAACCAATCCTTCATATATCTGATTTGCAATATGAGCAGATCCGATATCAGTTATTGCTGCAGGATAGAGCGTTTGATACATTTCGGTCTCGTTTATTCGCAAAGTGCCACCATATACTTTATCCCCTTTTGCAACTCTGGCAGAATCAGTGGTATTTGTCGGATTTGAGCATGATGTATAAAGCATCACTAACGGAAGTACTATAAACAACGTTTTTTTCATAGGTATATGAATAAAGGTAATTAGTCTTAAATTAAATGCAAGATTACTGCATCTTTAACAAAATTGCAAATAAATATGCAAAATATGCGTATTCTTGTCGAATAAACTTATGAAAACAAAAAAAGACAGGAAAAGAAGAAGAATTCACGAAGTATCGTTTTTGTTAGATAAATTTGTTTAATTTTGAGGTTCAATTAAAAAATAATGATTTTTTATTTTGAAATTGATAAATAAGATTATAATATTGCGTTCGAAAATAAGCAACCGGAATTAATTGGACTTATTTTTTACATAAACGAGAAAATGAAAAAAACACTTTTTGCTATACTTAGTTTACTTGTTTCAACATCCGGATTTGCTGTCGGAGTAATAGTGTTGGAAGGCAACTATCAAGGAAAAAACCTTTATATTCAAAACCCTTTTGCAGGTTCAGGAGTTGGTTTTTGTGTGCAACAGGTAACTGTTAATGGCAATGTTACTACTGATGAAATTGCATCAAGTGCATTTGAAATTGATTTTAGAAACTTACAATTAAAGGTTGGCGATAAAGTGGAGGTAAAAATCACTCACAAAGATGATTGCAAACCAAAAGTATTGAACCCGGAAGTTTTAAAACCTAAAAGCACTTTCGAAATTGTTTCCATGTCAGTTGGAACAGACTTAACTTTTAAATGGTCAACAAAAGGAGAAACAGGTAAACTTGCTTATACAATTGAACAGTTCCGCTGGAACAAATGGGTAAAAGTTGGTGAAGTGGAAGGCCTTGGAACTCCGGATGTAAATAGCTATTCTTTTAAAGTTACTCCACATTCCGGAAAAAATCAATACCGCGTTAAACAAGTGGATTATACAGGACAACCGAAACTTTCTAAAACAATTGACTACATGTCTGCTTCTGCAGAAATTACTTTCAGCCCTGCTAAAGTTTCAAAAGAAATTTCGTTTTTCTCTGGTAGCTCACCGGTAGAAACCATGTTCGAAATATACGATCAGTTTGGTAACATTGTGAAACGAGGATTTGCTTCAACTATTGATGCTGCTAACCTTCCAAAGGGAGCCTATTACTTAAACTATGATAATAAAATGGGAGAGTTTATTAAAAAATAATCTTTCGAATCCATATGGATAACAAAATATTGAAATGATCCCGATCCAAAAAATCGGGATTATTTTTTTGTGGGATTTTAAACTTATTGACATGTTAAAAATAGAACACTTAGGTATTGCTGTAAAAAACCTGGAACAATCAAATGCATTGTTTTCCAAGTTATTTGGGAAAGAACCTTACAAGCTGGAAATAGTTGAATCGGAAGGTGTTTCAACTTCTTTTTTCAGGATGGGTGACAGTAAAATAGAATTACTGGAAGCAATAAAACCGGATAGTGCTATCGCGAAATTTATTGAGAAAAAAGGCGAGGGAATACACCATGTTGCATTTGAAGTAACTGATATTTATATAGAAATGAAGCGTTTGCAGGAAGAAGGATTTACCTTAATTTCTGATCAACCCAAAAAAGGTGCCGACAATAAACTCATTTGCTTTTTACATCCGAAAGGCACAAATGGTATGTTGATCGAGTTGTGTCAGGAAATAAAAACATAAACAAAATATATTAACAAAGAATGTCTCCATTTGGAAGTGGGCAGGGGGAGGATTTCAAAACAGATCCAACATACTTTCCTTTTTTACATCTAAGCAATACACCTGAATACCCAAATTTTGCGCAGCTTCTATATTCTCTTCAGAATCATCAATAAATAATGTTTTTTTCGGATCAAGATTATTATCCGATACTACCAGGTCAAAAATTTCTCTATCCGGCTTTCGCATACCAACTTTATACGACAAATAGGTTTTTTCAAAAAAAACCGACAGATCGTGTATTTCAAACTTGTTTTGTAAATAATTGGAGATCGCATTAAAATGTATTTCATTGGTATTGCTTAATAGAAATGTACGATGTTTAGTTTTTAATTTTTTTAAAAGGTCAAGCCTTTCTATTGGAAGATCAAGTAACATAGCATTCCAGGCCAAATCAATTTCTTTATCTTCCGGTGGATTTTTAAAATATGATTTAATTTTTTTTCGAAATTCCTGTGAAGCCATTTCTCCTTTTTCAAATGAATCAAAAAGTATTTGCTGAGCATTTTTAAATTTCGGATCATTAATATTTAAGCCTAGTTCAACAAATGACTTTGCAGTTAATGAATGATCAATATTAATGATTACTGCTCCCAGATCAAAAATGATATTTTCATATTTATTTGAATCAATAACCATAATAAATGCGAATAGTGTTTGTTAATTGGCTACAAATATATAATTTCGCATCTCAAAATTACGAAAGTAATTGGGCCTATAGCTCATTCGGTTAGAGCAACAGACTCATAATCTGTGGGTGCTTGGTTCGATTCCAAGTGGGCCCACTTTACAGGAAAGCACATCTAAAAAGGTGTGCTTTCTTTTTTTACTACCTTTAGACCGCCCGTTATTATTGCAAATCAGAGAAACGACACTATTTAATTTAGGGGTTCGATATTGATTATTTTCAAAAATCAACCTTTCGGGGAAAATCGAACCGATAATGTTCTGTTTCCCTTGTGCATTGGTGTCTTTATAGATTTTATCAATCTCTTTTAGCAGGCTTACAATGAAATCTATATCCTTATCATAATTCTCCTTTCCATCTTCAAATAGGAGTTGTTTTATCTTTAATTCATGTAACAGGCTTTCAATATCGCATTTCATTGCTTTGTAATCGTCAGGGGTAATATCCCCATCCAACATTAAAGCCCTTGCATTTTGCAAGCGTTGCTTTTGTTTATCTATATCCTTTGTGATAACTTCTAAATCCAACTTTACGTGCTTGTTGTTTTCTTTGAATGATTGCTTTATTACATTACCGTATAATTCCAACACTTCGGGCTTTAGCGTAAAGCTATGCAATACATTTATAAATTCACGGTTTGCTTCCTCTGCCTTTTGGCGTTCTTTACAGCCATTACTACAATGATAATAAAAGAACTTACCACCGTGCCGACCCGTTGAAGCCGAACCCGTCATTATTCGCCCGCATTTCGGGCAAGTTAAATGCCCCCGCAATGGTAATTCATCCCGCACCTTTGAATTTTTTAATGGAATATTGCGTTTGCGCCCCTGTAATACTTCCTGTACGGTGTAAAATGTTTTTTCATCTATTAACCGTTCGTGTTGCCCCTCTACCCATACATTCGCTTCATCTTTATAAGCAGGAACATTAACCATTCCTATATAGGCTTTATTGCGAAGTAAAGCCCAAAAGGTATTGCGGGTAACTTTCAACCCTTTTTTATTCATCCTTCGCCTTAAATCTTCAATCGGGTACATTCCAGTTGCGAACCATGAAAAAGCCTCTTTTACAAGTTCTTCTTGCAATCCACCTTCGGGAATTATAATAGGTCTTTTGTTTTCATCCCTTGCGTTTACATATCCACGGGGACAAGCCCCCATCCATCGACCCTCTTTTTTACCTCTTCTTATTCCATGAAATATATTTAAGGCTCTACGGTCATTATCTACTTCGGGGGCTGCAAGATAAACAGCCAACATAATTTTACTTTCGGGAATTTCAAAGTTCAAAGGTTGTTCTATTGCTTGTGCCTCTATTCCAAATTTTCGCAAATCCCTTATGGCAATATATGCCTCTGCAACATTTCGGCTGAATCTATCCCACTTAATGAATAATACTACATCAACTGTTCCTTTGTTCTTTTTTATGAACGTCATTATATTAATCCATTCGGGACGGTCAAAGGATTTACCGCTTTCGTCATCATGGTAAAAAGCGACTATCTCAATTCCCTGTTGGTCGCAATATTTAATTAAGCGTTCCTTTTGGTCTGCGGGACTATACCCGTCATTTTGTTCGTCCGTACTTACACGGGTGTACAAAATTGCTTTCTGTTTCATGGTTCTTTTTATTTATCTTCTTGACGGTTCTCTCTTTCTTCAAATGATGTTAGCGAAATTTCACTTATAAAATAAAGCCAATTCCGTATTTCTATTATTTCATTATCCGTATAATGATTACCGTTTTTATTTAAAACCTTTTTACATTCCGTTAGCGAAATCCGTTCGCTCTCTCTAATGCTTTTCATGGCTACATGACATTAAATGGCATTAATTCTTTTGAACTAATGACGCGGAAAGTAGCCAACGAATACCGCTAATGCACCCTTTTATGTAGCCAACAAATAGGGCGTTTCAGCTTATAACTACAATAATTACATTAAGTTACTTTGATATAACCAAAAATCCAAACCGAATGAAAGATTTTATAGAGGCATTGAAAATAGGGCATTTTAGAGGTGGTAAAAAAATTCAAGACATGGTTAGATTTTTAAAAATAGTTGAAAAATTAGTTTCAAGTAATCTAAGAGTTTGATAAAAAATGTACTTTTATATTGCCATGTTAAAAGAACATCAAAGAATCATAACCGAACAAATCAGCAAAAGGGAATCCTTAATGTCAAGAACAAATATTGCTGGAAGCACTAAAGAAATTGACCTAATTATGTCCGATTATTCGGAATGGGACAAAGACAATAAACTGATATTAGAAAAAGGGTTTAAGCAGTTGTTTCAACAGTTTTATAGAATGTATTCCACTACAAACTATTTAGGTAATATTAATGTGGATAAAGATTCTTTTGAATTTAAAAGCGAAAAGCTACTTAATTGTTTACAAAAAAAATAGGGCATTTAAAAACAACATTAAATCAACTAAGCAGTATTTCACCTACAAATTTATTGCCTTTAAGTGAAGTGGAAGGCTTGAATTTACACATAAAAACAAAAAGCGACATGAAAAAAATATTTATAAGTCATTCATCTAAAGATAGCGATAAAGTTAATTTATTAAGGGATTTAATTGAAGGCATGGGCATTAAGGACAGTCAAATTTTTTACTCCTCTCATCCTGCACACGGTGTTGGTCTTGGAGAAAACATCTTTGAACGTTTAAAAAGAGAGTTAACCTCAGACGTGTTTGTATTATTTATTCTAACAGATAATTTTTACAGCAGTCCGGTATGTCTTTGTGAAATGGGGGCAACGTGGATCATGACAAAGGAACAGGTTCCAATTTTGATTCCTCCTTTTGATTTTAGCAAAGTTCAGGGGGTATTTCCTAATGCTCTTGGTTTTTATATTAATGATAAATCAGGATTAAATAATCTAAAGATTAAATTGGAGCAGGAGTTTAATTTAGATCCAATTAACCCAAATAGGTGGGAAGATAAAAGGGATAAATTTCTTATGGAGATAAATAGACCAATAAGAACTGATATTGAAAAAGCCAAAATAATTGAAATGGAAAAGCGAATTTTGGCTAAATTAAATCCTGAAAAAAGAATTTCTCGTACAGAACTAAAGGAAATATTAGGATATGATCCACAAAAATCAGTTCAAGTAGGTAAAATTAGACTAAAAGAAGTGTACTTAAACCCCACTATCTATGAGATAATACCGCCTGTTTTTTTAAAACCATTTCCATAAACCAACAAAAAAACAGGGCAGTGTGCAAGTTAAACTTAACTTTATGCCAACTTTTAGTCAACTATTTGCCAACTTTACATCAACTTGCACCTAACTTTCACGGAACTTTCCCTGTCCCTGTTTAACCAAATCGGAATACCTTGCAAAAGAAAAAAGAGGGGATATATAAATGAAACCGGCTCAATATTTACACTTGGATAAATATTGAGCCGGTTTTATTTGTTGTACGAAAATGAAATGGCTAAAATGGTATTTTTTGCTAACCAGTAATGTTAGTTCTCGTTTTGCTTTTTGTGTTTCTCTGTCAGATCATGCAAAAACAAAGTTAATTTTCTTGTGAATACTTCGAGTTTGGAGGCGGAATCCTTAATGTGGTCATATATTTTCACCAAATCCTTTTTTGAAGGATTCTCACTGTCAATGATATTCATTAAGCCTAAACAATTTGCAACGGGTTGCCTTACCTCGTGATTCGTCATAAAAAGCATATCCTCCAAAGATTTTATATATTCCTTTCTTTCTGCTTCTCTTTGCTTTTTATCATTGATTAGCATTCGTAGTGAAAGGTACTGAATTACCTTTCCCTTGTCGTCCTTTACAGGAAGTATTACAGTATCCACCCAGTATAATGTACCGTCTTTGGCTTTGTTCATTATTTCATTGTGCCAGACATTCCCATTGCTAATGGTTTTCCACATATCCTTAAAAAACTTTTTTGTATGATAGTCAGAGTTGACGATCCTATGATTCTCACCAACAAGTTCCTTTTCAGAATACTTTGTTACCTCACAAAATTTTTTGTTGGCGTAAATAATTGTCCCCTTTGTGTCCGTCATGGAAGAAATTATACTTTCATCAACGGCTTGTCGGTACGCATTTAAAAGTTGTAATAATTCTTTTTGGGATTGACCACCGATCTCAGGCTTATGTTTCATAAAACAGAATAATGCAGTTTAGGGGATGCTTTCAAAAATACGAATTAAACTTATACCAATTCAATTTTAGCAATCTCAGCACAATCAATAATGATACTATGCTTTGGATTTAGATTTCCTTTAGAAATAAGCTCTGTATGAAATGTAACGGCATTATTATTTGGAACAAAACGGAATTTAAAATCTTTTTGCAACTCCTTTTTATCTTCAAAATTCTGAAAAAAACCGTAAAATATTTTCCGGTCTTTATAGGTGATCTTAACTTCTTTATAGGTTATGAAAAATTCTTTTTCAATGTATTCCGCTATTTCCTTTTTCGTCATTTTAAAATAAATACTTTTCGCAAAAGTACATAAAAAAAGCCGCATATAGCGGCTTTGTGGTTAGATAAGGAAGGGGTTATAAGTGGTTATACAGGAAGGAATGCGGGTTAAGCTCCGCTATGAGTTTGAAATTTTCTTCGCCAATATATGCGCGTATGTTTGTAACAAATTGTCGTTCGCTGGTTTTCTGCTCCACCATGTAAAAATCAGAACCATACAGGATTTTACCTTTTAACGTATTATCTTCTAAAGTCAGCTTTAAAAGGTTAAACAGATCTGCATTAAACATAGTGTAGCTGATATCGGTATATACGTTCGGGTATTTGCGGATTAAAGCAACTATTTTTTCGTACCATGTGATTGAATTTTCATCAATGGTATTGCCTAAATACTTCTGCCATTCATCAAAGCCCCCGAAGTGTGCAAGGTTAATTTTTAATTCAGGGAATTGCTCCAGTACATATTTGTAGTTGTCGGGATCGGTATAAGTATCTGTAAAAAACTTATTCTTTTGCTCTTTGATGTATTGCCCTGTTTTCGGATGTGTCAACATACCGTTTGTAATTTCACCTTTGTAAAAGATACCACCCCGCGCACAATGAAACGTAATAGGAATTTGGTATTTTTCACAATAAGCATAAATCTCATTCAGACGTTCATCAAAAGGATAGTAACCCAAAGGCGGGTACATTTTAATTCCTGCAAAGCCCTTTTCTTCAATATACTTGCGGACTATATCAAAAATCCCTTTGCGTTCAGGATGAACAAAAATAAAGGGGTAAATAAAGTCCTTATAATCCTGGTCTTGTTTGATAAGTGCAAGCTCATCCAGTTGCCCGATGTAGGATTGCTTTGTTTGTCCCGCCTGCATAAATTCCAAGTCCATTGGCAAAACACAAAAGCGTGTGCCGGTAGGATAAAAACTTTGCAGGTACTTGAAAATTTCTAACTGACTTTTTAAATCTCCGATAGTTAAAAAAGCATGATACTTTTTTACAAGCAATGCTAATTCATGTTTTTGCATTTTACTGAAGACGTTAAAGAAAAATTTTGATATTCCTTTATTTTCCAACAGCCTTGCTAAAGGCATTAGAAAGCGTGGTAAAAAATTGTCGGGTACTGCTGCACGATTGAAAGTGTGCGTATGGCAGTTAATGATATTTACAGTTTCCATTTTTTTTAATTATTATTCTGTGTGATTGATTAAAGATGTTTTTTCATTTCAGTAATTAAAGCATCGTAATCCTTTTCAATTTTTTTCATTTCAGCAAACGTCAAATAGAATCGTTCGGCATATTTTGATTTATTTAAAAAGACGTTTTTATTTTTATGCTTTTCAAGTTTGTATTGTGCATACACTTCAAAGGAGCGTGCCCAAATTTCATTACGTCTTATATAATATTCTTTCGTTCCTTTTTTGTTCAGGCGTTTATAATAATCCGACTGAACATTTTTACCCTTCCAAAGAATCTTATTCAACAGGTTATCCATTAAGCCTTGTAGTTTTGGTTTTTTCAGAGAGGGAAAACGGATAGCTGGGTTTGTATCCCTTCCGCCTGATATTTGCCAGTCGTCCGCTTTTTCAATAAATGTTCCGGCATAATAATCGAGTGCGTGTCCGAACTCATGGGCGAATGAACCTACACCACCGTCTTGCAGGATTAAATTAACCCGTCTGAAATTGGAAGGGCGTTTGTCTAATTTTTTTGGTCGGCTGTAACGGGTTAAGTTTATTACGAATGCAGCGGGTTCAAAATGGGCTAATGCTTTCCCGCGCCCTCTTGCTCCGAATGAAACAGACAATTTTCCTTCAAGACCAATTTGTTTTGGTGAAAAACCTAATAGCTTATGAAGGTCATACAAAGCCAAACCTAATCCTGATAAATAATTTAAACGGTCTTGCTGTGATAACCAATTGCCGAACTCAAAGGCTTTCAGTCCGTAATAATCTTCCAAAAACCGCATATCTGCATATTTGTAAGCAGGAGAAATCTTTTCTCCTATCCGTACATGGGGATCATTGGGCTGAAAAACGAGGTCTATTCCTTCCCGTCCCCAGTACACATCTGAATTTCCCTCCGGTGCAACTTTACCATGATCCACTATTTTACCGAGATCATGACCCCCTTTCTTTTTAGGTTTCGCTTTTGTTTTTTTAGGTGCTTTTGCTTTGGGCTGCGGTTGCTTATGTTTGCCTGACAATTCTTCACCGTTAATAGCTTCTTCAATATCTTCTATGGATTCTTCATCTACCATTACATAGATAGTTCCGTGTTGAAGACATAATTGCAAACCATGCACAATTTTATTCTGTACATAGTCCAACAATTCGTAATCATGTGTTCCACGATTGACATGAAATTTTGCTTCAATTAATTCTCTGAAAAACTTTTCAAAGTCCTTATAATCTTTATCCCCTCCGAATTGAAGGTATTTATTGATTAATTTTTCTGTTTCCGTTTTCATCTTTTTTTCTTTTGGGAATTGTCCTTAAAAAATAACTCGTATGCGAGCCATGATAAGCCTGTAAGCATTATTGCAATTGCGCCTAATTGTACAGGCTTTGGTACTTTTTTGCTATCATGGAGATCGCAACTGCATTTCGGATAATCAGTTCTTTGTATTTTGACCTGTTATCCCCGTTCTTTTCATTGATATAGGGGCTTGTTGAAATCAGCCTTGCATATTCGGTTACACTCTGACTTGCTTTTGCAGCATCATTGTATTTTACAACAAGCAGGCGCGCAAAGTCGCTGAATCCATCTGCAACGGTATCATAAGTACGAAAAGGCAAACCCGATGAAGTCGAAAGATATTTACCGCCTTTCCAATAATGGTTTGGTGTACCGTATGCAGTTACCCCGAAAAAATTATTGTGATTCCTTGCAAGGTTGGATGTGCCCCATGCACTCTCTATGGCTGCCTGTGCAAGTATGACAATCGGATTTATACCGAATGCCCGACCGACTTTTTCGGCAATACCGTAATAGTTCAGCACGTAGTCAGCGCGTTTGTCGCCTGATTGGGATGGAACTCCTTTTAGTTCTTGTGGTTTAATTTCTTCTGTATTATGAAGCCCCAACATGGTTGGGAATACTTCAAAAAATTCTTTTGACATGATTTTATATTTTAAAATGTTTTATGTTCTTCTTTGTGTAATAGTATCTTCTTGCTTTACCCAGCGAATAAATCCCTGTACCGTTTGTACTTTGATATATTGACCCTTGCCTGTGTCCAGTGTCAATAGTGGAAATCCGATAATAATATTTTTAGGGAGTTGTTGAATGGGGTTAAATTGTTCGGTATAAATTATTGTAGGACGAATGCTGACAACTTGCATTTGTGATTCATCCGAAGTGCCTGAAAGTCCTGCTAAAAGCTCAAAAGGGATTTTTGCTGTTTTTTCGCGTTTATCTTTTTCTGTTTTGTTCAATAACTCCACTTGACTTTTTGCGACATAGAAATAATGTTTGATTTTATCTTTTACTCCGAGCGTAAAAAATTCAATAAAGGTTACATCGCTACTTTCATCATATGCGTATTTGCCTGTTGTGATACCGATTGATTTACCTTTTGAAACTAATTTTACAATGTTATTGCTTGGTAGATAGCTGCTTTCTTTCTTTGGGGTCTTGCGTATATTGGCATCTGCAATGGTTACTATCCAAAGGTTAGCAGGAATATCTTTACGAACGGTTGAATATTTCGGACTGCCGCTTTTTCCTTTTGTGGCAAGTGCTAAAAATTTGTCGTACCCTTCTGCACCTAATTCATTTATTAAATCTTCATGCAATACCCGCCCTTGTGTTTGCGCTTTGTAAAAATCTTTTACCGCATCTAAATCGGTGATCTGTGGAGCAATCATATATATTGCATCTGTACTTGTTCCGTCAAAGGTTCGCATCCAGCTAAAGCCCGATGGGTTCATAGCTGCATTCAGCATCCGTGCTTGTCCCGCTGCGGGGTTTTTATCTATTTGCGAATCCGCTGAATCTTCTGCTTTTTTATCTAACATTTTTTTACCAATGAAAAACAGAAATGCCGCAGCACCTACCTTTAATAACTTGTCGGTCAGACCTTCGGAGATATATTGATTTCCGTTTTTCATGGTTGTTGTTTTTTAATTGAATTAAAAAAGGTTGAACCTTAATTTACTTTCCGAGAAAATTTTTTGCGGTAGTAATGATGCTTGGATTTGTTTTTAAGAGTTGCGCCAATGCTTTTAAATCTGCATCGTTCAAACTGTTGCGGATGCTTAACAGGTCTGTTGCAATCTCTTCGGCTTTCTGCTTACTTGAAGCCTGAATGCCAATTTTAATGATGTGTTCCATGTTATTATGATATTTTGTTTAAATCGTCTTCGCTTGTGTTTTCTTCGCCTTTGTCTTCCTGTTCTTCTTTATCGTTAGTTGTTTCAGAGGTTTCGGATGTTTGGGTAGTAGTATCTTTTTTCTCTGCGGTTTTATTCCGTTGCTGTTTTATTTGTTGCATCACATTCCAAAGCACCTGTAAATCCTGCACATTTTTTTGTGCTGTTTCGGTTATGTCGTAAAGCATCCGTAAATACATATCAGGTAAACTTTCCCCTACTTTCTGAATGTAGTTGAGTGCAACTCCGCGCGGGTCGTTATTGTTTGGGCTTGGTTCTGAAATAATCCTTGCTGTTGGGGTTTGGGGCGTTTCGTTTTTTTCGTTTTCTATTCCCGCTAAATGTCCCTGTAAGGTTTGAAATCCTGCATCTCCCAAAAGACCTTTCAATAAGCCTGTTCCCATATTGCTTTTCGCAAAACTTTCTATTGCCCTTGCACTGATGCTTCCTAATGCAATGTTGCCAAATGAATTGTGTTTGTCTTTTTCGTTCTTCGCAATTTCTTTTTCAAAATCCTGTATCTCTTGCTCTAAGTCTTGTATCTCCTGTTCTAAGATTTTTATCTTTTCTGCATTGCGTATATCCTGTTCTTTTAATTTGTCTTCGTAGCGTTCGGTTAATTGAATAAGCCTTTCGGTTAAATTTTGTTTTTCCATTTCAGTACGCATGATCCGCATTTGCAATTCAAATTTTTCATCGTAATATCTGCCTACTGGAATACTGCTGTCTAATTGCTGCACTTCGGGTACGTTCTTTTCCGTATTGCCTAAATAAAAAGAGGGTGTTTGTTTTTTTAATGGAACTTTAAATGTTTGAAAAGGTGTTTTTACATTTCTGCTCTTTGCACTGAATAGCTGAATATAAAGGGATGTTAAGTTATAATCACTCATGTATTTCAAAACCTGCTTTTTATAATTCTCATAGCCTTCTTCTTTTTCTGCAACGGGCGTAACTTTTTCGTACTGCTCAATACAAATGGTGTAAAAAGTCGGCAGGCTCTTTTGTTCACGTTCTTTTATAATGTCCCCGATATAATCGAATAATTCGCTGGGTGTTCTGTCGCTGGGTTTCATTTTTTCTAATCTTAATAAATGACTATCCTTAAAAATTCAACCGGAATATTCTTTTCATTACTACCAAAGGCATCGGTATTGATGTAACTGAAACTCCAATTACCGTTTACCCTGTAAAAATGTATTTGCCCTGTAAATTCAGGCGCACCGCTATCTAAAGGATTGTCGCTGTTAAAAACACTATTGTCGGAAAGGATAAAAAGACCAAAATATCTTTCGGGATAAACAAGCACATAGATTTCGTTATACGCTTTTATACTGAAAGCTCCTGCTTTGTTTTCGTTATCAGTAGGATATACCCGCACGGGTTCAAAATGATACTCATGCGGTTGTTTACCGATTTCCCTCATGCGTTGATGGGCGTATGATATGGCTGCTTCGTAGTTCATGGCAGGTAATGCAGATAAATACTTATTCTGTAAGAAAATCTGGATTCAATAAATGTGGTGTTCTGAATGAAAAAGCCTTGTATAAAACTGTTCCGATTAATCAGTTCATTAAAAGGCAAAGGGTTTGAACAGTCATTTAAATAAAGGGTTTGGAGTACGGCACATTGAAAACACTTTAAGGATTGACCGTTAAAATTCAAGGTGATAAAACCAGCGACAATTGGCGTTTTTGGAACACTTGCCTTCATATAATCTACTCCAACTCTTTTGTTCTTTGGGCTAACCGAAACAAATATTTCTTTCAGATTACGCACGTATGCAGGTAGTTTATGTTCTATTCTTAAAAAGCCTTTTACACCTATGTCAAGTGTAAACACATAACAACGTGTTGCTGAAAAATTATAAGGTTCATAATATTGTTCAATGGTTTTCATCGCTAAGAAATTTTTCCGGTGTCGGTGCATTCTAAATTTTCAAGGCGAAGCGAAAAAGTAACGAAGTAGGGATAACTTAATGCTCCTGCTACATCTTTGTATGTTCCTTTTAACTTGCTTCCTCCTGCGGGTTCTTTAAGCGAATGGTAATCAAATCCGAACGGTACGTGTTGACGGAATTGTAAACGCAACACTTCAAAGTTTTCGGGAAATATTTCCTGCCCGTTCATGTCTAATTGCAGGGTGCTGAATTTTGCATTTTCATCTGTCAGCAATACATTGATTCCTGTACAGGTGTTATATAATTTATCCGTTTCGGCATCTATTATAATTTCCTGTGATGGAGTTTCCACTTTAAAAGTGAAATGCTGATATTTTATTTTTGGATAGCCCATGATTTCTATTTATTTGTTCCGAGTAATTCTTTATTCATCTTTTAAATTTTAGGTAGCCAGTAGGCGGGGCTTCAAAACATTATTGCGAATGATAATGTTTGTTATAGCCCCCCCGTTTTTAGTAACTGGCATAATGATTTTAGAAAGGGATCACGGATGTTCCGATGAATCCAACACGTAAAAAACTGTTTGCAACGGATGCAGCGGTAAACTTCACAGGCATTTTAATTTCTATTTGTGGCTCAATGATTTTTTGATTTTCCACTTTGTAGTAGCCTATTGGTAAGTCCACACGGTTACGGGTATCAAAAATGGTATTGTCCGTTAAACCGATTAATTTTTTATTCCCTGCTTCCAATTCACATTCACCGTTTCTGATAATTGCGGGAATCTCCACAAAGTCCGCTGTCAATGCACCTGTTGCACTTACTGCATAGCGCATAATGATTGCATAAATGATGAACCAATTATCTTTTTCTAATTTTTGGTTTGCCAGGTTGCCAAGTCCAACACCTTTTTGGTCTGTGCCTTGAAAAACATCAATGCTGTTTTTTCCTGAAATGTCTTTTACCACGTAGAAACGGGTATCAGCTAATTGCAAACGTTTGTTAAGTAATCCATCGCGGATTTCTTTTGGCAACTGCATAAAGCGTTGTTCCATTTCCTGACGGGAACTACCACCGCCTGCAATTCCGCTTCTGCCTTTGATGATTTGTTTTAGTGCTTTTGACTGTTGCTCTTTAGGCAATCTTGAGATACGACCAAGCAAGTCTGCTCCTTCGGTATCAATTCCCAATAGGTCGGCATTGTTACTATACTCGCCTTCCATCAATGATTTTAAATTTTCCATTTTTTTAAATTTTTATGGGTCATAGACCCGTTGTTTTTATTTTTTTTAATTACTGTTTTTTATTACTTATTCTTTCTTTTACAAAATGCCTTTTATTTCTTCATCGTCTGTTTGCGAAGCATTATAACCCAAGTCTTCGTTTCCTATATTTTCCGCACCTTCTAAGTCCGGTAAATTGCTTTGAATGCTTGCTACTTCTTGCATGGAGGCATTACCTACCGGAAGCGCGGACAATCCAAAACCGTTCATTAATTTTTCGCGTTCTTCGCTTTCGGTGTAGAATGCACTTGCTGCGGGGATTTCGGTTTCTCCTAAGATTCCTGAGAGATAATCTTTTGCAACGGGAATAATTTTAATTCCCTCAAAACCTCCCGCTACTGCCAAACCATAACCAAAATATTTTGCTTTGCTGTTTGCATCGGTTGCTGCTGCTATGATAATTCCACCGCCTGCAAATAATAATGGTAAGGCGTATTCTGCAACTGCATCCATTGTTGGATGTTCTTCTGTAAATTTTCGGATGCCTTTTATTGCAAGTGTTCCGCTTACAGCGCCAATGAGTACTAAGCCTGTTTTCATGGCTTCGTCTAAGGCTTGTTTCTTTATTTTTTCTATGTGCTTATTCATGACTTTATTTTTTTTATTGGGGTCAAAGACCCTTTATTATTTATAGTTTGAACTTTTTGGCTGTACCGCTTTTCTTGCGTTTCTTAGGAGCTGTACCACTTACGGTACGCGGGGGATTGTTTTTTGCTTTTCCTTTTTTCTTCTTCCCTTTCCTAACTCCGCTAAGTGCATGTTTTGGCTTGACTGCCTGATAGATCAGGAATGCCGCGCCTGCACCGATCAGTACGCTTGTGGTCGGATTTTCTTTTACCCAGTTCATCGCTTTTGTAAATACATTCTCTTGTGCGGTATCACTTGCCGACTTCATCATTTTTTTATTTGTAGCAGTGGGCAAATTGGAATCTCCATTTTCATCTGTATTCTCTCCTTCACCACTTCCTGCATCCGAATTACCGCTTGTAGTTTCCGAACCGTCCGAATTTGTGTCGGTGTTTTCTCCGTCTGATGTTTCTCCTCCTTCGGGCATTGCGCTTTCTCCGTCCTCTGTGGTATTGTCGCTTTCCTCTGCCTTTGTTTTACCTTTCATTTTAATTGCGCTTACATTGGCAATCAGTTTTTTGAAATTGATTTTCTTTAAGAGGTTAAGGATTTTTGTAATGAATGGAACGGCTGCGGTTGTTGTTGCAGCAGCTCCCGCAGCAACGACATAACCTAAATCAGTACCGCTTAACTTTCCACCACGTCCGGTTAAAATGGCACGTTTGAAGTTTTCGGCTTTGCCCTGCAACACTTTCACAAACATATTTTCTGCTTTGGCTACTTGTGATTTCATCTTGCGCCACTCCTCCATGTCAAAGCCTCTTGTTTTTGCTTCTTCTTCTGTTAAGTAGCCCCATTTTAATTTGGAACTCACTTTCAGCAAATTGATTTTAAGGGCTAACAGAACGGCTGCACGGATGGTTACTGTTAAAGGGTTAAAGCGTATAAGTTTTTTTGCAATTTTCTTAATCCCTTGTCCCGCTTTCTTTACAGCTTGTTTTACTTTTGAGAAAAATTTACGCTGGCGTTTTGCTTTACCTAATACATCGTAAGCACCTAATCCATTTAACCCGTAAAATAATTCTACGTCTTCGTGTCCTTCGTCATACCCGCTTAATCCTTCCAGTTCATTTACGCGGTCTTCTTCTCCTGCAAGTATTCCTAATGCTTCATCGCGTTTGTCTGTATCCCAATATTTTAGGGCATAATCGACCATGCCTAAAAAACTTTGCGGGTGTTCAACATCGCGTATCAAATGAGGTCTGCGGGCAATGATCCCGCGTGTACGCAAAAGGTGATTGTGTATTGCTTTTAATTCCCGTTCGCGGGTAGCAAAACGTCCTAATCCTTCCAATTCGGAAACTTCTTTGAAGTCTTCTCCTGTCAGGATTCCTGATATTTCGTTAAGCTCATCGTCTTCAATGCCGCCTAATACGGATATATCTATACCGTTTAAATTTGTAGTATTCATGATTAAAAAGTCTTTGGTTTCTACTGTTGGTTTTTCTGCATCGTACTCGTCAAGTACTGCATCTAATGTGATGTATTGTTTATCTTTTAAAGGAATGACAGGGTAAACGTGTTGGAAATAATTTTTACCTGAATACCTTGCTATCCGTATATATTCGGGAATGTTTAAATTATAAAGCAGACAACCGGCAAATAAAGTGAAGTCGTCACAGTCAATGCCTCTGCTTCTTCGTATCGCCCAACTTAAAGCGGGAGTGCGTAATTGCTCTTGCCCCTCATCGTCTTCTTTGTATTTGATATGTGTAAATAAAAAGTTCCAAATGTTATGGCAGGTTTCATAAACGTCTTTGCCTCTCAATAAAGGCGCAAGTTTTGCCGTTTGCCATGCGTAACGTCTGATGACTTTTTTCATTTCAGCAACGGTGTCCGTTACTGTTCCATCACGTTTGACAATATCCTCCGACCAAGAAGGGACGGGTAAAATTCCCTCAAATTCTTTCCCGTCCCGACTTGCTCGTAGGTGGTTATCGTTGGCTACATAACCGAGTATGGATTGTATTTTTAAAACATCGTTCATAATTCAAAATGTTTTTTATCTGAATAAGGTATGCCGTCCGCTTCTGTACTTAATGCTATATCAAATGCCATCTGTGGAATGTTGCCTGTTACAAGGCTTAACACAAGTGATCCTAATTTTATAAAGGGGATTTGTATGTTTATTCCTTTTATGGTCGTGCGGTCGTTGGCTTGTATGGGTGTTCGTTCATTTGATGGAATGCTGTTGCCGACTTCTTTGCCGTTGTAAAAGGCGGTAAGGTTGGGCTTTTTCAAACTCATGGTATGGTTGGTCGGATTGTCAAATGCTACATTCACACTCAGCACCAATGCACCGTTTTTTATTTTAGGTGGATTTATTCCTGAAACAGTAATGGAGGTTTTTTCTCCCGTGTTGCTTGTTTTTATCAGGCGACTTATGCCGTAAGCCCCGCCACCAAATAAAACCAATGCACCTATTATTTTTCCTGTTGAGTTCATGACTTGGATTCTGTATTGTTTTCCGCTGCTTTTCTCTCCTGCTCTTTTGCTTGTTGTTCTGTTCTTTGGCGCAACTTCGCTGAATAATGTTCCTGTATGTATTTGCAGCCATACCATACGGCTGCTCCTAATATGGCTTTGATGAGATAGTCCGCGATTCCGACATAGTCGATATTGGCGAACATGAATGCTCCGTATAGAAATACATTGGAGAAATTATCCGATTGTATGTGATGTATGAGTTTCATTTTTTTATTTTTTTGAAATAATAATCCCTTGCTCTGTCAGGGCGTTAAGCCTTGACAATGCCAACTGAAATGTTTTTTATGCAGCTTAAATAGCTGCGGTAACGGTTGATTTCCTTTGAGTTTGCGTTAAAAGCGCAAGGCTCGTAGGCTGAGGGAATTATTCGCCCGAATAAGGCATGAGGGTTAAAATGTGCAAACCGTGTAAGGGTTTACGTGAGGGAATTTATGCGTAAAAAATTAGTAGTTTTTTTATTCGCGCTTTGAGGGATTCGCGTAAGGGGATATAAATAAACTGCTACTCTTAATCTTTAAACCTTTATTAGCCTAATGTTTGACGGCAGGGTAATCAAATGAAAAATAAGTGATACTTGTTTTTCATCGTATAAATAGCCGTCAGGTTTTCCTATCTCTCTATGCTGTTTCATTCTTTTTCTCATGATGAACTTTGAAACATTGTAGAGTTCTGCTAATTCAAACAGGTAATAAGATCGTACACATACTTTCCTGATTCTTGTTATATCTTTGCCTAATTCTGACATAATTACTTTTTTTACCTTAGTAGTTATTTTGTCATGAGCCTTTGTTTAGGATTTCTGTGTTTCTTTTTTTTAACTTATAACGCTGCTTGTTATCATTAGTTACGGGTTGTTGGGGCTGTTGAACACTTTTTTACACAATTTAACACATTCCGGGTATTAAAAAACCGCCTCAAAATATTGATTTTACAGGCGGTTGCAAGGTTTTAAGAGAAAGAACATTTATTTTAATGCAAGGGTGAACGGTATGTTTTCAATAAAAAATGGATTAAAAACTATTCTCTGTAACGCTAAAACGACTGATTTTATTGTGTAAATGAGGGTTTCAATTTTACTATTGTTTGTTTTGTGATTTATTAAACGGTTGTTTTTTGGTGTTTTTCGGTTCAAATAAAAATTTGTTCGCACTAAAAAATGAGATATATTTGTTTAAACAATCAAAAAAATATAGAGAAAAAAATTAATTAACATATTGCGTTTCGCTGGAAATCACTTCAAAACCGCCAACTAATTTTAATCCACAGCTTCGCAAGAGAAACGCTCCGAAAAGGGCGTGGACTTGCTTATGCTGTGGATGGGACTTGGCGGTTCCTGAAGTGGTTGTAGGTATTGTTTCACGCCCGATTTTTTTCAGCAATCGCATTTTGTTTTTATTTTATTCTACGTTTATTAAAACAAAAACAACTCTGAATACAATGAAAACTACTCCGTTAAAATGCAGTACTATCATGCTAATTGAAGACAATGCCATTGATAATTTCATTAATGAACGGATTATCAGGAATTGCTTTTTTTCTAAAACTGTTTTGGTACATACAAACGCAAGTAGTGCTTTAGAATATTTTAAGAATATAAAAAAGATGGAAAATATTTCCCCTGTACTTATTCCCGATTATATTTTTTTAGATATTAACATGCCTTTGATGGACGGATGGGGGTTTTTACAAGGATTTGAGAAATTAAACTTGCCTTTTGATTGCAAAATCATTGTGTTAACCGCCTCTGTAAACCCCGCAGATGAAGAAAAAACAAAAACGTATAAAAATGTTGTTGGATTTTTCAGTAAACCTCTTTCGAGTACGGTATTGGATTTGTTATAAATAATTGAGGTCTAAAAATTTTAATATATATTTGCTTCGTTAATCATCCCCAAAAATTAACAAGAGTATTTTGCTTTTCATAGTAGCAAAATTATTTTGTGCATTTAATCGACACTGATCTGCCGGTTAAATTTTTACATCCCCAAATTATGAAGTTGTTTTTTAAGAAAAAATCTGATAGAGGTAAGTATGGATTGGTATTACTGGATGTTATAATCGTATTGATTATTTTAATACTAATAGGTTTAATTATGTATGCTATTGATAAATTTTCAGGGGTTTAATTTATTTAAACCCTTCGCTAAAAAATTCCGTAATCGAAATATTTAATGCTTTTATGACTTTCAAAAGATTTTTATACGTGATATTTCCTTCACCCTTTTCATAATTTCCGTAAAGCACACGGGGCAAATCATTGTCATACGCAAAGGATTCAAAGCTACTATACCCTTTTTTTATCCTTAATTCACGCATACGTTTACCTAACTTCATAAAATCAACGTTTGCACCTGTAAGTTGTTTCGCCTTTTTGCTTTTTACTGCTTTTATCGTTTTCTTTGCCATCCTACAAAAAAACAGGATATAAAAGATATATGTAACATCATAAATAAAACATTATTTGTAAAACATTATATATTTTATATATTTGTTTTAGTTATCAAAAGACATAGAGTGCAGTAATACCGTTTTACACGAATGAAAAATAATTACTCCGTTTTTCTTATCGACAATAATGAAATAGATAATTTCATTAATCAAAGAGTGTTGAAAAATTTCTCCGAAAGTATTACTGTGTTTGCTTTTTCCAGTGATACAGATGCTTTGGAGTATCTCCAAAAAAATAAAATAACACCTCAATATATTTTACTGAGCCTGAACTATCCTACAACGAATGATTCTGATTTTTTTGAGCAATATGAAAAATTAGATTTCGATAATAAGAATACTTCGATTTATATTCTTTCAACTCTATTGTTGCCCAGTGATATTGAAAAATTAAATACCGACTATAAGCATATTGGCTACATTGAAAAGCCTTTATCAGCTGAAAAGTGGCTCAGGGTAATGAATACAAGGCGATTGAAAGCCGAAATCACCCCATTTTAATGGATAGCTTTACTCGATTAAACAACTTGTTTTAAAAGAATAAATAGTTTATGTTTGGTGCGACTATTAAATATTGACCATAAAATATTTTACAAATAACTAGACATTATTTGTTTTTAGATAAAAATTAAGGTATGTTAGCTATATTATTAAAATAATTACTTCTTGAATTGATTATCTCGAATTTTACTGAATACTGATTACAGTTTACTAACTTTTAAATCCCAAAATCATGAAAAAAATCTACTTATTGATTTTACTAAACTTTATAGTTTTTAGTATAAAAGCACAGACAGGATTAACTTGTGCTACTGCTGTAACAGTTATTCCTTCTGCAACCTGTAATTACAGCACCTATACAACAAGTGCAACAGAAATGTGGGGACAATTTGTTGCAACAAGCCCAACGGTTAGCATTTCACTTATTACTGCCAAATTCGGACTAAATTCTACACACATTCACAACCTTGCATTAATCAGTGGTACATGCAGTAATCAAACAATAATTGCGGAAGATGAATTACCATTTGTTTTCGATGCCGACAAACTTGCAATTGATTTAGATGCTTCTGGATTAATTGTTGGAAACACTTACTATTTAAGAGCAAAAAGGGAAGCAACTATTGGTACTTGCGATAAAGTTAATTGTAAAGCAGGAGGATCAACAGCTCCATCTACCTATCAATTATGTGTGCAAAATATTACTGTAATAATTCCTGCTGATTTTGGATTAGAAGTTCCGAGTAGTGCATATTCATATTTAACTAATCGTGGACAGTTATTAGATGTTAATAATAATCTTGTTCCAGATGTAAAATTATATACTCTAAATGCTAACCCAAATATATACATCGCAAACGATAAAGTTTCTTATGTTTTTTCACACATTGATACTATCCCTTCAACAGTCGATTCCATGCAAAGGGTAGACATGACTTTGGTTGGCGCAAATACAAATACAAAAACGTTTAAAACCGAAACTGCTCCCGGAATAACTAATTTTTTCCTATCTCATCTTCCTAACGGGGTGGCTGATAACAAAAGTTATAATCGGACAGTTTCCAACGAAGTATATCCTTTTATTGATATGCAATGGTACAGTAATAATCTTGGTGAAAAAATTTATTTTATTGTGCGTCCAAGTGGTGATGCCGACAATATTGTTTTAAAATTTGATGGAGCAACTTCGGTTACTGCTTTGGCAAATGGAGGCTTGAAAGTAATAACTCCATTAGGAAATATTGAATACGAAGCTCCTCATGCTTATCAGATAAACCCTGCTGGTAATGTTGTGCCAATGCCTTGGCAAGCAAACTTTTTACAGGTTACTGCAAACTCTGTAAAATTTGACGTTCGTAGTTATCCTCATAATATGCCCTTGTTTATTCAGGTAGATAAAGGCCATAATGCTGCTGCTTCAACAGCAGCATATAAAAATCTGACTTGGAGCACATATTATGGTGGAAACCATAATGATAAATTTTCAGATATTGTTACAGATGCAGTTGGAGATGTTTATACTGCTTTAGAAACCGTAAGTAATAACTTCCCTGTTATTACGGCTATTACAGTCGGGTCATCTATTAATAATTTGGGTAGTAACGTAGCTGGCATAGTCAAATTCAACAAAGCAGGAGTGCGGCAATTTGCTACTTTATACGGAGTAACTTCAACCATGCAAGTACCCATTTATAACATCAAATTAGATGTCGATTCTTATGGGAATACTTTTCTTGTTGGTGAGATTGCTCGCACTCCTGGTGTAACAACGAATATTCCATTTCCATCAATTCAGCCGGCAGGTGCATATGTTGACCCAACATACAGTAGTGGTTATTCCGAAGTTTTTTTAACAAAATTTAATACATTAGGAAACGCTTTGCTTTGGACTACATACTTTGGAAGCACAGCGTCTGAATATAATCCTGACGTAAATGTTGACTTTACTGATGATGTTTATTTAACCTTTCAAGGTTTTAGCGATTCTCTTTTTCAAAAAACAGGGGCTTATTGGAATAATGCGTATAGCGATAGCGGTAGTGTAATTGTAAAGTTTAATAGTAGCTTACAACGTACTTGGGCAACGGGATTTAAAGGACGAATAACACGGGGAGCTTTTGATAAAATCGCAAATTTTTATATTACTGGTTCTTTGCAAAATGGTTCAATAAATGTGCCTTGGACTGACCCGGGCGGATCAGCAGACTTTGATACAACACTTAATGGGAAAACCGATGCTTTTGTTGCGAGATTTTCAAAATCAGGAAGTGTACTCCAATGGCTAAGTTCTTTTGGAGGAAATGCAGATGATATAGCAACGTCAATCGCAATTGACAATAGTAACAATATTTATATTACGGGACATACTCAAAGTAGTAATTTCCCATATAAATATGCAGGCACGGGAACTTATTGCGATAGTATTTTAGGTGGCACTCTTGATGCCTTTATGTTTAAGTATGGAGCTAATCTTGACAGAAAATGGGGATCTTATTTTGGAGGGGCAAGTTCTGGAGAACAAGGGGCTGATGTTGCAACTGACCCGATAAGCGGTCGAGTTTTCTTTACAGGTTATACAACGGATAATGCTATTCCTTTTTTTAGTTCAACCCCATATTATTCTCAAAGTTTTGGAGGAGGATCATCTAAAGCAGATGCGTATATTTTAACTTTTTCTCAAACAACAGTGCCTATTTGGGGTTCCTATTTAGGATATACCTCTAATGAACGTGGGCTTGCTTTAGTTGCAAACCATTGGAATCAAATGTTTTTAGTTGGCTATACAAGCAGTGCACAAACGGGTAATTTTTTAAATATTAATCCGGGTGGTGGTGCTTGGTTTATAAATACTTATTTCGCAGGTGACGGTAACGATTGCCACATTTCTCGTTTTACAATTGACCCGACAAATTCAATTGGAATAAACGAATACAGTTCCCCAAATCAAGAATTAGCTGTTTATCCAAATCCATCAAATGGACAGTTTAATTATATATTTAGTTCAACTGAAAAAATGATATTTGTTAAAGTATATAATTTGGTTGGTCAATTAGTTTTTATGGATAAAGTTGAATCAAAAGATGGTTTATATAAAGGAGCTATTGATATGGCATCCTCTACAAACGGTGTATATTTTATAGTTGCGGAAACTTCAACCGGAAGAGCAGTTAAGAAAATCGTTAAACAATAAATCTTTTTTATTAATGTGTTGAGTTTAATTAATAAAATATTTGTGAAAACATTAATACGCATAATTATTCTTAGTTTTCTGTGTAATCCTTTTAAGGGGATTGCTCAGACATCTACTTTATGGGGAAATCTGCATTGTCCGCTAAAGTATTTTCCTAATTCTTTATATTACGATACACTCCAAAACAAACTCTATATGGCTGGCTCTGATAGTTCAACCAGTATGTATGTGATTGCCAATTGGGATGGTACTACATGGTCGCAAATGGGGACTGCTCCTTGCACATCAAATATGACTTTTATTAATTATAATGGTGAGTTATTGTTGGGAAGTGGTTGTGCAACTACAAAATGGGACGGAATAAATTGGATTTCCCTTTCACCTTCATGGCCAAATGGCGTTAATTGTTTTCTTCAATATGGGAATGACCTTTATATTGGAGGTTATTTTGATAGCATTGGAAGTATTCCTATTAGAGCAGTTGCAAAATGGAATGGTTCTTCGTGGGGTGGTTTGGGAACATTTCCACACCAATCAGGTTTTAATACACACGTCAACTCCTTGTCATTTTTTATGGGAGAATTATATGCGTGTGGACTATTCCTTGATTTTTCGGGAAATGTCATGAATATTGCTCGTTGGAATGGTGCTAATTGGGTTGATGTTGGTGGTGGAATACATGGAGGAATGGATGATGCAGTTGAATTGGCTGTTTATAATGGGGAGTTATATGTCGCAGGAACATTTACAAAATCACATGGCAATACAGGTAATTATATTCAAAGATGGAATGGCACAAACTGGAACGAAGTTGGCGGTGGCGTAATTGGAGATTTTGGAGGTAATGGTCAAATTTTTGATTTAGAAGTTTATAATAATGCTTTGTATGCAACAGGTGTTTTTTCATCAGCGGGTGGTATCCCTGCCCCACAAATAGCTAAATGGGATGGAACTAATTGGTGTACATTAGGTAATGAAATATCAGCTGCTTCATGTTTAACAAAGAGCAATACCGATCTATATGTTGGATGGTTCTATAAAATTCTAGTAGGTGCAGGTGATACTACTGGGTCGGTAATAAAATGGATTGGAGGCAATTACACGGATTCTTGTGGAAATACAACAGGAATAGAACAATTTAATAATACTAATGAAATACTAACAATTTATCCAAACCCCGCTATCAGTCAAATTGCAATTGAGTTTGATTTAGTCAAAATAAAAAATGATTTTATTGAAATAAAAAACATTTTAGGGCAAACCGTTAAAATAATAAACAACATTGCATTTACAAAAGGAAGCAACAAAATTGAAATTGATGTACGTGAATTTCCAAGCGGTTTGTATTTTGTGCAATTGCAAAGTGAAAATAAAATAGTGAATAAAAAGTTTGTGAAGCAATAGTAAGTATTAACAAATAAAAAATAAAACCATGAAAAAAAAATCAATTATTCAAAAGTACAGCAATCTTAAACTACAAAAAGTTTTATTTTGCCCAACTTGCGTCCCTCCAAGAGATGTCAGTCTTTGCCCTTACAGAGGGAAACACCCAATAAAATCATAAATTAAAAAGTGAACCCAAAATAATTTTTTATTTTTCCCCTTTAATCTATTGACATACAACTCTTTAGTCTGACTAATAATTGAATATCTTTTATTATGGGGTTCGGTTTATTGTCAGTGGATTCCACCCAAGTAAAAGACCATTGATGATATCATATCTCGATGGTCTTTTTTTGTTTTTCAAGTTGTTCAATCTAGTTGCTTTTCTCTCCTGATACCGCTATATTTGCTCTCTTTAAAAAAACAAGCAATGACTGAAAACAGAATAAATTCAAGCAAAGCACCTGAGCCAGTGGGTTCCTACCCCCATGCACGTAAAGTTGGTAATTTGCTGTTCCTTTCAGGTGTTGGCCCTCGTGAACGTGGCACAAAAAAAATACCTGGAGTGGAGCTGGATGAAAAAGGAAATATTGTTTCCTACGATATAGAAACACAATGTCGCAGTGTCTTTCAAAATATCAAATATATTTTAGAAGATGCAGGTAGCAGCTGGGATAACATTGTTGATGTTCAGGTATTTCTGACCAACATGAAAGATGATTTTACAACCTACAATCGTGTATATGCAGAATGGTTCAAAGATAATCAACCCTGCCGGACAACCATTGAGATCAATTGTTTACCTACACCAATTGCAATAGAACTAAAAGTAATTGCAACTATTTAGGCAGCATTTATTTTTATAAAAAATTGCTGTAATTACTATCAATTTTTTGAATTTTATCAAAACGATTGGCCTTCTTTTAATTCTTAATCTAAAAAATCAACCCTAAAAAAGTTTTTTTACCATCAATTTTTGATTTTTTATCCCAAAACCTACCATACGATAAATAAACCGACCACTTTGTGAAATACTTTTTCAAACATTGAATGTTATTTCTATGTTTGCCAAAATTAATTAAACCCAGGTTAATTTATATTTTCAAAAAGTATTAGAAACATTTGAATTTTCAAAATTAAAATTACATCTATAAATTTTTATTTCTACTCATCTAAAAAAAACATCATGAAAAAAAAACTACTTAACTTTATGACAGGAAGCTTTGTACTGGCATATTCTGCTTCCATGGCACAACCATCACTAACCGGCTCGGCCATAAATCCAACAATAGGTGAATCTTTCACTTATACCACCTGTACCAACTATTTTAATCAAGGCCCCTCAGGAGCAAGTCAAACCTGGAACTTTTCTACATCTACAGGTACCACCAGCGGAGTATCCAGTGGTGTTAGCGTATCATCTACCCCTAATGGCAGCAGCTTTCCAAATGCAAACATCGCTTTTTATAATGCCGGGGGAAGTAATTATTCATATCAAAAAACTACTTCAACAGCTTATCAAAATTATGGTAACGTTTCTTCGTCAGGTGTGGTAATGTCTTTCTCGAATCCGGAAGATTTTTTGAGATTTCCTTTTACATACAACAATACATACAACGACCCTTGGTCTTGTACATTTATTAATAGTGGATATACTTTTTATCGTACCGGAACTACATCAATAACAGCCGATGGTTATGGAACGCTAATAACACCTGCAGGAACATTTAACAATGCATTAAGAATTCATATGGTTCAAACCTATCAGGATTCCGCATACATCGGTATGCCTTATGTTATACCTTATACGAATGATGAATACATGTGGTATGTGAATGGAACACATGCTGCAATAGCTGCAACATTTACTTTTGATGCAGGTGGATCTACCGGTCAAAGCAGTTTTTATCTGGGTGCTCCAACGGGTATAGACAACCTGAGCGCCATACTAACTTCCTTAGAAGTGTTTCCAAACCCTGCCAGCGATTTAATTAACATAAAATATAATTTAACAGAAAACAAAAAAGTTGAACTTTGTTTATTTAATACGCTTGGTGAAAAAATTCAAGACAGTAAAAGTGAAGACGGAATACAAGGTTCAAATACAACCGAATTAAATATTGCAGAGCAACCTGAAGGAATTTATTTTGCGCAAATTATTTTAGACGGTAATGTTGCTGCAACAAAAAGATTTGTTGTTATTAAATAAAAATCAAACATTTTTCGCAAAGTCCTGTTCATTTTATTTTGAACGGGACTTTTTTTTAACACTTCCATTTCCCCTAATCCTTTAAGCAATAGGTTTTTACAGATAAAATGTTACCTTTGCATTCCTTTTTAAAAATGAATTGCCTTTATTATGAGTAAAAATTATAAAACATATACCAATCTTAACCTTTCGCAAACAGCGAAGGACATTCAAAAGATCTGGGATGATAACAAAACATTTGAAAAATCCATCACTTCCCGTGAAGGAAAAACACCTTTTGTTTTTTATGAAGGCCCCCCAAGTGCGAACGGATTACCAGGTATTCACCATGTGATGGCACGTTCTATCAAAGATATTTTTTGTCGTTATAAAACACAAAAAGGATTTCAGGTAAAACGTAAAGCAGGTTGGGACACACACGGATTACCAATAGAATTAAGCGTTGAGAAGACATTGGGGATTACCAAAGAAGATATCGGTACAAAAATTACAGTAGAAGAATATAATCTTGCCTGCCGTAAGGATGTGATGAAATATACTGATGTTTGGGCTGATGTTACTGCAAAAATGGGTTATTGGGTGGACATGGATCACCCATACATCACCTATGATAACAAATACATTGAAAGCGTATGGTGGCTGTTGAAGAATTTATATACAAAAGGATCTATCTATAAAGGGTTTACCATACAACCCTATTCACCGGCAGCAGGAACAGGACTTTCATCACATGAACTGAACCAACCCGGATGTTATAAAGATGTGAAGGACAGGACGGCAACTGCAATGTTCAAAGTGAAGCAGGGTCAAAACTCCCTCTCCTTCCTTCAAGGAGAGGGCTGGGGTGAGGTCTATTTCCTTGCCTGGACGACCACTCCATGGACCCTGCCTTCGAATACAGCATTGGCTGTGGGAAAGAATATTGATTATGTTTTAGTTAAAACGTATAGTCCATTCTCACACTTGTTAACAAATGTAATCCTTGCTAAAGAATTAGTAGGAAAGCACTTTCCCGAAAAAAACAAGGAATTAAAATTCGAAGACTATAAAGCCGGAGATAAAGCAACTCCTTTTCAAATCATGTCTGAATTCAAAGGTTCTGATCTAGCCGGAATAAAATACGAACAACTTCTCCCCTTCGCACAACCTACTGATGGTGATGCTTTCCGTGTGATCATTGGTGATTTTGTTACCACATCTGATGGAACAGGGATCGTACACATCGCGCCAAGCTTTGGTGCAGACGACTTTAGAGTTGCTAAACAAAACGGCATCGGATCATTAACATTGGTTGACAGACGTGGTAAATTTTTACACGAAGTAAAAGACAATGTGTTTTTATATGGTGATGAATATGTGAAAGAAGCTTATTTGACGGATGAAGAAAAGGAAATAGAATTTCAACATCAGAAAAAAGTGTTGGAAGCTGCCGGAAAAATAAAAGAACTAAAAGCATATATAAGCGTTGACGAACGTATTGTTTTGAAGCTACAAGAAGAAGGAAAGCTCTTCAAAAAAGAATCCTACGAGCATAGTTATCCGCACTGCTGGCGTACAGACAAACCCGTTTTATATTATCCATTAGATTCGTGGTTCATAAAAACTACCGATTACAAAGAGCGAATGATGGAACTCAATAAAACCATCAACTGGAAACCTGAATCAACCGGCACCGGCCGTTTTGGCAATTGGCTGGAAAATTTAAATGACTGGAATTTATCACGTTCCCGCTTTTGGGGAATCCCAATTCCTATCTGGACAAGCGAAGATAAATCAGAACAAATTTGCATCGGTTCTGTGGAAGAATTACAAAAGGAAATTGAAAATGCAGTTGATAAAGGTGCAATGCAAAATAATCCACTGGAAGAGTTTCATCCGGGCAGTTTTACATTCGAAAACTATAACACTTTTGACCTTCACAAGCCTTATGCAGATAACATAGTATTTGAGCGTAATGGCAAAAAGCTTTTCCGTGAACCCGACCTGATCGATGTCTGGTTTGATTCGGGTGCCATGCCTTATGCTCAACTTCATTATCCGTTTGAAAATAAATCTTTAATTGATAATGGGATCATATCCCCCTCCCGAGGGGGCAAGGGGGAGGCTGCCTTCCCGGCCGATTTTATTGCCGAAGGAGTTGACCAGACACGTGGTTGGTTTTTCACACTTCATGCGATCGGTACCATGTGTTTTGATTCTGTTGCTTTCAAAAATGTGGTGAGCAATGGTTTGGTATTGGATAAGAACGGGCAAAAAATGAGTAAACGTTTGGGCAATGCTGTCGATCCGTTTACCACAATTGAAAAATACGGCCCGGATGCTACCCGCTGGTATATGATTACCAATGCGGCTCCCTGGGACAATCTCAAATTTGATCTGGAAGGCATTGCAGAAGTACAACGTAAATTTTTTGGAACATTACATAACACGTATTCATTTTTTGCACTGTATGCAAACGTTGATGGATTCAATTATTCAGAAGCTGAGGTGCCCATGAGTGAACGTGCTGAAATTGATCGTTGGATACTTTCGGAACTTAATTCCTTGATTAAAAATGTGGATGAAGCTTTCGCAGATTATGAACCACACCGTGCAGGAAGGTACATCGAAAGTTTTGTAGATGAACATTTAAGTAATTGGTATGTACGCTTGTGCAGAAGACGTTTTTGGAAAGGGGATTATTCACAGGACAAAATTGCAGCCTATCAAACGTTGTATCGTTGTCTGGAAGTGATAGCTCAACTTTCTGCGCCTATCGCACCTTTCTTTGCTGACAGATTATTTTCTGATTTAAATTCCGTAACAGGTCGTGATAAAGTAGAATCAATCCATTTGAGCAATTTTCCTGTTTGTGATGGAAAATTAATTGATAAAAATTTAGAAGAAAGAATGGAGCTTGCTCAAAAAATTTCTTCTATGATCTTATCGATCCGTAAAAAAGAAAATATAAGAGTACGTCAGCCATTGAAAAGAATCCAAATTCCAATTTTGGATGATTCATACAAAGCAAAGATCGAAGCAGTAAAAGATCTGATCTTATCGGAAGTAAATGTAAAAAATATTGACTTTGTGGATGAATCAACCACAAATATCACCAAAAATTTAAAACTCAATTTTAAAACCCTTGGTAAAAAATGTGGTAAACACATGAAAGCTATTCAGGGTTTTGCAACTGAAAATGCTCAGGCAATTATTTCTGGTATTGAAAAATCAGGAAAGTTTGAGATCATCATTGACAATGAACCAATTGTTCTTGAAAATGAAGATGTAGAGATCATTCCGGTAGATATCCCGGGATGGAAAGTAGCAAATTCGGGTCAATTAACAGTTGCATTGGATGTTACCATTACTCCTGAATTACACGAAGAAGGTATCGCACGGGAGTTGGTAAACAGGATCCAAAACCTTCGAAAAGACAACAATTTGGATGTAACTGACCGAATTGATGTAAAAATTCAAAGAAATTCTGCTATAAATTCAGCCATCAATAATAATTTGGACTATATTTGCGCGGAAATTTTGGCTTCCTCATTAGAACTTGTTGATACTGTGGAAGCTACAAGTGGCTCGGAAGTAGAATTAGAGGACGAAATAAAGACATTAATTTCAATTACTAAACTAAACTAACACAAAATTTAAAATGGCTAAAAAAACGCAAAAAGGAAAACCGACTAAGAAAGTCGCTAAACCTGCCCCAAAGGGATCCCTCGGGACAAAAAAAGCGGTTGCAAAAAAGCCTGCAAAAAAAGCAGTTGTAAAAAAAACCGTTAAAAAAGCGGCTAAGCCTGCAAAAAAAGTAGCTCCAAAAAAAGTAGTGAAAAAAGCAGTAAAAAAAGTAGCTCCCAAAAAAGCAAACAAACCTGCTAAAAAAGTAGTTGCTAAAAAAATTATTGCTAAAAAAATCACTAAACCGGCTAAAAAAATAGTCAAACCGGCTAAAAAGGCAGTAGCTAAAAAAGCGACTAAACCAGCTAAAAAAATTGTTGTTAAAAAAGTAGTAAAGCCGGTTAAAAAGGTGGTTGCTAAAAAAGTAATTAAACCGGCAAAGAAAATTGTTGCTAAAAAAATTATTGCGAAACCTGTTGCGAAACCTATTGCTAAGCCTGTTGCGAAAATCGTTGCTAAACCAATAGCTAAACCTGTTGCTAAAGTTGAAGTAAAAAAGGTAATTGCTGTTAAACCTGCTGTTGCACCAAAACCATCCAAGACTAAAGAACGAGAAATGGATCTGGATGATGATGGATCAAAAAGAAATGACGAAGTACCAATGGTGGTAGAATATAAAACTCCTTCTATCCGCAAACCAATGGGACCTGCACCAAAACCACATATTAATACTGATACACGTACACGTTATTCTGATGCTGAATTAAAAGAATTCAAAGAATTGATCTTAAAGAAATTATCTGAAGCTCAAAAAGATTTTGAATTATTGAAGAGCACCCTTTCTCATAAAGATGATCATGGAACAGATGATACATCTCCAACTTTTAAATTATTGGAAGATGGTTCTGATGTATTGTCAAAAGAAGAAACATCTCATTTGGCTGGTCGTCAGGAGAAATTTATTCAAAACCTTCAGAACGCACTTATCCGTATCGAAAACAAAACATATGGTATTTGTCGTGCTACAGGTAAATTAATTTCTAAAGAACGCTTAAGAAGTGTGCCTCATGCAACTTTAGCTATCGAAGCAAAATTGAACCAGAACTAATATTTTTTTAATTATTTAACATCTGAAAGGTTACCATTGTGTAACCTTTCTTTATTTTTGTACTTCCATTATTAAAATACAATTTGTGAAAAAGCCTTTATTAATTATTTTCCTGATCTTATTGATCGACCAGCTTATCAAAGTATATATCAAAACCCATTTCTTTTTAGGTGAAGAATTTCATGTTGCCGGCAACTGGTTTATCCTTCATTTTACCGAGAATAACGGAATGGCTTATGGAATGGAATTTGGCGGCAAATTCGGGAAAATATTTTTAAGTACATTTCGAATTGTTGCTGTTGGAGGGATTGGTTATTATCTATGGAGCTTAACCAGAAAAAATGAAGACAAATTTTATATTATCTGTATCTCCTTAATTTTTGCAGGTGCTGTTGGAAATATTATCGATAGTGCATTTTATGGAATCATATTTAGCGACAGTAATTATGACGTAGCTCGTTTTATGCCAATAGAAGGTGGTTATTCGAGTTTTTTGCATGGGAAAGTAGTGGATATGTTTTACTTTCCGATAATTGAAGGGCATTTTCCATCCTGGTTCCCATTTTGGGGGACAGAACAATTTACATTCTTTCGCCCTGTTTTTAATTTTGCCGATGCCTCTATAAGTGTTGGCGTAGCATTAATTGTATTTTTCCAGAAACGTTTTTTCGGAAAGGCACCTGAGCCGGATCCGGTTGTTGAAGCAACAACAGTTACGACTCCTGTAGAGCCGGTAACAGAAAACCAGGAAGCAAAACAGGAAATAAATCAGGACGCAAGTCAGGGTGTTACCTTGGATTCGAATAAAACGGAAGATCAATAATCTTCAACACCAATGTGTACCAAAGCATCTCCTTGGTTTATTACCGGTTGGTTATTTATTCCGACAATATACCCATCGTGTGGTGCAATTAAATTTTCCTGGTGTTCGCCATAAGGATCCACGATCATTCCTACAATATCCCCTTTCAAAATATGTGACCCGTTTGGTATCGATGTATGAAACAAACCCGATGATTTTGCTCGTACCCAGGATGATTTGGATAAAAACACAGTTGGATTGTCCGGCACATCACAGGCGATCATTTTAAATTGTTTCATTAAACGCAAACATCCGTTTATCCCCGAATTGATAGATACATAATCAAAGCGAGATGACTCACCACCTTCGAAAACTAAAATAGATTTTCCTTTTTTCGCTGCCTCTTTACGTAAAGTATTATCACGAAAAGGTGAATTAATGATCAGTGTGGGTGAGAATTTTTTTCCCAGCTCTAAATTTGTTTTATTGCTGAATACACAACGTAATTGAGGGAAATTATTAATTTTTGCGCCACCGGTATGAAAGTCGATCCCAAAATCTATTTGTGGAATAATTTCATTCATCAGATCGTTAGCTATTCGGCTACCTAGTGAACCACCCTTGCTTCCAGGGAAACAACGATTTAAATCCCGGCCATCAGGCAGATCACGTGAGCCATATAAAAAGGAAATAATATTGATAACCGGAATGGCAATGACAGTACCGCAAAGCGGATTTTTCACATCATCCCTTGTAATAAGTCTTCGTACAATTTCAATCCCGTTTATTTCATCTCCATGCATTCCTGCAAGCAGCAATATTGTTGGTCCGGGCTTGGTAGAGCGAAAAACATAAACCGGAATTTCAATTACTGTTTTTGTAGGCAATTGATATACATTCAAATTTACTTGTGCCGAACCACCCGGATGAATGGCCTTTCCGTTGATATTAATTATTTTATGATGATATGTCATTTAAGCTTTTTTATTATCGATTTTTTCACCAACACCTTATAAAATTTCTTTTTTTTCCCGGTTCCTCTCCAAATGATTCCTTCGGACAAGAGGGGAATGAGCACTTTTATTTATTAAAACACAGATTCGTATATTCGTTGTCACCCTGAGTTTGTCGAAGGGCGTATTCGTAGAATTGTTGCAAACAGCATTTAGTAATTTGTAACCATTCGGTATTCGTAACCAAATACATTCGTACTATTATACTTCATGTGAAAATTCGTTGCGCTCAATGTATTCAATGATCTTGCCGGCAATGTCAACACCTGTGGCTCCTTCAATGCCTTCCAGACCAGGGGAAGAATTTACTTCCATCACCAAAGGGCCTCTTGAAGATTGCAACATATCAACACCTGCAATGGCCAACCCTAATTTTTTTGCAGCTTTAATTGCTGTTTCGCGTTCTTCTTTTGTTAATTCAATAACATTCGCTTTTCCACCCCGATGAAGATTACTGCGAAACTCCCCGGGTAAACCCTGCCGTTTCATTGCTCCAACAATTTTCCCATCAACAATAAAAGCTCTAATATCCGCTCCAGCGGCTTCTTTAATAAATTCCTGAACTAAAATATTTGCTTTCAGGGCAAGAAAGGATTCGATTACTGATTTTGCAGATTTATGAGTTTCTGCCAGGATCACGCCAATACCTTGAGTTCCCTCTAAAAGTTTGATCACTACCGGTGCACCGCCCACCTGTTCAATAATTGTATCGACATTTTTGGGTGCCGAAGCAAAAGCTGTTTTTGGCATTCCTATTCCGGCTTTTGCCAATAATTGCAAACTTCTTAGCTTATCGCGAGAACGAACCAAGGCTTGAGATTCAACACAGGAAAACACTTTCATTTGTTCAAACTGTCGCACAACTGCTGCTCCATAAAAAGTTACAGATGTCCCGATACGTGGAATAATAGCATTAATTCCTGCCACTTCTTTCCCTCCGTAATAAACATGTGGATTTCCTTTTTCAATTATCAACACACATTTTAAGTGATCGAGAATAAGCATTTCATGTCCATGTTTTTCTCCGGCTTCCATTATTCGCCTGGTAGAATAAAGCTTAGGATTACGCGATAATACAGCTATTTTCATAAATCAAAAATAATTTAATTGAAGTACGTATTTTGTTTATTAATCTTGTTGCTATTTTCTTCCTTCATCCAGTGGAATATTATTTAATAAGGATACATCCACAATAAAACGATTTTTCAATAATTTTCTTCCGATCAAAACAGGATATCGCATATTGCCTCTGTCACTTAACGAAATTACAGCTTTTATTTTCCTTCTTCCAATTATTACAATGGTTTTTATGATGTAACGCATTTCTACTTCACCAAAAGAATTTTTGATGCCCTTCTTTGAATAACTTGTAAATTTTTGGTCCTGTACATTGTATTCAGGATGAGATGGATCAAGCAATTTAAAATGCAACACTCCATTTTCTTCTTTAATATCATGACAATGTAATGCTGTGGTATAAGCTCCCGTATCTATTTTTGCAATTATACCTACCAGTCCTAATTCCGGGAAATCAACTACTTCTCTCCGACCGACAACTACTTTTTCTTTATTGTTTTGCATGGCTTGTAAATCAATTGCAAGATAATAAGTTTTAATAAAATATTTATGTCCAGGGTATTTTATTTATCGGGTAAACTTTTGCTATTTTGCAATCAGAGAAATACAACCTGATTTTTGAAAATATTTATTGTACCGATATCATAATTAATTTTGAATCTGATTATAAAATGAATAAAAAATTTGATTATATCATAGTTGGACAAGGAATTGCTGGTACTGTACTTGCTTTTTCCATGATCAAAGAAGGACTGAGCGTTTTGGTGATTGATGATAAAACGCTTTCAAGTTGTTCAAAAGTAGCTGCCGGAAATTTTAATCCGGTTGTATTTAAACGACTTGTAAAAAGCTGGATGGCAGATGAATTGATACCTTTTTCAGATAAATTTTATAAAGAAGCAGAACAGTTTTTAGGTCAGGAATTTTATTGGAAAAAAGAAATTGTAAAAATATTTGCTGAAGAAAATGAAAAAGAATTTTGGCTTAACAAAGCGAAAAGCGAGGATATGAGCCACTATCTTTCGAAAACAATTACAACGGATTTTTTTACTGCTGTGGTAAACAACCCCATTGGTTGTGCTTTTGTAACGGATGCAGCTAATTTGTTTGTAGTAAAATTTTTAGAAGACTTCAGAAATTATTTTAATCAGCAACAAATTTTATTGGATGAACTGTTTGATTTCAATCTCTTAATAATTGAACCCAACTCCGTTTCTTATAAAGAGTTTTCGGCAAAAAAAATAATATTTTGCGAAGGATATAAAATTTCTGATAACCCTTACTTTAATTGGATTCCTTTTAAACCAGCCAAAGGCGAAGTGCTGATCGTGAAGATCGAGAATCTTCCTACTGATAAAATAATAAATAAAGGTGTTTATATATTACCTATTGGCGATGATCTTTTTATTGTGGGTACAACTTACGATTGGGTAAATTTAAATGATATTCCAACAGAAAAAGCAAGAAAAGAAATTTCCGAAAAATTATCAAAAGTAATAAAAGTGCCCTTTGAAATTATTGATCAGCAGGCCGGAGTTCGGCCTTCGGTAAACGACAGAAGACCCGTTATAGGCTTACATCCGGAGTCCGTATCAGTGGGCGTTTTCAACGGCATGGGAACAAAAGGTGTAATGCTTGCTCCTTATTTTTCAAAACAATTTATTGATTTTTTAGAACACACTGTTCCACTGAATAAAGAAGTGAATATTGAGAGGTTTAGATAAGCAGCAATTTATTTTCAAAATTAAAATATTGTTATAGCTTTGCATAGACCTCTCTGTAATTTCATATTTGTAATTTTTATCTATATTTTTTGCCATGAAAAAATCTACAACTAAAAATTTCGCACTCCTTTTTTTTATTTTTATTTCAATACTTAAAAGCAATATAGCAGTAGCTACACATGTTTCGGGAGGAGAGTTTACTTACACTTCATTAGGTGCAAACCAATATAAAGTGGTATTGATTAATTATTGGGACTGTACAGCTTTTGATCCTGGAACAATTTTATCTGTTACTGCAAATAATACTTGCGGTTTATCAAGTGTAACCTTTAATGTAAATCTGGATACTGCATATTCTATTTCTCAGGTATGTTCCAGCGCACTAACAACTTGTGATGGAGGCACTTTACCTGGTTACAAAAAAAATGTTTATTCTGCTGTAGTAACCTTACCGGGAGTTTGCACTCAATGGACTTTCGAGCACAACTCCTGCTGCAGAAATACATCTATTAATATTGACACTCAACCTGGCTATACTTTTTATGCAACTTTAAACAATTTAATTGCCCCAACTAATAACTCCCCCTATTTTACATCGCAACCATTACCGTTTTTTTGTGTTGGACAAGCCGTGAGCTACAACCCCGGTGTTATTGAACAAGACGGGAACACGCTGTTGTTTTCTTTTGTTAGTGCAATGGATGGTAATGCAACGACTCCGGTTACTTATGTTGCCGGTTATTCAGGTACATCTCCAATTTCAGGAATAACAATAGATTCCACTACAGGTTTAATACAATTTACACCTACTATCATTGGAAATTTTGTAGTTGCCTATAAGGTTACTGAAAAAGATGTCAATGGAAATGTGATTGGGACTGTGGTGAGGGACATTCAAATGGTTATTGTTAATTGTACTAACCAGGTAATTCCAAGTAATTCGGGAGGGATTTCGAACCTGGTTGGAACAGGTGCCACAGTTACAGGCGCACATTCTATGCAGGTTTGTGAAAACATTCCTTTTTCATTTCAAATGAGCTTTACTGATCCTGATGCTACAGATATTTTATCTTACACATCTAATATTTCTCAGATTTTACCCGGATCTGTTATAACAAGTTCAGGAACCAATCCAATACAAATTACTGTAAGCTGGACAGCGCCTCCTGGTTCAGCAGCATGGAACACCAATTTTTTCTTAACCGTTTCTGATAATGTTTGTCCGGTACCCGGTCAACAAACTGTTAATTATTTTATTGATGTGTTACCTGCAACAAATGCAGGACCCAATGCGGCAAAATGTGGTAATCAATCTGTTCAACTACATGGTGAAGGTCCGGGAACTATTTATACCTGGTCTGTAATTAGCGGAGCAGCAATTGTTGTGGGGACAAATTTTTCATGCAACCCCTGCCAAAATCCAATTGCATCTCCGGCAACTACTACCAACTATTTACTAACATGCAGTGGAGCATCCGGTTGTAAATTAACTGATACGGTAACCGTAAATGTAGTTCCTGATTTTACGTACAATCTTACACAAAGTGTTTCAAATTCCTGTTTATTACAACCCATACAATTAAGTGTAAATAATATAATCCCGGTAGGAACTGGTTACACCTACCAATGGTCTCCTGCAACTTATTTGAATACTAATACCATTGCAAATCCAATTGCAACAATTACTTCACCGGGAGTATATAATTATATTTCCACAGTAACAAGTTCTACCGGCTGCATAAAAAAAGATACCTTAACTATAACTATTGCTCCAAATCTACCACCAAATCCAATTTTAACCGCATCTGATTCTTCTGCATGTGCCGGACAAACTATTCAATTAGGCGCGACTTTCGCCAATGGGGCTTCGGCTATTTGCGGTTTAAGCATAACCGGAGGGTGTGCTACATCTATACCTATTACTGTTGGGACAGGCACATTGACAGCCAATCAATATCCGACACCATTTACAGGTTTTTGGGATAATGGAAGAATTCAATTGTTGTTTACTGCAGCTGAACTGAATGCTCTTGGTTTTACAGGTGGGAAAATAAGTTCAATCGCATTGGATGTGGCGCAAAAAAACAGCTCTGCCCCTTATAATGGTTTTACTATAAAATTTGGATGCACAAATTTAACAACTCTTCCAAACACATTGTTTCAAACGGTTTCCACTGTGGTATATGGCCCTATTGCAACATCAACAATACTTGGATGGAATACATTTAATTTTGCCACTCCTTATGAGTGGGATGGAGTTTCAAATTTAATAGTTGAAATGTGTTATAATAACATCACTTACACCAGCACGGATGTATTAAACAAAACAGCGACAACGTTCGCATCTGTAACAAATGATTACGAAGACCCTTCCCAAGGATGTACGCTTCCAATGCCTGATTCGTTTATTTCACAATTTGAACGTCCTAATACTCGTTTTCAATTTTGCGAAACCCTAACAGATACTTCCAACTATATTTATTCTTGGTCCCCTTCTGGAAGCCTTACCAGTCCAAATTCTCAAAATACAAATGCTATAATAAATAGCGCAACTATTTATACCCTTATAGTTACAGATACAGCAAGCGGCTGCTCCGGTTCTGCTTCTATTCAAATTGATCTGTGTACAGGAATTGATGAGTCACAAAACTCTGAAATAACAGTTTTTCCGAGTCCCGCAAACGATGTATTAAAAATATCAAATCCTTTGCACCTGGATTTAAGTTATCAGTTGTATGATATTGTTGGAAAATTAGTTATTAAGAAAATGCAATCAGAAAAACCCATTATTGAAATAAATACGCATGTAATTAAACCGGGAACGTATATTTTAATGATTGATCAAAATAATAATCGGAGGTCATTTCGAATTATAAAACAATAATTTTTAATTAAAAAAGGAAAAGATCGATAACGATTTTATCCTTACCCAAACAGCCAACAGCACTAATTAAAAAACCCTAAATAAAAAAATCATTTTCCATTATGGAATTTTGATTTAACTTGCATCTAACTTTTAGTTGGCCATTTAAAGGTTAACGTTTTTCTTTAAAAACAGGTGAGTCATCAAGTAGTAAAACTAAAATTTCGAGTATGAAATTCAAAAAACTTTTTTTTATCGCTTTTGTTTCAATCATAAGCATAGCAGCTGCTGTAACCGTAACAGCTTACCAAACAAGCAATAAACCTTCCATCTTAATTTTTCCGAAAGGCAGCAACTATGAAAAAGAATGGAAAAAAGTAGATTCACTTACTACAAAAGGACTAACAAAATCGGCTTTAGAAGTGGTGAATGGTATTTATGATAAAGCTAAAGCAGAAAACAATGCTTCTCAATTTGTAAAAGCTATCATTCACCGCATGAAGTTTGAACAATACATGGAGGAGTATTCCTTGGAAAAAGCTCTTAACAAATTAAATGAAGAAGCCAAAGAAGCACACTACCCCGTAAAGCCAATCTTACAATCAATGATCGCTGAAAGCTTTTGGCAATACTATCAAAATAATCGTTGGAAATTTTATAACAGAACACAAACTGTAAACTTTGATAATAATGACATTACCACCTGGGACCTAAAAGCAATTTTTTCGCAAGTAGTAAAAAACTACGAGGCTTCATTGGAAAGCGCAGATAGCTTAAAACGAACACCCCTCAATATTTATGATGATGTGTTAACAAAACAACCAAACTCCCGCAAATTCCGTCCCAGCTTATATGATTTTCTTGCACATCGTGCCATCGATTTTTATTCCAATGAAGAGCCTGATATCATCCGTCCCACTTACAAATTTGAATTAAATTCAGAAAGTTACTTTCTTGATTTTAACGATTTTGTAAAACTTAAAATAGAATCAAAAGATACCCTTTCATCCAAATTTTATGCAATCAAAATAATGCAGGATCTGGTGGCTTTCCACTCAAAAGATGAAAACCCGCAAGCCTTGATCGATGTGGAATTAAAACGATTGAAGTTTGTAAAAAACAAATCGATCTCTGAAATAAAAGATAGTTTATACCTTACTTCCTTACAAAATTTAGAGAAACGGTTTTCGGCTTATGTTGCCTCATCAGACGTGAATTTTGAGATCGCCAATGTATATGTTGCAAAAGGAAACAAATACAATCCTCAACAATCAGAAGAAAATAAATGGTATAAAAAACACGCATTAGAATTGTGTGAAGAAGTAATAAAAAAATATCCTGATAGTGATGGTGCAAAAAATTGTGCTGTAGTAAAATCACAAATTACCGAACACTCCGTTGATTTTATTACGGAAAAAGTGACTGCCCCGAATGCTCCATTTCGTGCGCTTTTGACTTATAAAAATTTAAAAACAATATATGTTCGCATCGCACCAATGGATATTGATAAATACAACAAATCTGTTGACCGTTATTATGGCGAAGAGTTAATGAAACAATATTTAAAACTCGTTCCTGTAAAAGAATGGACAGTAGAGTTACCGGATGATGGCGATTATCAAACACATTCAACTGAAATTAAAATTCCTGAATTACCTCTTGGCCATTATGTAATCTTAGTTGGTTCTGATAAAACATTTTCCTACAAAAATAATGGTGTCGCTTATGCAGGAACCTGGATTTCCAACATCAGTTACGTAAACCGTAGAATGACCAATGGAAGTTATGATTTTTATGTTCAGCACCGTATTACAGGGGCAGCATTAAAAGGTGTTTTGGCACAATTGTATTACGAAAAATACAATTATGTTTCCCGTAAATATGACTATGTGAAATCCGAAAAATACATGAGTGATGAGAATGGGTATTTCAATGTGCCGCCTCCCGCTGATTATAGAAATTTTACAATAGAATTTTCATTGCAATCTCCTTCTCCACTGGTAACAAACAAAGATGAGGTTGACAGGCTGCACACGGAAACCGGAATTTATCAATACAAAACGTATTCGGAAACCAGAAGAACCTATCCTCGAACATTTTTCTTTATGGACAGAGCCATTTATCGTCCCGGACAAACTGTTTATTTTAAAGGGATTATGATTGAAACAGATGGGGAGAAAAACACCATCATGCCTAATACGCCCACTACTGTTACATTTTATGATGTGAATTACCAGAAAGTTGCGGATCTGAATGTAACAACCAATGAATATGGCACATTCAGCGGCACATTCACTACTCCAAGCGGTGTACTCAACGGACAAATGAGTATCACCAATGGAAGCGGTAATATTTATTTTTCTGTGGAAGAATACAAACGACCAAAATTTGAGGTGACATTTAATCCTGTAAAAGGCAGTTATCGTTTAGGGGAAAACATAAAAGTAAATGGAAATGCAAAAGCATATTCAGGAGCAAAAATTGATGGCGCTGAAGTAAAATATCGTGTGGTTCGCAATGCTTCTTTCCCTTATTGGTGGTATTGGTGGAGAGGATATTATCCGCAATCTGCACAAATGGAAATTACAAACGGGGCAACCGTTTCTAATGATACAGGTGCATTTTTTGTTGACTTTAAAGCGATACCCGATCTTAGTATTCCTAAATCATATCAGCCAACTTATTCCTATACCATTTATGCTGATGTAACCGATATCAATGGCGAAACACATAGCTCGCAAACATATGTTAATGCTGCATATACAGCTTTAAACCTGAATGTTTCAATTCCATCACTGCTTGAGAAAGAAAATAAGAATGCGTTTGCAATTTATACTACTAATATGAGTGGGCAATTTGAAGCTGCACAAGGAAAAGTGGAGATCTTTAAATTGAAAGAGCCTTCGAAAACTATTAGAGAAAGGCGTTGGAGCAAACCTGATAAATACCTGATAAACAAAGAGGAGTTTGAAAAATTGTTTCCGAATGATGAATACAAGGACGAAAACAATATGTACAAATGGGAAAGAGGAGAGAAAATTTTTGAAAAAAAATTCAGTAATACTTCTGTTTTGCTTCCTTTAAAAACAGGAACATCCACAACAGTTAATACAAACGATTCTGTAAAAATTTCAGACCTTAAAAACTGGAAGCAAGGGTCCTATGTGATGGAAGCACATAGCAAAGATGCCTATGGGGAAGATGTAAAAGATGTAAAATATTTTACTGTTTACTCTAACTTAAGTAAAGAAATTCCCGGAAATAATATTGATTGGTTCAATATGTTAACGGTTGAGCCCATAGAGCCAGGTGGCAAAGCAAAATTTATAATCGGATCAAAAGAAGAGAATGTAAAAGTATTGTACGAAATTGAACACAAAGGAGAGATCATTAAAAAGGAGTACGTCACCTTAAACAAAGAACAAAAACTAATTGAAATTCCTGTTGAAGAAAAACATCGTGGCAATTTTTCTTTTCATTGTGTGTTCATTAAAAATAACCGTTCTTATTCTCATGATGGCGTAATTACAGTGCCTTATACCAACAAGGAACTGGATATTGAATTTGAAACATTCCGCAATAAGTTATTACCCGGACAACAGGAAGAATGGAAAATAAAAATCAAAGATAAAAAAGGGGACAAACTTGCCGCTGAAATGATGGCAACCCTGTATGATGCTTCTTTAGATGCTTTCAGACCAAACAATTGGTATTTTAATATTTACAACAATTATTATTCAAATTTATATTGGGATCTGAATTCAGGTTTTGGTACCGTAAACGCGCAGCTATTTGGGATTGATTGGAATAAATATCCGGTTGGTGCTTATCGTTATTACGATCATTTGAATTGGTTCGGATACAGCAATGGTTATTATGGTTACTACGATGATCTGGATGGTAATGGAGATTATCGTAACAACCGGATGATGTATAAGTCCGCACAAGCTCCTTCAGCAGGATTAATGGCCGTTGAAGAAAAGGCGATGGATGAAACAGAAAGCACAGGAAAAAATAAAGATAAAGCAGGAGGAAAAAGAGAATCGGCAAAAGGAGACTCATTTGCAGCAGAAATAAACGATGTAACAACGGTTTCAACAACATCATCCGGTGAATCTCAAAATCAGACTCGCAAGCCATCAGGAGGAGAAGATCTATCGAAAGTTGCGGCACGCAGCAATTTTGCAGAGACCGCATTCTTTTATCCTCAAATGGAAACTGATAAAGATGGAAATGTGATCATCAAATTTACCATTCCCGAAGCATTAACAAAATGGAAAATGATGGGCTTTGCTCACACAAAAGATCTGAAATTCGGAACCATTGAAAAAGAATTGGTAACACAAAAAGATCTGATGGTGATCCCGAATGCCCCCCGTTTTTTCCGCGAGAATGATAAAATGGAATTCAGTGCTAAAATTTCCAACTTATCTGATGTAGATCTTTCAGGAAAAGCAGATATATTCCTATATGATGCTACAACCATGAAAGAAATTACCTGGAACATGGTGGAAGCTCTTCATGGAAAATTTAATACGATTGGCGAAAGAGATTTTACTGCAGCCAAAGGGAAAAGCACTGTAGTAACCTGGAACATTTCTATTCCGGAAGGAGTTGGGGCCATCACCTATAAAGTAGTTGCTAAAGCAGGCAATTTTACAGATGGGGAAGAAATGGCGCTCCCTGTTTTAACAAACAGAATGTTAGTAACCGAAACAATGCCATTACCGATCAGAGGCAATCAGACAAAAACGTTCCGTTTCGAAAAACTGATCAATCAAAGTAACGGCTCCACCACCTTGCGTAATCATAAATTAACCTTGGAGTTTACAGCTAACCCTGCATGGTACGCTGTACAGGCGTTACCTTATTTGATGGAATATCCATACGAATGTTCGGAGCAAACATTCTCCCGTTTTTATGCAAACAGCATTGCTACTCATATTGCTAATTCGTCACCAAAAATAAAGGCCGTTTTTAACTCCTGGAAAAACACTCCTGATTCAAAAGCATTGCTTTCTAATCTTGAAAAAAACCAGGAATTAAAATCCCTGATGCTCGAAGAAACGCCATGGGTGCTGGATGCAAAAGATGAGACCGAACGTAAAAAACGGGTTGCACTTTTATTCGATTTAAATAAAATGAGTAATGAGCTGGCACAAGCAATGAAAAAATTACAGAAAGCACAATCGCCAAATGGTGGCTGGCCCTGGTTTGATGGAATGCCCGATGATCGTTACATTACACAACACATCATAACTGGTATGGGACATCTGGATCATTTAGGAATAAAAAATATTCGGGAAGACTCAAAAGTATGGAAAATGGTGAAAGATGGCGTAACGTATCTGGATAACCGGATTCGTGAAGATTATGAATGGATTCTGAGATACGATAAAGCACACATCGATGAAAACCATTTGGGTTATCAGCAAATTCAATACTTGTATGCTCGTAGTTATTTTAAAGATATTGCCATTGATAATCGCAATCAAAAAGCATTTGATTATTATAAAGGGCAGGAGAAAAAATATTGGTTGTCGAACAGCCGATACATGCAAGGAATGATCGCATTGGCTCTGTTCCGTTATGATGACAAAATTACTCCAAAAGACATCATGAAATCCCTGAAAGAAAATTCCCTGAACAGCGAAGAAATGGGAATGTACTGGAAAGAGAACTATGGAGGTTATTATTGGTACCAAGCTCCAATTGAGGCGCAAGCATTGCTAATAGAAGCATTTGATGAAGTGAGCAATGATAAAAAATCAGTGGATGATTTAAAAGTGTGGTTGTTAAAATCTAAACAAACACAAGATTGGAAAACCACCAAAGCAACTACAGAAGCCGTTTACGCTTTGTTGTTGAGAGGAACCGATTGGTTAGCAACTGAAAGTAATGTGGAAATTAGTTTAGGAGACATTCAGGTTGATCCTAAAAAAATGCCGGATGTTAAAGTAGAAGCCGGAACAGGTTATTTCAAAACATCATGGAGCGGAGGTGATATTAAACCAAAAATGGGAGAAGTGAAGATCGTTAAAAAAGATGAAGGTGTAAGTTGGGGAGCCTTGTATTGGCAGTATTTTGAGCAACTGGATAAAATCACTCCATCAAAGACTCCATTGAATTTAAAGAAACAATTGTTCTTACAAAAAAATTCAGATGCCGGTCCGGTGATCGAACCAGTCACAGAAAAAACAACATTAAAAGTTGGAGATAAAATAAAAGTACGAATTGAATTACGTGTTGACAGAGACATGGAATATGTTCAGATGAAAGATATGCGGGCTTCCGGTTTTGAGCCAACCAATGTGATTTCGAGATACAAATATCAGGATGGTTTAGGTTATTATGAAAGCACACGTGATGCAGCAACTAATTTCTTTTTTTCCTATTTACCTAAAGGAACCTATGTATTTGAATATCCATTAGTAGTAACACATAACGGTAATTTCTCCAATGGCATTACTTCTATTCAATGCATGTATGCTCCGGAATTTGCCAGCAATTCAGAAGGCATTCGCGTGAAGGTGGGCAAGTAATTTATGCCTTTGTCTTTAAAATTTAAAAGCGATTCGTTTTTTAAACGAATCGCTTTTTTATGTGCTTAATTTTTAATACAAAAAATCAAATACCCGAAACCCTGATTTATATCATAAAATCGAAGTTTATCATCTCTGCATTGTATCTTTGTATAAGACTTAATATTAGTATGATTATTGAGCAGATCAAATAACATTCAAATTAGAGAATGTTAAGTAAAAGAGAAAAATATTCATGTTAAAAAAATACGCGCTTCCACTCACTCTTCTTTGCGTTTTTTCTTCTGTTGGATTAGCGATTGCCTCCTATAGGGGTCAGACAAAATATTTTTTTATGTTTGCAGGAATGGGGGCTGCAGCAGCTTTTGGCGAATGGCTAACCGTCCAGTTTCCAAAATTCAAGCAACTTTTCAGAAGAACTATTCAGGCGCTTGTTGGAGGGTTTCTTTTCATCGGACTTTCACTTTATGGAAATGTAAATTTTCAATTCTCTGAATTGTTTTTTGATCTATATGCGGGAGTTGTTACAGGAGCATTAATTCAGTTTGTTTTTGCAAGATTGATCTTACCTTTTTTTATGGGCAATGCATTTTGTTCCCGAGCCTGTTGGAGCGGAGCCTTCTTTGAACTCGTTCAACCCTTAAATCCGAAAGTAAAAAAACCCAGGATGAGAAATGAAGTGATCGCGTTTTCATACATCGGACTATTAATCATTATTAGCAGCATCGCTTCTTATATTTATAACCCCGCTGTTTTCGAAGGGTCAAAACGTTACTGGATCATTGGAGAAAATCTGGTCATTCTTTCCATAGGAGTTTTTGTTTCCCGCTACTGGGGCAGCAGATCGTATTGCCGAACATTTTGTCCCTTTATCACTGTTTCGGGATTGATATCCCGATTCTCCATTTTCAAGATCACACCGATAGATTCGGGAAGTTGCAATAGTTGCGGACTTTGCAACAGAAACTGCCCAATGCTTGTGGATGTGAGAACAGCTGTTAAAGCTGATAAAAGGATAGATCATAAATCATGTATCTTATGTGAACGCTGTGTTGATGCCTGTCCGAAAGATTGCATCAACCTGTCGCCCGGCCTGCCCTGGAAATAAATTCTTTTTACTTGAACACTCCTTTCTTAATAAGTTTTATTCATTCCTGCTAAGTAAAACCGCTAATCTGTTTTCTTTGTTATAGATTTTTAATCGCATGAACTACATAGATATTATTCTTTGCATTCCACTAGTTTGGGGTCTTTACAAAGGCTTTACCAAAGGCCTGATCATTGAAGCTGCCACAATGGTTGCTTTTGCTTTGGGTGTTTGGGGAGGCATTCACCTTTCTGATTTTTTAGCAAACAAAATAAGTGAATGGTGCAGTTGGCAATCGAAATACTTACCAATTGTTTCTTTTGCACTTACTTTTTTATTGATTGTGATATCAGTTTATTTTATTGCGAAACTAATTCAACGAATGGTGGATGGGATGGCATTAAGCGCCATCAATAAAATAGGAGGTGCTGTTTTTGGCGCATTAAAATTTGCCATGGTAATGAGTGTGATCATCTTTATGATTGATGCAGTGGAAGAAAGTTACCCGATGATCTCATTTAAAACAAAAGAAGAATCCTTACTTTATAAACCAATTGGGAAAATTGCTCCCACTTTAATTCCTGCGCTTAATAAAAGCAAGGTTGCGAAACTAATCCCTAAACCCGATGTGGATGTAGATATAAACGTGAAGTTGAAACAGGAATAAAAATTATATTTAAAACTTTGAATCTTTTTGCCCTAAGCAAATAATTAAACAAATGAGAATATGGTCGCTACACCCGAAATATCTTGATGTAAAGGGGCTTGTTGCCTTATGGCGAGAAACATTATTAGCAAAACATGTTTTAGAAGGCAAGACAAAAGGGTACCGTAATCATCCTCAACTTGATCGTTTTAAAAAATCGAAAAGTCCGCTTAATGCAATTAATCAGTATTTATCTGAAGTATATAAAGAAGCCACAAACCGAGGATATAATTTTGATGTCACAAAATTTAATCCGGTTGAAAAACCATTAAAGATGACTGTAACTGCAGGGCAATTAAATTATGAATATTATCATCTGCTCAACAAGCTAAAAACAAGAGATCCGAAATTGTATAAAGAGGTAAAAAAAATAAAAATCCTTGACGCTCATCCCATTTTTAAAGTAGTGAATGGTGCTATCGAAGATTGGGAGGTTATTATTAAAAGTCTTATCTCTTTTAGAGAAAAAAATTGAAATTCTCATCAATAAACCTTTTTAGATGATATTTTAAATTAATATTTATAATTTTTCGGATATCGCCAAATGAACTAAAAACAGGAATACATTTGTTTGTACTTTGATAAATTGTTTTAAATTGCATTGTAAATATTCTGGAATAGGCTCAGATTCGTAAACACGAATGTTAGGGGCAAGTTTACATGTCGACCGAATACTGACCATAACCTTTTTAAAAACGAAATCAAATGAAATATTACTTTACAATAGTTTTTCTGTTTTGTGGTTCGACTTTTTTCGGACAAACTCCTTCTGTTCAATGGAAAAAAACATTGGGTGGGACTAGCATAGAAGAATTTGCCTCAGCTCAACAAACTGTGGACGGAGGATATATTATTGCTGGAGATGCTTTTTCAAATAACGGAGATGTAACTGGGAACCACGGTGGCGGAGATGTTTGGGTAGTGAAGCTAAATTCTATTGGAACTATTCAATGGGAGAAAACATATGGTGGTACACTAGCGGACGTTGCCTACTCCATTAAGCAGACTAATAATGGAGGATACATTGTCGTTGGACAGTCTTCTTCGAACAATGGAGATGTCACTGGGCATCACGGCTCGACAAGTTCCTACGATTACTGGATATTAAAAATAGATTCTTTAGGAGTTATTGAATGGGAAAAATCCTTGGGAGGAAGTGGGTATGATGCAGCGAGTTCTGTTATACAAACTTCTGATAACGGATATATAATTGCAGGACAATCTTCTTCAAGCGATGGCGACATTACAGGCCACCATGGATTAAATTATGACGCTTGGGTTGTAAAATTAGATTCAATGGGCACTATTGAATGGCAAAAATCTTTGGGCGGGACGAATTCTGATAGTGGTAACAAGCTTATACAAACAATTGATAATGGATTTATTTTGGTCGGTATGTCAGCATCAAACGATGGAGATCTTACTTCGAACTTTGGGTTAAACGACCTTTGGGTTGTAAAGTTAAATTCTATTGGGGCAATTAGCTGGCAAAAGACTTACGGAGGGACGGGCGAAGACTTTGGTACTGATGTAAAACAAACTCTTGATGGAGGATATATTGTTGGTGGACAGTCGAACTCTAATGATGGTGACGTATTAGGGAATATTGGCGGTAGTGATTATTGGTTATTAAAATTAGATTCCACAGGTACAATTCAATGGCAAAAATCCTATGGTGGAACAGGGGACGATGGAATTGCTTCATTACAACTGATGTCGGATGGAGGATATTTAATCGGAGGTTCAGCTGATTCAACAAATGGAGATGTCATCGGCACACACATTAGAGATTATTGGATAATTAAATCAGACTCTATTGGAACCATTCAATGGCAACTTTCTTTTGGGGGGTCGGCTGCGGAATGGTTAAATAGTGTTCAACAAACTTCGGACAATGGATACTTCCTATGCGGTTCGACCTATTCCAACGATGGAGACATTACAGGAAATCATGGTAGTTTTGATTATTGGGTACTGAAATTAAATACCTTAACAACCGACATTTATAATCAAGGTAATAAAACGGACCTAAATATATATCCTAACCCGACAGAAGGTATTATTACAATTGAATTAGATTCATTTCACACAAAGACAAATTTTAAAATCATTAATGTACTCGGTCAGACTGTATTATCAGGCATAATAACAACAAGGTCAACAAATCTAAACATTGACAAATTACCGAATGATATTTATTTATTTCAACTCGGAGAAGATAAGGGACGATGGTTCAAAATAATTAAGAAATAAACCAGCCCCTAACAGCACCCGTTAGGCGTAATGCTGAAAGACATACTAACTTGAAACAGCCGAACACGAACCGAAAGATGTTTAAAACATTCAATAATGAAATATTTCATTTCTCACGAATCATATTCAATCAAAGACGCGGTAAAACTAAAAGAACTTTTAACGGAAATTAATAACGAACACAGTATATTTTTAACGTCAGATTGGGAATCACTTCCATCTGGAAATGTTTGGATGGGAGATATTTTTTCTGCGCTTCAGGACTGTGACGAATTGATTGTATTAATTACAAGAAAAGAGGCTTTTTGCAACCTGTGGATAAATTTTGAAGTAGGTTCAGCTATTGGAAGAAAAAAGAAACCAAAAATATTAATTTGGGGAGGAATTGATTTAGCCGAAATGAAATATCCAATAAAAGGGATTCATTGTATAGGAACAGGAGACACTAACAGATGGGAAAAAGAACTTGGTTCTTTAGGTTATAAATTTGAAAATAAAAAACCGTTTGCTGAATTGTTTAAACAATAGGATAAAAATAAGAAATAACCTTAAAATATTTTAAATAGAAGACAATAGAACCAATCCTGATGAAGAGGGGAATTATTTAGGAGCAGAATTTTATTATTATAGTGGTACTATTTTAGAAGGCACGCGAAAATTTTGTGAAGAAAAAGTCGGACACTGCTTTCATTATAAAGAAATAATGGACTGGGCAGATTTAGAATGGGAAGGAAAGAAATCAGGAACAGATGATAAAAATATTTTCAAATATTTAGGTGGTTATTGTGCAAAAGGAGATTCTGATGAAACCTGTACGCATTCTTTAATGCCTGTTTCAGCGGCAATAGTTGATATTGAAGACTTGAAAAGAAATATTGCGAAAGGGTATTTCAAACCTGACGAATTGGATGCTGAAATGCTTGGCCTATAAAATCGAAGCACAACGCCTAACCTACTTTTGCGAATATGCCGAATTTCTGCAAGTTGCAAATGCTTTGTAAAGGTGTGCTCCGCGCATCATTTTTTGCATTTGCCATTTAGTTCAGTACATTTAATAAAGGTTATCGGTTAAGACAATTTTGTGAAAGCAAAACCGGCACATCGCAAAGCTAAAAACCGTTAAAGGTAAAATAATTGATTCTTAGAAACTTTCAAATGCGAAAACATTCAAGCATCAATAAGATAAATCATTTTCTTATCGTTTTGTTTTCATCATTCTTCTGTATTTCA
>Ga0156174_1056_pt1 | contig 104088 bp, 77 predicted proteins | sample RifCSPlowO2_12_FD_107827 | JGI IMG/M metagenome (GOLD analysis project Ga0156174, IMG submission 107827) | Bacteroidetes bacterium RIFCSPLOWO2_12_FULL_35_15
ATTATTTTCCGAAGCTTGAATTACCACTGGCGGGGCATATTTGTATCGCAAATAATTTTCTATATCCAGTGTTCCCTGAGCTGTTAATGTATCACTGTAAATAAGAATTTCTGCAACATCAATCTCTCCATGTTCACTAGGATTTGTATTAAGATCCCCATATGTCCCTAATACAAAACCATCAATCACAGAGCTACCAGGATTTCCCGTTCCTAGATTAGACATATTACTCCTTATTGAAGAATTGCCTAAGCCTTGTTTAACTGTTAGTATTTTATATCCTATTGCACCTGCATTAACACTTGGTGTAAAAGGACTGCCTGCATATAACAAGTATGTATTAGAGCCTGTTAGACTCAATCTTAGTTGATTTACACTCCCGCCATCAAATATATAATTATTCCAATCATTCAAAACCTTATTATAAACCATAAACACTTGAGCTGGTGGACTTATACTAAAAGCAGTTGTTTTGATGGATTGTTTCAATCCATCAAATTTTAAAACTGGATAATTATTTAGAACACTATCCTGCACTATTGGTTGTTTGGAAACATCTGCTTGTAGTCCATCATTTCCATTACCCGATTTATCATATAAATATGAAACTTTATTATTTCCATCTTTAATTAAGCTATCGCTTGCATCCCACCATAATGTCAATGTTGATAAACTATCTATATCTATAACTCGAAAACTATTGATAAATGATGTTAGAGGCGGGGAGCAGTTCAAATTTGCTACACAACGCCAATAGTATTGGCCAGAAGGCATATTATAAATCGTATCTGAATTAGTATAGTTTATAGCAGAGTAAGTAACTGGAGTAAAGGTAAGGTTATTTGCCACTTCTAGAGTATATGACACTACATTGTTAACATTATTCCATTTATAAATAACATAATTACTAGAACAGATACTACTGTCTTGAGGTATCAATAACTTGATGGGAATTTGCACAGAAGATGGGCTTGGAGCTATTAAAATATTTTTAGTAGTAGAATCAATGCAACCGTGGACATTTTCTACAATTAATTGAACAGCATAGTTTCCATTTGTCTGATATATATGAGAAGGATTTTGAGCCGTAGAAGTATCTTTTACTCCACTAAGCTGATCATTAAAATTCCAACTCCAATCGCTTAATGAATAGTTATAACTCAAAGATAAATCTGTAAAATTATAAATTGAATCTTGACATAAAACGCCTGTAAAATTCGCTACCGGATTTGGATATACCCTTATGATTTTATTAATTGCTTCCGAACAACCGACATTGGTAGTAACCAAAAGTCTAACTACATAAGTACCCGTATCTGCATAAGTATGAGATGGATTCTGAAATGTAGATGTGTCACTCAATCCACTTGATTGCTCACCAAAGTTCCAACTCCAAGTATTTATTGAGTTGCCTGAAGGAGGAACTGACAAATCGGTGAAATTAGTTGCATTGTTTATACAAGTGATTGTACTCGAGAAGTTGGCTGTTGGTGCTACCCCCAGTATCGTTACATTAATTGAATCTTGTTTTATACAACCATTGGCATTGGTTGCTGTTACCCAATAGGGACTAGTGCCACTTGTGGCAGTTATTTGCAACGAATCGTTTGTACTGTTATCATTCCATACATAAGTCACTCCAGCGCCTGCTCCTGCTGTTAAATAAATAGAATTACCGGAGCATAAGTTTACATCGGGCCCTAAAGTGGTACTATTTGAATAATTATCAAAAGAAATAGTAATTGTATCTGAATATTTAAAACAACCTAAACTATCTGTTATTTTTACCCAATATTGACCAGCTGTGGTTATTGTAAATATCGAATCCGTTGATCCATCTTGCCATTGATACGTATAGATACTTTTTGATAAACCTATATCCCATGGCAAAATGTTGCCTATACACAATAAACTGTCGCTAAGTTGCTGGTAACTTGGTTTATTGATAATTAAATGTATGGTATCGATTGTTGTAAATCCAAAATCATCCTCTGCTGTTAAATAATAGGTTCCACTTGTATCTGTAGAAATAGTCTTAGTAGTGGCTCCTGTACTCCACAAATAAGAAACAAAATCCTTTTGTGGGTATAATGTAGTTGAACAAAAATAATTATTTTCCGAAGCTTGAATTACCACTGGCGGGGCATATTTGTATCGCAAATAATTTTCTATATCCAGTGTTCCTTGAGAAGTTAATGTATCACTGTAAATAAGAATTTCTGCAACATCAATCTCTCCATGTTCACTTGAATTTGCATTAAGATCCCCATATGTCCCTAATACAAAACCATCAATCAAGGAGTTACCAGGATTTCCCGTCCCTAGATTCGACATATTACTCCTTATTGAAGAATTGCTTAAGCCTTGTTTAACTGTTAGTATTTTATAACCTATTGCGCCTGCATTAACACTTGGTGTAAATGGACTTCCTGCATATAAAATATATGTATTAGAGCCTGTCAGACTCAATCTTAGTTGATTTGCACTACCACCATCAAAAATATAATTATTCCAATCGCTCAAAACCTTATTATAAACCATAAACACTTGAGCTGGGGGACTTATACTAAAAGCTGTTGTTTTGATGGATTGTTTCAATCCATCAAATTTTAATACTGGATAATTATTTAAAACACTATCCTGCACTATTGGCTGTTTGGAAACATCTGCTTGTAATCCATCATTTCCATTACCCGATTTATCATACCATTGTGAAACTTTATTGTTTCCATCTTTAATTAAGCTATCGCTTGCATCCCACCATAATGTCATTGTTGATAAACCTTCTAAATCTATAACTCGAAAACTATTGACTACTGATGTATCTATTTGAATTAAAGATTTATTAGAAATAACTCGCCAAAAAAAGGTTGCACTACTAAATCCATTAACCGTATCGTAATTATGAATATTTGTTGCAGAGTAAAAAATGCCAGAAAAATTTTCATCAAAAGCAATTTCAAGCTTGTAATTAAGAGCATTAATATCTTGTTGCCATTTAAAAATTAACACTGTATCTTTAGTTACAAAATTATTAGCAGGAGTAAATAATTTACACGTATTTTGCGAAAACAGATTAACACAAATTATCCAAAATAAAAACAATACTCCTTGATTTTTCAATTTCATACAATAAATATACAAATTAATACATTATATGCAACTCAATCAATTGGTTATATTTGGCAATTAATAATCAATGAAAAATAATTGAAAAACTACTTAATTTAACCCTTTAAAGTCGCTTTAAATAATATGATAAGCTAATAAAAGGTTTAAGCTATTCAGAATTTAATGTCTTTTACTAATAAATGCCCTCAATAAAAAATCAAATATCGTCAGGAATAAAATGGAATTTCATTGGTCAGTTTGGCAGACAAATTATATTCTTCATAACTTCTTTAATTTTAGCTCGATTACTTAGCGTAAATGAATTTGGGTTAATAGCTATGCTGTCAGTTTTTATTAGCTTTGGAGAAGTTTTTATTCATTCGGGACTAGGGGCTGGGCTGATAAATAAGAAAGATGCATCAGAAAAAGACTTTTCTACCGTCTTTTATTTTAATATAGCCATAAGCGTAGCCATTTATCTAATTATGTTATCTGCTTCACCTTATATTGCAAGACTATACAAGCAACCAGAATTAGAAAATATTATTTACATTTTATGTTTAATATTTATTATCAATGCAATTGGAATGACCCCCAATTATGTGCTTGTAAAAAAGTTAGAATTTAAAAGACTTAATATAATTTCACTATATAGCGTATTATTGTCTGCCCCTGTAGCAATTATTTTCGCATTTAATGGCATGGGAGTTTACAGTTTAGTTTTTCAAACAATAAGCTATTCTTTAATAAATAATTTTTTACTTATTTATTATAGCAAATGGAAACCCACAGAAAAGTTTTCTGCCGAATCATTTAAAAGACTATTCAAATTTGGCATGAATATTTTAATTGCATATTTGATTGAGAAGGTACTAAGCAATGTAGATACTTTATTAATCGGTAAAAAATTTAATCCTTCTACATTAGGGTATTTTTCAAGAGCTAAAAGCACTAGAGATTTGTCTTTAGATAATACATCTAACATTTTAACGAACATAATTTTCCCGATTTTTTCTAAAATTCATGATAATGAAGAACTAAAAAGAGTTCATTTAAAATTCTATAAGCTTTTGACATATATAAATTTCCCTATTACAGTAGGGCTATTGCTTATCGCCAATCCTCTTATAATTATTTTATTTACAGAAAAATGGAGTGAATCGGTATTATATTTTAAATTATTATGTATACCTGCCCTTACAATGCCACTGATAGTTATTATACAACAAACAATATTATCAAGGGGTAAATCGAACACTGTTTTAGCTATAAGTATCATTAACAGAGGGTTATATGCGTTATCAATATTAATTGGAATACAATGGGGAATAAACGAGGCTTTATTTTTAATAGCAATTAGCTCAGTAATTACATTTGTTTGTTCTATATTATTTTCTAAAATTATTCTGGGAATTAATCCACTTAGCTACTTAATTGCAACAAGGTCAAGTTTAATTCTATCAATAATTATGGCAGTATGCGTGTTTTCAATTTCTAAAATTAATTTTTCTTCTATATATTTAGAATTATCTATATTAATTTCTTCAGGAATTATAGTATATGTTGGAATATCATATTTATTTAAAGTTGAAGAATTTATGTATTTAAAGAATGAATTATTAAAAAAAATCAAACGAAAAGCATAGCACTATTTTATGCCATTCATAACAATAATAATTATAGTCTTCTTGTAAAATAAAAATGACAAAAAAAATATTTAATTTATTTTTTGATATACTTTAAATCAAAACTATATGATTGAATTTTATTTTATTAAGCAATGTGGAAATTTCAGCGAAATAGACCCCACTTGACCGCCTAAAAGAGACCAATGCAAAAATTTCTAATATTAAAAAACTTTTGTTTTTTCAAAAAAAAATTAAGATTATATCCCTATTTTATATTAAACTTGTACATCTATACATAAAACATGAAAAAACACAGGCCTATTCAAGTACAATTTGTGTCATTTTGCTTACGTTTATTTTTGTTTTTAAAAAATAAAATTATCGCAAATTGAGTTATTTAAATAAAATAAAATCATTTTCTTTTACAAATAAAATCCGAATTTTTAAATATTCATTTGGTTCTATTTTAGCTGATAGCATCCCTAAGGGGCTTAAACACACTTATCATTTGCTACAGGAAATGAAGTCTAAAGGGATTGTAATAAACAAAAAAAGAGATTTTGTTGAGTTTACAGATCCTGGTACTAACTTTTTGATTTCTTTAGAACAAAACTCTTCGGATTCAATGGTATATCAACAAATTTTCCTGCATGAAGAATACCATGCAGTACTTGATGTAATTGCCAAGCATAATTTATCCATAAAAACCATGATTGATGCAGGTGCCAATGTTGGATTTACAATTTTGTATTTTAAGAATCAATTTAAAGATTTGAATATAATTGGCTTGGAACCAAGTCCAAGTACCTTCAAAAAATTAACACGAAACATTACCAATAACAATTTAACAAATGTTATACTACACAAAAAAGGATTGTGGTCTAAAACAACTCGATTAAAAGCCGAAAGATCTTTTAGAGATGGTGAAGATTGGTCGTTTCGTATTGTTGAAGCAAATGACAATGAAATTGCCGACATTGAAACTTTTTCAATACAAGATTTGATTGAAATACATCAATTAAAACAAATTGATTTTTTAAAGATTGACGTAGAAGGTGCAGAAAAAAACATTTTTGAAAACCTTAATTTTCTTAATTGGTTACCAAAAATTTGTTTATTGGCAATTGAAATTCATGATGAATTTGATTGTAGAACACATATCGAAAACCATTTATCAAACAATGGTTTTGAGCTCAGTTATTCAGGCGAATTAACAATTGCAATCAATAAAAATTTAATACATACATCTAATAAATTCATTTAATTTATTGTGTATTTTTTAGCTCAAACTCAAAATAATGATTAAAATAATTGATAAAAACAAACATTGCAGAATGGGTATAAATAAAAAGTTGTTGAATAACCTTAATTTGAATTTGACAACTTGAAAACAATCATATTACTAATACCTTATTTTGGCAAATGGCCTGAATGGATGGAATTGTATCTTGATTCTATTCGTAGAAATCCAAAAATTCATTTTCTCTTCATTACCGACTGTGAAACTTCTGCACTGGAAAACATTTCCAATGTAATTATACAAAAATCAAGTTTTGAAATATATATTGGGAGATATAAAGATGTATTGGGTTCGGATATTCAAATTCCAAATCCCTATAAAATTTGTGATTTACGGCCTTTCTTCGGAATAATACACAAAAAAGATATTGAAGGATATGATTTTTTTGGATGGACGGATGTAGATTTGCTTTTTGGAAATATTCGTTCATTTTACAATGATGAAATTTTACAAAAGAGTGATGTATTATCAACTCACCAAAACCGCTTATCTGGCCATTTGGCTCTTCTAAAAACCACCTTATACTATCGAACAATTGGTTATAAAATTTACAATTGGAAAACAGCTTTGCAAAATCCAGATTTCGTAGGTATTGATGAACATGGGATTACAAATGCTTTAACGATGACTTTTTGGGATAAAGTAAGTGAAAAACTCAAGCAAAAATGGATTTCAAAACTCTTTTTATTTATTCAAAAACAAAAAACTAAACGTTTTTATTTTAAGGAACAATACACAACACCATTTATTTCAATCCGCTGGTTAGATGGGACAGTAAACAGCCAGCATCCTGATGTTTGGTATTACGAAAATGGTTATGTAACAAATCATCGGGATAAAGATCGAAGTTTTTTGTATATTCATTTCATGAATTTTAAAAGTAAACAATGGAGACACGATGGTACAAATGCTCCATGGGAAGGAAAAGAAAAAATTTATTTTGTAAAAGATATAAGTAAAAAAATTGTCATTGATTCTTCCGGAATTAGAAATGAAAATTAACGATGCAAAGAATTCATTTTAAAGGTTTAGATGCAATTAGAACAATTGCATTTATTTCAACATTTCTAGCCCACTCCATTTCAACGCAATCGATAGAACTGAGCAATAACAGCATTTTTATTACCGTTACAGAAATCGCAACTTTATATGGATTTGGTGTTCCTGTATTTTTTGTGTTAAGTGGATTTTTAATTACTTTTTTAATGATTAAAGATCGTGAGAACGGATTATTTAGCATCAGGAATTTTTACATAAAACGAATACTTCGAATTTGGCCTGCATATTATATAGTAATCATTTTTGGTTTTTTAATTTTTCCGTTTTTACAAAATTTATTTTTAGATAATAGTAAAATTGAAAATGCGACTGTATGGATGTATATTGGCTTCTTGAGTAATTTTGACCAAATTTATAACGGCTTGCCTCTTGGAGCAGGATTGGGCCCCACTTGGTCTGTGAGTGTTGAAGAGCAGTTTTATTTATTTTGGCCTTTATTATTTTTAGTTGTAAAACCAAAGTATTTTATTTACTTAATCTTATCCGTTTTAACTTTTTCACTTCTTTTTTCTCAATTTGGAAACATTAGGAGCCAATCACATACAGCTTTTTCGATGATTTTTTTGTCAGTAGGTAGCTTATTCGGGTATTTATATTACTATAATACATTTTCAATTCGCACGATACACAAACTTGGTTGGTGGGTTATGATTTTGGCTTTTGCAGTAAGTTGTGCATTTTATTGGATAAAAATAATTCCTAGTCCCCTTTATGGCTTATTTTTCTCAATAGCGTGGGGAGTTATTATTATATTTCAAATACATACAACAAAATTAGATTTATCCAAAATAAAATTTCTCGAACGAAATGGAAAATATACCTATGGGCTATACTTATATCACAGTATTGCCATTTTTATTATTCACTCATTGTTTCGTAAAATTTTAAAAATGGAAGAATCACTTAGTTTAATTTTACTAATTATTCCAATTAGTTCATTAATTTTAAGCTTTATTTTTGCCCGTGTTTCTTACTGGCTTATTGAGTCAAAATTCCTTAATCTAAAAAGAAAACTGTAATTTTTTTATGAAATTCATGGAAGTTAAATTACCCAAGTCTCGTTTTTCAGAAGACAAGTCCCATGTTGAAACAAAGGAATTCAATTCGATTACGATTCCGTGTGCTTATTTTACCTCAGGAACTTCATTAGAAGGTTATTACCTGGATATGCGTGAAGCATTTAAACAGTACGATGCAGGTATTTTTGGAGATTTTGATGAGCTGGGTGTTCCAATGGTTGGATGGGGGAAAAATGCCTATTACAGTCCCGTAAATATCGCTCAATATGGCTTTGCTTTGCATGCCATGTTTCTTGAACAAAAAAACGATGAAATTTGGAATGTGTTACAAGCATGCTTACAACAACTAGAGAAACTTGAACTTACTGATGATAGAGGGATTACCTGGTGTGATGAAAAACCTTCTGTTCGCTATAATACAGGCTCAAATTGGTCTTCTGCCATGACACAAGGCGAATGTTTGTCTTTTTACTTAAGAATGTATCAACTAAACCATGATACTAATTTATTACACAAAGCGACACAAATTTTTGAATTCCTTTTTGTTCCCTTTTCAGAAGGCGGTGCATATATGTTGGACGAGTATGGAGATGTGTGGCTTGAAGAATATCCTTCTAAGCCGCAATCGAAAGTTTTAAACGGATTTGTGTATGCCATGTTTGGAGTGTATGATTATTATCGAATTACAAATTCCGAAAAAGCTAAAAAGCTATGGGATGCATGCATCCTTACCCTTGAAAAAAACATTGCACATTTTGATTCGGGTTATTGGTCGTATTATGATTTATATCGTAAAGAACTAGTAAAGTATTATTACCAGAAAAACGTTCATACTCCTCAATTGGAAGCTTTGTACCAATTAACTGGCAAATCTATTTTTAATAAATATGCCACAAAGTGGAAAACAACAGTTAACCCAATTAATCATATATTTGTGCAATTAATGTATAGAGTTAGACCCCGATGGAGAAAATTAACAGGGAAAATAAATTAAGAATTTTATTTTTGATAACCGACCTTGGCAAAGGTGGTGCGGAAAGATATTTGATTGATTTATGCACCGAATTACTTAATTACCATGAGATCGAATTTATAATTGGAAGTTTATACGACAATAATCAATATGTTCAACTCTCTCACAAATTCAAAATAGTTAATCTAAATTTTCAAACTTTTTCTCTAAGGAAAAAAAATGAAAATCCGGAATACAAAAAGTTAGTTCAGGAATTTAAACCTCATATTATTCATTCTCACCGTTTTTTGGGGGAATTCTTAAGTTCTTATTATATAAATCCGAAAATAAAATATGTCTGTCATTTTCACGACAATATGATTCAGTTGGAAAAGCCAAAAGTAAAGAACCTATTAAATAAAGAAAAGTTGATATTTGCATTAGAACGAAATCACCTCATAAAAAATAAATACAAAAAAGCTCCTTCCTTTTTTATTGCTAATTCAACCCATACTGAAAGCTTTTGCAATAAAAACATACCGACATATTTAAAAAATAATATCCGACTTATTCCTTATGGGTTTAACTACTATAGATTTAAATCCGAACAAGCAAAAATTATAGACACATCAAAAGCTATCAATATTCTTAATGTAGGGAGTTTTCAATCTAAAAAAAACCAAATATTTATTATTGAAATTGCTAAAATTTTAAAAAAAAGAGAATTAAATTTCATTATTAATTTAATTGGCGAAGGAGAACAATTTGAAAATGTAAAGAATGCTATTGAACAAAATAAACTACAAAATAATATCATATTAACCGGAAATATTAATGATGTTGAAAATTGGTATAAAAAGGTAGATATATATATACATACAGCTAAATACGAACCTTTTGGATTAGTATTTTTGGAAGCAATGGCTTCCGGAACTCCTATCATTACTCTTGACGGAAAAGGCAATAGAGATTTAATAGAAAACGGTAAAAACGGCTTTATCATTAATGAAGAAAACCCCGAAATGTTTGCTGATAAAATAGAACTTCTGATAAGCAATAAAAGTTTATATCATTCGATTTCTGAATATGCAATCGAATATTCAAAAAAATATGACATCAAAAACAAAACGAAAGAATTGATTGATTTTTATTATCAAATAAGAGAAAAAGTAAATTAATGAACAAAAAAACGCTTGTCCTATTAACTGATAATTATCCGGATACTGCAGGTGAGTTTTTTTTGGATGATGAGCTAAAAATTATTGCCCCATCTTTTGAGAAAATAATTGTTATTCAAAAGAAATCAAATGAGCCTTCTTGCAAGCACTATACTCCTAAAAATCTAACACTCTATATTTACCCTAATACAAATAATTTTCTAGATTATCTTGGAGTAATTCCTCTCTGTTTTCGTTTTTTTTTCATAAAAGAACTTTTTGGAGCAAAAAAATTATTCAAAATATCTTATTCTATTCTGCAAATAAAAATAATGATAGTAGAATTACTATGGGGAAATAAATTGAAAAAGGAAATAATTAAAGTTGTTAGGAAGGAAAAACTAGATATCAACAAAACCCTTTTCTATTCTTATTGGAGTGATTATAAATCAATGGGATTAGCATTATATAAAAACAAATTTCCATCTGCTCTGTGTTTTGCAAGAGTCCATGGCTGGGATGTTGATTATAGTCGCCATAAGTTCCCGTATTTGCCTTTTAAAAATTATGTTGTTTCTCAATTAAATAGAGTATTTGCTATTTCAGAAAAAAGTCAGCAATTATTTTTCAATTTGATTGAAGCTGACTTAAAACCAAAAATTTTTATTTCTCGTTTAGGGAAAACAAACTATAATTCACCTCAGTGTGAGAAAAAAAATAAGGATATTGTTATATGCAGTTGCAGCGATTTTATTTCTTTAAAAAGAATACATCTCATCATTGATATTTTAAGCAATATTAAGAGCCCTAACATTGAATGGATTCATTTCGGAGGCGGGATATTAAAAGAAGAGATGGAAAAGTATGCTCAAAAAAAACTCTCTCATATTAAATATTCATTTAAGGGGATAGTGCCCAATGAAGAAATTATTAAATTCTATTCCGAAAACTTTATAGATTTATTTATTAATGTAAGCGAAACAGAAGGTATTCCGGTAAGTATTATGGAGGCGCAGTCTTTTGGCATTCCGACACTGGCTACAAATGTAGGAGGAACATCTGAAATAGTAAATAACGAAAACGGATTTTTAATAGAGAAAGATTTTAACCCTAAATTAGTTGCTGATTTAATTACACAATATTTTAGTTCTGATGTTCAAACACAAAGGCAAAAAAGGATAGCGGCATTCAAAAATTGGAGCGAAAAATACAATGCAGAGATGAATTATTCATTATATTTAAGTCAAATACAGTTTATAACAGATTCGAATGAAAAAAGTACTTATTCTGGCTTATGATTTCCCACCCTATGTTTCAGTTGGAGGCTTGAGACCTTTTAGTTGGAGAAAACATATGCATGAATTTGGCCTTTATCCAATAATCGTAACACGCCAATGGCAAAATAAACATGGTAATCATTTAGATTATGTTTCGGATGGATATTCTGATAAAATTGAAATTGAAGAAACGGAAACAGGAACAATAATACGAACACCATACAAATCAAATTTAAGTAATAGACTTTTGCTAAAGTATGGAGGAAACAAATTTAAAATTGTAAGGAAAATCATAACTGCTTACTATTATTTTTTTCAATTTCTTTTTTTTGTTGGACCTAAATCTAGAATTTATTTTGCAGCAAAAGATTATTTACAATCAAACAAGGTGGATGTAATTATTGCCACAGGAAACCCATTTGTATTATTCAGATATGCTTCAATTTTAGGAAAGAAACACAATATTCCTTGGATTGCAGATTATAGAGATGGCTGGTCTGTAAAAAAAAACATTAAAAAAAACATCATTTTATATTTATGGAATAGTTATTTCGAAAGAAAAATAAGTAATACTTCTATTTTTATTACAACCCCAAGTCAATTCACCAATAGTGTTATTTCAAATTTTTTAAATAACAACAATGTTCATTTAATATCAAATGGATATGATTGCAAAATCAATCCTGACGAGGGAACGCCATCAGATGATCGAGAATTTTTAAATATTGGTTACATTGGAACTATATACGAATACCATCCATTTAAGCAATTTTTGATATCAATTAACAAACAAAATTATAAAATCAGACTTAATTTGTATGGCACTAATATTAATGATACCATCAAACACATCCTGGAAACAGAAGTGCCTGAAATAAAAGATAAAATCTTTTTTCACAATAAAATTTCTTATGACAAGCTAGTATCTGAATTAAATAAGAACCATGTTTTTCTTTTGTTTAACGATTACTATTTACCCGGTACTAAAATCTATGACTATCTGGCCTTAAAAAAAAATATACTTTTTTGCTTCAAAAATGATGACAATGCAAATACGTTAATGAAAAAACATTTCCAATATGATGTCTCAACTTTTGAAACTCCTTATGTACAAGAAGAAATAATAAACAGAACTAATTCAGGATATATTATTGAAAACCAAAAACATTTACAAGATGTTTTAGATAAATTATATACCGAGCTAAAAAACAAAGGCATGTTAGATTGTAAAACAAATTTGACTGAAGATTTTTCACGAAAATATCAAATCGAAAAATTATCTAAATTAATAAAAACGACTTTATCTCACAGTTAATACAAAATATATGAAAGGGAAATTAAAATAACACAATGTAAATTTTTCGACTGGAAGAAAATATATTTAATGCCCTTTAATAATTTAAAATGAAAAAAATAATTATAATATCATATTATTACCCTCCTACTAATTTTGTGGCAGCAGAGCGTACATCTTCATGGGTAAGGCATTTACATAAATATGGATATTACCCAGTTATTATAACCAGAAATTGGAATGCAGGGCAATCGAATTCATTTGAAAAAATAGCTCAAAATGATTTTAAGCGTGAAGTATTTACTACACATGAGTTACATAGTTTACCCTATAACAGAAATTTGAGAGATAAGTTATTTAAATATGAAAAAAGCATATTGTTGTCCTTTTTTCGTAAGGTATTAACTATAAGTGAAAAAATATTGGGTAATTTTTCTATTTCATTTTTACCTTACTCTAATCTTTTTCATTATGCACAAGATATGATTAAATCAAACCCGGGAATGTATAAATACCTAATAATTTCAGGCTCACCTTTTCAATCATTTCAATTTGGTTATTTATTAAAAAAAAGATATAACATCAAGTGGCTTCCAGACTATAGAGATGAATGGACTATAATTCAAGATAAGAAAAACCAAACATTTTCTAAGAATTTAATGTGTCATTTTGATCGATTTTTTGAAAAAAAATGGACAAAAAATGCTGATGGATTTATAACCGTTACAGATTACTTAGTAAAGATAATTTCTAATTTAAATAACAAAAAAGGTTATAAGGTTATGAATGGATATGAACCTACAATGTTCGAAACACAAAAGAATTTATCAAGTAAAAATCCAAAAGAGTTTATCATTACTTATAATGGTTCGATTTATAAAGCACAAGACTTTTCAATTATAATTAATTCTCTAAAGCAAATTATTAGGAAGTATCCAAGCATTAAAATTCAAGTTAATTTCGTAGGTTTAGGGTCTGATATTGAAATGTCGAATAAAATAAAAAATTACTTTCATGGGTATGAGAATAATTTAAATATCACAAAAAGAATAAATAAAAACGAAGTTATAGCTATCTTGAATAGCTCCGATTTACTATTACTTACTTCCTATGGAACAATTAAAGGCTGGTTACCTGTAAAAATATTTGACTATTTAGCAATAGAAGTTCCGATACTTCTATGTCCGAGTGATGATGACGAAATGAGTTGGTTTATAAAAAACACTAATACGGGATATATTGCAAACTCTAACGAGGAGTGTGTTGAAATTATAAAAAAAATGATAGAGAAAAAATCATTGAACGAACCTTTAAAATTAGAAATCAATAAAACACAGACTCAAATTTATACTAGAGAATACCAAGCAAAAATTCTTGCGAATGTATTAGACAATTTCAATGAAACTATTAAAAAATAATCTATGTGCGGAATTTTTGGTCAAATAACTTCATCTAAAATAAATAAATCTGAAATATCTATTTTAGCAAACCAATCTAAGCAGAGAGGAAAGGACTCAAGTGGATTAGTTTATTTTGAAAATTTCAAATATAAAGTTGCAAAAGCTGATTTTGAAATAAATAAACTTTTAAACAAAATAAAACCATACCATTCTCAACTTGTTTTGGGTCATAGTCGATTAATTACTAATAGCTGGTCGGATAATCAACCTATAATTAGAAATAATAATGCTCTTATTCACAATGGTATTATAGTAAATGAAGAAGAGATTTGGAGTAAAATTGATCAAAAAAAACAATTAAAAATAGATTCAGAAACAATTATTGCTATTGCTGAAGATTATTTGAATAAAGGAGGTGAGATTGAAAATGTACATAAAAAAATATTGTCTTTATGTAAAGGCATTGCAGCATGTGCATTAACATTAACAAACAAGGGAAAATTATTGCTATTTTCTAACAATGGTAGTTTATATGTAGGAAAAAACAAAACCGGAATCTGTTTTGCCTCAGAAAAATATCCATTAACACTTATAGAATGTGAAAACATTGTTCAGATTAAAAACGAAGTTTACATAATTAATATCCCTACTGTGAATTCTGAAATTGAAATAATAAATTACAATATAGAAAGGAGAAATTTAATACCAGAATTCATTTTCAATAAAAACGAGGCAGCGCTTTTGAATTATGAAAAATTAAACTTAAAAAGATGTACACGCTGTATTTTACCTGAAACTATGCCATTTATTAAATTTGATACTGCAGGAGTTTGTAATTATTGTCATCACTATAAGATAAGAAATAGGCCTAAGCCAAAAGAGGAGCTGTTTTCACTTGTTGAAAAATATAGAAGAAAAGAAGGTAATGATTGTATAGTTCCTTTTTCAGGTGGTCGTGATAGTTGTTATGGTTTACATTTAATTGTAAATGAATTAAAAATGAAGCCTATAACTTATACATATGATTGGGGAATGGTCACAGATTTAGGAAGAAGAAATATCAGCAGAATGTGTGCGGAATTAGGTGTAGAGAATATTATTATTGCGGATGATATTGAAAAGAAAAGAAAAAATATTTCTATGAATTTAAAAGCTTGGCTTAAAGCACCTCATTTAGGATTAATTGCTCTATTAACTGCTGGTGATAAGCATTTTTTTAGACATATAGAAACAGTAAAAAAGCAAACTGGCATAAACTTAAATTTATGGGGCGTTAATCCATTAGAAGTTACTCATTTTAAAACAGGCTTTTTAGGTATTCCACCTGACTTTGAAGAGAGCAGAGTATATTCTAGTGGCTGGAGTAAACAAATGCAATACCACAAAAGAAGATTTGTATCTATGCTTAAGAGCCCCGGATATTTTAATTCTTCATTATGGGATACTCTTTCGGGTGAATACTACAGAAGCTTTAGACAAAAGCAAGATTATTTTCATATATTCGATTATTGGAAGTGGGACGAAAAAATTATTGATGATACATTAGCTTATTATAATTGGGAAAAAGCCATAGATACAAATACAACATGGCGTATTGGTGATGGAACTGCAGCCTTTTATAATTATGTATATTATACCGTGGCTGGATTTACAGAACATGATACTTTTAGAAGCAACCAAATTCGTGAAGGTGACTTAACAAGAGAAATGGCTCTTAAATTAGTTGAAGATGAAAACACACCAAGGTATCAAAATATAAGGTGGTATTTGGATACCTTAGGAATGGACTTTAAAGAAGTCATTAAAGTAGTCAATAACATTCCAAAACTTTATTTTTAGCCTTATTCATATCTGGTAATTAATTATGAACGAACATCATTACTGCTTAATTTGCAAAAGCGATAATTTAAAAAAAATAATTGGTTACGAAAAAGCGCATTTATGCAAATGTAAAGAATGTGGTTTCATTTTTTCTAAAACGATCCCAAGTATAGAAGAACTTCAAAAGTATTATGATTGCTACGGCAGAAATGATTATTTATCACCTACCACGATTAAACGATACAATGAGTTATTAGATAAATTTGAAGTTTATAGAAAAACAGGACGTTTATTAGATGTAGGTTGTGGAGCCGGCTATTTTCTGGAAGTGGCAAAAAAGCGTGGCTGGGAAGTTTATGGAACGGAATACAGTGATTATAAAGTAGATGTTTGCAAAAAAAAGGGGATTAATATAAAAAAGGGAGAGTTGAATGCTAACGATTACACATCAAATTTTGTTGATGTGATTACTTCTTTCGAAGTGATTGAACATATAAATAACCCTTTAGAAGAATTGACTCATTTCCAAAAAATACTTCGTCCGGGGGGATTAGTGTATGTTACTACTCCTAATTTTAATTCCTTATTGCGTTATTATTTAAAAGATAAATACAATATTATAAACTACCCGGAACATCTATGTTATTATTCTCCTAAAACACTTAGAAAATCATTTGAATTAAACGGATTTAAAACATTAAAAATTGAAACTACGGGCATAAGCTTAACTCGTTTTAAAGGAACTATCGCTCGAAAAAGAGTTTCGTCCGATTCAGAAGATGAAAAAATTCGAAATAAAATTGAGAACAAAAAATCCCTTCAACTGGCAAAAAATGGCGTCAATAAAATGCTTACATTATTTGGAAAAGGAGATAGTTTAAAGGGGTGGTTTATAAAAGTTTCTTAACGCATAACTATTTCAAATAAAATAGTTGGCAAAAATCGAACAAAAGATATATCCCGATCAGAAAAGTTACAACTCTGGTTAGCGGTTCGGCATTTCAATTTCAATAGTTCTTATTGCCTTTCGCTTGTCAATTATTGCCCCCATAATAGAAAGTTTTTTTAGTTGCGAATAATTTTTAACAAAATCTATTTTTCTTTTGAGTGTCCATTGTTTAGTATAGTATGTTTTCCCCTCTGCAATGTCTGATTGAAGAATGCTTTGTCTTTTGCCTGTTGAAAGATAAGCAACTGCTTTAATGCATAAATTATGAGCGTGTTCCATTACCTTTAAGTGAAGCTCGTATAAACTTTCAGTTCCACTTAATAAAGTAAATTCTGTTGTCAATATGCTTCCTGTATCAATACCTTTATCTATCCACATAATAGTATTACCTATCAAATGAAATTCTTTATTGGCAATACACCAATTTGTACAATTTGGTCCACCTTTAACATAAGGTGAAAGACCTGTATGAAGATTTAAAATACCTATTAATGGATTTATATTAAACATATTCTCTTTAACAAGTCGTGTTCCTGAAACCAAAATTAAATCAGGCTTTTGCTTAACTGTAAAATCGTATGCATTTTTAGAGTTGATATTTTCCACATCTAAAATAGCTGTATCCGGTAATTTTGGATATTTTATTTTGTAAAAGCTCAACATTCTCCGCCACGCTTTCCCAACACGTGAAAGAAAAAGCTTTTCAATTATTTTTTCCACAATTAAACGGATAGTGAATTTTGTTTTTGACTGACGTGTTTCCGTTATAATTGCAGTAACAGGAAACTTTTCATGCAACTTATTAGCTAATGCAATTTGATTAGGTTCATTACCAATCCACAATACAATTCTCATTTATATCTAATAAATTTTTTAATGTTCTCTAATGTGTTTGTAATTCTTAACCTTGTTTTCCACCAAGGTTCATTATATAATTCTATTCTTGAAACTTCAAACAAGTCGTCTTTTCTTCTATCGTGTACATTTTGTTTGACGGCTAAACCTATTTTATAACCCGCTTCCTTTGCAAGTTCTTTGGTTCTTTTGTTAAAACTTCCCACAGGATATGAAATTGTTAATGGAAAATAGCCTAACTGTTCTTCGATTCTTTTTCCTGATTGTTTTAATTCAAAAACAATCTCATTTTCATTATCCATGGTACCAAGCATACAATGTGTGACTGTATGTGAACCAACGTAATGTCCTTCTTCTTTCAATTTTTGTAAATCACTCCAATTCATCATTAATTGTGGAAACTGAATATCATTATATGTTTCAATCACTCGACTTAGAACAGTTTGTCGTTGTTTGTGTGAGATGGATTTCAAAAATGGTTTTAGTATGCTAACATACTTTATACGCTCTTCGTAATTGTTTAATGTGTTTACCTTTATGTTTTGGGGCAAAAAGTCAAAATTTAAATCAATACTTTTTTTTGATGTAAATTGAAATAGGTGCTCTAATCTGTGTGTCCAAGTAGGAATATTTTTATCAATACATTCCGTTACAACATAGAAAGACGCCTTAACATTGTGTTTTTTTAAAATCGGTGCAGCATATTCAATATTGTCTTTATAGCCATCATCAAACATTATCGTTGCAATTTTTCTTTTATGACTTGCCTTATTTGAATTTCTATAGTATTCGAAAAAAGCAAGTTCTTCAAAAAGCATAACATCATAGTTTTTGGAGATGAAATGAATACATTTATCAAAATGTTCAACACTCATAGGATCCCAAAGTCTGTCTCGTTGAGGATGAACACGATGGAACAAGAAATTATGAATCATATTTTATTAGTATATTTTTTTCAATAATAGGCAAAAACGACATCAAAATTTCAACTTCTTTTTACTTTGCTTTTCATACAAATGACGTAAAACAAACAAAGATGTTACAAAAAATGGGATGCATGAGATTTTTAAACGAACCCAAGCATTATTTTAAAAAAAACATCAAAATCCTTAAATGCAACTTTTGAGATCGCATTGGCTGTATAAAAATAGTTGACAGTATCACCGCTTATATAATAAAATTGATATATTAAACACAAAGCAATTGCACCTCCTAATTTTGCAAATAAACCTTGAGTGTACCACCTATACAATGGTTGCTTTTGAATATGCCTTTTTTGAATCCTTTGAGAAATGAAATAAATCAACAACAAATAAAATGGCGTGAGTAATAAATCGAATATTGTTAGTACCATTTTACTCCTTTCGAATTAGATTGTTTGATTAGTAAAATTAATATAATATTCTGAGATAAAAACTACTGAAATTAAGTATCAAAAAACTCGCGATTGCCTATATAATTTATATCTTCGTATTTAAATCGCAATACCCCATTGATAAGTATGTGTGGCATCTCAGGATTTTATTCCTTTAACAACATTTTTTCGGAGCAAGAGCTTCATGAAATGACAAATGCTATTGCTCACCGCGGATCGGATGCCTTTGGCTATTATACAGATAAAACTGTTGGTATGGGACATCGAAGACTTAGCATTATTGATTTATCAACCAATGCCAACCAACCTATGCATTCTGCTAATGGCAGATATGTAATGGTGTATAACGGAGAAGTGTATAATTATCAGGAAATTGCTTCTGAATTAAAACAAAAATCCACAATTGATTTTAAAACCTCTTCCGACTCTGAAGTAATACTGGAAGCCTATGTGCAATTAGGCTCCGCTGCTATAGAAAAATTCAACGGCATGTTTGCTATTGCGATTTATGACAAAGAAAAAAAAGAATTATTTGTTTGCAGAGACCGAATTGGCATAAAACCGCTCTATTATTTCTGGGATGGAGAAAATTTCGCATTTGCTTCCGAACTCAAGGCACTAACTAAATTGTCGGCTATTCCTTTAGAAATAAACAACAATGCGATCTATCATTTTTTACATCTTGGTTTTGTGCCTGCACCACAATCCATCTATAAATCCATTAACAAGCTGGAAGCCGGTACTTGGTTAAAAATTTCCAATAAAAACAGTGAATCACACAAATATTGGACAATCAATAAACAAATTACGGATGAAACAATTTCAAATAAAAAAGAAGCCCTCACTAAATTGAGTGATTTGATATTAAGCTCTGTTCAATACCAAATAAGAAGCGATGTACCATTTGGTGTATTTTTAAGCGGAGGGATTGATTCCAGCTTAGTTACTGCAAGTGCAGTAAATTTATCAGGAGTAAAAGTAAACACTTTTTCAATCGGCTTTGAAGAAAACAAATACAATGAATCTATTTATGCCAAAGCAGTTGCCAATTATTTAGGTACCAATCATCATGAATTTATTGTAACTTACAAAGATGCAATAGATTTGATTGATACTGTTTTTGATACCTACAGCGAACCATTTGCCGATCCTTCCTGCATTCCGACCATGTTGGTTTCAAAACTTGCAAAACAGCATGTAACAGTAACCCTTTCGGGAGAAGGCGGGGATGAATTATTTTTAGGATACGGAGCTTACCAATGGGCCAAACGATTGAATCACCCCCTAATTAAAGCTTTCCGAAATCCGATTGCCAAATTGCTTTCCAATTCTAATTCAAAATTTGAACGACATGCCAACTATTTCAGATATCCAAATGAAAATTTAAAATACAGCCATATTCATTCACAAGAGCAGTATTATTTTTCACTTTCTGAACTCGAAAGTTTATTTACAAATGAATTTTCGGAAACAAAAAACAATTTAAACACCGAACGACTCAACAATTTTTGGATTGAAATAAATCATCTGGGAAGAAATTTAACTGCAATGGAGAAACAAGCCATTTTCGATTTAAATTTTTACTTGCAAGACGATTTACTAACTAAAGTTGACAGAGCAAGCATGCACTTTTCCTTAGAAACACGTGTTCCCTATCTCGATCATCGTATAATCGAATTTGCCTTGAATCTTTCACCCGAATTAAAATACAAAAATGGGACAACAAAATATCTTTTAAAGGAAATCCTATTTCAATATGTTCCTAAAAAATTCTTTGACCGTCCGAAACAAGGATTTGCCATACCATTACAAAAATGGTTGAAGAATGAATTACGCTTTTTAATAGAAGAAAACCTTTCAAAAGAAGTGATTGAAAAATTTGGATACGTTAATTTTGCTTCGGTGGAAAAGCTAAAAAAAGAATTTTTAAATGGGAAAGATTATTATTACAATCGAATATGGATTTTAATTGTATTGCATAAATGGCTGCAAGCAAATGTGCAATAAGACCTATACCCCTAACTTCTTCTTCGACTGTTGTTCGTATAAATGTTTCAAAATAAATAAACTGGAAACAAAAAATGGAATACAGGGTATTTTGAGCCTGACTAATGTACCAAAATTTGAAATGGAAATCCCTACTGAAAATGCAAAAAACAAAGAAAATAGAACTGCAAAGAGCACCAAGGGATTTTTACCAATGAGTCGAAAAAAACCAAAAAATTTTAACCGGAACATTAAAAAAATAGTCAATAACATTATATAAGTATTTTCTATAGCTGAGATCAACATTACGGGATTACGAACATCCCATAAATAGGGGCGAAAAAGTGTTGCAGCTAATGCCTGAGGGGCTTTTCCTAACATACTGATTGGATCTGCTTTAACATCACCTATATCAAAACTATTGCCCCCATAATATGCCTGTTTTTGATCCCAATTTGATTCTACGGCTTTGTCCAAAACTTTATCAATTGCATAAACCCCCAAAACATCTCCCATTCGAGATAGCGCAAGAAAGCCTATACCTATTCCAATAGAGATAAAAAAAGGACCGGCTGCTGCTCTTAACACTTTGCTCTTTATTTTCACTAATTTTTCATTTGTAAGCCAAATAATTGCTCCTGGTAATAATGCAAATAAAATGTAGGGTTTGATGGCTATCAATAAAAAAGACGCAACAAGAATACTTAAGACACTCCATATTTTATACTTTTTTCGAATAAAAAAATTATAAAAATGAAATGTGAACCAACCTACTGCTGAAAGTGTGATGGTATCTTTTAATAATCCGGAGCCCCAAAAAACAACAGAAGGAACAAATAATATACTTATAGCAAATTGCTTTTGCAATTGAGGGAACTGTTGATTGAACAACTGGAAAAAGCGCCAAATTCCAGTATAACATAACCATGCCAATAAAATAGCGGTAACAACAAAACTTTGAAATGACAATAAACAAAGTGGTGTAACCAAACGCGAAACAAACAAAGCTTTTTCATCCCTCCAAAAAACAGGAAATCCTGTAGAATTATCAAAAGCCATATAATTTGAATACGAATTATTTCCGTTAAAGACAATATCAAAAAAAACTTTATAATTCTTAAACAACATATTTGATAGTGCCTTAGAGGTTATAAAATAATTTACTGTATCACCACCAGTATAATACAATTGATAGATCAGACAAACTGAGACAGCACCAAACAATTTAACCATTAATCCTTTTGTGTACCATTTATACAAAGGGTGTTTGTCAATATTTCGATTTTGAATGTAGCTGGCAATAAAAAATATTACAATCAAATATATTGGTGCAAGTAATAAGTCAAAAATGGAAAGTATCCAGTCAGAATAAAAATAGTAGCTGTAAGAAATTAAAAAAAAGTAAATATTGTAAACCGAAAGTAGCATTCGAACTAGGTATTTGATTTTATTTAAACAAAAATAACACAATGTTTTTAAATATTGTTTAAACTTGTGATGGCAATGTAAATCTTTTGAATGTCATTTCGACCAGTGGGGGAAATCTCATCTTTAAAAGACAGATTTCTCTCTTCATTTCATTGCGTTCGAGTTGACAGTCATAATTGTCAATTTCTTTCCGGGGAGAAATCAAATTTTATGAAAAAAAGTATATTATAAACAATGAAAGTCCTCTATATATCCTACGATGGAATGACAGACCCGCTAGGTCAATCCCAGGTAATACCTTATTTAATAGGCTTATCTCAATTGGGGCATCAAATTACTATCATTAGCTGTGAAAAGAAAGATAGATTTGAAAAACAAAACAAATTCATAGTTGAATTATTAAAATCAAATAATATAGCATGGCATCCTGTTTCCTACTCAAAACTACCCTCTGTTTTTGCTAAACAATTTAATTTAAATCGCATTAATAAAAAAGCGTTTGCCTTATACAAAGAAAAAAAGTTTGAACTTGTTCATAGCAGAAGCTATATGGCTGCATTGATCGGATTAAAATTAAAACAGAAATATGGAATAAAATTCATTTTTGATATGCGTGGTTTTTGGGCTGATGAACGTATTGACGGAGGAATCTGGAACCTAAAAAACATGATCCATAAACGCATCTACAATTTTTTCAAAAAGAAAGAATTTGAATTTCTTACAAACGCTGATTACACTGTCAGCTTGACTCAAAATGCAAAGGAGGAAATTTTATCCTGGCCCTCATTTCAAAAAAAAGAAATTCCCATTGACGTCATTCCATGTTGTGTTGATCTTAAATTATTTTCAGAAAAAAGTATCTCCCATACAAAACTGAATGAACTGCAATTAGTACTGAAAATTGAAAAAAATGATCTTATTCTAAGCTATCTCGGCTCTATTGGTACCTGGTATATGCTGGATGAAATGTTGGATTTTTTCAAATTGCTTTCTTCAAAAAAGTCAAATGCAAAGTTTTTATTTATTACTCCAGATGATAAAAATTTAATTTTATCAAAAGCTCAATTAAAAGGGATCTCAAAAGAAAAACTAATTATTCATTCGGCAAGTAGAAATGAAGTTCCGTTATATCTTAGCCTTTCACATATCTCTGTTTATTTTATTAAGCCTTTGTATTCAAAAAAAGCATCCTCCCCTACAAAAACAGGTGAAATTATGGGAATGGGTATTCCAATTATTACCAATTCCGGTATTGGCGATAGCGATCGGATTATTTCTGATTCCAAAGCAGGCATGATCATTAACGACTTTTCGAACAAGGAATACCTTAGAATAATTGATCAGATGGATGCTCTCTTGAAAACAGATAAAACAATGATCAAAACAGCTGCTGAAAATTATTTTTCACTCGAAAAAGGTGTTCAACTTTATGCGGATGTTTATAGAAAATTAGAAAAGTAAAATAAACCGCCACAGATTCACAAATTAATTTTATGAATTATTCAGAAAAAGATTACCCCTTACAAAAAGAGAGCTACGAAATTATTGGGATCTGTATGGAGGTTCATCGTATTTTAGGAAAAGGGTTATTAGAAATAGTTTATAAAGATGCTATTGAATACGAATTAAAAAAACGAAACATTTCTTATCAACGCGAAAAGAAATACGAAGTTGAATACAAAGGAATTATCCTACCCCATTATTTTTACGCAGATTTTATTGTCTTTGACAAAATAATATTGGAAATAAAAGCTCAGAAAGGAATAGTTGATGAACATTACAATTGGGTAATTAATTACCTTGCAATATCAAAATGCCCCTTAGGTTTAATTGTCAACTTTGGTGATAATTCGTTAATAACTAAAAGAGTAATTCTTTAATCTGATAATCTGTGGCATTTTTTTTATCTTTACGAAGTTTATCATTAAAAAAATGAATGCAGCTAAAACAATACTAGTTACCGGAGGAGCAGGATACATTGGCTCACATACCATCATCGAATTACTCGAAAACACAGATTATAACGTAATTTCAATTGATAATTATTCCAATTCTTCTGCAAAAACATTCCTGCGTATAGAGAAAATAACAGGAAAGAAAGTAGTTAATTATGCTGTTGACCTCTGTGACATAAAAAGTGTAGAAGCGATTTTTGAAAAAGAAAAAAATATTATCGGAATCATACATTTTGCTGCATTTAAATCAGTACCTGAATCGGTAAATAATCCATACAAATATTACTCAAACAACATTAATTCCTTACTTAACATTTTAGAATGTTGCCTGAAATATAAAATTGAACATTTTATTTTTTCATCCTCTTGCTCTGTTTACGGAAATATTAGTGAATTACCTGTAAAAGAAACTACTCCCTTGGGCAAAGCCGAATCGCCTTATGCTTTTACCAAACAAATTGGAGAAGAAATCCTAAAAGATTATGCAAAAGCTTTTCCTGCTATAAAAATTATTGCATTGCGTTATTTCAATCCTGTTGGAGCACATGTATCCGGCTTAATTGGTGAAGATCCAATTAATAAGCCAACAAGCCTTGTTCCTGTAATTACTCAAACAGCTACTGGGAAGATCAAACAAATGACTGTGCATGGAACTGATTATTCTACAAGAGATGGCTCCTGCATCCGTGACTACATACATGTCACTGATATTGCCATTGCACATATCAAAGCATTGGAATACATATTAAATAAAAAACAAAAGAATAATTTTTCCATTTTCAATTTAGGTACAGGAAATGGCGTAAGCGTGCTGGAAGCGATTCAGGCTTTCGAAAAAATAACAAATGAAAAATTAAAATACAGCATTGGTCCTAAGAGAGCAGGCGATGTGGCAGCCATTTATTCCGATACAACCTTATCGGAAAAAGAACTGGGATGGAAAACAAAATTCACATTGGATGAAATGATGGAAACTGCATGGAAATGGGAGCAAATGCAAACAAAAGAGTAAAAAGAAAAACACCCCTAATAACTATTTCTTAACCCCCCCATTTATTATTACCTTCATCAAATAACATCCCTTTTATGCCTGAACACCTGATTATTGACCTGGAAGCCGAGAAAAAAGAAATATTAAAGCGCTATCGTGCATTTTAACACGCCAAACGAATCCAAAAAAAACAAAACAAACATTTTCATTAAAAACTGCTTTTCCCGCACCAAAAAACTTAATTATTTTACATAGATAATCGGAAATAATCCGATTATCTATGTAAATATTTGTATTTTTGCTGAATGAATCAGTTAAAACAATTTGGAATAATTCCCTTTTCAACAGGAACACTAAAATTGTTATTAAGCAATTACAAGTCTCCGAATGATAAAATTTCGGAACTAATGGCTTCGGGCGAAATAATGCAAATCAAAAAAGGTATGTATATCGTTTCAAGCGAATATAGAAACCAAAATATCAGTAAAGAAATTCTTGCAAATTTAATTTACGGCCCCTCTTATGTTTCATTAGATTTCGCTTTGTCATATTATGGGATGATTCCGGAAAGAGTAATGATCACCACTTCAATTACTCCAAAACGATCAAAAATATTTAGCACACTATTCGGAGAATTTACTTATACCCATTCACCAATTAATTATTATCATATAGGTATTAGCCAGGAAAAAAATGAGAATCAATTTAATTTTTTGATTGCATCACCTGAAAAAGCATTGTGCGACAAAATTGTGTTCACAAAAAAACTTAATTTATATTCTGTTTCATCGATGCGGTATTTTTTATTCGATGATTTAAGAATTGATTTTCAAAATATAAAAAAACTTGATCTCTCCATAATTGAAGAGTGCATTGCAGTGGGTCCAAAGCAAAACGAATTAAAATTATTATTAAAAACAATTAAAAAATCAGAATGAACCTGTTTGAAAAAATGTTATCCAACTATTCCTTGGAAACTAATGCGGACCATACAAATGCCACAAGAGAAATAATGCAGGAAATAGCATTAGCCGGATTATATCGTGGTGGTTTTTTTGATGTTGCCGCATTTTATGGAGGAACCTGTTTAAGAATTTTTTACGGGCTGGAAAGATACTCTGAAGATTTAGATTTTTCGCTGCTCATGGCAAATCAGGACTTTTCGTTAAAGCCTTATTTTAAATCTATTGAAACAGAATTTAATGCCTTAGGTATTGAAATAGAAATCACTCAAAAAGCAAAAATAACTGAAACTAATATTGAATCGGCATTTTTAAAACAAAACAGTCCGATTTATAATTTAAATATTCAAAACAACAGGCAGGTAAAAATAAAATTCGAAATTGATACCAATCCTCCGCTTGGTTTTACTACTGAAAATAAACTATTAGTTCAACCATTTTCATTTTTTGTAAATACTTACACTTTATCTGATTTATTTGCCGGAAAAATGCATGCATTGCTATTTCGAAATTGGAAAAACAGAGTAAAAGGAAGAGATTGGTTTGATTTCGAGTGGTATGTGAGAAACGGAGTTGAACTAAATTTAAACCATTTTGCTCACCGTGCATTTCAAAGCAAACATATTTTATCCAAAACTATAACAAAACAAAAATTCATTGAAACATTAGAAAATAGAATAAAGACTTTGGATGTTGACTTAGCAAAAAAGGATGTCGCTAATTTCATCAAAGACAAAAAATCACTTGACATTTGGTCAAGGGACTATTTTTTACAATTAATTACTTTAATCAAAGTAAAAAAATAGTCTGCATTTTTCAAAAATTTAAACCCAATAATTATTTTGATTATGTATAGAAAAGGCATAAATAAAGCAGAGGTATGTATGAAGAGTATATTAAATACCTATTTCGTAAAACTCCATTTATTATTATCTTTGCATCAAATAACACCCCTTTATGCCTGAACACCTGATTATTGACCTGGAAGTCGAGAAAAAAGAAATATTAAAGCGCTATCGTGCATTACTACGTGCTTGTAGAAGAACACTTGAAAAAGGTGACAAATTACTTATCCGAAAAGCATTCGATCTTGCTTTGGAAGCACATAAGGATATGCGCAGAAAAACAGGTGAACCTTATATTTACCACCCTATTGCTGTTGCTCTCATCTGTGCTGAAGAAATTGGCTTGGGAACAACATCCATTGTTTGTGCTCTTTTACATGATGTAGTGGAGGATACCGATTATACATTAGAAGATATTCGGGGCTTATTCGGTGAAAAGGAAGCCAAGATAATTGATGGCCTGACAAAAATTTCGGGAGTATTTGACCAGGGATCATCACAGCAAGCAGAGAATTTCAGAAAAATGCTCCTCACCCTTTCTGATGATGTGCGTGTGATCCTTATTAAACTTGCCGATCGCTTACATAACATGCGCACACTGGACAGTATGCAGCGCGACAAACAATTAAAAATTGCCTCCGAAACTCTTTACCTTTATGCACCCTTAGCTCATCGTTTGGGACTTAATGCGATAAAAACAGAGTTAGAAGATCTGGGATTAAAATATACAGAACCTGAAAACTATAATAATATTGAGCAAAAGCTGAAGGAAACGGAACCTGAACGCAAAAAATTTATTTCGAAATTTATTATTCCGATCAAAGAAATTCTGGAGGAACAAGGTTTAAAATTTAAAATATTTGGCCGCCCGAAATCAATTTATTCTATTCACAATAAGATAAAGACAAAAGGTGTAAATTTTGAAGAGATCTTCGATCTATTTGCGATCCGTATTGTTATTGATACGCCTCCTGAAAATGAAAAATCTGATTGTTGGCGGGTCTATTCCACTGTAACCGATTTTTATCATCCAAGTCCGGAACGTTTACGAGACTGGATCTCTACTCCGAAAGCGAATGGATACGAAAGTTTACATACAACCGTAATGGGTCCGGATGGTAAATGGGTAGAAGTGCAAATTCGTACCGTACGCATGGATGAACTTGCTGAAAAAGGCTATGCAGCTCACTGGAAATATAAAGATAGTGCATCCGAAAGTCAGTTGGATGAATGGATCAGAAAAATTCGTGAGTTACTTGAAAGCCCGAAAGAAAATGCACTTGAGTTCTTAGATGATTTTAAACTGAATTTATTTGCTGAAGAAATTTTTGCATTTACTCCGAAAGGGGAGATCAGAACGCTTCCTATAAATTCTACGGCTCTTGATTTTGCGTTTGAAATTCATACCAAGGTTGGAGAAAAATGTATTGGTGCTAAAGTTAACCACAAGTTAGTTCCTCTTAGCTATAAGCTTAAAAGTGGCGACCAGGTAGAAGTGCTAACCTCCAGCAAACAAACTCCAAAAGAAGATTGGCTTAATTTTGTTGTTACCGCGCGTGCTAAATCTAAGATTAAAGATGCTTTAAAAGAAAGCAGGCGCAGGATTGCAGAAGATGGCAGAGATATGTTAGAACGCAAATTCAATCATTTAAAAATTGATTTTACTATTCCAAACATTAACGAGATCGCAAATTATTTTAAATTACCCAGCAGCCAGGAATTATTTTATCGAATAGCTGTTGGCAACATTGATCTGAAGCACTTAAAAGATTTCCGTCAGGAAAAAGGGAAAATCACCCATAAGTCGGGTAGCCTGAACAAAAATGAGCAACCAAAATCCCTGGAGCAAATGGTAACTGCTGCCCGCGGCAAATCTGATATGCTAGTGATCGGTGAAAATCTGCAAAAAATTGATTATAAACTTTCGCCCTGTTGCAACCCGATTTCAGGAGATGATGTATTTGGTTTCCTGACAATAAACGAAGGAATAAAAATTCATCGTGTAAATTGCCCGAATGCCTTACAATTATTATCCAACTATGCATATCGCGTTGTTAAAGCCAAATGGACCAGTCAGGAACTGATCTCTTTCCTTGCCGGAATGAAAATTACGGGCATTGATGAAGTAGGATTGGTGAACAATATTACAAAGATCATTTCAAACGAATTGAATGTAAACATGCGTTCCATCAGTTTTGATACCAATGACGGTACATTTGAAGGTACTGTTATGGTATTTGTTCACGACACCAATCACCTGACCGAATTAATGCAAAAACTAAAAAAAGTGAATGGTGTATTTTCAGTTACCCGAATTGATGGTGGCCATTGATGGATATCAGGAAACCCTTTAGAATTATTTTTTGGTGGTGTCATTTCGAACGAAAGGAAGTGTAGAGAGAAATCTACTCCCTTTAAATGATAATTTCTGTTTCGATGAAATGAGATTTCTCCCAGAGTTTATCCTGAGCAAAGTCGAAGGAGTCGAAATCACATCCAGTAATAAAGTAGTCGTTTTTTTTGTGAATATTAAAAAAAGCAAACCAATAATTTTTGTACTTTTAGACGTTAATTTAAAAGAAAAATGTCAAGTACTGAAACTAAGGAAATAGTAAAGCAGATTTTTGCGGAATACCTCGAAACTCATGGGCACCGTAAAACACCTGAGCGCTTTGCCATTCTTAATGAAATTTACTCTCATGAAGGGCATTTTGATATTGAGTCGCTTTACATTCAAATGAAAAACAAAAAGTATCGTGTAAGCAGAGCTACACTTTACAATACAATCGAATTATTACTTGTTTGCAATTTGGTCACCAAACACCAGTTTGGCAAAAACTTGGCCCAATTTGAAAAATCTCATGAGTACAAACAACATGATCATTTAATTTGTGTGGATTGTGAAAAAGTTTTTGAATTTTGTGACCCAAGAATTCAGGAAATACAAAAATCTGCATCCACAATTTTAGGATTTGAGATTACTCATCATTCTCTTAACTTATATGGGAAGTGCAATAAAATTGCAACAAAAGGAACTTGTGAAAATAAAAAAACAAAAGATAAAAAATCTTAATTATGACATTTGCTTACACATCAAAAAAACAAGACAATATTTCCATTTTTAAACTTCAAGGTGAACTTATTGATAAAAACCAGGCAATGTCATTGCTTGAAGAAATTAATGAATGTATCGCAAACAATGAATTTAATATATTATTAGATCTTGCAGACCTGAAATATTTAAATAGCACCGGACTGAATGTAATTATTACTATTTTAACCAAAGCAAGAAAAGGTGGCGGAGATGTTGCTGTTTGTAATGTTTCAAAAAAAGTGAATGAGCTCTTGGTAATAACAAAGCTCAATCAGGTATTCAACGTATGTTCCAGTGAAAAAAATGCTATTGAAGTTTTTAATAAGTAATTAAATTAGTTGGAAAGTTTAAAAGTTTAGAGTAAAAAAAAACAGAAAACTTTCAGAAAAACACAAAAAGTTTAAAAAATTAATTGACAAATAAGTTAAACAATATTTCAAAACACATATTCGTAAACCTGCCTACCGCAGGCAGGTTCGTATTAATTCGTTATTCGTAGATAAATGAAAGTAGATGTATTATTAGGTCTTCAATGGGGAGACGAAGGAAAAGGAAAAATTGTAGATGTATTAACTCCTAAATATGACATTATTGGTCGCTTCCAAGGCGGACCAAATGCAGGACATACTCTGGAATTCAATGGAATCAAACATGTTTTAAGAACAATACCTTCCGGAATTTTTCATAAAACAGCTATCAATATTATCGGGAATGGTGTTGTGATCGACCCTGTTGTAGTGATGGCTGAAATTGAGGTACTTATTAAAATGGGTGTTGATGTAAAATCAAAATTATTGTTTGCAAAAAAGGCCCACCTTATTTTGCCTACTCATAGATTATTAGATGCAGCTTCAGAAGCTTCGAAAGGAAAAGAAAAAATAGGTTCTACCTTAAAAGGAATAGGACCTACCTATATGGATAAAACCGGAAGAAACGGAATTCGTATAGGTGATATCTCGCTCCTAAATTTTAAAGATAAATACACTGCCCTTGTAGAAAAACATAAACAAATACTGAGTCATCATAACTTCGAATATAATCTTTCTGAAATGGAGCCGGAGTGGTTCAAAGCAATTGATGCTTTAAAATCCTTTCAGCAAATAGAAAGCGAACATTATATCAATGATGCTTTAAAAAATAAAAAAGCAATATTAGCAGAAGGTGCACAAGGCTCTTTGTTGGATATCGATTTCGGTTCTTATCCTTTTGTAACATCATCAAACACTATTTGTGCAGGTGCCTGCACAGGTTTAGGAATTGCTCCAAATAGAATTGGCAATGTTTTTGGAATTTTCAAAGCATATTGCACACGTGTAGGTAGCGGGCCTTTTCCAACCGAACTTCATGATGAAACAGGTGATACCATCCGTAACAACGGTAAGGAATTTGGATCGGTTACCGGTCGCCCAAGAAGAACCGGCTGGTTAGATCTTCCCGCTTTAAAATATGCAGTTATGATTAATGGGGTTACCGAATTATTAATGATGAAGGCTGATATTTTAAGTGGATTCGATACTATAAAAGTTTGTATCGCATATAAATATGATGGAAAACAAATTGACTTTTTACCTTATGATTATTCGCCTGAATTACTATCACCAATTTATGCTGATCTAAAAGGTTGGAAAAATGATTTAACAGGATTAAATAACCCTGACCAGATGCCTACTGAACTTAATGAATACATTTCATTCATTGAACGTGAAACAGGTGTTCCGATAACAATTGTATCCGTTGGCCCTGACCGTACTCAAACATTAATTCGTAAAAAGGAGTTGGTATAATAATTGCCTTCGGCAGATCGTTAATTATACCAAGATGAATAAAACAGAAAATAAAAATTTGATTTCAATGAAACAAAGATCATTTTTATTTTCTGTTTTTTATTTAATTATTTTTTTTGCTCCCCTCCTATCCTATTCGCAAAAAAAGGTTGAAATTGTAAATGCCAATATTTTAAAGTTCGATAAAGATCTTGGAAATGGTGCAAAACGCTTAATTGGCAATGTTCAATTCAGGCAGGAGAATACGGTAATGTTTTGCGACAGTGCCTATTTTTATTCGAATAATGCCCTGGATGCATTTGGACATGTTCATATTCAACAAGACGATAGTGTTCATTTGTATGGCGATCTTTTAAAATATGACGGGAATACAAAAAAGGCGCTTCTCACAAAAAATGTTGTTGTAAACAAAGGCGACATGCAATTAACAACCGATCAGTTAAATTATGACTTATCTACAAGCATTGGTTATTATACTACTCCGGCAAAAATTATCAATAAAGAAAATGTATTGACCAGTACAACCGGTTATTTTTTTTCCAAAACAAATGATTTAACTTTTAAAAAAAATGTAGTGCTTACCAACCCACAATTTGTGATCAATTGTGATACGATGCGATACAATTCATCCTCTAAGGTCACCTACTTCCTCGGGCCAACCACAATAAAAAGCAAAGAAAATCTGATCTATTGCGAAGATGGATGGTACAATACCGCAACGGATCAATCGCGTTTCAGCAAAAACTCATACATCATTACCAAAGAACAAAAAATGTTTGGCGATAGTTTGTATTACGATAGAAAAAAAGGAATTGGCAGAGCAATAAAAAATGTTCAGCTCATTGATACTACTCAAAAAATAACTATCACAGGGGAATATGCGATCCATTACGAATTAAAAGATCTATCCATTGTAACAGGAAACACTTTACTAACACAGATGTATGAAAAAGACACGCTGTATTTACATGCGGATACTCTTAAAGCGATAGGAAGCACCAAAGAAAAAAATTATGAAGAATCAAGAATCAAGAATCAAGAATCAGGAATCAAGAAACAAGATTCAGGAAATAAGAATCAAAACAATAAGCCAATAACTAACAACAAACAACTAACAACTAACAACCGGCAACTCGCAACAGATACTAATCAAACAAGCAATAACAAAAGATTATTCGCTTACCATAAAGTGAAATTTTTTAAACATGATATACAAGGAAAATGCGATTCGCTTGTCTATGAAATAAATGATTCGACCATGAAATTATACGGGCAACCTACACTTTGGTCCCAGGAAAATCAATTAACAGGGGACAGCATGAGGGTTTTAACCGGTAGTAAATCAATTCGAGCCATTGAAATACAGGGTACCGGATTTATTGTTTCACAAGAAGATAGTTTACATTACAATCAAATACGTGGCAAGTATATCAAAGGTTTTTTTAAAAATAATGAAATGTATCGGATTAATGTAGTTGGAAATGGACAAACAATATATTACGCTAAAGATAAAGCAGCTGAAAAAGAAAAGGAAGAAATAAAAGCCGTAAATCGTGCTGATTGCAGTGATTTAAATATATTTTTAAAAGATAAAAAAGTAGAACATATTACTTTCCTGACAAAACCAGATGCAACACTTTATCCCTTAGATAAAATAGAACTAAAAGATTTAAAATTAAAAGATTTCATCTGGAGAGCAGAAAGCAGACCCCTGACTCAAAAAGATATTTTTATTTGGCAATAATTAATACTTAGTGAAATATAAAATAGGAGTCCAATCTTCCTCTACTTTTTTCAAGGAGAGGGTTTGCTGAGGTTTTAAAAATGAACTATTTTATATATTTCATTTTGGTAGATAAGAAAATTTCATTTTCTTATTTATTAATTGTTCTTTTTGATTTGCATGACACGAAGAAAATAAAGAATTATGACAAAAGTCATTAAATATAATATTATTGCTTCCTAAATTAGATTTCAAATTAGCATTTAAGAATATTTTATTATGAATTCAAGATCCTTTCTTATTTTTATAATTTGCCTTTTGTTATGTTTTTCAATTTTTTTTATTGACCTATTTTCAAATTATCATTTAGTGGAAGGGGTTTGTTATCCGCCAATTTTATTATTCACGATCCTCACTGATAAAATAAATTTCACATATATCATAGCTTTCCTCTCTGTTTTTTTTATTGGTTTTGAGTTTTTTTATACCGGAGATAAACTATTGACTGATGAAACAGGCATGCGCGTTATTTCAATTTTAGCAATGGGTTTTACAACGTATATAATTACGAAGTATCGGGACACAGAATCGAAAGTAAAAAAACAATCAGAAAATTTAGAACTGCTCAATGCAAAGCTGAAAGAATCAAATACAGAACTTGAAAATTTTGCATTTATTTCCTCTCATGATCTGCAGGAACCTCTTCGAAAAATTCAAGCTTTTGGTGATAGGCTTACCATGTCAGATGGAAATGTAATTTCAGAAAAAGGAATGGATTATCTTTCCAGAATGTTAAATGCTGCAGGTCGCATGCAAATTTTAATTAATGACCTTCTCTATTTTTCTCGCCAAACAAGTGTCATACCTAATTTTATAAGTATTGACTTAAATTCTATCTTAATTGAAGTAATGACAGACCTGGAATTTAGAATTGAAAGCACGAATACTGTAATTAATGCAGAAGAACTTCCGACAATTGAAGCAGGAGCAATTCAAATGAGGCAATTATTTCAAAACCTCCTATCAAACGCAATAAAATTCAGGAAAGAAAATGAAAGTCCGGCTATTAAAATATACAGCAAAATAGTACCGGATAAAAAAGACAATAAAAAACAAATGGCTGAAATTTATTTTGCAGATAACGGAATCGGATTCGAAGAAAAATTCAATGACAGAATTTATAATATTTTTCAAAAACTGGAAGGCAAAAAATATAAAGGAAGCGGAATAGGACTTTCTATTTGTAAAAAAATAGTGGAAAGACATAATGGAACAATTTATGCAAAGAGTGAAATAAATAAAGGATCCATCTTTTTGGTTACTCTACCTATAAAACAATAAAACATAACTATACATAAAACAATGAAAACTAAAATTGAAATCTTAATTGCTGATGATGACAGCGAAGACAGAATGCTGATTATAGATGCATTGCAAGAAAACAATATTAAAAATAAAGTTCAAATTGTAGAAAATGGCGAAGAACTTTTGCATTATCTTAAAAACACCGGAAACTATTCAAACAAGGAAATATATCCTTTACCCGGGGTGATACTGCTCGATTTAAACATGCCAAAAATGGATGGCAGAGAAGCGTTAAAAGAAATTAAAGGAGATAAAAATCTTTGTTCAATCCCATTAATTATTTTTACTACTTCCATGAATGATAAAGATGTGCACCACTCCTATAAATTTGGGGCAAACTCCTTTATCTCAAAACCGGTAACATTCTCTTCCATGGTTAATGTTATGGAATCAATAAGTAAATACTGGCTTGAAACGGTTGAACTCCCAACAAATATTCAATGAAAACAGATATAAAAATACTGATGGTTGATGATGATGAAGAAGATTTTATCATCATGAATGATATTATAACAGAAATTGCGGGTCATAAATATACGCTTGAATGGGTGTCGTCATATAGAGAAGGATTAAAAACATTGTTAGAAAAAAAACATGACTTATACTTTATTGACTTTTTTTTAGGAGTGAATACCGGATTGGACCTGATCTTTGAGGCCAAAAAAAATGGTTGTGACAAACCCCTCATAATTTTAACCGGGCAAAGTGATTTTATGGCAGACAACAAGGCCATGGATGCAGGAGCAACAGATTATTTAGTAAAAAGTGAACTTAGCTCACGGTCTTTGGAAACAACAATTCGTTATGCCATTGCCAATGCAAATCATAAAAAAGAAATGAAGGAGCTCAATGCTGAGCTTGAAAGAAGAGTAACGAACAGGACAAAAGCATTGGAAGAGATTTTAGCAGAACTCGAACTATCAAGAAAAGAACTGAGTAACACAGTAAAAAGAGAACATGAATTAAATGAGATGAAATCACATTTTATTTCTACCGTTTCCCACGAATTCCGAACGCCACTTACCTCCATTTTATCTTCCCTTTTTCTTGTTTCAAAATATTGTGAACGAAATGATTTTGAAAACCATAACAAACATATTACCCGAATTACTTCTTCCGTAAATTATCTTACCGATCTGCTTAACGACATGCTTGCGATGAATATTTTGGAAGAAGAAAAACTTACAATTCACCCTGAAACATTTAATATTAGAGATTTTATCCAGAATATAATATTTGAAATGAACGTACTAAAAAAGGCTAATCAGAATATAATCTACACCCATTCAGGAAATTTCATTATAACGAATGACAAAAAGATCCTGAAACATATTTTTTCCAATCTAATTTCAAATGCACTCAAATTTTCGGAAGAAGGCGAAAATATTTTTGTAACTTCTGAAATAAACAAGTGCGAACTATCAATAATTATAAAAGACAATGGAATTGGTATCTCAGAAAAAGATCAGCAACAATTATTTCAACGTTTTTACAGGGGATCCAATACTCTTAATATTCAAGGAACAGGCCTTGGTTTAAGTATTGTTTCTGAATATCTCAAATTAATTGATGGGAAAATAGAATTAAATAGCCGCTTAAAGGAAGGAACATCTATAAAAATAGCCATTCCTGATATTCCTCTAAAAAATAATGAAAAAGAAGACATTCCAGCTCTTTTCAATAAAAAAAACATTAATTAACCTGGTCCGATTAATATTTGATAAAAAAAATGGAGCTGTACTTTATTTACAAGAAGTCATTTTGCGCCCTTCGCTAAAGATAAACTCTGAGAAAAATCTTTTTTATTAGCAAGATGCTTCAGCATGACAAAACAACAAACACATAATTTCATAAATAGCTCTTTTGTTGATTTCGAAGGTATTATTAATCGAACTCGGGTTCTAACTATTAATAGATGGAGCATGTCTTTTCGACAAGATTGAGAAATCTCAAAAATGATGTTGGCTTTACAGGATTTCTCCCTCCGGTCGGAATGATAAAAAACAATCCAGCACTAGATTGCCCTGTTTCATTGAGATATGCGGTTAATTATTAATCGAACTCAGGTTATTACTAACCAAATTCATCTCCTGTTTTTTTACTCAGTGATATTCGTCACTCTATTTTTTGATAAAGTTCATAGCTTAATTTTCCTATGGAAAATACATTTGTTATAAAAACAATTGCCATGGAACTCTTAATCACTCATTCCTACCAAAGCCCGGTTATCGACTATTTCCTGGAACAAATGAAGGATCTGAATTTAATTTATTATGCTTCAGATCTAGCCAGGGAGATGGAATTTGAAGATCATTTGGAATTAGATGAGGCTGTAAAACGATCCATGGAACTATGCAGACAAGCGAATATCCCTATTGATTTTAATTTCAAACGTATCTATAAAAGTTCCTATGATGGAATTATTTACGATTGGAAACTGTCTGTATTAGCATACCAATTGGTTTGCATCAATGGTGGTACTTATAACCCACATGTGGCTCAAATGCAAATTAAATTACTCAAAAACCGATCAGAAAATCATTAATATATAATAAGAATTAATGAAATAACACCTTCTAAATCATCTTTTCAATGCAAAAGATGGGAAGATTTTTTATATATCCTTAATTCCGGTTGTTTTGTCAAGATAATTGAATTGATCTGAATCCATAATTAAAAAAATATTTTGCTTATGTAAAAAGCAAGCATTCGTGATACATAAAATCTTTTTATCGAACATTTGTTTTAATTAGTCGTTCTAATTCCAAATAAAAATGAGCACTATAAAACCATCCGAAAATGATTTCACAGCATCTCAATTAACAAATTGGGAAGCAGATAAAAATGTAGAAAATCACCAAAAACTCACCCAAATTGAACTTCTTGAACTGCTGAAGGCGGCTAAAATTAAAAATCTGGAACTGGAAATTGAAATTGATAAATTACGTTACATCCAGCAGACATCAGAAAAATCACAAATTGAATTTTCAAACTTATTTGATTTCGCCCCGAATGGATATTTTATATTGGATAATAAAGGAGATATCCTCAATGTAAATATCGAAGGAAGTAAACAACTTGGAATTGATAAAAAACAATTGATCGGGAACCCTCTTTCCATATTTATCAATTCAAAACAACAACAAGATGAATTTTATTTACATAGAAAACGTCTCATCGAAAAAAACACATTACAACGTTGCGATGTTGAATTAAAAAGAAAGGATGGTTCGGTATTTAGTGCAAGGATGGAATGTAGTATGATCAGGGATGATTCAGGAAATTTCAAACATTTCAACTGTTTGTTATTTGACATTTCAGATAAAATTGAACAATCAAAAAAAATGGAAATTGCATTAGGAAAAGAAAAAGAATTAAATGAATTAAAATCCAGATTTATTTCAATGGCTTCACATGAGTTCCGGACACCATTGGCATCCATCCTTTCTTCCATTTATTTATTAGAAAAATACAATGAACTTGAATCGGGTGAAAAAAGATTGAATCATATTAACAAGATCAAAAACTCAGTACAAGGGTTAAATGAAATATTGATTGATTTCCTTTCCTTGAGTCAGATTGAAAAAGGAATGATCAAAAATAATCCGGAAACATTTAATTTATTGAGATTTATAGAGGATGTTATTGAAGAAACAAAAACCTCGGCCCCTAATCACTCTTTTGAATTTATTCACAAAGGAGAAAAGCAAGATGTATTTTTGGATAAAAAATTATTAAAGATTTGTGTCACAAATCTGCTGGGAAATGCTATCAAATATTCACCGTTAAGTAAAACTATAAAAATTAAGGCAGAAAGCAAAAGTGAAGAAAATAATTTTTATATCGCAATAAAGGATGAAGGAATTGGAATACCTGAAAATGATAAGCCACATATTTTTCAACAATTTTTCAGAGCGAAAAATGCTGATACATTTCAAGGAACAGGTCTTGGTTTGAATATTATAAAAAAACTAATTACAATGATGGATGGAGAAATCAGCTTTACAAGCCAGATAAACAAAGGCTCTGTATTTTACTTAAAATTCTGGGACTGTTGATTTTTTTTCTACTTATACCATTTATAAATATATTTTAGTCCAACAAATTTCCACGCACAATCGACAAACTCTGACAGACAGCACACATTAGACTACTTTACAAATTCAATTGGTATTAAATATACTTTCCGGATAAGAACATTATGGGATCCATTTAATTGTAGCTTTTCCTTTTTTATCAAAATAAATAGCCTTTCCTTTTTTATTCCCTAATTCAATTCTATCAATAGCAGAGATCAAAAAATCATGCAGACTTCCATCTTTCTCATATATTATCCAATAGGAATGAATTTCTTTTAATATTGTGTTTTTCTTTATTGTTCCATCCTTTTCCACAATTCGTAAATTACCAAGGCTAAGTATATCAATCGAATCACCGGTACTTTCATCGAATATTTTTCTTATCACTGTATCTTTCTGATTCAGATAATTGGAATTTGATAAAAAAGAATATTTTTTATCAGGATAAAAAATAGTAAATGACAAAACTGTTCCCAGAAATAAAATCAGAAATAAGTATATTTTCATGGTATCGGAAAAATCCCGAATCATTCTATTTTAGGTTTCTTACTTACATTAAAACCGAATGAAAATCCTGCGATCCAACCATCTTTTCGAGGAGATACATACAGGTTAACAGGAATATTTAAATATCCCGACCTAAAGGTACGTCCAACAGCAATGATCAATCCGGCAGAAGGCTCAAGGCTTCCCCGTGTATCAAGACGGCTGACAATTGGGTATGGATTGGGCTGATACATCCCTAAGCTATCTTTTGGTCCGGATGTCATCCAATCAGTTTCCAGGTGCCAGGCACCTGTATTTCCATTCCCTCCCAGCAAACCTTGTGTATCATAAAATCCATCCGCTTTTTTTATTAATCTGATGGTAGGTCCGAAAGCAAATTCCCAACCTGATTTCCCCCATCTGAATCCATTCAAAAAAGAAATGGATGGAATAAACCGGCCACTTTCCAAGCCTCCAATCAAACCAACAAATTCAATCAATGCCTGAAAGTCTCCGGCTGCCAGATAACGAACTTCTTGTTGATAACCAACCTGAAATGTTACCGGATACATTTCAAAACCTCCTTCACTTTTGGGTGCCTGTAGCCGGTCTCCGGCATCTCCAGTAGTAAAAGAGGCACCCATTCGCGGACCATTTAAACGCAAGGTTGTTTTTGGACTTGCAACAGGTACTTCATAATTTATTAATTGATTTGTTAATGCCTGATTGGGAGGGAGGTTAAATAATTTTTTTACAGAAACTTCTATCATTCTTTGTAATTCGGGCTGTAAGTTCAAATATTCTGTCGCATCACTTTTTTCAATCGTTTCGGTTTTTACATCGATCAATCGCAGCGTAATAATTATTTTTTCGCCAAACCGTTCGATGTCACCCGTAAGCATTTTATCTGCATTAAGTAATTTACCCGCATTAACAAGGCATGATTTACTAAAACAACTATCCATCTTAAAATGCGATTTTTTAAAAATATCATTCATTTCATATTTATCAATTACATTATATACCGCTGTTTTATCAACCTCCAATCGGGTAATATAACCAACCGATTGCGCATCATATATAATTCCTTTTGAATCAATATTCATTATGCCGATGCTTACTTTAGATTTGTCCTGTGCAATGCAAAATGAAGTATAATAAATCAATAACAAGGAGGTGATAAATACTTTTTTTGAAGTTTTCATGAAGAGTAATTTTTAAGTAAAATAACGTTGTATTTCAAAAGAACTAAATGATGCCTATCAAAAGAATTATTGATAAAAATTATTAGGCTTTATATAAGTTAAAATGGTATAAAATATTATTTTTTTTATTAAAAAAGAACAAACGGAACGCCATTGGGAGTCATGAAGCAATCTTCCATCTTTTATTATTTAAGATTGCTTCGACTGAAAAAGTTTCTATTATGCCCCAGGTATGCATTCAATTATTTTTAATAAATTAAATGTATAATTCTATTAATCATAATAAAAAAGCATCCTGTTTTCAACAGGATGCTCCTTTTAATAAATCAATTATTATTTAATAATTTTTAATTTTTTTGTTACAATTGTATTCTCAGTATAGATCTGCACAAAATATGCACCTTGTTCAAATGCAGATATATTTATCTCAAACTTTGAATTTTGAGGCTCTGCTTCAAATACATTCTGGCCGAGTACATTCATCACTTTTAGCTTTTGAATTATTAAGCCATTGTTTTCGATCATCACTTTCTCATTTGCAGGATTTGGGAAGATCAAAATTTTCTCGCTCAGATTACTGAAATTATCAATACCTAATGAACTGTTTACTGTAAACACATTGGAAACTGAACAACCATTTCCATCTGTTGTAGTGATCGTATATGTTCCTGCAGCCAGATTTGATAAATCGGCTGTTGTTGCAGAATTTGACCAGGTATAACTGTAAGGCGGAGTACCACCACCAACAGTAATATCAAGAGCTCCATCTGTTGCAGTTGGTGAAGTTGCAGGAGTAATCACTCCATTAACACTTAGCGGAAGCGATGGTTCAGCAATAGTATATGAACTTGTTTTTGCACAACCATTTGCATCTATTACTATTACAGAATAAACACCTGCATAAAGATTGAAAACATCTTCTGTTACATTTCCTGAAGACCATTCATAACTATATCCTGAAACGCCACCTGTTACAGAAAGATCTATCACGCCATTGTTTCCACCATGACATGCAACTTCTGACACGTTTGAATTAATAGTTATTGCTGCAGGTTCAATAATTGTTACCGTTTTTGTTTTTACACAGTTGTTTGCATCTTTAACGTAAACTGTATATGCTCCCCCGTTTAGACCGATAAATACATTTGAGGTTTGGTAGGTAGATCCATCAATACTATATTGATATGCTCCTGTTCCTCCATCTGCAATGATAGAAAATTCACCATCATTTGCTCCGGAACAACTTACATGCAACACTCCTGCAAATACATTTAATGCCAGAGGTTCAGTTACTGCAAAAACCTTACTTCCCATGCAACTAGCTGCATCACGAACAATAACAGTATATATTCCTGCATTTAAATTAGTGAAATTTGGACTGGATTGGAATGTAAATCCACCATTTATACTGTACGCCATTGTTCCTGTACCACCGGCAGCAGAAATAGTTGCGGCTCCTCCGGCACTTCCATTACATTGAACATTACTTACTGCCGTGTTTATTGCAAATGCGTTAGGTTCTGTTAAAGTAATAACTTCTGTTCCTGCGCAACCATTTGCATCCCTAACGGTAACAGTATATGTTCCGGCATATAAACCGTTAAATGAGCTGGAAGTTGACCAGTTTTCGCCATTAAGACTATATTCCAATGTTCCTGTTCCGCCAGTTACTGCATTGATTGTAATTGAACCATCATTTATACCGTTACATGCAACATTTGTATGACTGGTGCTTGTTAAAACCGGTCCATTGGAATCATTGATAGTTGCTGAAGCAATACTTTGACATCCTGTTCCGTCCATTAGATAGATGTAATATGTTCCTGCCGATTTTCCGGTAAATGAACCGGTAGAATTATATGTTTGTCCATCTAGACTGTACTGATAACCAGCTCCTGAACCGCCTGAAGCGGAAACAAGTATCGTTCCATTGCTATTTCCACAGGTAGCATTTCCTGTAACAGAAGTTACTGCAATGACGGCAGGCTGATTTAACGTTACAAATGTTACATATGGGCAAGCAAAAGCATCTTCTATAGTAATTTTATATGTTCCTGCTTCAAGATTGTTAAATATTCCGGTAGGTTGAAATTCAAAATCATTGATACTATATTTATACTTACCTGAACCTCCGGTTGCGACAACAGCAATACTTCCATCGTTAGAAAGATTACATGTCTCGTTCATTGTTGTTACCGTTGCCGATACGGCTGTAGGTTGAGTCACATCAATAGTTGTAGTATCAGTACAGGAAGCAGCATCTTTTGCGTAAACAATATAGGTTCCGGCTAATAAACCATCAAAATGCGGATCAGACTGATAGTTGATACCATTAAGACTATACGTAAATGTTCCAATGCCACCAGTTACCGAAGCAACATCTATTACACCATTTTTTCCTCCATTACAGTTAACAGCACTTGATGTTGCTACAAGCTCAATCATAGGAGGCTGAGAAATTGTTAAACGTCTTCCATTTTTACAACCTGCAGCATCTTTAACCAAAAGAGAATAATTTCCGGCCATCAAAGCAGGAAAAGTTCCACTTGTTTGATAAATTTGTCCTCCGTTGACACTGTATTGTAATGTACCTGAACCACCGGTTGCAAGAAGAACCACACTTCCGTCATTGGTACCATTACAGCTAACATTAGTTGTGCTTAAAACACTAAGAACAGGAGCTCCCTGATCGTTTACATTAAGCGGGGTAAAATTTGTACACGAATTAATATCTTTAATAGTCACAACATGTGACCCGGAAGTTACATTAGAAAAAGCACCACTACTTTGAAAGGATCCTGAATTCAATTGATATTGTAAGGCACCGGTTCCACCGGTAGCAACAACCAGAATTGAACCATCATTATTTCCGCAACTTGAATTAGTTGATGATGACGTTAAAAAAAGAATTGCAGGCGGTTCTGAAATTGTAAAAGGGGTAGTTTTAGTGCATCCTAATGCATCTTTTATATGTAATGTATAATTATCAATTGGTAAACTGCTCATTACAGGATTCGATTGAAAATTGAAATCGTCCAGGCTGTATAAAAAAGGTGGTGCACCACCAGTTCCAACAGCTATTATACTTCCATCATTTCCACCATTACAAGTTACATTTACAATTGATGATGCGCTAACTCCAAGTCCAACAGAAATATTCATTGTATGTACATCAGTACAAGCGCTATTCCATCCATCCAATGTTGCTGTTAAACTCACAGTATAAACTCCCGGTGTTGAATAAGAGTGTGAAGGATTTTGCAAATAAGACACAGGAGAACCATCACCAAAATTCCAGGTATAATAATTATTTGTACCGGAGTAATTCGCCATTCCAATTGTATTAAACATACTATCTTTATTCATTAAGGTACTATTCGTAAATGCAACAGCTGCAGAAGGAATAACACATTTAGAACTGGCATTAAAATTAGAAGTAATAAAATTAGTCAGTTGCGGTACAAGATAAAAATCACCTTCCTTCGCAAAAGTATCCATTGCACTCGTCCAGTTAAATCCTGTAGAAGTTCCGGCAAGAGAAGGTAAGTCTTCTAAACGTCCTTCTCCATCACCTGTATATTTTAATTGGAAAGAATCACCAAATGGAAAAGATGTACTTCGAAGTTCAATCACCACCGCAAAATTACTTGTAACTGAAACTCCGCCATCACCAAAAGTTGCCGTAATGAAACCGGCTAAATTATCCTTGGTCATAAAGGGCTTATCTACTGAACGTAAAGCAGATGTTGGTCTGCCATTCACGTCAACATTATAGATAGAAATACGTAACACAACGCCTCCTTTTGCTCCCGGATATTGACCATAAACTCTGACTTGGCCGACTTTGCCAGGCCCGCTATAATGATAAGTTTGAGCAGCAAATTCCTCATACCCTTTTATTAATGTATAATATCCTGTTACTCCTTGATTTTTTGAGTTGACGTAACCATTCAAGTCTATGCAACTGGTTTGCGCCTTTAATCCCAAAAGGCTTAAAAAGAAAGCCATAGCGATAAGTGTATTTTTAATTTTCATGATTTTGTTTTTTATATGAATATTTATTTAAAATTTATTGGACAAAACTATTGCAGAAATAAAATTGAATGAATGAACTTAATCATTGAAGGGTTTGATTCTAATCAAAATATTTTTTTGACTTAAAAAATTATACCAATCCTTTCGAAATTGGAATGACCACGTTCAATAAAAAAGCCTGATGAAATGAATCATCAGGCTTCCAATTTTCCAAATCAATATTTTAATAGGCAAATACTTCCGTATCAATTATCAATTTATTTTCCACTGAACTAACACCGGGTGCAGCCCATGCAGCATTTTCAGCATCTTTTTTCTCAGCCCAGGAACGTACTTTTCCTGTTAAAATAATTTTATTCCCAATTGATTCGATATTTATTTTTTCAGAATCAATAGTAGCACTTCGGTGAAATGCAAAATTAATTTTTTGTTTAATTTCTTTCGAGCTCAATTTTGGTGTGACTTTAATCAGATTGGTAATTCCCACAACACCGGAAAGATTTTCAACCATGGTGCGGGCAGCAATACGTTGAAAGTCCCATTCTACGTCACCTTCAAGTGTAACCCAACCATCTTCTACCTTTACTTTGATTTTATTTTCCTGCATTGCACTGTGCCATTTAAGGGCATTTATAACAGTTTGAGCAATTTCAGTGTCATTCTTTTTTCCAAAAGTAGTAAGCTTCACTTCAATATCTTCAGCCACAGCTTTAACACCTGCAACTCTTTTTGCGGCTCTTTCAGCAGCAACTTTTTTTGCATAAGTATCCACAGTTCCTGAAAGAGTAACAATTTCATTTTTAACTGCTACACCAATTTCAGTAGCAGTAAGGATTGGCTCATATTTAAGCTCATCCATCACATCTTTTTGAATTTCTAAATCTGTTTTCATAAGTATATTTTTAGGATTAATAATTTTTTTACAAAGGAAAACACATACTTCTCTGCCTGATATGATATTAATCAAAAACTATTTTGATGCTAATCATTACTATAAAATAAAAAATAAAATATTTTTGGCTAACCTAAAATCTAAAACAATGAACTTCAATAAACACGCGCAAAAAGGAAATGATTTCTTAAAGGAATTAGCAACAGAACTTGGTGATTCGTCAGATATAAATAAAGCTGGAAGAATACTCAGAGCCGTATTTCATGCATTAAGAATGCAAATTCCTCCGGAAGAAAGTTTTCAGTTGATATCACAATTACCAATGATGCTAAAAGCTATTTATGTTGACGGCTGGATTCCACAAAAACAAAAAAGTACTACCAGAAAAAAAGATCATTTCATTGAAGAGGTAATGAGAGATGATTGGTTTGCTTTAAGAAACGACTTTTTGCAAATGGAGGATGGAATGAAAGTTACTAAAGCGGTTTTCAAAGTATTAAAAAAACATGTGTCGGAAGGAGAGTTCAAAGACATTGAGGCCACGTTACCGAAAGAATTAAAAGACCTTCTTAAAACCAGGTTGGAATATAAAAAAATAAAAGTAAATATGACAACCTAAATTTCCATCATGCATAAACAGGGAATAAATGAAAGCGCCAAAAGAATGAAAAATGAAAAGTGAAAAAAATCTAATATTAACAGCTTTAGATTTCTCAAAATGTTCAGACAATGCGCTGAATTATGCTTTAAAAAGTTATAACGATTACAATGCAAAAATTATTTTTCTGCATGCGATTCAAAGTGGTTATATAGAAACGAATATCGAAAAACTTGTGGATAAAGATCCAAAAATTACCAAACACAACATAGAAAATAAACTGCAAACGATCATTTCGAAGAAAATAAAAAAATATAAATCGAAATGTGATTATGAAATAATTACAGAATTTTCACTTCCATTAGATCTGATATTAAAAACGCTCCATAAAGTAAAACCTTTTTTTATCCTATTGGGTTCAAAAAAAACAATCAGTTTTGTTCAAAATTTTTTTAAGAATGATACGATCAAAATAATTGAACAGGCAAAATGTCCTGTAATAGTAATTCCGGAAGGAGTCCACTATAAAAAGATTCAAAGAATAACATTTGCAACCAATTATAATGGCAGTGATATTATCTCCATCCAGAATTTAGCTGAACAAGCGAATCGTTTTAAGGTTGAACTACTTGTTTTACATATATCTGATGGTGAACTAACCATCGATTTCGAACTGGCTATGCTTAATGACTTTAAGAATAAGGTTAGTAAAGTAACATCCTACAAAAATATCGCTTACAAACTAATTGAAGGAAGTGATTTTGACGATATCATTAAACAAGAGTTAATTCCGAAAAAAACCGATCTCTTTGCATTATCAGCCAGTCTTCATCATACCTGGTTCTCCAATCTGATTGAAAACAGGATAACGAAAATACTCCAGCAAAGCAAAGTCCCTGTAATGGCTTATCACTATAAGGGAGAAAAAGATAATTTATATTTAACTAAATTAAAAGATGAAAGAACATTACAATATTCTATTAGCAACTGATTATTCGGAAGCGGTGATGAATGCAGAGCGTTATGCTGTTCAATTCGCATTAAATACAGCAGCCAATTTAACCTTGTTAAATGTATATGATGAACCTTTTGTTTCCTTATTCGGGGAAACAGATGTTGCAGGTCAATTATTAAAATATAAAAAGAACCAGTTAAAAAAATTAAAAACCCATCGCGATGAACTTTTTAAAACATTGAAAATAAAAAAGCAAGATCTAAATTGTGATTGTATCGTAAAGAGTGGTATTGCAGGAACACAAATATTATCTGAAGCAAAAAAAATATATTATGATTTTATTATTGTAGGAACACATGGTGCAAGTGGGTTCCGGGAAACTTTTTTTGGAACACATGCCTGGTCTGTAATTAAAAATGCCCAAATACCTGTTCTTGCCATTCCGCAAGATGCACTCTTTAAAGGAATAAAAAAAATGGTGTTTGCCACAGAATTCCGCGAAGGCGAAATCCCTATTATACAATTCTTATCACACCTTTCAAAACAATACAATGCCGAATTAACTATTCTCAATGTAATAAATTACTCTGTTTCTAAAAGTTTTGAAAAGCAATTAACCAATGAATTTTTGAATGAAGTAAAAAGCCAAACCAATAATAGTGCATTATCAATTCAAATAATAAAAAACGAAAATCTTACAGAGGGATTAAATAATTATTGCATCAGCAACCAGGTTGATTGGTTGATTATGTCGCCTGAAAAGAAATTTCTTTTTGAAAAAATATTCAAGCCCGGATCCAGCTCAGTGAAAAAAATGACCTTTCAAACTCAAATCCCGCTTTTCATTGTTCCTGATTTTTACAATCCAAAGTTTGCTAAATTTCTGGATATTATAGATGTTAACACCTATATGAGTGAGGAGTTTTAAACAAAATATTTTAAAACCGAAAATTAAATTTTTTATGTTTTAACAGAATTTATTTTTTTTGTAAAAAGGCCAGGCAACTTTTTTTTCGCACTCTTTAACACAATAAATTCATCCATCATACTTACATTTATTATACCCACTAATAAATCATTTTCAATTACCGGAAAAATAGCATTTTCAGAAAAATATTGTTCCGAATAAATTTTATCCATAGGAGTATCAGAGCTTAAAAACCTGACTTTATCATTCATATATGATCTGACAGTTGAATCAACTCCTCCTGTATTTAATGCTTTTAAAATTTGTTTTTTATTAATTGTACCGATTACCGTATTATTTTCAAGAATAAGAAAATGATCGGCATTTTTTTCAAGTACAGATTTCATTGCATCAGAAATTGTATCATTCGGACTCAGGGAATTGACGTCCTTTGACATAATATCCCGCACTGCATAATTGCTCAAAATATATTTTGCTCTGACCGCATCATTTTCTGTTTGTGCAAACAGGAAAATAAAAATGCTAATAACAGTGAGTATGGGATTATAGAAAATTCCAACAATAAAAAACAGTGTCGCCATAACCTGCCCGGTCTTAACGGCAACATTGGTAGCAGTCAAACGATCCATAAAAAAAGACAAGCCGGCTCTGAAAATCCGCCCTCCATCCATTGGGAATGCGGGTAGCAAATTAAAAAGAGCCAAGCCAATATTAACAATGTACAAAGTGAATAAAAAATTTTCCCCCGTTACAAACATCGTTGTAAATAAACTTGGCACATCAGAAAACCAGTGCATCAAAGGATATATAATAGCAGCAATTAAAAGATTTATCACAGGACCTGCAATTGAAACCAATAGCTCTTCTTTGGGCTTTTCCGGAAGTTCATCCATACGTGCCATTCCACCGATTGGTAAAAGTGTAATATCCTTTGTTTTATAGTGAAAATATTGAGCTACAAGAGCATGCCCGATTTCATGCAGGATAATACAGGCAAATACAGATAATATAAATAAAACCGAAATTAATACCTGTTTAATATCTTTACTCATAGAATAATTCATGAAGGAAATCCAGCCAATTAGTAGTAAAAATGTCCAATGGATAAAAATCTTGATTCCAGATAGTTTTCCAATATATAAAGACCATTTCATGCTTTTAGTTGATTTATTGATAAAGTTTTGGCCAATCTGGGATCAAAAGAAAGTTTAAATTCACATCCGAATTTATCCGGATCATCCACTTATTTAATAGAAATATCAGAGCCCACAACATTCCCCTCTGTTCGATTACTCATCTTTTTAACCCGTTTATCAAATTTGTGTTGATGCTCTTCAATGATATCGTCTAAATTGCCATAATTACTTTGAGGTTCAGCTTCATCGCTATTTTGGTAATCAGATATTGGTTCTGATGAAAAAAGCGGATCAATACCTACCTCTTTAAAGTAAGTTTTGTTTTTTATAATTTCAATTTTGGCAAGTTTATTTTTTAATTTTTTGATTATAGCTTTTTCTTTTTTGTTTTTTCCTCTATACGAAGAAGCTATTTCCTCCACTACATGAATACTAACTTTTTTCATTCGTTCATCAAATGCTGTGTGGTGTTCAGTTACAAAATCAATAAATGAATTAAACGCTGATTCTGAATCTAAAATCTGATTGTCAGTAATATCAAATTCCATTTCAGAATAATAAGCTGCATCAGTACCAAACTCATCCGTATGTTTTTCAAAAGGAACAAGTTCATTTCTGACAATTTTTTGTAATTCTGTTTTTTCCTGTTGAGTAATCACTTTATCAACATCTGCAACCGCATATAGCAATTTGCCGAGCTCTGAGTAAAATTCTTTGTAAAGCATAATTATATATATTAAAATTTATATTATTTTGGATGAAATGGTTCTTAACATCCGATCAAAAAATATTTCGCATCTAAGCTATTTAAAGAAAAAATAATTGTACTTGATAAAAATCATACTTCAAAATGATATGTGTCAAAAAAAGATACAAAACTACTAATGCTTAACCCGAACAGATTCTAACAATATAAATTGAGAACAGAAGGTCATTAATGATTAAAATATAGTAAACAAATTTTTTATGAAATGACATTGAATGAAATTTTTGCTTTTGAGGATTTAAATTTTTCTATCTCTGTCCATGGTTTTGTATTTAAAATATTATCTTTTGTGCACCACGCTCTTCGGGCAATATCGACTCCAAGTTTCATATAATTAAAATCTTTCAAAGAATGACTATCTGTATTTATAACAAGCTTAACTCCTGTATCAATAGCAAATTTTGCAAATGCATCATTTAAATCCATCCGATCAGGCTGAGCATTAATTTCTAAAGAAGTTTTTGTGAATTTAGCTGTCTCAACAATTCTTTCAATATCAATTTTATAAGGCTCACGTTTACCTATTAATCTGCCCGTTGGGTGAGCAATACAATTAACATAAGGATTCTCACAGGCGCTAATAATACGATCCGTATTATCGATGTTAAAATTGCTGTGAATTGCTGCTGTTACCCGATCAAGCCGGGCAAGTAGTTCATCTGAAAAATCGAGTTTGCCATCAGCCAGAATATCGACTTCAATTCCTGATCTGACAAATATTTTTCCTAATTTTTTATTTATGAAATCAATTTCTTTTAACTGTTTGAAAAGCTCTTTTTCATCCATTCCATTTGCAATCCTGGATGATTTAGAATGATCGGTAATAACAATATAATCATACTGATAATTTTTCTTTATATGTTGAACAATATCCGCAATGGAACTTAAGCCATCACTGTATAAACTATGCATTTGCATATCGCCGGCAATATCTTTTAGTTGGATAAGCTCAGGTATCTTATTCTTTTTACTTAATTCAATCTCCCCCTTATCTTCTCTCATTTCCGGAGGAATAAACTGAAACCCAAGAGTCGAATATATTTCTTCTTCGGTTTTACTTACAATTCGCTTTTTATTTTCAATTTTAAAAACACCATATTCCGAAATTTTATACCCTTTCTCTTTAGCTATTGTGCGAAGATGAATATTATGTTCCTTAGATCCTGTAAAATATACTAAAGCGGAACCCCATTCATCCTCATTAACTATTCTTAAATCTGCTTGTCTTTCACTTTCATTAAGAATAATGCTTGCTTTAGTATCACCTTTCGCCAAAATTTGTTTTGCCAAAAATGGATCGGTAAAAGTTTTCATAATTTTTTTTCGAAATTTTTCATCACATGAAACCAGAATATCAATATCTCCAATGGTTTCTTTCCTGCGTCTTAAGCTGCCTGCAAGTTCAATATTTTTTACTTCCGGCATTTCCTTTAATCGCAGTAAAATTTTTTCACCGATCTCTAAAGCATCCCAAAGCAAAATCCTATCTTCCACTGTTTTGTGAATTTTTAAGCCTTGTAACATTTTTTTCACTTTCGTTTCACCAAAGCCTTTTAGTTTTGCTATTTCGCCATTTTGTAGTGCCGCAATAACTTTTTCCTTTGTTTTTATATTTAATTCCTCATGAATCCTATTAAGTGATTGTGGACCAAACCCGGTTATTTCCATCATATCCAATAATTCATATGGGACATCTTTTTTTAACCTTTCGAATTTCATGATCCTGCCGCTCGTAATATACTCTTCAATTTTTTCAGCGATGCCTTCTCCGATACCATTTATTTCGTTTAAGGAATGATTTTTAGAATAAAATAAAATATCTTTTGGTAAAGCACTTATAACTTTTGATGCTTTTTGATAAGCTAAAAAACGGAAACGTTCAGCAGCACCTTTGTATTTATAAATAGTGGACATTTCATAAAATATCCGTGCTAGTTTTTTATTTTTTTCAAAACTCATCTTTACTAATTACAAAATATTTTAGTTTTTGCGATCGCAGAATAAACATTAATGACTCTTAAGGCTAACAAAGCTAAAATGAAAAAAAGCAGTGTCTGCTGATTTCTATCAACTTCAAAATTGACTCTCATCATTAAAACTAAAGGTAATCCAACCTAAATTTGTAAGTAATAAAAATAAATTAAGATGAAAAAATTATATGATTTATCAGGACTTTTTTTGGAGTATTTAAAAGATATGTATAGTGCCGAGAAACAACAAATTGAATATCTTCCAAAATTTCTTCCAAAATTAGAAAACAACTATTTAAAGAAATTAGTAGAACAAAATCTGAATGACACTAAAAATCATGAAAAAAGAATCGAAACTATATTTACACTGTTAAAAGACGGTTATCATTTAAGAGAAGATCTGGTAATGGAAGAGTTGCTTGGCAGAATAGACAGTCTTTTAAAATACAGTGATAATTGTGAAATTTTAGACGCCAGTTTTATTTCCTCCATGCAAAACATTGTTCATTACGAAATTGCTACTTATGGGACTCTAAGATCACTTGCCGCTACATTAAACTATAAAACAGACATTATTGATTTGTTAAAAAAATCATTGGAAGAAGAAAAATGGTTCGATATTGAATTAACAAAGCTGGCAAGGGAAAATATAAATTTAAAAGCTAAAGGTTTTTTTCTGGAAACATAATATCTTCTTATCCCGCCAATTACTTGAAATTATTAGAATTTTTCAATCATTTTTAATTTTTAATAATACATTTTATTGATAGTAAAAGATGATTGATATATCTTGAAAAAGATCACTAAATTAATTGATTAATATCATTACTGAAATTTAGTGATCAGCATACATTTGACTCACAAATATTATTTAATTTATTAACAATTAAAAAAATAAAACTATGACACTAGCATTAAGAAAAAACAGAAGTATGATTCCATCAGTTATGAGTGACTTATTGGATACAGGTAGATTTTTTACTCCGGATGTATTTGATCTTGACACAGATCTATTGAATCTGACGAGTGGTTCAGTTCCATCCGTAAACATTATTGAAAACCCAAGTGATTTTAAAGTGGAACTTGCAGCACCGGGGATGGATAGAAAAGATTTCAAAATTGAAATTGACAATAACAGCTTAACAATAAGTGGTGAGAAAAAAGAGGAGAGAAAAGAAGATAAAGAAAATTATAGAAGAAGAGAATTTAGCTATAATGCTTTCAATCGTTCTTTTGATTTGCCGGAAAATGTGATTGCCGACAAAATTGACGCAAAATATGAAAATGGTATTTTACATTTGTCCCTTCCTAAAAAAGAAGTGACCGTACTTAAACCAAAAAAAGAAATAAAAATTGCATAAATTAGCTTGCTACTTCGTAAAAAATCCCTTTCCAGATCGAGAGGGATTTTTTTTTAAATAACTTTAAACTGATATACTCTATTTCTTTTTAATAAATAGACTTTATATAAGGTATAAAACAGTATTTTTTCTAAAAAAAGGTTCATCCAGAACGTCATTGGGAAGCAATCTCACACCTATCATTGTTTGAGATTGCTTCGACTGAAAAAGTCTCGCAATGACGTTCCAAATAGGCATTCAATTATTTTAATAAATTAAATGTATAAAGTTTAGAGCCTGTTTAAATTTAATTTTTAATAATTTATAGCACTCCTAAATGGGTTTTTGATGTTCTTTTTTTGTCTTTACTATCAATATATAGCTCCTAACGGAGCAAAAATAGTCCCGAGGTACCAGAAATTGGTAGAAAATCAGATTCGTATTACGTTATAGTCCCGTATGGGACGACATATAATATATTTTGAAACAAATTTAAACAGGCTCTTAATAATTCAAAATAAATATATAAGTTCATTTTGACAAATATCAAACATGTATTTGATTCTAATCATTTATTAGAAATAGCTCATCTCAATATATTTGAGGAAAATATTTACTCTTTAAAAAGTAAAAACAAATACTCATTAACTCTAACATATATTTTTAAAACCATTTCCAATGACTGAAAAAAAAGAAATATTATTTGTTACTCCTTTTACTCCGCGGGGCGGGAAAGTGGCTCAATATAGTCAGGAGTTAATTCAAACGATGAGAGAAACTTTTGAGGATTCGTTTTCGATAAATGTTTGTGCTCTTGAAAGTGGTAAAATAAGTTATAATTATTCTGATCTGGTAAAATGCAAAATGCAAACCGGAGAACACAAACAGTATGTACTTACAGCGGAAGACATCAATAAGAACGACCGGATCAATTTAGTTTGTATTCAACATGATTTCAATCTGTTTGGTGGGGAGTATGGTGAAAATATTCTTTATTTTCTATACACCTTAACAAAACCAATTATTATAACTTTTCATACCGTGTTAGAAAGACCAAAGGTGATTTGCAAGCAACTTGTTAAAGGAATCGCAACCGTTTCAGAAAAAATAATAGTAATGAATAAATATGATGCAGAAATATTAAAACGAGAATATGAGATACCATCCGAAAAGATTGCTGTAATACCATTTACAGATCGCTTAGACATCTTTTCAGATAGCAAATCCAACTTAACTTTTTATCAAAACAACCATTTTAATGAAATGCAAAATTCTGCAATTGCATATGCTAATATGTTTAAAAAAACGTTAAAAGATAAGTTACCATTAAAATATAATTTGAATGAAATTTCTCTGGCGCATATCAAAAGAATAACCAACAATGCTGGTATATTAAGACATTCGAACTGGTCGCAACCGGATATTAATTCGGGCTATTCTATTGATGATAATGCCCATGCACTTATTGCATTAACACTTCATTTTGAACTAACAAAAGAAAAAAGTGATCTTACACTTATCAAGATCTATTTAAAATTCATCGAATCCAACCAACGGTCAAATGGAAGCTTTATAACTAATTTAGATAAATTTGGAAATTCAGTTCCTGATGATTCAGGTGAAGATTATCAAGTATCCACTGCAAGAACAATATGGGCTTTGGGGGAATTTATTTCAAGAGGTAATTCATTTAGTTCCGACCTGATAAAAACTGCCGAAAGAGTTATGGAAAAAACGTTTTCCTATATCGAAGATTTTGATTCTCCAAAAGCAATTGCGTTTTCAATAAAAGGTTTATATCATTACAATCTGACCAGGAAAAGTCCGGAAATAAAACAAATCATTGTTTCACTTGCAAATCATTTGATTTCAAAATATCATAAACTAGACAATGTTGATTTTGAATGGTTTGAAGATTCTCTTTCATTTGAAAATTGCGTCCTCCCTGAATCGCTATTGTATGCGTACTTAGAGACAGGGAATGAAATATATAAAACAGTTGCAAAAATTTCATTTGACTATTTGTTGTCCATCACAATTGATGAAAATAAAATACAGATCATTTCAAATAAATATTTTTATAAAAATGAAAACAATCAACTTATTTTTCATGAATACCCAATAGATGTTTCCTATACAATTTTAGCACTTGATTTGTTTTATGAGGTATTTAGTGAAGAAGAATATTGGGAAAAACTGGAAATAGCATTTAGTTGGTTCAATGGAAATAATTACTTATTTAAGGTAATGTACAACCATAATACCGGAGGCTGCTATGATGAATTAGGAGAAGAGTCGGTAAACCCGGATGAAAGTGCCGAATCAACAGTTACCTATTTAATTGCACGGTTAATTATAGAAAAATACATTGGTATTCCGGAAGAAAAAGAAGCTGAAGAATTAGAATTTGAACCTGCTATTTCAGAATATTAAAAGAGAAATTTATTAGCAAATGAAATTATTGAAATGGCATTGCTTATTATAATACGTTATGAAAAAAATATTATTATTCTTACTACTGATTATAGTGATTGCATGGGGGTGCAAGATTTCCAATAAAACCTATTCCGACTCCGACCATGAGATCATTTTTTTACATTATAAAACATTTGCCTGGTTGCCTGATCAAGACACATCAGTAAACAGATATCCGAATAAAATTATTTTAAATAGCACAAGAAATTATTTCACCTACTGCATGGCTGAAAGAGGCTACAAAGGGGATATTGAGAAACCTGATATTTTTTTAGATATTATAATAACAAAATCTACAAAACAAAAAATTGCTACTATAAAAATGTGCAGCAAAACTTCCTGTAATTATTTTTATCTGAACCCCTATTATTATCCTTATCCCAACCCATATTATTACGATAAGCCCTGCAATTATGATTACGGAACAGATTACAGCTATGTTTCTAAGGGAAAAGAGTATCCTGAAGGTGCAATTACTCTAAATATTATTGATAGAAAAAAAAATAAATTAGTTTGGACCGGGACAACCTGGGGTGACCTATATGATATAAATTATCTTAAAAGCAACCTTCATCCTTCGGTATATCGAATCCTTGAAAAATTTCCGGTAATGGCAAAAAAGGAAAAAAACTAAATTGAAATTAATTACTTACAAAAACGATCTTACTCTTTGCCATTTTTATAAACAGATCAAGTTCGGATCTTTGAATTCTCAGAGATTTTCTCAGATCATCCAGACCTGTCCAAAGAATGAACCATCCTGCAGGTTCAAGAATAACCAGAATGGTATGCATTAAAAAATTTTCGGATTTAAGGAGAGAAATATAACTCGCACCAATCATTAAGACAACACCTGCAAAGACAGATAAAAAACCATTTCTCTTTTGTATCATCAGGAGTTCCCGAAAATCATGATAGTTTTTTTTAAGATGAGTGTGTAATCGTTTGATTATTAGATTTTCATTTACATCGCTCCTGGATTTATCAGGAATCAAAAGGTTTAGATTATTGATCGGAGATTTATTTTCTTTACAAACCTTTTTTAATTCGTAAAGAAAATCATCTGAAATATTTCTTTCTGAATAAGGTCTTGGATCAAAATCTGAAAAAATATCATCATAACTATCCAGCCAGATACTAATATCACGAAAGTTTTGATTTTTTGTATCCTCCTGAAATTTTTTTGCTTCCGCATTCAATTCTGAAATAGTTTCAGCAATGTTATTTTTCATAAAAATAAAATTAAAAACCAAAAGGATAGGTTTCGGGTATTTGCTTTCCATCCGGGGTAATGTGAAGAGGATGCAAGGCTTTTGTTTCATCAATAAAAAGAAATGCATCGTAACGCATTGGTAAAATACTTGGTACATAATTGCCGTATTTTTCTCTTTCCGGGTGATAAACAACACCAATAGCCCTATGACCAATATGAGTCCCTAATTGTTCTATATTTTTTAATTTATCAAGCAGCAATAGTTTATCTTTTCCACCACCGGCCATATGCATAATATGTTCCCAGCTTCCTTCCGATGCAGGAGGAACTTTCATTTTTAACATCGCTTCCCCCCACTCTGTGCTAGCCAAAACCGTACCTTTATAAGATCCAAAGCCAACTAAAACAACTCCATCGTCAGCATGCTCCTCGGTTGTTAATTGTCCAACGTTCACCATTCCTTCATTTACCATATCTGTCGCGCGGGCATCACCAATATTAGTATTGTGTTCCCAAACAATTACTTTTGAATTTTTTCCATGAAAATTCATTAGCCGGTCCAAAGTCTCGACCATGTGTTTGTCCCGGATATTCCATGATTTAGGCCCTCCACGCATCATTGATCGGTAATATTTCTCCGCATTAACAGCGACCAATGCATTTTGTTCTGTACTAAATGCATTTTCAGGATCGGAATCGTAGTGTTTCATTTTAGAACGAATTTCGCTTAAAAGTGATACAACTTCTTTGGTACAAGGTTCCGGTACAATGCAGGATGCTCTTGCATACGATTGTCCTTCATCCTGTCCATATTGATCAAAACAATTCATCGCTTTCAAAGCAGTTGCCATAGCTTCAGGATCCTCCTTTTTCAAATATTTAACTATCGCATTCATTGATTCCCATAAGCTATACACATCAAGGCCATAAAACCCTATCTTTTGATTTAATGGCAATTTTTCATTATAATATTTTAGCCATTCGGTAAACGCAATCATTTCCCAATTGGCCCACATCCAGGTTGGCCAACGATTAAAAGTATCAAGTATCTCTCTTGGATTTTTCCCTGAAACACAATATCCTTTTATATACCGGTTTACTTTATAGCAATCCGGCCAATCACCCTCAACAGCAATAAATGAAAAACCTTTTTCTTCGATAAGTCTCTTGGTGATCTTCATGCGCCAGGTATAATATTCATGGGTACCATGAGAAGCTTCTCCTAGTAATACATATCGCGCATCCCCAATATAATTCATCAATGGATTAAGATCATGTGCATCTTCGAGTGGCGTAGTTAAATTACCCACAATTTTTGCCAGTTCTTTTTCTTCATAAATTATATTTTCTAAATAATTGCGCTGCATGAATTAAAAAGATTTAGTTTTCATTGCAAAATAAATCAATCTGTTTGAAAATATTAATGACGACTATCAACCTTGCTTTTGATGATTATCATTAAATTTAAGAAGGAGGTTGAGATACATTTGTTCTGTATTAATTGAAAATCAGAAATTTTGAGAACAGTTGTTATTTTAAGTGTTTTATTACTTTTTGCAATAATGAATTTATTGCTGTTGAATAAGCCTCAAGTACCCATCGGTCCACATGGTGGTAAAGTAAAAAAAGCAGAAAATTTTAATATTGAAAAAATTCAATCTCCTGAAAATCTATATGCTTTCCTGCTGGATACTAATTACAAACCTATTAGTAATAAAGGTGTTATCGGAGAGGTGCGGTTTTATTATCTGGATGAGACTACATCTGATATTCCATTACTACCTTTTGAAACGGAAGGATTTGTAGTTAAAATGCAAGAAAACCAGTATCATTCCTGCAGAATTACATTTATTATTTCAGGGAAATCTATTTCAGCAAAATTTGAAAATGAAAGTTTAATTGTAAGTAAAAAAATAAATTAAAATGATAGTCAATCAATACAACAAATTGGTAAACATTTCCATAGAGGATGTTAATCTGGAAGGACAACTGACCATACCTGAACATGCCGAATCACTCGTGATTTTTTCGCATGGAAGTGGGAGTAGTCGTTTTAGTCCAAGAAATAATTTTGTAGCTAACATATTACACGAAAATGGCATTGGCACATTTTTGCTGGATCTGCTAACAAAAGAAGAAGATGAAATATATTCTAACAGATTTAATATTGATCTACTTTCTGAAAGGCTGGTAATTGCAACCAAGTACCTTTCAACTATTAAGCAGGCATCTGTACTAGACTTTGGTTATTTCGGGGCAAGTACCGGAGCCGCTTCAGCATTAAAAGCAGCAGCCGAATTACATACGCTCATTCACTCAGTAGTTTCAAGGGGAGGAAGACCCGATCTGGCAATGGATGTGCTTCCCTTGGTAAAATCCCCAACTTTACTGATCGTTGGAGAACTGGATACAACTGTATTAGAACTGAACAAAAAAGCTTTTGATAAACTTCAATGTACTAAAAAATTGAAGGTGATAAAAGGTGCAACTCATTTATTTGAAGAGCCGGGAACCTTGGAAATGGTAGCAAAAATAGCTACTGAGTGGTTTAATAAAACACTCGAACCGGTAAGAATGCAAATCCACTAAATTTGAGAAATTATGTTCGAAAACAGACTAGATGCAGCAAGCAAACTTGCTGAAAAATTAAGCAGATATAAAAACACAGATGCAGTTGTACTAGCTATTCCACGTGGCGGAGTAACAATAGGAAAAAAAATTGCAGATGAACTAAATATTCCGCTTGAAATAATTTTATCAAAAAAAATTGGACACCCAAGAAATCCTGAGTTTGCCATAGGCTCAGTTTCTGAGTTGGGAATGGTTGTTAATGATGACTTAATGAACATTTCAACGGACTATATACAAAATGAAGCTGCACGCCTCCAGCTACAATTAAAAGAAAGGTATAAATTATTTATGGGGGATAGAAAACCAAGCGATCTGAAAAACAAAATTGTTATTCTGGTAGATGATGGTATTGCAACAGGGAACACCATACTTGCCACTATCAATATGATTAAAAAAAAATTTCCAAAAAAATTGGTCGTTGCTGTTCCCGTTGCTCCACCGGATACTGCCCGTAAAATAAATAAAGAAGTGGATGAACTTATTTGCTTACTTACCCCGGGGGATTTTTATGCAGTAGGACAATTTTATGAAGACTTTTCTCAGGTGACCGATGAAGAAGTTATCAAAATGCTGGGAACGGACCTGAAATCTGAAAAAAGGAACCTGGCTTTCTAAATGCTCTCTGCATTCTGTGCAGCACTTTTGTTAATACCGATTACAAATATATTTTGGTCCAACAATTTCCTGCGCACAGTCTTCGACAAACTCTGACGGACTTCACACATTGGACCATTTTATAAATATAGTTAATACAAAGCCTTTGATCAGTTCGTTTTTCGCGATGTTATATCGATAATATTTGCAGGAAAAAACTATCTCAAGAAATGTTCTCGATACGTTTCTTTTGCTACCGCTTCAGAAACACTCGAACTGACCATTGCGCAGCATTTTGAGCATAATGTGTTGAAACGGATATGAAAAAACGAATGCTGGGCAAAATATATTCAGAGCAATTTATATTAACAATTTCATTAAAAGACTTTAGCAAAAAAGACTTGAAGCAAATTTTGCTTCAAGTCTTTTCTTTATTCTTTTGATACTATTTATTCCAACAAAATTAATTTTTCAAATTTCTAAGTTTTTTGAAATTCAAAATTTTAATAATTCCGTTATCAATTTCAATCAATTTATCTTCCTTAAAATCTGTTAAGTTGCGACTAACCGATTCCGGTGAAATGCCTGCTAATGCGGATATATTTTCGCGTGCCACCGGAAAATATTCGTTCTCCCTGTCTTCTGGAAAGTATCTGCTATAAATGAATAGCAAAGCTTCTGCAACTCTTTTTCGAGCAGAATTATACGCTAATTTCAATAAATTTTCCTCGGCTTCAATAAGATTATTGGATATAAGTTTAATGAATTTTAAAGAGATCTCATTATTAGAGAAAAGCAATTGAAAGAAATCATTTTTTGGAATAGGCGACACCTCTGAATCTTCTATTGCTACGGCAGACTCTTTATGATTGGAATGATCAAGTAATGCGTGATAACCAAAAAAGTCTCCTTCTTTATAAATTTCTGTAATGAACTCTTTTCCTAATTCATTTGTTTTAAAAGTTTTTATTTTTCCTTTGACAATAAAATACAGGAAATTCGGAGTATCAATTTCCATATAAATATGTTCCTTTTTTTGAACTTTTTTAATGGTACGATGTTCCGAAAAAATACCAATCTCCTTGTTCGTTTTTACCTCATTAATAAGACCTTCCAGATCTTCAAAATTTTTATTGAATTTTTCTTTCAGTAGTTGATTTTTCTTAATTCTTGCACTCACAACTCTTAACAGGTCATTCCCCGTAAAAGGTTTGGTCAGATAATCATCTGCCCCGAGATCCATTCCTCTTCGAAAGTCTTTTGCTTCAGATTTTGCAGTTATAAAAACAAACGGAACCCCTGCCATATCGGGAGTGTTTTCAATAGCACGTAAAACGCCATAACCATCTAATTCAGGCATCATAATATCACATAGGATCAAATCAAGTTTGTTTTTTCTTGCGATCTCTAAACCTTCTTTACCATCATTTGCAGTAAGAACATTATAATTTGCTAATTCAAGTATTTCTGATGTATTCTCACGAACATCTCTGTTGTCTTCTATAATAAGTATTGTATTGTTCATCAATTGGAAGTATAAATGTTTTAGATTAATTTTTTAAATATTTCGGCCTTCTAACAAATTTAAATCAATTCTACGTAAAATTGATAAAAAATGTTATTTACTATTCGTGAATTGATAATAAAGGAACGTGTGTATGAAAAGCCATTTTCTTAATATTTGTCCGTTGAAACATGTGCGCAAACAAATTATGTTTTTTAGGTATCATTACTAACATGTCCACATTATGTTCGTCCACAAATTCGTTGATTCCCACAACCATATCTTCACTTTCAGGAAAGTAAAGGGAATGGTCAAAATTTTCAAATATATTTTCAATTTTAACACCAGAAACAGCATGGGCGTATTCAGGCTCTTTTTTAGGATCAACAATATTAAATATCATTAATTTGGCATTAAATAACTGAAGGAATGTTTTCAATTTTTTTATTGCAGGCGAATTAGTCACTGATTCATAATCGCATGCAAAAGCAATATTCTCAATTTTTTTATATTTGGCATGCTGCGGAATTATTAATGTCGGGCAATCAATATTTTTTATAACACCGGTTGCATTGCTTCCAATAATTTCTGTAATACGCCCCTCTCCGGTAATTCCCATTACTATCAGATCAATTTTTTTTTCTTTAACAATATCCCGTATTTCGTCTATTACAAAACCCGGCTTAACTATTTTTTCAATTACAACTTGTTTACCATGTTTTACATGTAACTCCTTTTCGTAACTAGTAAGTCTTTTCATACTATTATTCTCTAACTCATCGAGTGAAGGAATTACAATAGGAATGTCACTGGCAACAAGAGGAATATGATAAACATTTAATAAGATTACAGTTGCTTTAGAAAGTTTTGCAATTTCAATGGCATAATCGGCTGCATTATTTGCAGTCTTCGAAAAATCGGTAGGAATTAATATCGTTTTCATAGTCAGTTTTTTATATTTTCTTTCAAAATTTTTCGTTAATGATCAGTTTGAGTAATAAGTGTTTTTTCTCCATAATAAAATATTTTTCACAATTCAGATCCAGCATTTTCAAATCCCAAAAGCACTGTTTCAATGATTGTGACACATTATCAGCAGGGTTATAATTATTTGTCAATTGCTTTATTTGTTTTAACAAAGAAGAAAGTTTATTTATTTCATTCCATATTTTACGGTATATATTTTTTAATTCAGCTGCTTTAAAATCCAACTCTTTCTCTTCCTCCAGACTTAATTTTTGTAAAACCGGAAAAAGAATATATTTTTCCTCTGCAATATGTGCTTCTAACAATTCTTTGAACTCAACAAAATGTTTATTGATCAACTCTAAATTTTTTACAGCTTTTTTGTCAAAGCGCATTGCTGAATTAAGAATTGTTGATATTATAGGTAAATTATATTTAAAATAATCATGATGCTCAGTCATAATTTTATCAATTATCATTGGGGCCGAATCACTCTGAACATCATTTTTTATAATTGTTTCCATCATCATTTACTTTTTTTTCAAAAATACATCCAATTAAATATCCTCATTTTGATTAAAATCAATTCTGATAGTGATCAAAATCACTGGATTAAGAAATCATTGATTCCAACTATAAATCCAGCGTTTAAATACCGGATTTTTACAACAATAAAAGAGTCGCTAAATTTATCTTCATTTTTTTAATTACTGATCTTTGTAACCTTAAATTCTGTCCTTCTGTTTTTCTGATGCTCTTCATCAGTACATTCTACTCCATTTGAGCAACCATTAACATGTTTTGTTTCTCCATAACCTTTCCATTTCATACGATTTGCATCGATTCCTTTTGTTATCATATATTCTACTGCCGCTTTCGCTCGTTTATCGGAAAGGACAAGGTTATATTCATCCGAACCACGTGAATCGCAATGTGAACTTAACTCAATACTGATTTTAGGATTATCTTTTAATATGGTTACTAATTTATCAAGCTCTAATCCGGCATCGGGCCTAATGAACCATTTATCAAAGTCGTAATAAATATTTTCCATCACTATTGGCTTTTCAATCACTAACTTATCAAGCACAAAATTGGCGGTAAAAGTTTCTGATTTCTTTTTCCCTTTTGTGGTGGTGTTTACCGGATTGGACAATGTAAAATAGCCTTCTTTCAATGACCTTGTTTTGTATTCACTATCAGTTGTCAGGTGAAGCGTATATTTCCCGTCTTTTCCTGAGGTCGTTCTATCAATCATATTTGTTTCGGCATTAACATGCTCAATTATGGCATTTTCAATGGGAGTATTATCTGCTTTTAAAGTGACGGTACCGGTAAGAATAAATGTTGGATCATTTTTGATCACATCATACATTTTATCTTCCCCTGTACGATTAGAGCTAACAAAACCTGTTTTATTGTCTTCATTCAGGTTATAGCCAAAGTCATCTTTTGATGAATTTAATGGATAACCTAAATTTTCGGGAGCTAAACATTTGGTTGCACTGCATGTTGTTGCAAAAACATCAAGTCCTCCCAGATTATTATTTGCATCAGATGAAAAATAAATGGTGCCATCTGCAGCAATGCTTGGAAACATTTCGTTACCAATTGTATTAACAGCAGGACCAAGATTTTCTGGTTTTGACCAGGTCGAATTACTATAAATTTTCTCCGCCATAGTTTCACTAGCCGGACCACTTTGTACAAGAGGAGGAATATCTGTTCCACCCATTAATGTTGTCTTGTATATATCTGTTCCGCCTAACCCACCAGGCATATCTGATATAAAATAGAGGCTTTTTTCATCAGCAGACAAGGTTGGGTGTCCGCAGGAATAGTCATCGCTATTAAAAGGTAATTCCTCTAAATTTGTCCATTTCCCATTAACCAATTCAGCTCTGAAAACTTTTAAATTACTTTCATTTTTACTTGTTTTAGCTAATTTATGTTTCGTAAAATAATTGCTACGTGTAAAATATACAACATCACCTGCTTTATTAAAAGTAGCTGCTCCTTCGTGATACTCTCCGTTTATTTCACCTTTTAACACTTGCGGGCTTTCCCAATTTCCATCGCTTCCTTTTTTCGAATAATATAGATCATAATAAGAACGACCTGTCCATCCGCTTTTTTTGGTAGCATTTTTTATTTCTTTGTCCGCTGTAAAAACAATACCATCCCCGTATTTTGTCCCACCAAAAGCAGTTGAAACATCAGGGATATGCACTTCCTTTAGGGTAAATAAAGTAGTATCTTCCTTCAACTTATTTACATTATTACAAGAAACAAGTAACATTTCAGCAGCAAAATCATCATTTTTGACTTTTAAATATTTAGTCAACCAGATTTTTGCCTCATCGTATCTCCCTTGATTCATCAATACTTTTGCGTAGTTAAACATTTCAACATGTTCAGCTTCCGGAAAAGTAACAACTTCAGCGTATAAAATTTCCGCATTTTTATAATCATTACTCAATCGATATGAATTAGCTAATTTTATTTTCACTTCATTCGATGATTTTTTTGTCAGGTACTTTTCATAATTAGTAATTGCACTTTTGTATGCAGCAGCATCATAAGCTCTGTTTCCGTTTAGTAAACATTGCTTAGCGCAAGAGGAGAATCCAATGATTCCAACTATTAGCAGAGATATTATCTTGGTTTTCATAATCGTTATGTTTAAAAGAATCGTGGTGTTTTAACTTTAATCAGATCTTTTCCAAAGTCGTATCCGATCAATATTTCATGTGAACCTGATGAATAATTTCGTATTCGTGAAGTGGTAAAGTCGTATGCATAACCTACCCTGAACCGATAGTTGGTTTGATATTCGATCAATAAAGTTACAGCATCCATTGTCCGGTAAGAAGCACCAAACCAGAACTGATCGTTATAGAGCAGATTTACATTTATATCTGCCTGGAGCGGTGCAGCTGGTGTATATTTTAAAAGCAAGGAAGGTTTTAGTTTTAATAATTTGTTTAATTCAAAAACATAACCACCTGTTAAAAAATAATGTCGTCTGACATCACTCGATTTTTCTACATCTAAACTAAAATCCTTATCAGCATCATAGGCAACAAGTGTTGGAATTGAAAGTCCGGCATACCATTTATCGGCATAATAATAGGTTCCAAAACCAAACTTTGGTAACCATTTTGTGGTAAGATTGGAGCTAAATACTTCATCCTCTTGATCCCAATAAGTAAGCTGGTCATATTTCGAATAATATCTTGAAACACCTGCTTTTATTCCGAAAGCTAATTTCCCTTTTCCCAAAGGAAGGTGATAGGAATAATTTCCAAAAATATCTGTTTGATCGGTAACACCGATATGATCGTTCGAAACGATCAAACCAACACCCATTGTTTGATTTAATAATGGTCCGTCAACCGAGATCATAGAGCTTTGTGGGGCTCCTGTAAAACCAACCCATTGGCTGCGGTGCAGCAAACTGGATGAAAAATATTTATGGCTTCCGGCATAAGCGGGGTTCAGAAACAATCCATTGAACATGTATTGACTAACCATTACATCTTGTTGAGCTTTTGCAATTATGCCTATCAAAATTGCTGCTATCATTAAAAGTATCCTTTTCATATTATTTTGATTTTAGAATATTATTATCTCTTCATTTCAACATATCCTTTTAGAACAATCTTGCCATCATTAATTTCAAGTATCACAAAATACGTCCCCTCCGGTAGTTCATCACCATTAGTATTTGTACCGTTCCACTCATTAAAATATTTTTTCTTTTGATAAACAATATTGCCCCAACGATTATAAATTGTAATTTCATTATCCGGATATGCTTCAACACCATGCACCACAAAGAAGTCATTATTACCATCTGCATTTGGTGTATAACCTGTTGGCATTTCGAGGTCAAGTGGTTGGTCGAGTCGAACAAATCCGCTTGCCGGACATTTGTTACTATCTGTTACAAGTACCGTGTATTCACCGGCAGGTAAACCTTTCGGGTTTGGATCTGTTGAATTGCAGGACCACAAGCAGGAATAAGGTGCAACGCCACCACTAATATTTAGATCTATCGAACCATTGCTTCCCAGGTAGGTAGAGATATTATGCCCATTATCATATACATAAGGAGAAAGAGAAACAACAAGCGAATCAGGTTCCAAAATTTCAATGGTATCTATTCTGCTGCAACCCTGAATATCAGTGATTGTTACATAATACATTCCCGGGGACAAACTATCCACATTTTGAGTGCTTGCACCATTCGACCAGGAGAATGAATATGGTTTTACTCCACCTGAAATACTCAGGTCGATTGAACCGTCATTATAACCGAAACAACTTACATCCTCTTTAGTAATCTCGCTTGACAAAATGTTAGGTTCTGTTAATAGAATATTTGCAGAATCAATACATCCATTCAGATCGGTAAAAATTACCTGGTAACCTCCAACACCCAGATTGGCTATATCCTCTGAAACTGCTCCGATATTCCAGTCATAAGAGTATGGATTTACCCCTCCATAAACAGTCAGATCAATTGAACCGTTTGAAGCACCGTTACATCCCGGATTCACATGGGTATAAGATGATGTTAATGGTTCCGGTTCTGTAATCAGTGTATCCGTTTCCAGCAAACAACCATTGGCATCCACTAAGGTTATGGCATATAATCCTGCACCCAGATTTGAAATATCTTCGGTAATATCCCCATTGTTCCACAGGTAATAATAAGGAAGCACCCCTCCACCAGGAGAAATATTTATATATCCATTTGTTGATTGGTTACAACTTACTCCATATCCATTATAATTTGATGTACTATCAACTATAATAGTCAATTGATTTGGCTGTGTAAGCCCTACCAATAATGTATCCTTGCAATTATTAGCATCCGTCACATATAAGGTATAGCTTCCGGAAGATAAATTAAGGAGATCCTGTGTATTCGCGCCATTCGACCAGGTATATTGATAGATTGGAGAACCACCGCTTATTCCGATATCAATACTTCCATTTGATAAGCCAAAACAACTGATACCATAACCATTATAATTGGAGGTTGAATTTACCTGTGTATTTAAAACATCCGGCTGAGATAATGTAGCTGTAGCATTGGCAGTACAACCATTTTGATCGGTTACCACCACAGAATAAGTACCTGCTCCAATATTTATTAGATCTTCGATTGTTGCACCATTTGTCCAGTTATAATCATATGGGCCAACACCACCATTTATAGTTAAATTAATTAATCCATCGGTTAAACCATTACAGCTTATATTGTAATTACCATACATACTTGTTGCGGCTGCATTTGCTGTTAACACCGGTGGTTGTGATAAAGAAACGGTTGCAGAAGAAGCACAGTTATTTATATCACTAACACTTACCGTGTAGGTACTTGCACCCAAGGAAAATACAGTATCATTTGTTTGAACAGGTACTGTTGACCAGGTATAGCTGAAAGGGGCTGTACCACCGCTAACAATTACATTCGCAATACCATCATTTGCTCCATTACAACTAATGTTCTGACCATTGTAATTAGAAATAACAGTCGCTGATGCACTTATTTGTGTCGGTTGAGTCAAGGTAACTGTTGCTGTTGTTAAGCAACCATTCATATCCGTTACTGTTACCGTGTAAGTGCTTGCCCCTAAATTATTAGCCGTAGCCGTATTTTGAATTGGACTAGTTGACCAGCTGTATGAATAAGGTGGAGTTCCACCAAGTGGTGCAACAGTCGCAGCACCATTATTGGCATTGAAACAACTGATCTGCTGTCCATTATAATTTGATGAAACACTTGCACCGGAAGTTAATGAAGATGGCTGTGTAAGCGTGATGCTTGTTGTTGCAGTACATCCATTCGCATCTGTTACAATTACATTATAGGTTCCTGCTGCCAGTGCAGTAAGGTTTTGAAATGTTGATGTAAACCCACCAGGGCCGGTCCATGCATATGTATAAGCACTTGTACCGCCACTTACAGATAAATTAATTGAACCGTTTGTTGTTCCATTACAAGTTATGTTATATCCACCGGCTACGGTAGGACTAATTGCAATTGCTCCTAAATCAATAGGTTGTGTTAAAGCGGCACCTGTGGTTGCGGTACAGCTATTTGCATCCGTAACAATTACATTATACGTGCCTGCATCCAGTCCCGTAAGGTTTTGAGAAGTTGATACATATCCGCTCGGGCCTGTCCATGAGTAAGAATAAGGAGCAGCACCACCTGTTATAGTTAAATTTATTGCGCCATTCATGGCACCATTACAGGTGATATTATATCCTCCGACAACAGTCGGGCTAAGTGCATTTGCTCCTAAACCACCAGGCTGCGTCAAAGTTATACTTGTAGTAGCTGTACATCCATTTGCATCTGTTACCGTAACATTATACGTACCCGGTCCTAGGTTTGCAGGATTTTGTGAGATCGAATAAAATGTTCCCGGCCCTGTCCATGCATATGAATAAGGAGCTGTTCCACCGCTTACTGTTAAATTAATTGAACCATCCAATGTACCGCTGCAAGTCATATTATAACCACCGGCTACAGTCGGACTCGTTGCTGTTGCAGACAATACAGCAGGTTGTGTTAATGTTATGACTTTTGTGATGGTACATCCGTTGGCATCGGTAATGGTTACAGTATATGTTCCGGCTGAAAGTCCGGTAGGGTTTTGCGATGTTGAAGTAAATCCACCCGGGCCGGTCCATGCATAAGTATAAGAGCTTGTTCCGCCACTCACAGTTAAATTTATTGAACCATTCGTTGCACCATTACAGGTGATATTATATCCACCGGCTACGGTCGGACTCGTAAGTGTTGCATTCAATACAGCCGGTATCACAATTGTTGTTACAACTGATTGACAGCCTCGTCCATCTTTTATAATGATATTATAAGTTGTTCCAACATTCAATGTAAAACTCATTGTTCCTGCTGTTTGCCACGTTGTACCATTATCATACGATACACTATATGGTCCGTTATCACCGCCACTTGCATTAACTGTAACAAGTGTTGTTGTGGTTCCTACAGGGAAACATTTACTAAACGTAACACCTGATATGATCACTAAAGGTTTTACAACAATGGTATCATCCACTATGGAAGAACAGGCCTTATTATCTTTTAAAACAATATAATAGGTAGCACCATTTGGAAGATAGGTATCATAATCGCCTGCCGGTAAAAAGGTTGATCCATTGTCAAAAGAAACCTGGTACGTTCCCGGGTTTCCACCTGAAGGGACCACCGTAACCAGCGTTGTTGCCGCACCAGGTATTGGGCACGCAACAGTATAAGATGCAAGCTCTAACGAATCCGGTTGATCAACAGAGAAAAATACAGGCGAATTATTTAGAGTACATGAATTGGCATCAGTTACAATAACTGAATATCCCCCTGCTTGAATTACATTTAAATCCTGAGTGGTTGCTGAATTGGACCAGGCATAAAAATACGGTGCTGTTCCTCCGGTAACGGTTATATCAATTGCACCATTAGATTCATAAATACAATTAGGATAAGTTACAATAGATGTCAAAGACATAGAAGTTGGTTCAACTATTTGAGCCGAACTAGTTGCAGTACATCCATTTTTATCCGTAATTGTCACAGAATAGGTTCCCGGTCCAAGATTAATAAGATCTTCTGTGGTTGCGCCATTGCTCCAGTTAAATACATATGGGAAGGTTCCTCCTGCTATTACCAGGTCAATTGTTCCGTTATGTGCCCCATTGCAAATTACCGGGTTATACGAATTGCTCACACTCAATAATGGGGCCTCCGTTATTGTAAAATTTTTAAACTGTGCACAATTTATTGCATCTATAATAGTAACACTATAATTACCTGCAGAAAGCCCGGTTGCCACAAAACCTGTCTGACCATTGCTCCATAAAATAGTAAATGGTGGATTTGCATTTGAAACGCTTGCTGTAGCCGAACCTGTGTTCCCTCCATAACAAGCAACATTGGTAGCCATAACATTCAGAGTAAGGTCGGTACATGGAGGTTCATTTACATAGATACTATCAACAATACTACAACCATTTGCATCAGTTATTGTTACGCTATACCCTCCTGCATATAAATTGGTAATAGTTTGTGTTGTACCACCGGTGCTCCACAAATAAGAATAAGGAGAAGTACCACCAAACGGGTTTGCCGTAGCAGTACCATTATTTGCACCAACAATTGTATTGTCAGTTTGAGTCATGGTATTGATCAAATTCTCCGGTTGAGTAATTGAAACATTAGCAGTTTGCGTACAGTTTACTGAATCCAGAACTGTAATGGTATATGCACCCGGAGGTAAATTAAATGCTGTATCATTTGCCTGTGATAAAGGATCGTTCCATATATAGGTATAAGGTAAAGTTCCTCCCGAAGCTATGGCAACCCCCATTCCATTGCTGGCACCATAACACAGTATGTTAGTTGAAGTGGCAGTAACATTAAGTCCTAAGCATGGTGGTTCACTTATAACGATACTTCCTGAAATTATACAGCCATTTGCATCCGTTATTGTTACCGTATAGGCACCATAAACCAGTGAATCAATTGTGGCTGAAGTTTCAGAAGTTGACCAGAGATACGTATATGGAGGCGTTCCTCCTCCCGGAATAACCGTTGCCGAACCATCATTGCCTCCATTCAAAGTTACATCTATGGATGTAAAGCCAATTGTTAATGCAGGTGGTGATACAATATTTATTGTACTTGTTCCCCTACAACCAAGTGAATCTGTAATTGATAGCGTATAATTTCCTTGTCCTACTGTAATTGATGTAGTGTTTGCACCCGTATTCCAGGCATAGGTTAAAGGAGCGGTACCGCCTGTTATTGTTGAAGAAATTAACGTTGTAGATCCATTACCACCGCAATTTATCGGAGGAGCAGATAGATTTACTTTAATACTATCAGAAAAATATATCGTTACCTGATCCGTTTTATTGACACAACTTCCTCCTGAACCTATGGAAGTTAAGGTTAAGGTAACTGAACCTGAAACTATTTCAGCTGACGTTGCTGTATAATTTGTATTTAAAAAAGTGTTTCCGGGATTAAAAATTCCGCTTCCGCCACTCCAAACTCCACCCGTTGCATTTTGAACAGCACCGCTTATTGATACTGTAGGACTCGTTGCACATACTTTTTGATCAGCACCTGCACTTACGATTGGTTCACTTCCTTTAACTACTGCGATAGTTTTCGAAAAAGAAGGGCATGATGCTGAGTTAAATAAAGCATCTTTTATTTCTACCGTATAATTGCCGGCTTGTGTTGCAAAATAAGTACTACCTGTACCAACAATAACATTTGCACTATTTCTCCATATATAAGTATATGGCGGTAAACCTCCACTACCTGTTGCAGTAAGCAAAACGCCACTACCGGGACCTAAGTCACAAAAAGTAGGACTTAGAGGACTAACGGAAACAGATAATGCAGGAAGATTATAAATGCGAACAGTATCACAAACTATAACATTGAAACCACACTCAGATGCCTGAGGAAAACCGCAAACCTGGTATTCGACATAAGGAGGTGAAGAACTCAATGGGGTATAGATAGGACTGGCACAATTGGTACAACTTAAAAGTGAATTATAGGCCCCTTGGGCTCCCGGATAAATAGAGGTCCAATTTGTTTGATTATCAACAACTCCTAATGATGAAAGTTGCGTGGTACAACCAACTCTCACGGTATCATCAAAAGGGAAAAGTGGTTTTGAAATAGAAGTTACAATATAAATATTGGCATTGGAACCCGGTTTACAAAAAGTAATGTGTTGCAAACCACCACCGGTGATACATTTAATAGTACCACCCGGATAATTTCCGGTACAGTTAATCTGATAGAATAAAGAACCCGAAGGATCAGCCCCTACCATATCAATTTGAATACCTGCTGCATCATCATCTAATAAAATATCAAGTGCGATACATTGATCAGGACCTGTAACTCCACAACAATGTCCATTTCTGGAATCATTTGGAGTTGACCAGACACCCGCTGAATTACCCGTAAAATCATGTGCATAATAGGTTACACCGGGATCACAATCAACATTGCTTGTTGGATACTGAGCGAAAGCTATGGAACTTATTCCGAAAAAAAAGCTGACAAAAACTTTTTTTAATTGGGAGAACTTTTTCATAAACGTAGGTTTAAAATATTTACGGGACAAAACTATTTTATTAAACCAATGATCGAAATGACTCAAATCAAAAGGTCATTTGATAATTATCACAAGAAAAATGTTTATTTATTGAAGACTATTTAAATTTTTAAAAATTAGGATAACCGCAATAACAAAGTTATTTCAACCAATCGTCTTTTCTCTGTGTAAACTCCACGAAGGAATTAATTATTTACCTGATCTGTAAAGAGTAAAAAAATCTCCGCTTCTGTCGAAAGGATCATTAAATTTTTTAAAATAATTTTAATTCAGTTGATTCTGAAGTTTTTTATTCATTAATTTTCAAAACCCTAAACTCTGTCCTTCTGTTTTGCTGATGTTGTTCTTCTGTACATTTTATGCCATTTCCGCAAGGATTAAGGAGTTTTGTTTCGCCATAACCTTTTGATGCTAAGCGCTTAGAATTAACGCCTTTTAAGATCAGATAATCAACAACTGATTTTGCACGTTTTTGAGAAAGTGTCATATTGAACTGATCATTCGCACGGGAATCAGTATGAGAACTTACTTCAACATTTATCTTTGGATTTTGATTTAAAAAAGTTACAAATCTATCCAGCTCTTTTGCAGCATTAGGCTTGATATTCCATTTTCCCAGATCGTAATAGATATTTTCCAGCACAAAAGCTTTTTCCATTTCAATTTTATCAAGCATGAAATCAGCAGTAAGTAGTTCGTTTTTCTTTCCCCCTTTAGAAGAAATGGATATGGGTGCAGTTACCGTAAAATAACCCTCTTTAAACGCTCTGACGATGTAATTTTTCTTTGGTTCTAATTTCATTTTATATTTTCCATCTATACCACTTGTCAAAATTTCTTTCTTTTTTGTTTCCTTATTAACTAGTTCAATCGTAGCATCATCGATTAATTCGTTACTCTTTTTTAAAAATATTTTTCCGGAAAGCATAGCTGTTGGAGCATCATCCAACATAAAATCAGCAATAAACATTTCCGTTTTTTTCTTTCCTACAGTAATTATATTAATTGCTGCGGTTTCTGTAATAAAGCCGTCTTTTGAGGAAGTTACCCGGTATTTACTTCCGGGTTGTAACTTAATAATGTAATCTCCGTTGCCGGATGTTTTCACTATCTCCTTTGTTTTTGTTTCAGTATTTAATAGTTCGATTATTGCATCTGCAACAGCAGCATTATTTTCTTTTAAATAAACTCTTCCCTGCAATGTAAAAGATGGTTCCATTTTTTTTACTTCATAAATAGCATCTAAACTATCCCGGTTGGATGAAAGGAAGCCTGATTTTTTATCATCATTAAATGTGATTGCAAAATCATCTTTGGTGGTATTGATAGGATAATTCATGTTTTCAGAAGTTAAACAGGTTGTTCTGCTACATGTAGTTTCAAATACATCAAGACCTCCCATATTATCACGTGAATCGGAAGAAAAATATAAGGTTCCATCAGAATGAACAAAGGGGAACATTTCGTTACCCGGTGTATTCACTTCGGGGCCAAGATTTATTGGTGTGGAATATTGGCTTGAATCAACTGTAATCCTGTAAATATCTGTACCACCCAATCCTCCCGGCATGTCAGAAATAAAATACAATACTCTTCCATCAGCTGATAATGCAGGATGTCCGCATGAATACTCATCGCTGTTGAAAGGCAACATTTCCAAATTCGTCCATTTATCATTAATAAGTTCAGACCTGAAAATTTTTAAATTATTCTCATTCATGCTGCTCTTTTTCAGCTTATGTTTTTTACTGTAGTTGCTACGGGTAAAATAAACCACATTTTGTGTTTTATTAAATGTTGCAGGTCCCTCGTGAAAGGCTCCATTAATTTCTCCTTTTAACGGTTGAGGATTTGCCCAATTTCCACTTGTATCTTTTTTTGAATAGTATAGGTCCAGATAAGATCTTCCGGTCCATCCACTTTCATTTGCAGAATTTTTAATTGTCTTGTCGGCAGAAAAAACAATCCCCTCGCCATATTTTACTTGTCCGAATGCAGAGTTTACTTCCGGCATCTTTGCCTTTACAATTGCATAAGCCAACGTATCCTGTTTAAACTTATCTATCGATTTACAGGAAGATAGCATACATTCGGCTACAAAATCATCTTTTTCAACAGTTAAATATTTCTCAAACCAATTTACTGCATCTTTATATTTCCCAACGCTCATGAGAATTTTACCATAATAGAACATGTTTATTGGTTTGCTTTCTTGAAAAGTAACAACCTCACTATATAATTTTTCTGCAACCGTTAAATTATTAGTCAGTCGGTACGAATTCGCTAATTTAATTTTTACATCATTAGATGATTTTTTACTTAAATACTTTTCATAATAAGTAATTGCATTTTGGTAAGCCATTGCCTCGTAGGTCTTATCACCTTTCCGTACATAATAATTTGAACAGGAAGTGAATATCAGAGTTGCCAAAACTAACGGATAAATAGTATATTTTTTCATGATAAAATATTTTTAATTTTTGTTTTTATTAGCTAATCTTCATAGCCTTTTATCTTTTTCTGTGATTAATTTCTAATTCAATTTATTATTTTTCGATTGAATTTTTTCTATTGCAAACTTCCATATAGCTGTACTTATTTTCAAAGCAATAGATCAAACACATCGTTGATTTACATCATTAGAAAAAATATTTAAAGAAGATTTTCAGGAATATTTAAGGCAAGAAATCTGCACAAAATGCTTGAACAGATAATAAACATTCGTATTGCAGTAGGCATAACGTGTTTCATACCGAATTAAATTCAGAAACAGAATGTTGTGAAAAAGTTCAAAATTATCTACAGCGCAAAATTAAATATTCTCCTGCCTATCCTCATTTTCGACTTTATAAAAAGGAAAGATGCCATATGATCTGTAAACAAAATTATAAACAGGCTTATCAAAAACTTTAACATTATTTTGAGATACATTTTAAAAATACATTTGAACAATTTTTATGAAATATTCCTTAACTAAAAACTGAAAAGACTTAAACAAATAATAGGCAAATTGATCTTAATCAAAATGTCAATTGATTTTTGTCATTTCCAAATTTTTTAGTGGGAACTAATATTGTTGTTTATAAAACAGATATACAATGGAAGCTCATAAAACCTCTTCAGATATAAAATTTATTAAATATTTTAATGAAATTCATCTCAGCGATACCAACATAGTTGGTGGAAAAAATGCTTCGATCGGTGAAATGAATAATTTGCTTTCATCATTAGGCATAAAAGTTCCTATCGGTTTTGCAATAACCATAGAAGCTTATTGGGAATTTATATATTTCAATAAACTCAAGGAACCAATTACTGAATTACTCAAGGAGCTGGATAAAAAAAACTATGCTAACCTTAAAGAAATTGGAGAAAAGATCAGAACACTTATGTTAAGTGGTATTTTACCTTCTAACATTTCCAAACAAATTATTGACGCATATCGCGATTTACAAACAAAATATAAAATAAATGATGTAGCCGTAAGAAGTAGCGCTACAGCGGAAGATCTTCCTTCTGCAAGCTTTGCCGGGCAACATGATTCCTTTCTTAATATTTTCGGAGAAGAACTTTTACTTATTGCAGTGCATCATTGTTTTGTTTCTCTTTTCACCGATAGAGCCATAAAATACAGAGAAGACAACGAATTTAATCACATGCAGGTTGCCATGTCGATTGGTATTCAAAAAATGGTACGTTCAGATCTTTCCTGCTCAGGTACAGCATTTACCATTGAACCGGAATCAGGTTTTAAGGACATTATTCATATTGCTGGGTGCTGGGGACTTGGCGATAATATTGTTCAGGGAGCAATAATTCCGGATGAATTTTATGTTTTCAAACCAACATTCAAAGAAGGTAAAAATGCAATCGTTTCTAAAAAGCTTGGATCCAAATTAAAAACATTGATCTATTCTGCCAATACTGATCACGATCCTGAAATTACGGTGGTAAACCATGATACACCGGTAGAAAAAACCAAACAATTTGTAATAAACAATAAAGAAATTAATAAAATAGCCGAATGGGCTCTTGCCATTGAAAAACATTATGGCAGACCAATGGATATTGAATGGGCAAAAGATGGAATTACTGCTGAAATATTTATTGTTCAGGCAAGACCGGAAACCGGCCATACTAAAACAGATTGGTTCGAAATAAATGAATACAAATTGAAAGAAAAAGGAAAAATTCTTACCAGTGGAAGTGCTATCGGAGATAAAATCACAAGTGGCATTGCACGGATACTTAATTCGCCTAAAGAATCTGCAAAATTAAATAAAAATGAAATAGTTGTTACTGAAATTACAAATCCTGACTGGGATCCGATCATGAAAAAAGCTGGCGCCATTATCACAAATAGCGGAGGCCGGACAAGCCATGCTTCAATTGTAGCGCGGGAACTTGGATTGCCCGCAATTGTGGGAACTGACAACGGAACAGAAAAAATAAAGGATGGGGAAATGATCACCGTAAGTTGTGCTGAAGGTGAAATTGGAAATGTATATGAAGGAAAATTGGATTGGGAAAAGAAAGGAATAGACCGTAAAAATATTGTCATGCCAAAAACACAGGTAATGATGATCCTTGGTGATCCTAAAAAAGCATTCAAACTTTCATTTTATCCAAATAACGGAATTGGATTATTGAGAATAGAATTTATTATTAATAATTCAATTAAAGTTCATCCAATGGCTTTAGTAAAATTCAATGTCTTAAAAGATCAGGAAGCAAAAAAAGAAATTGAAAAACTAAGCCATCTCTATACAGATAAGAAAGAATATTTTATTGATAAGCTTGCACAATCAGTTGCAACCATTGCTTGCGCATTTTATCCCAAAGAAGTGATCGTTAGAATGAGTGATTTTAAAACCAATGAATATGCGAACTTAATCGGAGGAAAAGAATTTGAAACTCATGAGCAAAATCCAATGATCGGTTTTAGAGGTGCTTCCAGATATTACAGCGAAAAATACAAAGAAGCTTTTCGCCTTGAATGTGCAGCAATGAAAAAAGTAAGAGATGAAATGGGATTAAGCAATGTTAAATTAATGATCCCATTTTGCAGAACCATTGAGGAAGGTAAAAAAGTTGTGAAACTGATGGAAGAAAATGGATTAAAACGTGGTGTAAATGGATTAGAAATATATGTAATGGTAGAAATACCAAGTAATGTAATTCTTGTAGATGAATTTGCAGAAATATTTGACGGCTTTTCAATTGGCTCGAATGACCTGACACAGCTCACTCTTGGAATCGATCGTGATTCAGGAATGGTAAGTGGAATTTTTAATGAAGAAAATCAAGCAGTAAAAAAACTGATCGTATGGATCATTGCAGCTGCAAAACGAAATAAAAAGAAAATCGGACTGTGCGGACAAGCACCTAGCGATCATCCCGAATTTGCACGTTTCCTGGTAAAACAAAATATTGATAGTATTGCTTTTGTTCCTGATGCTCTTATAAAAGGAATTGAAAATATCAACAAAGCGGAAGCAGAAGAAACAGAAAAAAACAGCAAACAAATCGGATTTGTTCTAACAGGTCTGCTTTAGCAAAAAATTATCAAACTGTTTATGAAAACAACTGTTATAACAACTTTCCTTTCGGAAACAGGGAAGATCTCAAGATTTGCAGGCAGATTTTTTGTGGAAGTTTTCAGACCACGATATGAAGTAAAAGAATTCCTTCGGCAATGTTTTTACATTGGGAACAAATCTTTACCTCTGGTTGCGATCACCGCTTTTATAATGGGATTGGTAATTACTATTCAATCACGTCCTACGCTGGCTGAATTTGGTGCCGAATCCTGGTTGCCAAAAATGGTAGCCGTTTCATTAGTAAGAGAAATTGCACCTGTAATCTCTGCACTGATTTGTGCGGGTAAAATCGGTTCAGGTATTGGAGCCGAATTAGGCTCCATGAAAGTAACCGAACAAATTGATGCTATGGATGTATCCGGTGCAAACCCTTTTAAATTTTTAGTGGTAACACGGGTACTTGCTACTACCTTAATGATACCTGTTCTGGCAATATTAGCAAATGCAGTTTCATTGTATGGCGGATATCTTGGTGCCAATATACATGGAGTTGTAAGCTGGCAATTATATTGGAACCAGGTTTTTGATACACTTGCTTATGGTGACATAGGACCATCTATTATAAAAACATTTTTCTTTGGTTTCGCGATTGGAATAATCGGTTGTTACAAAGGATACTTCTCAAACAAAGGAACAGAAGGTGTTGGACGATCAGCAAACTCTGCTGTGGTAATTTCATCTTTATTAGTTTTTATTATTGACTTGATCGCTGTGCAAATCAGCGACTTATTAAAATTGACTTAAAATGCTTGCTGAAATTGATACTGAAAAACAAAAAATAATTCCGAATACAGATACTTCTGTTATTCAGATAAAAAATGTTTTTAAATCTTTTGGTGAAAACAATGTTCTTAAAGATTTTTCATTTGATCTCCGGAAAGGCGAAAATGCCGTAGTATTGGGAAAATCAGGATCAGGAAAATCTGTTTTAATAAAATGTATTATTGGATTAATGAAACCTGATTCAGGAACAATAAATGTTTTAGGAGAAAATATTCCTGAGCTTGATGTGGCAAAATTAGATAAAATAAGAATGAAGGTTGGTTTCCTGTTTCAAAGCAATGCCCTTTATGATTCAATGACAGTAAGAGAAAATTTAGAGTTCCCACTGAAAAGGCATGGATTGAAATTAACAAAAGAAGAAATTGACAGGTTAGTTATGGAAGCACTTACAAATGTCGGACTTGCAGAAACAGTAGATATGATGCCTGCTGAACTCTCCGGAGGAATGCGAAAACGTATAGCACTTGCCCGAACTTTGATCCTGAAACCTGAAATCATTTTATACGATGAACCTACCACAGGGCTTGATCCTATTACAGGAAAAGAGATCGGGAATTTAATGCTTGAAATACAAAAAAAATACAATACCTCCTCTATAATTATTTCACACGACATCTATTGTGTAAAGCTGGTTGCAAACAGAATAATTATGTTGATAGAAGGAAAATGTTACGCAATAGGAACCTATGAGGAATTAGAAAACTCTACTGATAAAAAAATAAAACAATTTTTTGAATAAACCCATGGCAAAAGAAATTTCAAGAAATATAAGATTAGGAGCATTAGTAATCGCAAGTATGTGTTTGATCATAGTCGCCTTATATCTTATCGGCATAAAACAAAACCTATTTGGGTCAACATTTAGAATCACAGCAAAATTTCATAACGTAAATGGATTGATGTCGGGGAACAATGTCAGGTTTTCGGGAATAAATGTTGGAACAGTTGAATCGGTTGAAATAGTAGATGATTCCTCCGTAAATGTAACAATGATCATTGAAGAAAATATCAGGATCTTTATTAAGAAAAATTCGCTAGCCAGCGTGGGAACAGACGGATTGATGGGCAACAAACTGGTAAATATTAATTCATCTAAAAATCATTCGCAGAGTGTTGTAGATGGAGATGTATTGAAAACAGTAAGCCCCATCGAAACCGAAGAAATGTTCAGAACACTGAATGCCACTAATGATAATTTAAAATACATTACAGGAGATCTTAAAAACATTACAAATAAAATTAACAGCCCAAACACACTCTGGAGTTTATTAATGGATACTGTTGTTGCAGAAAATGTAAAACAGGCAATCGTAAATATTAAACTGACAGGACACCGTACAGCAATAATTACAGGAGATTTAAGTAAAATAGTTCAGGATATAAAATCAGGAAAAGGAACTATCGGTGCACTATTAACAGATACAATTTTTTCAACCAAACTCAACCAAACAATCGTTGATATAAAAGTAATTACCGACTCAATGGCTTTGGTATCAGGAGACTTAAGGAGTATCACTCAAAAAATAAAAAATGGAGAGGGAGCTATCGGCACGTTGATAATGGACACAACCTTTGTAAATAACTTAAACAAAAGTATGGAAAATATAAAAAATGGAACAGCCGGTTTCGATGAAAATATGGAGGCATTAAAACATAATTTGTTACTCCGTAAATATTTCAAAAAGAAAGAAAAGGAAAATATTCCGAAGGAATAAATTAATTCAGAACACATTTTGTGCCTGATAGCTCCAAAGTGATTGATCTATTATCGAATTACATTTAATTTTCCTGTATTTACAATAGTTTCATTTACAGTCAATTTATAAATATATAATCCCGACTTTAATGAAACAACACATACCTCTGTAAGATCATTTGAAATGTCCAGTTTTTCAGAAAGCACAAGTTTTCCTCTTAGATCATAAACCATTAATATTCCTGTTTGTCCTTGTTCCAGAGATATGCCTATATTAATTTTATCATTTGCAGGGTTAGGGTAAATTTTTAACACTCCATTGTCCATTTGCAAATAGCTAATACCGGTATAATAATAATCACAAGAACTGCTTATGTTTGTAGAATAAAATCCGAAAGCATCATCCGAATAGCACCTTAAGCCGCCATGATTTCCCTCATCCGGACTGCCAGTGCAAGGGGAATAAAAAAGATCGTCATATCTATACCCAAATCGTTCACTTATTGTATCAATTGTAGAAAACCCTCCATAGGGAAAAGGACCCGTTGCAACCTGCAACCATTTTAAACTAAAGCCATTTAAAGTTTTTGTACCACTATTTAATACTTCCATAAAATAAACGGAATCGGCACAGGTAGTATCTATTAATGGGAATCTCCATTTATCTCCAATTTGAGCATTAATATTAAATAATGTATCAAATTTATTATTTCCAAATTTGTTATTGTATAGATAAGCAACCCCATTTTGAGAATAGGTATAATATGGTTGCAGATATCCACTACTATGCACAGACATGAAATCTGATCCTTCATAGTAATGGGTAATCTTTTTACAAGTGATGCTATTTATTATTGTATCATTCGAATATACAAGTTTGGAATAACCATCCCAATATGCCGACACGTCAGTGTAATGCTATGTAGCTCCTGTCGGGCACCAAGTTTGGGAATAAACATTTGTTGCAAAAGCAAAACTTATTAATATAATGTAATTTGCATTCATTAATTTTTTGTACTTGAAATTTATCTTTAGCATATTGTTTTTTTAAATGCATATTTTTTTCGGTAATTATTTTTTTCGGTAAAATTCGTGACAACAAGAAACTGAAAAATATTGATTAATCATAAATCGTAAAAAAGCCCTACCGAATATTAATCCGGTAGGGCTGCAATTTATAAAAAAAACATCTTGTTAAATAAACAAGATGTTTTTTTGTTAATGACAATTGTCTAAAAATAGGTAATCAGCGCAATGCGGTTATGATCCATAAGTTTACCATCCTCCACAAATACAACATCTCCGCCAAATTTTAATACTACTTCAATAAGATCATCAACGGCATCTTTTAAAGTGTACATGGAATCTTTATCAATATCTTTTGTTACTAATGTATATTTCGTTTTACCGTATTTTCCGGGACAGGAATAATTTTTCTCAACAAGCAATATTCGTCCGCGTTGTTCCATGGCCACTCTCCAAACTTCATTTATCCCGGAAGCAAAATTATCCTTACCTATGGCATCATCTAATAAATTCAGGTATTCTTCCTGTTCTCTTGCATTTTTTTTATCAAACACAACAGCAACTTTAGCTAAGATTTCAGGAATTGTAGCATGTTCGAAATTACCGGTAACATAATCCAAAATAGACTTCTGATTTTTTGTAATACTCTTATATTTAGATATGATCTGTTCAGCACTACAGATTACAACAGGAAAATTTAATGTTTTCAATTCAGCTGAAAGACTCTTATCGATATCACGCAAGTATTTTTCAAGTGTTTCCTCTTTCACATCTTCCGCATCCGTGAAATTCCCAACCTTTGAAGGCAGGTCAATTTTCCATTCTTTTACATCCTTGGGAGCATCAATTAATCTGATTTCTTCTAATGAACGATCAAATCCTTTGAGCAATTTATTCCCATTACTACTGATCAAAAGCACCAGATAATCTTGAGTATGCTTTGTTGCATAGAGAAGATCCCTGATCTCAAATGATTTATCGATAATAATTTTCTCAACAACAGAAAATGGCAAATGAAATATTTTTTCCTGCTCACGAGAAACATAAATAGCTAAACCTTTTGAAAGGTGTGTAAAATCAATCTCCTGATAAACCTTAGACAATTTTGATACTAAGGGATCGGCAATGGAAGGCGGAAACTCATCGAGAATTTTTTCTTCCACTTTATTCATTACCAATTTCAGCTTTTCTTCATCATGCTTAAAATGAGGGTATTTAGTGTTTGTTGGGATGATAATAGAAATTGACGGAAAAGTTTTTTTTTCTTTTATCAATTGTTCTGCTTCTAGTAATTGTTCTGTTTCCATAATTATATTTTTTTGTAAATATATTCAGGAAACAATTTTTCCCTGATGATAACTATCAACTGAAAAATTGATACTCGTCAAATGGAAAACATTACTAAATTCCAATCTTGCTCTATCGTAAAAATTCATAAATAAATGAGCAATCGTATCAAAAATATAATTATAATTTTTTTAATTATTATTATCATTATACTGACCTGGCTTCTTATCATTAAAGATTATGGAAGATATTGCAAGCCGGTCATAAAAGAAAAAACAAATCAAATGGAGTGAATTTTTTAATTGAGATGGTTTTTTTTTCATCTTGACGAAGATCAAGGGTTCCAGTGACAAAGGTCATGGTAGTAATTTAATGATGATTGTAATTTTGCATCATTAAATATATATTTAGTTTAAGCACGCAGACAGATTTTAATACTAATTAGGTCACGGAACTGTAAAAGTGAGTACTCAGCAAAATAATTGCAAGGCATTTAAGCTGAATATTATTTTAATGGAGTATGGAAGATAGAACCTCATATGCTTCTATCTCAAAACAGAGGAGATGAAAATCTACCTCTGTTTTTTTTATCAATATATATTAGAAAAACACAGGTGTGACGAAGATCACTCCACCCAGTGACGACAATCATTTAAAAAAGAGGCAAATCAAATGACTTTTGTCCACTTAAAATAAGTTCTCAATTAATCCATCTATACACTATGAAAACAGAAAAAAACACTAATCCGACAGGAAAAATTAATGAATGGGAAAACAATGCCATGAAATGGTTCACAGATAACACTTTAAAAATGACAGAAATGTATTCCAAACAAATTAACCAATCAGTAGAAGCATATAATAAGTTTTTCAATGCCTCGTTTCCTATTGGGAAAACCGGATGGAACCCAAATGAAACAATATCGGATGTAATGAAAAAAAACACTGAATTGTTTTTACATAATCTCAAAATGTTTTCAGAAAAATCGCAAGAAACTATAGACAATACAATTTCAACATTCTCTGATTTTAATAAGAAACACGACATTTCGGAAGGCACCATTAAAAACATTGTGACTACTTACGAAAATCAAATTTTGCAAATGATTGATTATAATAAACAGTTATTTGGGACTTTAGAGAAAGAATTACATTCAAAACATTTTGATGTGGATGACCTGATCGAAAAATCAGCGAATAAAATGAAACATGATTTCGAAACTTCCAGAGACGCTGTAAAAAAGTTTATTGAAACATATAGCACCAAAACAGATTTTTCGCTTAATGCAAATAAAAAATTAATAGAGGATATAAATAAACAAATTGAAAAATTGGTTGAAAGCAACAAAGAATTCTGGACCAAAACAATTAAATATTTTGAGGAAAATAAAGCAGAAAAGGAAACAGAAAAAAAGTCCGGAAAACAGCCACTAAAAAGAGCACAGTTAACAAAAACCAAATAATAAATAAAAAAAAAGGCCATGAATAGAAAATCTAACACAAAAGCAGAAACTCTCAGAGCTGCAATTGACAATACTTCCAGGAATTATAAGGAAGCCGTGCATGCAATAGTTGAATCAAATACAGGATACTTAAAAGTTGCACTTGATTCAAATAAACACATCATTGATTCCATTCAGGAACAATTCAATAATAAAAATATTGATGGTTCTGTTATCGAAGGTGTAAAAAAAGCTTTGGGGAATTCTGTTGAAATGGCAGAAAACACCATTGATACAGTTATTGAGGCTTACAACAAACAGGTTGGTACTTCCTTAGAATTCAACAGTAAATTAATTGATATGGTAAAAGATCTGGATCTGAAGTATCCTGAAGAAAGTGAAAAACTATTGAATGCAATACAGGAAAATCTTGAGTCATCAATTAAATTATCAACTGATGAAATGAAAAAAATCGTAGATGCATATAATCGAAATACCAATTTTGCTTTGAACTTTAATAAAACATTCGGTCAAAGTTTTAATTCTCAGATCGAAGCTATTCATAAGATCCAAAACAGCAATATAAATGTTCTTACACATTGGGCTTCCGAATTTGTAAAAAACAGTACGGAAGAAGCGAGGATTTAATCTTCTCAAAAAAATTGTTTAATCATTAAATAATAATAATATGCCGGAAACTACAGATTACAATGTTCAGGAATTGATCAATGATGCTACAAAAGCAGGTCAAAAAATAACTCAAAATTATTTTGAAAATCTCACAGGATATTTTCATGACGAAAGAGATATTGTGAATACGTATTCAAATTTTATTTCCAAATTAATTGCAAATCCCACTGAAGTAGCTAAAGTGCAAGGCACTTATTTTGGTTTTTTAAAAAACCAACAAGAGCTATGGCAACAAATTTTAGAACATCAGGCGGATGGCAATAAAGAATACACACCAATTATTTCACCGGAAAAAGGAGACAAACGTTTTCTTGCAGCCGAATGGAATGATGCTCCTCATTACTTCGATTTTATTAAACAAAATTATCTTCTCTTTTCTAAGTTAGCAACCGAGGTTATTGATGGGGTCGAAATTGATGACCGGACAAAAAGAAAATTAAATTTTTATACCAAGCATTACATTGATGCTCTTTCACCTTCCAATTTTATTGCTACTAACCCAGAGGCAATTAAATTAGCACAGGAAACAAAAGGAGAAAGTTTAAAAGAAGGATTAAAAAATCTACTGAAAGATATTGAAAAAGGCCGGATAAGTCAAACAAACGAAGAGGCTTTTGAAATTGGAAAAAATATTGCAATAACTCCCGGGTCAGTAATTTATGAAAATGAATTGATTCAGTTAATTCAATATTCCCCATCCACAAAAAAAGTGAATGAAATACCCGTATTGATCATTCCTCCCTGGATCAATAAATTTTATATACTTGATCTGCAGGAAAAAAACTCAATGGTAAAATTTTTAGTGGATCAGGGACTCACCGTCTTTATGATATCCTGGAGAAACCCAACACCTTCGATGGGACATTTTAGTTTTGACGATTATGTTGAAATGGGTGCCATTAAAGCAATAGAGACAGCTAGAGCTATTACGGGAACAAAAAAAGTGAATACACTTGGTTATTGTCTTGGAGGAACATTATTAGGAGTATGTATTTCGGTGCTTTCCGAAAGATATAAAAAGACAGAAAACCCTGTAAATACAGCCACTTTTCTCGCTTCTATGATCGACTTTTCTGATGTTGGACCTATGGGAGATGTTATTGATCCCGCCCTGGTAAGAAAACTGGAACGCGGTGAATTATTACACCAGGGTGTGATGCACGGACATGATATGGAAAGGGCATTTAACCTGATCCGGGCCAATGATCTGATATGGAACTACGTGGTGAATAATTATTTAAAAGGAAATCAGCCAAGCGCATTCGATGCCTTATTTTGGTCAAACGACAATACCAATCTGCCTGCCACTATGTATGTATATTATTTAAGAAATATGGTTCTGGAAAATAAACTGAGTAGAAAAAATGCTTTACGAATTTGCAACACTCCAATTGATATCGGAAAAATTGATATTCCGGTGTATGTTATCGGTTTAAAAGATGATCATATATCTCCCTGTCATACCGCATTTACAACAACAGAATTGGTTAGCGGACCGGTAGAATTCATACTGGGAGGATCCGGTCACGTAATGGGTGCTGCGAACCCTCCTTCAAAAAATAAGTATGGATATTTTTTAAATGGAAAACTAAATAAAGGTTTCGAAGAGTGGGAAAGAACAGCCAAGTTTCATGAAGGAAGCTGGTGGACACCATGGAGCGAAAGCATTTTAAAAAATTCCGGCAAGCTGGTTCCTGCTCCAAAAAATGTAGGAAATGTAAAATATAAAATAATAGAACCTGCTCCCGGCAGCTATGTGAAAGAAAAGTGCCTTACTTGCTATCCTGAGGCAGAATAAACAAACGTTTCATTTTTATATAAAAAACCATTATTCTTAATTTATGAGAACAAAAAACAATAAAGTTGCATTGGTAACTGGCGGAACAGGAGGAATTGGAACAGCAATTTGCGAACGATTATATAAAGACGGATTTTCAGTGGTTGCAAATTACAGAGATTTTACAAAGGCCATGAAATGGAGAGAAGAAGCAAAACAATGGAGAGATGACCAGTTAAAAATGGGAATCGATGTGAAAGTTGTTGAAGGAGATATTTCAAATTATAAATCTACCTCAACAATGATAAAACAAATAACAGACGAAATTGGCGCAATTGATATTCTTGTAAATAATGCCGGAATAACAAGAGATGCACCTCTTCATAAAATGAAACCCGAACAATGGAATGAAGTGATAGAAACAAATCTTAACAGTGTTTTTAATTGTTCCCGCTTAGTGATTGAAAGTATGATCGCAAAAAATTATGGAAGGATCATAAATATTTCTTCCGTAAACGGAAAAAAAGGTCAATTCGGTCAAACAAATTATGCCAGTGCAAAAGCCGGTATGTATGGCTTTACAAAATCATTAGCTCTTGAAGTAGCAAAAAAAGGAATTACTGTTAATACAATTTCACCGGGATATACCGCAACTTCAATGGTAATGGCCATCAAAGAAGAGATCAGAGAAAAAATTATTTCTACCATTCCACTCGGACGGTTGGGAAAAACAGATGAAATTTCTGCCATGGTGTCTTTTTTAGCATCCGATGAGGCGCAATACATCACAGGCGCAGATATGGCTGTTAATGGGGGCTTATACATGTAATGCATCAAATTAAATTGGCCGCATTTTATCCGCAAAATAAATAAAAGTTAAGAAAAGCATATGGAATATTTTTCATATGCTTTACTTCGTAAAGAATAAATTGAAATCAACACTTCAGAACCTAATATCATCTCGGATCTTTATCCCCTTATACCAGTTGAAATATAAAACAGTTCATTTTTAAAACCTCAGCCCAGCCCTCTCTTTGAAAAAAGGAGAGGATGATTGGAGTCCTGTTTCAATTGGTATTATAAGGGCGCCTGATGAGGATCTTGGCATTCGATTGCTGATTAATACTTGTTTAATCTATTAAACACTATTTGAACCTTTGATTTTTTCTAAAGGGCGATCTCTTTCTTTACTCCATTTTTTTTCATAATTTCACCTTATCATTCAACGTATTGTAAAATATATTCGGATGAAAAAAATATTTTTCTTTACTAAATATTATTCAAAAAAATGAAGCCTGGAAATATATGTTGGTTTGAGATCCCTGTATTAAATTTAGACAGAGCAATTGATTTTTACTCGACTATTTTATATACAAAAATTGAAAAAATAATTTTCATTGAAAAAGAATATGGAATCTTTGATAAAAATAAACATTCAATAGGAGGATGTTTAATTGTTAAAGAAAATTATTTACCAGGAAAAAGTACAATTCTTTTTTTCTCAGTAATTGACTTGTCTGAAGTTCTTATAAATACAATTGAAAAAGGCGGGGCAATAGTAATTCCTAAAACCTTAATGAAACAAGTTACCAGCAAAGGAGATACGATCATTGCCCAAAACATGATCGATGATAACGTAGGTTATTATGCTGAAATTATTGATAGCGAAGGGAATCACATTGGGCTTTATTCAAATAGCTGATCCTTTTTTTTATTTCTTTTCTTAATTATTTATTTTTCTTAGGATATTTTATACGGTGAAGAATGTCACTCCGACCGAAGCGGAGGAATGTAAATACTTTTTTGCAATACTTGAATAATTATAAGATTCCTCGACTTAACGGGGAATGACATTCCCTAAATGTCATTTCGACCAGAGGGAGAAATCTTTCTATTTGTTATTAATGCTAACGAGTTAAAATAGTTGATCCTGTTTTTTATTTTTTTCTCAGAACCAGTTTAAATTTTACGAAAAATGTATTATTTGTCATTTTCAATGACATTAGGGACTGTCATTTAGAACGCAATGAAATGAAGAGAGAAATCTGTTTACCGAGATGAGATTTCTCCCGGAGTTTATCCTGAGCAAAGTCGAAGGAGTCGAAATTGACAGAATACTTAAAAATCTTAAAACAGACTGTTTTTTTTACTATTTAAACAGCTATTAATACCTCATCCTCAAATTTCACCTTTCATAAAAGACATTATTGAATGTCTTTATATTTTCATAATTTCGCCCCGTCTAAAAAACTCAAACTTATTATGAAAAAATTACTTTTCATTGGATTTGCTTTCATACTGGCAAATACCACCATTGCACAAAAAAAAGATATTACATTAGAAGACATCTGGAAAACAGGAACGTTCCGTGCGAATGGTGTATTCGGATTAGAATCAATGAATGATGGTTCTCATTATACAACCATCGAAGACGGAGCAATTTTACGTTTCGCATATGCAAAAGAATCCAAGCCGGATACTATTCTAAAACAAAGCAAACTATTAGTAAATGGGAAAGAAATAACTATTGATGACTATCAATTTAGTTCGGATGAAAATCAATTATTGATCTCCACCGAAACCGAAAAAATATACCGTCACTCCACCCGTGAAAATTATTATGTGTATGATAGAAAAGCAAAATCACTTACAAAAGTCAGTGATGGTGAAAAACAAATGTATGCTACCTTTTCACCTGACGGAACTAAAGTAGGTTTTGTTTGCGGAAATAATATTTTTATAAAAGATATTTCATCTGGTAAAGAAACACAGATCACTTTTGATGGCAAACAAAATAACATCATAAATGGAGCAACGGATTGGGTACATGAAGAGGAATTTGCTTTTTCTGTTGCTTATTTCTGGAATGCCGACAGCAAAAAAATTGCTTACTATAAATTTGATGAAAGCAAAGTAAAAGAGTTTTCATTCAATGAATTTAACAGGAACTTATATCCAACCGAGTACAAATTCAAATATCCGAAAGCCGGAGAGGACAATTCCGTAGTAACCATTCATGTTTACGATCTGGCAAGCACGTCAGATAAATTAATGGATATCGGCAAAGTAACCGATCAATACATTCCACGAATAAAATGGACCCCGGATGCAAATACACTCTCTATTGTTCGCATGAACCGCCATCAAAACAAACTGGACCTGATGATGGCAAATGCAATTACCGGCAGCACTTCTATCGTTTACACAGAAACAAGTGACACCTATATTGATATCCATGAAGGAGAAGGCGATTATGTTTATTTCACTGCTGACAATAAAAATTTTATCATACTGAGCGAGCTGGACGGATACAATCATTTGTACCTGTATAATAACAATGGAAAACTGGTAACCCGGATAACAAAAGGGAACTGGGATGTAGTAAATCTTTGCGGAATTGATGAAAAAACACAAACTGTTTTTTATATCGCCTCCGAAACTACCGCCACTGAAAAGGATATTTATTCCATAAATTTTGATGGAAACGATAAGAAAAAAATATCTGCAACAAAAGGAACAAATGACGCGCAATTCAGCAATGGAATGAAATATTATATCAATATTTTTTCAGACGCCAATACCCCAAATGTAATTTCTATTTGCAATTCAAAAGGAAAACAAATCAGAGTACTGGAAGACAATAATTCTTTGAAAAATATAATGGGGAATTACAATCTGAGTAAAAAAGAATTGTTCATATTCAAAACTAACGAAGGAGTTGAATTAAACGCATGGATGATAAAACCCAAAAATTTTGATGCTGCAAAAAAATATCCTGTATTTCTTACTTTTTATGGCGGGCCGGGTAATAATATGGTGAATAACTCATTTGACGGACGCGATTATTTTTGGCACCAGCTGCTTGCCGAAAAAGGATATATTGTAATGTGTGTTGACAACCGGGGAACCATGTATCGCGGAAAAGCTTTTAAAAATGTAACATTCAAACAACTTGGCAAATTAGAAGTGGAAGATCAGATAGAAACAGCTAAGTACCTGGGCACACTTCCCTATATAGACAATAAAAGGATAGGAACTTTTGGCTGGAGCTTTGGAGGGTATTTGAGTTCCTTATGTATTACCAAAGGTGCCGATTATTTTAAAATGGCTATTGCCGTTGCACCTGTTACCAACTGGCGTTATTACGATAACATTTACACCGAGCGGTTCATGAGCCTGCCACAAGAAAATGCAAGTGGTTACGATGATAATTCACCAATCAATTATGTAAACAAATTAAAAGGAAAATACCTCTTGATCCATGGTTCTGCTGATGATAATGTACATTTTCAAAATACAATGGAAATGGTAAATGCCCTGGTTAATGACAATAAACAATTTGACCTGTTCATATATCCTGATAAAAATCATAGTATTTATGGTGGCAACACTCGCCTTCACCTATATACAAAAATGACAAATTTCATATTGAATAATCTATAAAATTAGGCTAATCAGAGGATCAAATTTGTACTTGGTGCTAAATCCTTTGGACTTATAACTTATTTATATATATTCGCACCGTTCAATTATAAATATTAAACTATAATTTATGTCAGAAGTAAAAGTAAAACACCCTAAAGCTTTATACCTTTTGTTTTTCACTGAAATGTGGGAACGTTTCAGTTATTATGGAATGCGTGGTATTTTAGTTTTATACCTTACAAAATCCTTATTAGAAGGAGGTTTAGCGATTGAAAAACAAACTGCCATGTTAATTTATGGCTTCTTTACCGGTTTTGTTTATTTTACTCCTCTTATTGGTGGATTTTTAGCCGATAAATTTCTGGGGCAGCGAAAAGCGATTACAATAGGTGGTATTACTATGATGGTGGGGCAATTTGTGTTGTTTGCAATAAATACCCATTTTGGTCTCTATTTAGGATTATTCTTGTTAATTATTGGAAATGGATTTTTCAAACCAAACATTTCCACTTTAGTGGGCCGATTATATACCGATAATGATCCAAGAAGAGATTCCGCTTTCTCCATTTTTTATATGGGAATAAATCTTGGAGCTTTTTTAGCCCCACTGGTTGTTGGATTTTTCTCAGATAATTTATTTGCCACAAAAGACGCCACAGGAGTAGTTATAACTTATGGTTATAAATATGGTTTCCTTGTTGCAAGTATCGGAATGATGTTCGGTCAGGTATTATTTAATATGCTTGCCGCGAAACATTTGGGTGATATTGGTACCAAACCGGCTAAACTTGAAGTTGGAAGTGATGCAGATATTGAGTCTAAAAAATCTTTAACAAAAGAAGAAAGACAGCGGGTTACTGTTATTTTTATTTTAACAGCATTTGTAATATTCTTTTGGGCCGGTTTTGAACAAGCAGGCTCATCGTTAACTTTATATACTGACGAGTTTATTAACAGAAGAGTATTTGGTTTTGAAATACCAACAGCTTGGTTCCAGTCGGTAAATCCTTTGTTTATTGTTGCCTTTGCTCCATTCTTTGCTTATTTCTGGACAACAGAAACCGGTAAAAAATTCTCTACTCCTGTTAAAATGGGAATGGGAATGATCTTATTAGGAATTGGATTTTTCTTTATGTTAGGTGCCGTTACAGAACGTGCAAATCATCCCGAAGATTTATTATATAAAGCAAATATCATGTGGTTAGTAATGACCTACTTTATACATACAATAGGTGAACTTGCTTTATCTCCGGTTGGATTATCAGTTGTAACAAAACTAGCACCGGTAAAACTGGCATCTTTGATGATGGGAGTCTGGCTTTTATCTTCTTTCTTAGCTAATATTATTGGTGGATTTGTTGCCGGGTTTGTTGAAAGTATGGGCGCATTTTCAATATTTGCCTCTATTGCAGGATTTGTAATTGTATTGGGTTTGATAATGATACTTTTGAAAAAACCTATTCTGAAAATGATGCATGGTGTGAGATAATCACCTTTAAATATCCCAAAACAGGTCAGGCAGATTTCAATGTTTGACCTGTTTTTTTTATCAAGAATTTTATATCTTTACAATATGATCAAAAAAGTACTTATCGCATTTGGTATTGCCACCATTATTGTTGTTGCACAAAGTTTTATTACTAAGTTTCAGGCTCCCGCCAGCGAATTAACCGGTCCTGTTCATTGGTACACGTTCAGCGAAGCTGTTGAATTGCAAAAAAAAGTTCCAAAGCCTATCATGGTAGATGTTTACACCAGCTGGTGCGGCCCCTGCAAAATGATGTCGGCCAATACTTTTGGAAACGAGATAATCGCAAAATATTTAAACGATCATTTTTATCCCGTAAAGTTTAATGCAGAAACCCGGGATAGTGTTTCCTTTAATGGAACCGTTTTCAGGAATAATAATCCGGACGGGACAGCACGACCTGTTCATGATTTTGCAGCATCCATTTTAGATGGCAAATTAATGTATCCTTCCATCGTTTTTTTGAATGAAGAAGTTAAACGAATTCAAATTGTAACCGGCTATTATAAACCGGATCAGTTTGAACCAATTTTAAAGTATTTTGGAACCGGAAAATATAAGGATACTCAGTTTGAAGAGTTCCAAAAAATCTTTGTTCCGGAGATAAAATAAACCTTTTGTTGATTTATTTCGTTAGAATAGTAAATTTCGTACTTTAGCCAAAATAATTATGGCAACAACAGTAGCAATAATGAACTTGAAAGAAAAAATATTACAAGTTCTGGAGATGAAAAAGTTTACGTATGCTGATCTGGCATCCTATTTAAACATCTCTGAATCCGAATTAGATTTTGCTCTTGAAAACAATACCTTGGAAATCAGAACTCTTGAACTGATCTCGAAAGAACTACGTATTCCTCTCTACAGCTTTTTCCGTGAAAATTTTGAAGGCTTTAATTTTGAAAAAGAGCCTTATTACAATGTAAATATCTGGTCGAGCGAAGAATCAAAATATACACTTGAACTAAAAGCACTTCGCCAGGAACTGGAAATATTAAAAGCAGAAATTCGCCAAAGAGATCTATTGATCGATGCACTTGAAGATCAAATCACCAAAGGTAAATAATCCCTTTTTTGAACTAATGTAAATTCTCAGTATTAAATATTAAACTTTTAATATATGACAAACGAGGAAAAGATCAACCTCATTGGAAAAAAGATTCTTCTACTTTCCAACAACCTCGATAAATACCAAGCCGAACTAAATTTATTAAAGCAGCAGTTAGATGCCCTTCAACAAGGGCAGGTATATAAACAACAGCCTGTTATACCACCTGTTGTTGTTCAACCGATATTAAAAACACCGGAACCACTAATTGAGATTCCTGAAATAAAAAAAGAAATCATAGAAATTAAACCTGAAAATACTCCGGTTACCACTATTCAGGAACCCATTAAACCGGTTCAACAGACTTTTCAAAATCCACCACCGGTTTTAAAACAAAAAGCGGAATCTAATTTTAATTTCGAAGAGTTTATTGGCGGAAAGCTAATAACCGTTATCGGTATCATCATTTTAGTAATCGGATTAGCCATTGGCGTAAAGTATGCCATTGACAATGATATGCTGGGTCCCCTGGCGCGTATTGTTCTGGCTTATGTTGCGGCAGGCATCCTACTTGCTGTCGCGCTGAAATTAAAATCAAAATACAAAGCATTTAGTGCCGTATTATTAAGCGGTGGCATGGCATCGCTTTATTTTACAACTTATGTCGCTTATAGCATGTATGAAAATGAATTGGGTTTTCATCAAATTCCTGCATTTATTATCATGGTCATATTTACCCTGTTCACCGTTTTTGCAGCCACTGTCTATGAATTGGAAATAATAGGAATTATAGGACTTGTTGGGGCCTATGCGGTTCCTATGTTATTGAGCGATGGCAGAGGAAAAATCGAAATAATGTTTTCTTACATGGTCATCATCAATGCAGGTATTTTAATACTTTCCTTCAAAAAATACTGGCAAGTGCTTAACCACATTGCTTTTGGTTTTACATGGCTGATTGTTTGTGTATGGTTTGTACCGAAATACAATTATGAAGTACATGCCACCATGATGCTGACATTCTCCTTCCTGTTCTTCATTATTTTTTATATCAGTAATATGTCCTATAAAATTCTGAAGCAGGAAAAGTTTGGTGCAATCGATATTATCCGCCTCGTTTTAAATAGTTTTATCTTTTTTGCTTTTGGATATGCTGCCCTAAATAACCCTTACTACAAAGATTATCTCGGAGCATTTACACTCTGTAATGCGGTTGTTCACTTAGTATTCAGCTTTATTGTATTCAGGAACAAATTGCTTGATCGAAAATTATTTTATTTACTGATCGCATTGGTATTGAGTTTTATTACCATAGCAGTTCCTGTTCAATTAGAAAGCAACTGGGTAACACTTTTCTGGGCCACAGAAGCTGTTTTATTATTTGCAATCGGCAGATTCAAAGCTGTACGTTTTTACGAATGGTTAGCCTATATCATGATCTTACTGGCTTCACTCAGCCTATGGGAAGACTGGAGTAAAATTTATTTTTCTTACAGATTTGATTTAGGCATCTATAAGTTTATGACTCCTTTTGCAAACATTTATATGCTAACATCCTTATTTGTGGTGGCTTCGCTTGGAACAATAATTTACATTCATCACAAAAAAAGTATTACTGAAGCGGAACGAAAAACATTTATGATCTATAAAGTGGCTGAATACATCTTGCCTGTTCTTTTGTTTATCCTAACGTATTATACTTTTAGTAACGAACTTATTGCCTATTTCAAATTAAAATACGAGCAATCAATGGTCACGGTCCCTTCAAAGGAAGTTTGGGCAGAGCCGGGTGCTCTTTTACAAGTTTATGATGAAAGTATTTTACTGCTTAAAAGCGTTGTACTTATTATTTATAATTTCATTTTCTTTATCCTTTTTACAGTACTTACTATTCGGTTCTTTAAAACTGCAGAAGCACGTTGGGTCAACCTGGGATTAAATTTACTGACTGCAGTTGTGTTTATTTTTTTCGGATTAAATCAATTGGGGCATTTACGTCAAAATTATCTTTCAGGAACTAATTCTGAGTATTTTAATCATGGTCCTGTTTACGTTTATAGCCGATACATCTGTTTTGCATTATTTTTTCTATTTCTTTATCTCACACATTTATTATGCAAAACAGATACGTTCCAAAAATTTACTTTTTCCAAATTTTATTCGGGGTGCATCATTCATTTTTTCATTATTGTAGTTTTAAGCAATGAACTGATTCACTTGAATATCATGAATAATTTTTCTGAAAATGAAGATTATTTCTATGGAAGCAAAGCCGCATATAAATTAGGCTTAACTGCTTTATTTGGTATTTATTCCTTCCTGCTTATTGCATATGGGATGTACCGGAAAAATAAAATCATGCGTGTTTCAGCCATTACTCTTTTTGGAATTACCCTGGTAAAATTGCTCACCTTCGACACATGGGATCTATCAACCGGATACAAGGTAATTGCATACATGTTATTAGGTGTGATCTTATTGGTAGTTGCATTCCTTTATCAAAAATTCAAGGTGCTTATTTTTGGTGATGATAATCAAAATGGATAAACCATCCTGCACTGAAAGTACAGAGGTTTAAGCAAAGAATGAAATTCTTTGTCATGCTGAATGAAATGAAGCATCTTGCTAATCGTGAAGCAAGATTTTTCGCTGCTCTCAAAATGACAAAAAAAATGTTAAAAAAATTATAGAAAAGAACGTCTTGCACTGAATTGCATAGTTTTGGACTAACTAATGAAACAAAAAAATTATTCGACAAACTTTTTCAAATGAAAATACATTCAAAGTTTACTTACCTCCTGTTTATATTTTTTTATAGTTACACAGCTTTTTCGCAAATAAATTCTTACACATTTAAACGAAAATTAAATAAAGTTGAAAAGGAAAATTATTACGCTATTCCTATATTACCAGAAGTTATTGGGCATTGTAAAAACAGTATAAACGATATCCGTTTATATACTATTAAAGGAACTGACACAACCGAATTGCCTTACATTTTTGAATGGAGGGGAACAAAAAATGAGCAGGCAACCCTTCCATTTGAGTTGATCAACGATACTTACAACGAAAAATGTTGTTCGTATATAACTCTAAAATTCAATAAAAAAGAAACTATCAATCAGATCAAACTGGAGGTATCCGACTTTAATTTTGATAAAAATTTACGGATCGAAGGAAGTAATGATAATAAGAATTGGTATATTATAAAAGAGCATTTACGTATTGTCCGTTTTCAGAATTCAGAAGACAACTTCTCCTATACGACCCTGAATTATCCTAATTCAGAATACAATTATTTCAGATTAAAATTTGATGATGATGCCAGTAATAGAATAAAGGTCACCAATGCATACGCTTATGAAAACAAATCTATCCAAGGGTATTATACCGAATTACAGAATTTAAAATGGAAACAAACTACTAATAAAAAAGAAAAAACCTCTGAAATAATAGTTGATCTTCCATCCACTTATCTTATAAATTACATTACATTAAAAAGCAGGAGCAAAGCTGATTTTTATCGAAACATCAACGTTTATGCCTCGAGCGGAACCTATCATACTCCCAAAGGAGATCTGGAAAATTGGTACCTGGTAAACACATCTGTATTTTCATCTATTGATTCTAATTCAATTGATTTGAATAACCAAAGGACAAAAAAATTAAAAATCGAAATTATTAACTATGATAATGAACCCATAGAACTGAGTGAAATAAAAGCATACGCTGAGCAATGCAGAGTGATCAGCAACTTGCCTGCCTCCGACAATATATATCTTGCTTACGGGAAAGAAAATGATGCTTCTCCTACATACGATCTGGTACATTTCACAAAAAAGATCCCTTCTGAATTATCCGAAATAAACTATGGAACAGAGCAAGTAAAATTGCAGGAACAAAAAGTTGATAATTCCCTGATCAAAAATAAAAAGTGGCTTTGGGTAATAATGGGAGCAGTTATTTTAATGATCGGATATTTTGCGTTGACTATGTTGAAAAAGGAGCAGAAATAGTAGGAGAACTTATAAAAAGAGAAAGCTCAGCAAAATTGTTGAGCTTTCTCTTTTTGGTGGGTAATGGGGCTCCCTTCGATGTTTCGCGAAAAGCGAAACCCTGCGGACAGGCTTCTCGCGAAAAATTATCAAAAAAAAATCTCAGTTTTCGCTGGGACTTTTTTTGGTGGCTAGTAAGGATTTTCAAATAACAGGAGATGTCAAACATCATTTTAAAAATTTCCTATCCTCTTAGATAGCCGTGCATTCAATTAAAAGCATGCGAAAAGTTGAATAAAGCATGACGCAAAGCCTTTTCAATTCTGCATTACAAAGGAACGTCTGTTTTATTGAATAAAAAATGAGAGTTATCATTTTTTATCGCTTTTTTAATCTTGAATTTTACAAAAAAAATAAAAGTACTACACTAAAAATATAATTATGAAACGTGGTTTAGACATTCTTTTCTCATCAAAAACAACAGTTGTATTGTTGATAATACTTGCTGTTGCTATGGGAACGGGAACAATTATAGAAGATAGATATGATACAGCAAAGGCCAGGGAACTAATATACAATGCCAAATGGTTTGAACTTTTGTTTTTATTCCTCGCTTTAAATTTTATTGGACATATCAAAACGTTTAATATGCTTCGGAAAGAGAGAGTCGGTGGAATGATTTTCCATCTTGCTTTTATAATAATGATTTTAGGTGCAGGTGTAACCCGTTATTTTAGCCATGAAGGCAGTATGCATATTCGTGAAGGAGAAGCATCCAATATCCTGTATAGTTCCGAACCGTATTTGAGAATTTCAATTGCTGATCAAGGAAAAAACATTCAAAAGGATTATCCGGTAACCTTTGGTAAATATTCTGATAACTCGTTTCAAGCCGGAATAAATTCTGAATCAAAAGGTAAAATAAATATAGAATGCAAAGAGTATATTAAAAATGCAGTAGAAAAAACAGAGGAAAATGTGGCAGGCGGAATCGATTTAATTGAACTTATTGTTGCAACAAAAAATGGAAGGGAGAGCGTGTTTGTTGAAAATGGAAAAATAATAAATCTGGAAAAAATTGCGATTGCTTTTAATAATGATGATAATAAAGAAGCAATCAGAATACATGAGCATAATGGTACACTGCAAATCACCTCACCTTGGCAAATAATTCAATCAAATATTGAAGAAACGGCAAGTGATACAATAAATAAAGATTCCCTGGCTGAATTTAAAAGTAATTATGTCTATACTATTAATGAAACAATGTTCCTGTTTTCCAAATTCTATAAAAGTGCTGTTAAAAGAATAGTCAGGGCAACTAACGAAGAAACCATAAACGGTTCTGATGCTTTATTGCTTGAAATAACGATTAATGAAAAAAAATATGAAGCTCCAATTTTCGTTGCTGAAGGACAAGTAGCCAACTATCATGACTTTAATTTTGATGGTTTGGATTTTAAAATTGCATATGGCAAAAAATCAATTGAATTACCATTTTTACTTCATCTGAATGATTTTATTTTAGAACGCTATGCAGGTTCAGAAAGTCCGTCCTCCTATGCAAGTGAGGTAACAGTTATTGACAATCGTAACAACTTTAAAAAAGATCATCGCATATTTATGAATAATATATTGGATTATGATAGTTACCGGTTTTTTCAATCGTCCTATGATCAGGATGAAAAGGGGACAGTCCTTTCTGTAAACCACGATTTTTGGGGAACGTGGATATCTTATGTGGGATATATTCTGATGACCATTGGTTTCATCATCACTTTATTTAACAAACAAAGTCGTTTCCTGACTTTGAGAAGACGAATTGTGGACATTCGTACTGAACGGAAAGCAATTATTACAACCATTGCATTGTTAGTTGGACTTAGTACTGTTACTTTTTCTCAAACTGGTTTTCTTGCTCCGGTTGATGCTGCGCATGCAGATAAATTCGGACATCTAATTACCCAATCCGTGGATGGGCGATTCGAGCCGGTTCATTCATTAGCTTATGATGTGCTTCATAAAATAACCAGGAAAGATAAATTTACTATCGAAGGAAAGGGTGAGATGGATGCTATGCAGGTTTTCCTTGATATGATGGCAGAACCTGAGTTTTGGAAGCAGCAAAAAATAGTTTACATCAAAGAACAGTCGGTAAAAGATATTATTGGAATTACTACAAAACAAGCTTCATTTCTGGATTTCTTTGATAAAGATGGAAAATATAAACTGGAAAAGTTTTCAGAAGAAGCTTTTCGTAAAAAACCTGTTGAGCAAAATAATTTCGATAAAGAAATAATAAAAGTAGATGAACGACTCAATGTGTTCATGATGCTTTTTCAGGGAAGTATCTTGAAAATGTTTCCTGAACAAGGCTCACCAAATAATAAATGGGTAAGCTGGAACGAGCCTGCTTCGAGCATTCCTTTAGCAGGAGTAATAAATGTAATTAATCAGGATTTGCAGTTGCAAACATTGAATTATAGTAATATCATGCAAGCATATATGCAAAATGTAATTGATTCTAAAAAATCCGGGAACTATGCAAAATCAGATAAAATACTGGGCTATATTTCAAGTATTCAGCATCAGGGAACTCCCGCAAACGTATTGCCATCTGAAACAAAAATAAACGCTGAAGTGTTTTATAATAAGGCACAAATTTTTATTGTTCTAAGGAATCTTTTTGGGGTATTAAGTGTGTTTCTTCTTTTGCTTGCATTTATTGATAACGTGAGAACTAAGAAGAGCAAACTTGTTAATATATTGCTTACCATTTGTATCGTTATTTTGGCTGCAGGATTTCTTTATCAAACTTTCGGAATGGCCCTTAGGTGTTATTTACTGGGATATGCTCCATGGAGCAATGGTTACGAAGCATTAATTCTGGTTGCATGGGGAACATTACTCGCGGGTTTCAGTTTTGTACGTTATTCGAAAATCACTCTGGCAGCAACAGCCTTACTTGCATTTTTTATTCTCATGACTGCAAGTCATAGTAGTTACGACCCGCAATTAACTAATTTAACACCCGTATTAAAATCCTATTGGCTTATTATACACGTAGCTGTTCTTACCATTAGCTACGGTTTTTTAGGATTAGGGTTTATCCTTGGCATTATGAATATGTTTATTTATTTATTCAAAACAAAAGAAAACAACGAACGTCTTGATTTACTGATTTTGGAACTTACTTATATCAATGAAATGAATTTGGCCGTTGGACTTTTTTTAGCAACAGTAGGTACATTTTTAGGGGGAGTATGGGCAAACGAATCCTGGGGCAGATACTGGGGATGGGATGCAAAAGAAACTTGGGCATTAGTGATTGTTATCACCTATACCCTAATACTTCATTTGCGATTTGTTCCAAAATTAGGTGGTAAATATTTTTTTAATGTTGTTTCTGTATTCGGTTTTGCCAGTGTGTTAATGACATTTATTGGTGTGAATTATTTTTTATCAAAAGGAATGCACAGCTATGGGGCTGGTGATGCTGCTATTTTTCCAGTGTGGGCCTGGGTTTTAATATTATCGACCATATTACTCATGATTGCAGCAAAAATCAAGGAAACAATGATTAATAAGTTTTTGGATTCAGTAGAAAAATAAAAGCCTTAACAAAAATCAGTTTATAGTTTTAAAATAAATCATATGAAAAAGTTAATGTTTATCGCAGCAATTGTTGGATTATTTTCAGCATGCAAATCGAATGGAAGTTCAGATCAAACCCTTCCGGAAGGAGTACATTCCGTTATTGTAAATGAAGTTTTACAAACAAGCCAATACACCTATCTCCATGTAAAAGATGGAAATTCGGAGCCCTGGCTTGCGGTAACAAAAATGGACGCAAATGTTGGCGAAACCTATTATTTCAAAGATGGTTTACCAATGAAGGATTTTCAAAGCAAAGAATTAAACAGAACATTTAGTGAAGTTTTATTCCTTGATAACATTAGCAAAGATCCTAATTTGACATTTAATGCCGTTCCACCTGCTTCAGTTGCTCTTGCAAATGGCAGCATGGATGCTGCAGAAATGAATCAAGGAGCAAATTCAAATGCAACTGCAACTTCTTCAGATGCACACAAGGTGGTTGCTAAGGAAGTGCTTCAAACAAGTCAATATACCTATATTCTTGGCAAAGAAGGTGATGCAGATCATTGGTTGGCAGCTAAAAAAATGGATGCTAAAGTAGGAGAAACTTATTATTTTACTGGCGGTTTACCGATGACAAAATTTGAAAGCAAAGAATTAAAAAGAACATTTGATGAAGTATTTTTTCTTGATAATATTTCTACAACTCCCGTTGCTGCCAATGCACAAGAAGCACCGGTTGTATCGTCAGGTTCAGCAATCCCTCTGGAGAAAAAAGAAGTTACAGTAAAAAAAGATAAAGGAGAAATTAGCATCGCGAGTTTATTTGAAAACAAAAAAACATATTCAGGTAAAACAATTAAAATCAAAGGGCAGGTTTCAAAATTCAGCGCTGGAATTATGAAAAAGAACTGGATACACCTTCAGGATGGAACAGATTTTTCCGGAAAATTTGATTTGACGATTACCACCGATCAGGTAGTAAAAGTTGGCGATAACATTACTCTTGAAGGTAAAATAACCTTAGACAAAGATTTTGGGTTCGGTTATTTCTATGATGTAATTATGGAAGAAGCAAAACTTATTAAATAATTTTTAAATTTTATTCCCATGACACCTAAATCCTTATTGTCATTATTATTTTTAATTGGCTTGACATTTTTTTTCATGCAATACTACTGAAGAAAAGAAAGAGGTAGCAATGACTCCACCCGCAACTATTATGGAGGAAGCATCATTGTCACCTTCTGTTGATATTGCTTTAATCGAAAAAAAACTGGAGGCGGATTCGACAAACTACAAACTAAGAGCAGCTCGATTAATAATTGATTTTAAAAATGGGAGCTGTCTGGAGACCTGTTCTGGTGTTGTTCCTGCTGTATCAGCAATTAATACCATGCACAAATGAATATCAGAGAAAAAGTTGCCGAAATTATCTATAAATTACAAGCAACTATCGAAGCTATACGAAGATAACATACAGTATTTAACCGATCTTTACCTATATAACAAAATACATATTGAAGATAAGCACGGCTATTTAAAGTCAATTTTTTCGGGGTGTTTAACTGCTACTAATGAGGGTTATCAGACACCTGGTTTCAACAAACTTGTATCTGCAAATAGCTTATCCCTATTACCATTGTTGTATATTGAAAGTGAAAAGGGACTTTCCTTTTCAGGAAAATACCCCATTCGGGTGGCCAAAGGGGCTCCCTTCGATGTTTCGAAAAAAAACGAAACCCTCAGGACAGGCTTCTCGCGTAATAACTAAATAAAAAAGTCCAGCATAAATGCTGAACTTTTTGGGTGGCCAATGGGGCTTCCTTCGATGTTTCGCAAAAAAGCGAAACCCTCAGGACAGGCTTCTCGCGAAAAATTTTTCAAAAAAAAATCCCAGCTTTCGC